>Ga0075272_1000118_pt1 | contig 18398 bp, 16 predicted proteins | sample SF_Rice_5C_0N_40_FD_69776 | JGI IMG/M metagenome (GOLD analysis project Ga0075272, IMG submission 69776) | Rice paddy soil microbial communities from Twitchell Island, California, USA - SF_Rice_5C_0N_404 | ecosystem: Environmental > Terrestrial > Soil > Paddy field/soil | place: USA: Twitchell... | reverse complement strand
CATCCGCCGTTTTTTTCGTCATAATGAACACGTTCTTGCCCTCGGTTCGCCGGTAGTCCAGGTCATCCATGACTTGCCGTACCAGGTGAATACCCAGCCCGCCAACGGGCCGTTCTTCCACGGACAGATTGACGTTTACAGCCGGAACTTCCAGAGGGTTAAAGGGGGCGGCATCATCTTCGACTTCGATTCGTACTTCGTCTTTCGTGCGGGACAGCCGAACGTGTATCTCATGCTCGCCGGCATCGTTCCATCCGTAACGGATAACGTTGCTTACAATCTCGTCCAGCGCCAGATTCACGTGAAATGCCGCTGCAGCCGGCACGGCATTCTCCTCGCACCAGGCCGAGACCTGCTCGGCCATCTTGGGCAGCTCGCGAAGATGATTCCGCACCACCAGCGACAACCCGCTTGCCGTTGGTGCCCCAAAATCGAGGCAATGTTCTGGGCGGACGAAACGCCTCGGTTGTGGGTCAGACATAAGTCCTCTCCAGCATTTCGGCGGCAGTCTCGTCCAATTGATCGGCGCGCCGCACCTCTTCGAAACGCGCCAGCAGATCATCCACGCGAATACGCTGCTTCTCAGCTCCCTTGAATTCCTGAATGATCCTCCCGCGATGCATCATGATCAATTGATCGCCCAGGTTGGCGGCCTGATGCATGGAATGTGTCACCATGAGCGTTGTCAACCGGTCGCGTGTGACGATGGCTTCCGTCAGCGAAATCACTTGCTCGGCGCTTTTGGGATCCAAAGCGGCCGTATGCTCATCCAGCAGCAGCAGCCGCGGTTTTAGCCATGTCGCCATGAGCAGCGTGAGTGCCTGCCGCTGCCCCCCGGAAAGGCTGCCGATGATGTTGTCCATGCGGTCCTCCAGACCCATATTCAACTGGCGGACGCGCGCGCGCAGTTCCTCCTTGATTTTCGCGCTCAGCGCCCAGCTCAAACCGCGAGGGAGACCTCGCCGGGCGGCCAGCGCCAGATTTTCGGCGATCGTGAGATTGGGTGAGGTGCCGCTGAAGGGATTCTGAAAGACGCGCCCCAGCAGCCTTGCACGGCGATGCTCGGGCCAGCGAGTGATGTCGGTGCCGTCCAGGAAAATGGCGCCCGCGTCCACAAAGAACGTGCCCGCCACCGCATTCAGCAGTGTGGATTTTCCGGAACCGTTCGTCCCAATGATCGCGACGAACGCGCCGTCTTCAAGGATGAGGTCGACGTCCTGCACCGCGCGAACCTCGTTCGGCGTGCCCGGATTAAATACCTTGGTGAGATTCCGCATGTCGAGCATAGGATAGGCCGCTCCTCCGTGACCTCAACTTCCGCATCAAACTGGGCAGGATCAGCGCGACGAATACAAAAACAGCAGTAATGAGCTTCAGGTCGTTGGGATTCAGGCCCACGCGCAAAGCAATGGCGACAAGCAGGCGGAAGAGCACGGAGCCCATAACCGCACCGCATATTGTCAACCCCAATTGGTGGGTACCCACCAGGGCCTCGCCGATAATGACGCTCGCCAGTCCCCACACGACCATGCCGATCCCCATCTGGACGTCCGCGAATCCTTGGTACTGCGCCAGGAACGCGCCGGCCAGAGCGATCAGACCGTTCGAAACGGCCAGACCCAGGATGATCATGTTTTCGTCGTTCACCCCGAGAGCGCGGATCATCTGGCTGTTGTCTCCGGTGGCGCGCATCGCTGTTCCCAGGTTTGTTTGAAAGAAGGCGAAAAGCACCAGGCCGGCCAGCACGATGGCCAGAAACGTCAGAACCAGCACCGAGGCGTCGACCGTGGATACTTCCCAGCCGCCAATGTTCAGGCTCGTGCGGCCGCCCAGTACGTGAGTGCCGATCGACTGTGCATACGAGGCGAGCGTGTCTTGTCCCAGCAGGGGAACGTTGCTGCGCCCCATGATGTGCAAGTTGACCGAGTAAAGGGAGGTCATCACCAATATGCCGGAAAGGAGTCCGTTGATCTTGAACTTGGTCGCCAGAGTTCCGGTGGTGGCGCCCGCCACAAACCCGGCGGCAAAGCCGGCGGCCGTGGCTATCAAGGGATTCGCGCCTTTGACAATCAGGGCAGCCGCCACTGCCGCCCCCAGCGTGCTCGATCCGTCCGCCGTAATGTCCGGAAAGCTGAAGATGCGGAAACTGATGAACACGCCCAACGCCAGCAACGAGAGAATGAACCCGAGGGTCAACGCACCGATCAGGAGAGTCATTTAGGACCTCTCTTCCGCGATTTCGGCCAGCGGGCCGAGCCAGCAGGCCCCGCGAACAAACCGGCTTTGCCCCGCTCCCGCGATCGCCCGGTCATCGCTGAGCAAGTGGAGAAGACCCTGCAGCGTTTGCGTCTCGAACAGCGATGCCACAGTCTTCTTCAGTTCGATGTCGCCCTTTTGCAGAGGGCGGTAGGAAAACGCCGCCGCATGGAAATGGCCGGAAAGATGCGCGCCCGCATGCAAAGGGCGCAGCACGGGAGAGAGTGCTCCCGCATCTCCACGCGCGGCCACACCCGCCACAAGCATCAGGCTGCGCGTGTAGGCCGGTTCGGCGGTGAAGCTGAGCCACTCACGAATCTGCGGGAATCCGAACGGCGCGTTCGTGGCCGCCTCGTTGGTGGGCGGCCGCCGCAGCGCGGCTCCGATCAGGCCTGCCGATTCGGCCACCATGACGACTCCTACCTGCTCAGCCGCCGCGGTTTCCAAAGCGATCTCTGCCAGCTGTGTGAGCGTCACCGCGCCGGTCTCATTCTTCGCTTCAAAACGCGCGAGCTGCGAGAACTTGCCCCGGCAAGACACGCCGTAACACACCTGCACATCGGGTACCGAGCCTCCTTCCGCGACAAGGTAATCGGCTACATTTGTGCCGTCCGTAGGAAGGTAGGCGACCGCTCCCTCGACCGCGAGAAACTCCCCAAAACGCCCGCGGCACTCCTCGAAGCTGTCTCCCAGCGCACCCAGACCGAGGCCAAAGGTCGATTCGGGAAACCGCGCGGATAGGCATCGGTCTTGACGAAACCGAGCGCCGCGCAGCAGGTCCGGATTGCCCAGCAGCCGGCACTCCAATTTCGCGCCGGGGGCGCAGGGAAACACGTCGAGCGCTGCACCATGAGCTTCCACGTGAACCATGGGTGGAGCGGCTGCCGCGGCGCGATCGACCGTCGCGGCAGCTGTGCTCGGCGCGCCTCCACTGGCTAGCAGAATGCCGGTGAGTTTCGACATCTCCAGGACTTTCTTCACCGGCTCGGACGCTTCGGAGACAACCAACGACCCTTGAATGTCCTTCAGCTGCCTGTAATACCTCACGAGAACCCGGATTCCCGCTGAGCTGAGAAATACAACTTCCGAAAGATCGAGCAGCAGGTTATGCGAGCCTCGGTGAATCTCTTCTTCCAGCGACTTCGCCAGGTGGTCCGCCCAATAGCCGTCCAGGCGGCCTTTAACCTTCAGTTTTTTCGCCTCGCCTGATGCCTGTGTCAGTATTTCCATAATGAAATCCTCGAATGGCGCCGCTTCCGCTCAACTCACTTGTCGATCACCCGGTCCGCTTTCTTGAGCACCGCCTCTGGAATCGCCAGCCGGACGGCGCGCGCAGCCTGCAGATTCACGATGGTTCTGTTCTTCCGCAATGGTTCCAGCGGGATGGTTGCTGGATTCTCGCCATGCATGACGCGGACTGCGAGCTTCGCAGCGTTGATGCCGGCATCGTAGTAGTCACGCGCGACGACCGCGACGGCGCCTTGCTCCGCTTGAGCGCTCATGAATCCGAACGCGGGTAGACCGGCCTGCCGCGCCGCGCGGGCAATGGTGGTGAAACCGGCTGTGGTGAGGTTGCCGGCGACCTGGCAGACAGCGTCAATCTTCATGCCGCACAGAGCCAATGCGGCATCCGGCAGTTCCGAGCTCGTACTGGCTGGAACCGAGACGACCTCGATGCCCACCTCTCGCGCCGCCGCCACCAGCTTGTCCCGGTTGTAAACCATGTTCACTTCCGATGGGACGATGATCGTTCCTATGCGCCGGACGTTCGGCACGCATTGGCGCAGCAGCAGAAGCAGCTCCTGATCGGCGCTGCCCGTGGGCACCCCCGTCACATTTGGCAGATGGTCGGTAAGGCTGCGAGCCGCCCCCGCAGCTACCGGGTCAGCGATAAAAGTGAAAACGATGGGAACGCGGGCCGGGGCTTTGCGTATGGTCGCTTGCAGCGTCGGCGTGGAAAGTGTCATCAGCAGGTCGGCCCTGTCGCTGATGGCCGCATCGACCAGAGCGTTTAATGTGGACATGTCGCCCTGCGCGTTGCGGATGGTGATCTCGTAGTCGCTGCCCTCCACTAAACCGGATTTTCGAAAGCCCTCCACGATTCCTTTCTCCGATTCCTCCGAGTCGCCCACGTTCACATATTCGAGAAGATCCACGACCCATTTCTTATTCATTCCAGAACCCGCGGGGCTGCCGCTGCGCCGTCCCCAGTCCGAAACCAATAAAACAGTTGAAGCGAGCAGAATCAGAGCCACGCCCAACGACAGCTTTTTCATGGCCAGGTACATCCAAGCTCTCCCGAGGCCGATAGGGTCTGCGTTCGATCAATGAGCGGTCGCCGTTCGCTGCACCGCCGCCTTTTCCGCAGGCAAAGAGCCGGGCTTCACCCCCGCGAGTACTTTGGCGGCGAGGTGCCCGGTTTGCTTCCCCCACTCCGTGAAGTCGTTCCCGATCGCGCCAGCGGCGCCGATTTCCTGCAACTTTGGTTCGGTGGCGTAAATCGGAATCCTGTTCTTCTTGGCGACGCTGAGTATCGCCGGAAATCCCGTTGTGGTCAGATTGTCGGCCGAGATGACGATGATCCCGGCGCCGCGCTGGCAGAGAGATTCCGTCGCCTGCGGCAGATCCGATACAACGGCAGCGGTGGTCTCAACCAAGTTCAACCTGCGTTCCAGGCACGCCTTTCGAAGTTTCCGTACGGAAATTTCCGAATTCGGTTCGGACGGATCCCACACCGTTCCCACCGTCTCGAAGGGCCGCTCGCGTTTGAGCGCCAGGTCGAGCAGGAGATCGAGCGGAGGATCGTCGTATACGCCCGTGATGTTCGGCGGCTGCCGCCCGCCCTGCGACACGCCCAGCAACTTCGGATCGCTCGCGACGGTGAAAACAATCGGAATGTCATGGATCGCGTGGGCGGCAGCCAGCAGTACCGGAGTTCCGGAAGTGACCACGAGGTCCGCGCCCTCCGTCTTGATCGCCGACATGATCAGCGGCAGCTGCGACTCTTCTCCTTGCGCATTGAACCGGCGCACCACGAAATCCGTGCCGCGCTTCAGGTGAGCTTCCTCGAGGCCCTGAATAACGCCGTCACAGCTCTCGTTGATCAAGGGGTTGTCGATGATCTGTACGATTGCGATTTTCGCAGCACGCCCCCGCAGAGCATGAAGGTTGTAGAAACTCCGGCTCTGCTTCAGCAGGTCCTCGGGAACGGTCAAGCCCAGAGCTTTGATCGGCGCAAAATTCACCTCGACATATTCCTGAGCGATGTTTTCGATCGGTATTGCGGTCGGGTTTTCTCCCGTGAGAACGCGGGAAACCATGAGGCCCGCCGCGTAACCCGGCTGGTAAAAACCGATCTGGACGGCCAGCGAGGCGCCCTTATCGACCGCGTCGATGTCGTTGGTCAGTACAGGAAGGTGAGCCTTCGAGGCTACATTCACGATGGCATCAAACGCGATCGTGGCCGTGTTGTCTCCGGCGATCCAAATGGCGTCAATGTTCTTCTGCGCGACCACCTGCGCGGCCAGGTACACTTCGCTCGTGCCGGTGACCGGCACTTCCTCCAGGCGAATGCCTCGCTTTCGGCAAAGCTCCCTGGCGACCTCCACGACCTTGCGCGAATTGGCTTCAGAGCTGTTATAGATGATGCCGAGCGCTTTCAAACCCGGCAGAAATTGCTTGTAGACAGCCAGCGATTGCTCGAGCGGGGGGAACGAGCCGATGCCGGTGACGTTCGGCACGTGCTCCGTCATGCTTTTTCCCGCCCCGGCAGCGATGGGATCGTAAACGTAGCTGAAAACGACCGGCTTTCTTTTCACCGCCGCGCACGCAGCCGTAAGGCATGGCGTGGTCAGCGTCACGATCGCATCCACGTCGGAGTTATCGTAATTTTGCAGGATCGGCGTGATGTTCGAGATCTCCGCCTGCGCGTGCGTCTGCCGAAATTCCAGGTTCTTCCCCTCGATAAAGCCGCGGTCGCGCAACGCGTCGCGCACGGCTTGGATCACCAGGTCGGCGCCGGGCTCCGGGGCAAAGTAAACGAGCCCGACTTTGTACGTGCGGCCGGGTGCAGGAGTCTTCGCGCTCGCAGCTGTGGCTGGGGTGGTCCGCGTCGGGACGCTTGCCCGGGCCATGAGCGCTGCAGGAATTTTCCACGGATCTTTCAAGCCGCGAAGAGACTGCGCATTGATGACCAGCCGTTCCGGGACAATGTTCTCCACGCGAACCGTGGCGGGATCGAGCCCTTTCAGGATACGGCCACCCAGATCCCCAGCCAATGTGCCGACTTCGAAGTAGTCGGCGCCCAAGCCAAACAATTCACCTTGCTCGACGGAGCCGGGGTTATTGTCAAACACAGGAATCTTCGCCTCGTTGGCCGCGGTGACCACCGAGTTCGTTGCCATGATCACGGTGTTGTCGCCGCCAATCCAGAGCGCCTGTGCCCCGCGACCCGCGAGCGATCGGGCTGCCTCGAGCACCCCGGCGGAGTTTTCGACATTGGCCTCCAGAAGCTCGATCCCCAACTCTCGGCTCTTCGTGCGCGCTTTCAGCACGCAGCTTTCCGAGCAAGCCTCGGCCGCGTTCCACACGACGCCCACGCGCTTCAATCCCGGATAGATTTCCTTCGCGATCGCAAATGCGCGCTCGACAGGCTGAAAGGTGCCCACGCCCACAAGGTGCCGGGGATGATCGCGGGGGCCGCTGCCGTTGATGCCGACGCCGGCGCTGTAAGGATCGGTCACGGCGGCGAACACGTGAATGACGGTCCCCGCCCGATTGGCATTGGCCATGGCCTGCAAGCAGGGCGTGCTGGCGGTGAGCACAATGTCGAAGTGCCCGCCCACAATCGCTTTCGCGATCGTATTGGCTGTGACGAAATCACCCTCCGCATTGAAACGCTGGATTGAGACGTTCTGGCCTTCTACAAAGCCTGCTTTGGACAAACCGTTGATAATTCCCGCGATCGTGTCGTCATTCAGCGTATTCGAAACAAACTGAAAGACGGCCACCCGGCGGGTCTGTGCGGCCGGCCGAGTGCTCTGTTGCCGCCGGCTCCAGTCCGAAATAAGCAAGACCGCAGAGGCGCCGGCGATCAAAGCAAGTCCTAGCCCGACTTTGCGGATGGCCCTTAGCATTTTCCGGAGATCTTTTGTTACTGTGCGCGTCTACCTGGCGCACATCTCGCAATACCCCAGCTGTGGGAAATGTGCTTGGCGAGTCTTGCGGCGCCGCTCCTGCACGTCAGATAAGTGATGAAAACAGCTGTGCAGGATGCTCCGCGGTGTCGAATGCGTGGGCACTGCGTGTCCGGGCATGGTTCACCTCGACGGACACCCATGCTTCTGGACGTTCGCGCTGATTTTCCGATGTCCCACGCCGAAACGCAGTGACGGTCATCACGATGCCGTGTCGCGGCGAGCGGTCGATTGTCTCCGCGGCGTTGTCGAACAATTTCTGACTCCGCCCTTTACACGATTTGGGTTCTGCGGCGAGAATACGCCGTTCCGGTCCTGGACGTCCCGGATGCAAGTTCGGACAGGCGGGCTAGTTCTTCCGCCGCACGGCTTGCCCGCAATATTCGAAGCCGGTTAAGGTCTGCCAATCCGCCCAGAACGCCATCGCGCGCCGCGCTATCCTTTCGTAGCGACTCTTGAACTCACGGACCTGGAGTCCGAAAAGCGGTTGACCGCCCAAACCAAGGACCTCAACCTGTATGGCTGCTTTGCGGAAGCAGCGGACACTTTTCCGGCCGACACCAAGGTAAGGCTCCAGATCCTGCGGGCGGGCTCAACCGTCTCCGTGCTGGGAAAAGTGGTTTACGCGCGGCCAGGCTCGGGCATGGGAATCCAATTCGCGACGATTGAGCCCAGCAGCCTGCCCGTTCTGGAGCAATGGTTGGCGGACCTGAGGGGATAGGCTTTGCGGGAAGACATGCCGTCCCAGCCTTCCCGGTTTTGATTTCAGGCCAATCGAAGGCTTACTTCAGGATTTCCTGAAGCTGCGACATGCAACCCACATCGCAGTCGATCAGCCCCGCCGGCAGTAACGGACAATCGACGATTACCCAGCGGGTCCATTGGCCGTCACTCATCTGCCATTTCGAGGCGGTTACTTCGGCCTGCAGCTTCTTGTGCGGACAATAAACCGTGTGCACACGATCGGCACAGGCTGCGCCAAAGTTCCTGCGTGCAGACGCGCCAGGCATAATCACCTCTTCGTCCGCGGGTATTCCGAAGTCACCCGCACCCTTCGCTAGCACAAAGCGCGGGAAAGGGCAGTGACGCCCGACATCCGCCTCAGTGCCATAGGACACGAGCGTTAGTCCTGGCGCCACGATTCTGCTTCACTCGGTGAGTGCCCGGTACGCAGTGGCAGTGCCATCCTGACTTCCAACGGCAGCTATGAGGACCGGGACTCGATTTTTGGACACGGAAGAGGCCATTGCGAGCACCCGAAGGAGCTCGCGGATCCGTCTCGTCGGCAGCGAGAGCGTAGCTTGTCGATTTGACTCATAGCTATGAGTCAAGTACACTCACAGTATGAGCAAACGATTGCAGGTGATTCTGGAGGAGTCGGAATATCGAGAGATCCAGCGTGCGGCGCGCTCTCGTCACATGTCGATTGCCGAATGGGTGCGGCAAACCCTCGACTTAGCACGCCGGGAAGAACCCGCGGGAAGTATGGGCAAGAAGCTGGAGACCGTCAGGCGCGCAGCGCGATGTGAATATCCGGCCGCCGATATCAATAGCATGCTCGACGAGATCGAGGCGGGATACAGAGGCGGTTCACATCCTTGATTCTGGTCGACTCCAACATTCCCATGTATCTCATCGGCTCGCCCCACCCTCATAAAACCGATGCGCAGCGGCTGCTTGAACGCCTCATTGCCAACCGGGAATCACTGGTGACGGATGCGGAAGTTCTCCAGGAGATCTTGCACCGCTATGTTGCCATCGATCGCCGGGACGCAATCCAACCCGCTTTCGACGCGTTGCTGGGAGTCGTCGATGAGGTGTTAACCGTGGATCGCGGCGTCGTGGAACGCGCAAAACACATTGTTCTCGGATATCGGCAACTATCCGCTCGCGACGCTGTGCATCTCGCCGTTATGCAACATCATGGAATCCAACAAATCCTGAGTTTCGACTCGGGATTTGATTCCTTCCCGGCCATTGCCCGTCTATCCTGACTGAAGATCATAATGAGTTTGTGAATCTGTGGAATGGGCCGTTCGGCCTGAGAAAGGGGACAAATGGAACGGGCGGCAGGGGTCCGAGACAACGAGGCAGGACTGGCAACGCGGACTATTTTCGCAAGAGTGAAGCGCAAACTCGGGCGAGTAGCTCCAGGAACGAGAGTTCGCGCAATCGATCCGAAATTCCTTCGTGCCAGTGTCGAAATGGATTTTTACAACGCGTCGAAGGGCAAGGTCCCGGGAAAGCTGAAGGAATTAGCGCAAATGAAGGTCGCGATGATGGTGGGATGCCCCTATTGAATCGACCGCCATTCTGCCGGCGGCAGAAAACAGGGCATCACCGAAGAGCAACTTCAGGACATGGCGCAGTTCGAGTCAAGCCAGCATTTCAGCGAGCGCGAGAAGCTGGCGCTGCGGCTCGCGGTCGCTATGGCGCGTACGCCGGCGCAGATTTCGGATGAGTTGTACGCCAAGTTGCGTAGCCAGTTCTCCGAGCGGGAGTTGGTCGAGCTGAGCGCGGTGATCGCCTGGGAGGACGCGCGAGCCCGCTTCAACCGCGTCTTTGCGATCCAGTCGCAAAATGATTCGCACGGCCAATTCTGCCCCCTGCCGGAGCAATGATCGGTTTGAACGTTTTACCGGTGGAAACAAGCTCTAGCGGAATCCCTGCGAAAAAAGGAGCGTTAGATCGGCTGCCAGCAACTTGCGGAGGACGAATGTTGCACCGAAATACTCGGACTTGGGAACGCTGGGACTCCTGTCAAAGATGAGCCATGCGACGGAGCGGGGCGACTGCTCCTCTCAGACGGTGACGTGCGGCTGAAGCGACTCCCACTTCGTCTGAGCGGCCTTGAGCTTCGGGTGCGAGACGAGCAGGTGCCAGATCAATGCCTGAAACGCCTCCGTGTGCGGCGTGATGTTTGCGGGATTGACGGTGGGAACAACGGTGCAGCCGTCGGCCACCTGTCGCGTGAAACCGCCATCCCGTCCGACGACTCCACAAATCGTTGTGCCAGTCTGCTTGGCATATTCCAGAGCCCGGACTAGGTTCGCGCTCACATTCTTTTTCACGTCGCCGCCGCCAACAGAGAACACGAGCACCATGTCCTTGGCTTTCAGACGGCTGCCGCGCAGCCAGTTGGCATAGGATGTGTCCCAACCCTCGTCGTTCACGCGGGCGGTCAACTCGGAGATGTTGTCGCTGGGCGCATAGGCTTCGATTCCGGCGATCTTGCGAAAATCGCAGACAGCGTGGCTGGCATGTCCCGCACCGCCTCCCACACCGATCAAGAAGAGCCTTCCTTCACGCTCGCGCAGTTCTAGGAGCAGGTCCGCAATGCGTTCGATGGAGTTCTGATCGAGCAGCTTGAGAATGTCAATCGCCTCCTGAAGGTATTGCGCCGTAAAGTGTGCCTCATCACCTGAATTGACGAACTTTCGGTGGCCGTTCTTGCCGTTCTTACCATTTTTCCCCCGCGCCGTATGCCCGTTTCGTGCGTGTCGGATCCACTCTGTAGCCTCGCAGACATTGCTCACGATCGCGTCCGGCCAGGCGTTCTGCCGCTCGAGTTCGGAAAAGACATATCCTTTGCGAGGGCCAATGAACAGCGTTTTCACTCCGGCCTGCCTCCCTGCAATGATGTCCACGGCCCCATCTCCTACCATATACGAGTGCGGGAGATCGATTTCCCATTCGCGGGCAGCCCGAAGGAGCAAGCCTGGTTTGGGTTTCCGGCACTCGCAGGACATCCGGTATTCATCGATTTTCCCTTCAGGATGATGCAAGCAGTAATAAACCGCATCGAGGCGAGCGCCCGCCTCCCGCATTTGCCGTTGCATCTTGTCCGTGACCGCATCGAGCAGCGCTGCAGAGAACCTTCCCTTTGCCACACCAGGCTGGTTTGAGACGACGACCACGAGCAGTCCTGCCTGGTTCAAGGTGGCAATTGCTCCCGCAGCGCCGGGTGCCAGCGTGAACTCGTCGGGCCGAGCGGGAGAATCGATCGTCCCAAACTCAGCGTTGTAGGCGTACGGGTTTATGACACCATCGCGGTCGAGAAACACAGCTGGGCGAGGCATAGGCCTTCTCCGGGTCTTGCTTTTGATTTTTTCTGAGCCCTGCAGAAGGAACGAGCGCAGCTCAAGCGGTGCAGCAACGAATCTATTACATGGTACCCGCGAATACCGGCTTGCTGGCCGAGCCGCAAACCTGATCGCGCAGCCGCTCGTTGTGAGCCAACCGCTGGTCACGCGACACGATATCGAAAACCACTTTGCTTCCCTCGAATTCGAAACGGAAGTTCAGTTCACGCAGTCCGGCTTTCCGCATTGCCTCTCTCAGGCAACGCTTGTTCTCTTCGCAGTACAGCATCAGGAATCCGCCGCCGCCCGCACCGGAAATTTTTCCGCCGATCGCGCCGTTCTTGCGCGCCAGTTCGTACCAGGAGTCGATTTGCGGGTTGCTGATGCCATGCGCGAGCCGCTTCTTCGTCTGCCAGTGCACGTCCATAAGCTCACCGAAACGCCGCAGATTACCATTCATGATCTGGTCCCGTATTTCGATCCCGATATCTTTGATCTCCTGCAAGTAGTCGGCGACATTCCCGGTGTTCTTCTTGGTCGACTCGTCCTGTCGCGACAGAATGGCCGTGGCGTCGCGCGTCTCGTGCGTGTAGAACAGCAACAGATTGTTTTCCAATTCTTCGACCAGCTCTGCGCTGAGCGGCAAACGCTCCACCGCCACCGTTCCGCTTGGATCGATGCACAGTGACGTGAGTCCCCCAAATGCCGCCATGTATTGATCCTGTTTCCCAATGGGCTTCTTCAGAAGTTCCAGCTCAATCTCGCAGGCTTCTTCGGCAAGCTCCTGCGGGGCCACCGGTTTTTGCATCAGTGCGCGCAGGGCATTAAGCAGCCCGACCAGATAGCAGCTGGAGGAGCCTAGGCCCGTCCCGGCGGGAATGTCCGCCACGGAAACGATCTCGACCCCTTTCGTCAAACCGAACCGCTTCATGGCCTCGCGCGCCAGCGTGTGTTCGACCTCATCCACGTGGTCCACCATCTCCGATTTGGTGTAGCGTACGCGAATTTTGTCATCCACCACCGGCGTGTTCACGTTGATGAACATGTATTTGTCGATCGTCACGGCCAGCACAAACCCGCCCCGCTGCCTGTAGAACGACGGCAGATCGGTGCCTCCTCCGCCCAGCGTGAGCCGGAAGGGCGTTCTCGTTATGATCATGCGTGCCCCCTGTTTCGATTCGATCCGTGGGTATTGAAATCAGTCGACTGTTTCAGCTTCTCAGCGGGAACCTCAGTTCTCTCGAACTGTGTTCGCAGATAGCAGATGCTTCGTCGCAAACCTTCTCGAACGTCGATTTTGGGGCTCCATCCCAAGCTCTTTGCCTGCGCAATGTCGGCCAGCGTAACCTCTGCCTCTCCGGGCAGATCTGGCTTGTAGATCGGCTTCAGCCCAGTCCTCAATTGTTCTTCGACAAGATCGAAAACGTCATTCACCGAGAGGTTCGTGCCCGTGCCAACATTGAAAACTCGCCCGCGCGACTCCGGCTTCTCCAGCAAAATGACGTGCAGATCATTCACATCATCCACATAGATGAAGTCCCGCCGCTTTTCCCCGCTGCCATAGATAATTGGCTGCTCGCCTCGAAGCATGCGCAGAATAAACGAGCACATCACGGGCGGAATCACTCGTCGCCAATCCTGGGCCGGACCGTAGACGTTGAAGTACCGCACGACCGTAACGTCCATTCCGTAAAGGCGCTTGTAGCTTTCGCAAAACGACCATCCTCCATGTTTGCTGGCTGCGTAAACGCCGATCGGCAATACGCGATCTTCCGGGGTCGGAAAATCGAAAACCCCCTCATATTCGGCCGATGTATCGGCATAAATGAACTTCCGGACCTTTGCCTTCCGAGCTACCTCCAGCATATATAGCGTGCCGACTGTGTTCACATTCGCCGCATCGAGCGGCTCCTGTAGGCACCCGGTCAGCGACGTCTTGGCCGCGAGATGGAAGATTCCATCGACGCCTTTGGCCAGGTCGCAAATTTCGGGGTTTCGAAAGTCCATCTCACGAAACTCAACCCTCGAATCGACGTTGTCCCGCGTACCGGCCGACAAGTCATCGACTCCTACAACCGAATACCCGGCTTCAAGCAGGCGCTTCGCGAGATTGCTCCCAACAAATCCCGCAACCCCGGTGATCATGACCCTCTTCTGCATAGCCCTTTTTCTTCTCCCGTGTGTTTTGGACGAGGCGGATTAGCGATGTCGCTCTTATCTCGCAAACATCTCAGTAGTCGACAGTTACTGCTGCGTGTTGACCCTCCTCGTAAACCTGAGCGATGACTTCTAAGGCAGACAACGCATCTCGTAGCGATGTTTTGGCACGTTTGCGTTCTTTCGCTGTATCCACGAAATCCCGGAACTCCGCTTCCCATGAGGGGTCCTCTCCTGCGAACTCCCAGCTTGTTGTTTCAGGAGGCCCCAGTTCGGGTTTGACCCGGTGGTGCGTAAGGCGCTCCACCCCATAGCTGCCCCCCAGACCTTCGATCACCACCGCGCCGGAACGTCCAAAGATCTCGAAGGAGAATAGATTTTTCCATTGCGTGCAGCTGGCGTGGAGCCAAGCGGCCTGCCCTGCGCGCGTTTTCAGAAGCAGGAAAGCGTTATCATCCACCGGCATGTCCCAGTAGAAGGTTGGTGCGTAGCCGCATACGTGCTCGAATTCACCGAGAAACCAACGCGCCAGGTCAATTAGGTGCACCCCTTGATCCAGCAGTTCGCCCCCGCCCGATATTTTTGGATCGGCCCTCCACTCCCGGTCGTAGTCAATTCGGCCGCCGTGACCATAACGCGCGCGCACCGACATCAGAGCTCCCAGCCGGCCTGAGGCGACAATTTCGCGCGCTTTCCGAATGGCGGGGTGATAGCGCAGGTTGAAGCCCACCCACACGCAGCGGTCGCAACGCTCCGCTGCTTCAACAACTGGCTTAAGCTCCGCAGCCGAACGGGCTGCAGGTTTTTCGACCAGTACATGTTTACCGCTCTCGATCGCAGCAAGTGTTATGGGCGCCAGCCAGTTGTTCGTGGTTGAAACAACCACCGCCTCCACTGCGGGATCGCTGACCGCCGCCTGCCAATCGGCGCTGGCCTTGGCGTTCTGCCCCGAGGCAGCGGCTAACTCCTTGGCCTTTTTAATCACGCGGTCCGTCGCAACGATTAGCCGGTCTCGCTGAAGCAAAGTTCGCAACCTCTTGCGTCCGATCTGTCCGCAACCCACAATGGCGAAATTCAAATTCAGCTCCAGTTGTACCCGCGGTCTTTCGGCACGATCCGCCGCAGGGTGTAGATATCACTTTCGTTGAGAATCGCGCCCTTTTCTCCGAGCGTTTCCCAGCGATCCCAAACCGCACTGATCAGGCGCCCCGAAATCCCGTCGCTCTCCGGCGAGATCAGGAACAACGCCAACCCCGCGGCGCGGTCCAACGACTTGCCGGACTGCTCCGCGAGTTGGCGAACGCGACCGTACTCCGACTGGCCAATCTTGTCTGGCGACTGCGCAAGAATTTCATCCACCATCTTGGTTTTCAGAACGCCCGGAGCGATGCAGTTCACGTCGATTCCCATGCCGCGAGTCTCATGCGCAAGTATTTCCGTGAACCGGACGAGAGCCGTCTTCGCCGCCGCGTAGGCGCTGAAGTAAGGGCGCGGGCCCGTCGCTCCCCCGCCGGAAAGGTTCACAATTTTCCCATATCCCGTCTTCTTCATCACCGGAATTGCCGACCGGCACAGAACCACAGGCGCCATCAGATCGACCTGGATGGTCTGCTCCCAGTCCTCTGTGCTCGTTTCCCAGGCCGCCCCGATCGGCCCCAGCACGGCTGCATTGTTCACCAGCGCGCTAATGAAACCGAACTCCTGCACTGCTCGATCTATTAGTCTGGACGCTTGTTGACTGTCACGAAGATCACACTCGCTGACCACGACCCGCTGCTTTTCACATCTTGGAGAGAGCAGGCCCGCAACTGCATCTAATGCCGCACTGTGGCGTCCGGAGAGAACGAGCGAAGCTCCTGCCGCCCAGAATTCCGCGGCCAAGCGGCGGCCGAGCCCCCCGGCCGCGCCGGTCAGAACGCATACCTTTCCCGCGAGCCTCATCTCGGCAAACCTGATCGGCGACTTTCCTGCGGCCAGTTCAATAAGCCCCCTCAGCGAACAAGACCGTCAGGAAAGTCTTTGTGATGATCCAGAGATCGAGCCAAATGGACCAGTGATCGATGTAGAACATATCCATGCGGACTTTTACGTCGTAACTCGTGGACTGTCGACCCATCACCTGCCAAAAACCGGTCAGCCCCGGCTTGACAGAGAGCAATTTCTGCAGAGAATCGCCGTAGCGCCCAATCTGATTGCTCGCGATGATGCGCGGACCGACAAGCGACAGCCGTCCGCGAAGCACCAAAAAGAACTGAGGGAGTTCGTCGATGCTGTATTTGCGGAAAAACCGGCCGACCCGAAGAACTCTCGGATCGTCAACGAGTTTGTATTTCTCTTCAAACTTTGCCCGCAGTTGAGGGTCGTCCAACAACATCTGCTCTGCATTCTCGCACATCGTGCGAAACTTCAAACAGGTCGCCACTTTGCCGTCGCAATCGATATACTTGCTCCGGAAAAAAACGCTGCCGCCGTCTTCCGCTTTGAGCAAGAGCGCAATGATGGGAAGAATGATCAGGGTGATTGCGCTACCGGCGAGGCCTGCTGCGAAATCAAGCGCCTTTTTCGTTGCTAACTGCGCCTGCCTCGACCAGCGCGGCGCGGCAAAGAAGCGGAAGAACCCGGAAAACTCGTCGAGCTCGTAATTGAACTGCCGCGAAGCAAATACGTCGGAGTACACCTGCAAGTCAATTCGTGCCTCCATGCATTGCTTTAGGACATCCGAGACCAGACCGTGCGCCTGCGGGGTCGTTTGTTCCAGCGCGAGGATCACTTGTTCGGCCTCCGTGTCGCGGCACACGCGAGACCATTCCTCCAGCGAGCCCAGGACAGGCAATGTGCTGGCGGACCCGGTCAGCGATTCCGACCCCCCAGGCACAATCCCCAACAGCTCATATCCCTCGTAGCGCTGGATCGAAAGTAAGCTCTGCAGCTCGAACAGCTTTTCTGCCGATCCCAGCAGCAAAGTTTTGGTTCGCCCTATTCCTCGCCGCCACGCCCAACCGTAGGCCTGTCGCAAACTGTAGCGCATTGCGAGCATCCAGCCCGTCGCCAGGGCGTACCACGTGAACATCAGATAGCGGGAAAACCCCGTCTTGAATACGATGAAATTCGCGCAGATCAGCAGCACAAACGCCAGCGATACGCCCTTGGTGACCAGCTCGAGCTCTTTTTCAGGCCTTCGCAGATCGGGGCTGCAACTGCGGTCGAGAACATAGAAAATGACCAGCAGAAATGGCAAGTAGAAGAACCAATAGTCCCGCGGGCTCAACGCCTCGCGCGGAACTCGCATCCAGTGCTGCACGACCGCCGTGGCCAGCACATGTGAAACCACCAGAGCAAGCGCGTCTCCAGCCACAAACAGGCCCCGCTTCACGGTCTTATGCTTGAACGCCTGCGCGATGAGGCCGCCTGCCCGGGCAGTTTGCTCGGATTCGGGCCCTTGCCGCCCTATCGCCTGCACGTCCTGAACCTTCGTTACCATGCTGCTGGCGCGCACCTCGACACCCTGACTGGCAGGGTCTTTCCTAGCTCACTCTAACGACTGTTGGCGAAAAGAACTGTGGCTTGCTTGCGCTCGCTCACCGGCGAGTTGATACCCCTGAACTCCGCAACCTTTTCCCGGACAAATTCGGTGAACTCCGCGTTGAATCGATCCACGCCGAACTGCTGCGCTTGCGTCCGAATCACCTCTGGACAGAACTTCGACTCCATCGCTTCGAACCGCATCATCGCTTGCGCGAGCGCTTCCGGCGATTGCTCGTCAAAAAATACTCCCGTCGCTTGCGTCGCGTCCTGCTCCGAGTCGGACGCAAGACCGTTGACGGTCTCCAGTGCTCCCCCTCGCGCGAACGCAATCACAGGGCGCCCGAAGGACTGCGCCTCCACCGGCACTATTCCGAAATCCTCTTCTGCGGGAAAGAGCAACGCGCGACAACGCGCATATGTTTCGCCAAGCACGCTCTGCTCGAGCTTGCCTACAAATTCGACCATTGGCCCGGCAATCTTTCTCAAGCGCTTCAATTCGGGCCCGATCCCGACGATGCGTAGCCGCCGTCCCAGCCGGTTACACGCCTCGATCGCTAACTCAACTCGCTTATACGGAACAAGCCGGCTCACAACCAGGTAATAGTCCTCGGTCACCGGCGAAATGTATCCCGCGGCGACATCGACCGGCGGGTGAATCACCGCACTCTCGCGCCGGTAGTATTTCCAGATTCGCGAAGCGATGTAACGCGAGTTCGCCACGAAGTAGTCCACTCGCGCCGCCGTGCTCACGTCCCACAGCCTCATGTAGTGCGCGGACGCCGAGAACGCCGCCCGTGTCACCGGGTTCATCGTCTTCCGATATTCGTGATACATGTCCCAGATGTACCGCATCGGCGTGTGGCAATAACAGATGTGGCAGGTTCCTGGCGACGTGACGATTCCCTTCGCCGGCCCCGATTCCGAACTGATCACCAGGTCGTATCTGCTCAGGTCGAACTGTTCGAGCGCGTACGGGTATAACGGCAAGAAGTGCCGGTGCCACCGCTTCACTCCCGGAATCCGCGAGAGAAACGAAGTCTTCAGCACCATTCCGCGCAGTTTGGACGGAACTCCCTCCTTCGACGCAACTGGCGCATACAAATCTGCATTCGGGAAGATCTCCGCCAGAGCTTCCAGCACTCGCTCCGCCCCCCCGTACCCGTTCATCCAGTACTGTACGATA
>Ga0075272_1000117_pt1 | contig 18493 bp, 14 predicted proteins | sample SF_Rice_5C_0N_40_FD_69776 | JGI IMG/M metagenome (GOLD analysis project Ga0075272, IMG submission 69776) | Rice paddy soil microbial communities from Twitchell Island, California, USA - SF_Rice_5C_0N_404 | ecosystem: Environmental > Terrestrial > Soil > Paddy field/soil | place: USA: Twitchell... | reverse complement strand
TTTGTAGGAGACCATGTGCTCGTCGGCGTTGGCCAGGTCGACGATGAACTTCTCCCAGAATTCGCGGACGGAAACGCGCCAGGGCAGCTTGCCCTCTTCGATTTCGTCGAGTTCTTCTTCCAGGCGCGCGGTGAAGGTGATGTCGAAAACGTCGTCAAAAGACTTCACCAGCAGACCGCTGACACGTTCGCCCAGCATGGTGGGCGTGAAGCGGCCCTGATGCTTGTTGACGTATTCGCGCTCGACGATGGTGGAAATGATGGAGGCGTAGGTGGAGGGCCGGCCAATGCCTTTTTCCTCGAGATCCTTGACCAGCGTCGCTTCCGTGTAGCGCGGCGGCGGCTCGGTGAAATGCTGTTCGGGGCGAATCTGATCGAGGCGCAGCGCCTGTCCCTGGGCGACACGGGGAAGCGCGCGGCCTTCGCCCTCCTCGCCGTTCTCTTCGTCATCGCGAGCGGCGGCGCCGGCGACGGCCGACTGGTAGACATGCAAGTAGCCGTCAAATTTCTGCACGGAGCCCGAGGCGCGGAAGGTGTAATCGCCAACGGAAATATCGATGGTGGTCTGGTCGAGAATGGCGGGCAGCATCTGCGAGGCCACGAAACGCTGCCAGATAAGCTGGTAAAGCTTGAACAGATTGTCGTCGAGGTATTTGCGCACGCTTTCGGGGGTGCGCGAAACATCGGTCGGACGAATGGCCTCGTGGGCCTCCTGGGCGTCCTTCTTGGACTTGTAATAATTCGGCTTTTCGGGAAGATATTCGCTGCCAAACACCTGCGGAATCAGCTCGCGCACCTGGGCGATGGCATCGCTGGATACGTTGACGGAATCCGTGCGCATATAAGTGATCAGAGCGACGGAACCTTCCTCGCCGAGGTCGACGCCTTCATAAAGGCGCTGCGCGAGGGCCATGGTGCGCTTGGCGGTGAAGCGCAGGCGGTTGTAAGCGGCCTGCTGCAGCTTGGAGGTGGTGAAGGGCGGTGGGGGATTGCGCTTCTTCTCCTTCTGCGCGATGTCGGCGACCACCCATTTTTCGTTGCGGACGGCGGCCACGACCTTGTCCGCGGCCTCCTGGCTGGAAACCTCAATGTCCTCGCCTTTGAACTTGCTGAGCCTGGCTTCGAAGAAGGGCGGCTCACCGGCGTCGAGCATGGCGTGGATGGTCCAGTATTCCTTGGGGACGAAGGCGCGGATTTCCTGCTCGCGCTCGACGATCAGGCGCAGCGCGACGGTCTGCACGCGCCCGGCGGAAAGGCCGCGGCGCACCTTGTTCCACAGGAGCGGAGAAATTTTGTAGCCCACGATGCGGTCGAGCACGCGGCGGGCCTGCTGCGCGTCCACCAGGTTGGAATCCACCTGGCGCGGCTTTTCGAAGGCGGCGCGAATGGCTTTGGGCGTAATTTCGTTGAAGCTGACGCGAAAGATCTTTTTGGAATCGATGGGCGGGATGCTGACCTCGTCGCGGTTCTTCTTGCCCTTGGCTTTGGGCTTCTCTTCTTCTTTTTCCGCGGGCTTGGCGTTGCCGTTCTGGCCGTTGGAGACTTCATCCTCGGTGAAGCGCGCGGGCTTGGAAAGGACCAGAGCGAGGTGATGAGAAATGGCTTCGCCCTCGCGATCGGGGTCCGCCGCGAGATAGACCGCCTCAGCGGAACTGGCCGACTTGCGCAGGTCGTTCACGACCTTGCCCTTGCCGGGAATGATCAGCAGAGTAGGCTCGAAGATTTTCGGGTCATCGAGGCTGATGGGATTCTTGGGAGTCTTTCCGGCGGCTTTGCCGTTCTTCTTGCCGCGTTTCCTTTTTCTGGGCGGCTCTTCGGGCAGACGAATGCCGATGGTCTTCTTGGGCAGGTCCATCACATGGCCGATGGAGGCTTTGACCGTATAGTCGCGGCCCAAGTATTTGTTGATGGTTTTCGCCTTGGCCGGCGATTCGACGATGACGAGCGACTTCGCCATTCTTCCTTTGATTCTCCCGAAACCATCCAGGCCGCAAGAAACCCGCGGCCCTCTGCGCGGCTCCTTTTAACAGAGAGCTTCTATCCTACCGAACAAAAAGCAGGAAAAGGCGCAACTCCTTTTTCATGAGACGCCAAAAGACCAACGGCGTCAGGCCGGAGCCGGTTTTTCGCCTTTGGCCAGACCGGGAATCGGGCGCGGATCGGGGCGCAGCGTAAGCGGTTCCTTGCTGGGCACTGGCGGAGCCGGCGGCGTGGGCGGCGAGGGCTTCTCGGGGAGCGGCTTGCCTTCAATGAGGAGCTTGAGTTCTGTGGCGTCGAGCACCTCACGGTCGAGCAGAGCCTGAGCGACGCGTTCGAGTGCGTCGCGATAGGTCTCCAGAATATTGCGTGCTCGCGCGTAGGAGGTGTTCACGATGCTGTGCACTTCACCGTCGATCTTGATGGCCGTATCTTCGGAATAGTCGCGGTGCTGGGCGATTTCGCGGCCGAGGAAGATGGCCTCTTCCTTCTTCCCGAAGGTCAGCGGACCGAGCGGGCTCATGCCCCACTCGCAAACCATCTGGCGGGCGATTTCCGTGGCGCGCTCGATGTCGTTGCCGGCGCCGGTGGTGATGTGGTTCAGGAACAACTCTTCGGCGGCGCGCCCGCCCATCAGCACGGCGAGCTGAGATTCGAGGAATTCCTTGGTGTACGTGTGTTTGTCGTCGATGGGCAGCTGCATGGTGACGCCCAGGGCCATGCCGCGGGGAATGATGGTCACCTTGTGCAGGGGATCGGCGCCCGGGGTCATAGCGGCGACAAGGGCGTGTCCGGCTTCGTGATAGGCCGTGTTGCGCTTCTCCTCGTCGGACAGGATCATGGACTTGCGCTCGACGCCCATGAGGACCTTGTCCTTGGACATCTCGAAATCAGCCATGAACACGAGTTTGCGATTCTGGCGCGCTGCCCAGAGGGCGGACTCGTTGACCAGGTTGGCCAAGTCGGCGCCCGAAAATCCTGGAGTGCCGCGAGCGATGACGGAAAGGTCTACATCGTCGGCAATGGGCACCTTGCGCGTATGCACGCGCAGAATTTCTTCGCGCCCTTTCACGTCGGGGCGCGGAACCACCACGCGGCGGTCGAAGCGGCCGGGCCGCAGCAGGGCGGGATCGAGCACGTCCGGGCGGTTCGTGGCGGCGATCAGGATCACGCCTTCGTTCGACTCGAAACCGTCCATTTCGACCAGCAGGGCGTTCAAGGTTTGCTCGCGCTCGTCGTGGCCGCCGCCCAGGCCGGCGCCGCGGTGGCGTCCGACCGCGTCGATTTCATCGATGAAGATGATGCAGGGCGCATTCTTCTTGCCCTGCTCGAAGAGGTCGCGGACGCGGCTGGCGCCCACGCCGACGAACATCTCGACGAAATCCGAACCCGAAATAGAGAAGAACGGCACGTTGGCCTCGCCCGCAATGGCGCGCGCCAGCAAGGTCTTGCCGGTTCCCGGAGGGCCGACCAGCAGCACGCCCTTGGGGATGCGGCCGCCGAGCTTCTGGAATTTTTGCGGATCTTTCAGGAAGTCGATGATTTCGTAGAGCTCTTCCTTGGCTTCATCGATTCCGGCGACATCTTTGAATGTCGCTTTCTTCTGCTGCGCCGTAAGCAGGCGCGCGCGGGACTTTCCGAAGCTCAGGGCTTTGTTCCCACCCGCCTGCATCTGCTTCATCATGAAGATCCAGAAGGCCACCAGCAAAAGCAGCGGGGCGAAATTGATCATGAAGCTGATCCAGTTCGAGTTGTTCACTTCCTTGTAGTTGTACTCGGCGTGCTGGGCAGTCAATTGCTTGACCAGATCGGGGATGGCCGTGTTGGCCAGGGTCACATTGTGGAACTTGGTCCCGTCGCGATATTCGCCTTCCAATTCGGAACTGTTCTGCGAGATGTAGATGGTGACGTCCTTGACGTTCCCGGCATCCACCTTCTGCAGAAAATTCGAGTATTGCGGCTGGTCTTCGTGGGCCGATTGCCCGCCGGTGGAAGCCATCTTCCACAAGACGACCGCCAGGACAATCATCAAAAGCCAAAACAGAATGGTTCGTACTGTTGAATTCACGCCGTTATATTACCTCATCCAAAAGGATACCGCGCAGAGGGCATTGTTGTGACCTCTGCAACCCCCCTGTGGTTCCAAGCAGCCAATATTTAGATGCCGCTATCAAGAATTGGTATTCAAGCGGCTAAACCGCCTGACCCCGCCTCCTAGATCGCTTCTTCTTCGATCGTCAGGCCCACCCGGGTCTGAGCGCTTGCGCTAAATCCTTTAGCTGCGGGCATTCCGCGCGCCCAAATCACCCGCCCGTCGCTCTCCAGAACCGGCCAGCCCTTGCGCGCTCTGGCCGGCACACGCGCGGCCAGCAGCATGGTCTTCAGCTTTTTTGGCTGTTGTCGGTCGCAGGGTGTGTAGGCGTCACCTGGGAGCCAACTGCGCAGGATCAAAGGCTCACTGAGCGAATCGATATCCAGGATTTGAGTCGCTGTATAAGTGTCCCTCGGTGTTTTACCGCAGTCAACCGTTTTCAGGCGAAAGCGCAAACCGACCTCGGGGATGGAAACTTGCGTGCTTCCGGCCTGTGCCAACTTCACCACATATTGATACGCAAACCGGCCAGCGTTGGTTTCCAGAGGGGTGCGCGACGCCGCGACCGCCGGGGAGGAAAAAACCAGCCGGCCGAACACGCGCTCGACCCGAATGTCTGCGGGGAGATCGAGGGTCTTGCCGCTGGTGGAATTCGACGCCAGACGGATTACCTGCTCGACGTGCCTAAAGGTGAGCTTCCGGCGATCTCCCTTCGACTCGCTATAGAGACGACGGATCAGGCGTTCGGTGAGCGCGCGCCATGCGCCCGGAGGAAGCGGTTCGGATTTCGTTTTCCCCTGATTTACTGCTGTTCCCGCGCTCGACGGGAATGGCTGCAGGAGATCGGCTACGGATACGGTCAAAATTGTGGCGCCGGCGGAAACAGAAGCGCTTACGAGCGCGCGGTAGCGCTGTTCGACCAAGGCGTCCCAGAAGGTCTGCTCCTCGGCGGAGAGCTGCGCCACAGTGCAGAGATGCTCGACGATGCGCTCGGAAAAACCGCGCTCGAGCTGCGGGACGAGCTGGGCGCGAATCCGCGAACGCAGGCGGGTCGAATCCTGATTGCTGGAATCCTCGCGCCAGGGCTGCCCCAGCCCGGCCAGGTACTGGCGCAGCTCGGCGCGGCGGACGGTGAGCAGCGGGCGCACGATTCCGCCAGCGACCGAATGGATGGCGCCCAAGCCCGCCGGGCCAGTACCGCGAATCAAGTGCGCTAAGACCGTTTCCGCCTGATCGTCGGCGGTATGGGCCACGGCGATGCGCGTGGCGGAGCCCTTTTCCAGCAGGCGTCGAAAGAATGCATAGCGGAGGCGGCGGGCGGCGTCTTCGAGGTTCCAGCGATTCCGCCTGGCCTCGGCGCTAACGTCCGCGTGCTCGACAAAAAACTCGAGGCCGCCGGCCTGGGCCAGTTCCGCCACGAACCGGGCATCCTGATCAGATTCGGCGCCGCGCAAGCGATGGTCGAAGTGAGCGACCGCGAGTGAAATTCCCAACTCAGCGCGGACGCTCTCGAGAAGGCGCAGGAGCGCGACCGAATCCGCCCCTCCCGAAACCGCAACAGCGACGCGGTCCCCGGCGCCGGTCATTCGCTGTTCCCGAATGCAGCTTAAAATGCGCTGTTCGAGCGGAGTACGCTTCACCGCAGTTCACCTCGAGCTGAGCTCTCGGCCTGGAAACCGTTTCAGCTTAAGAGGCGCGGCCGGGGACCAAGAACTCGGGCGAGTTCCTAGTATAGCAGCGGCTCATTGCGGAAGTGGCGGATGGCAGCGCACATGAAGCGGGGCCGACGAAGACGGGACATGCCGATTCTCGCGCGGATGGCGGCTTCTAGAGGTGCTCCGCCACCTGCTGGCTGAAGAGGTCGCGGCTGTAGGAGATGCGGCGGTCAAGAGCAACGGCGGCGAAGTAGGAGCATCCGCGGCGCTCGGTATCCGTCCATTCGGCCACGCTGGGAATGAGCCAGCGCGTGGCGCGTCCGATGGCATGGAGCAGGCGATAATAAACGCCTACGATGCGGATGTCCTTGCGATCATCGCCGCGTTCGGGGCAGAGGCGGGCAAGCTGCACGAGACGTTCGAAATCCCCGGCGGCGACGTCCTGACTGGCCAATCCGGTGACTTCGCGGATGTGTTCGGAGAGCTCCACGCGACCGCTGTACGCGAGAATCGAGCGGCAGTGGAGGAAGAAGAACTGCAGCAGAGCCGCCATGGAAATGACGAAAATCAGCGCCGCAATCATCGTGCCCTCGCCAGAAGGCGTCCCGCGCTCAGCCGCGCTTCCCCAGGAACCTTCGTAAAAGTGTACGCCCACGCAATGGGCAGCCACGCACCCAGCATGGGCGGGATGTAACGCAGAAAGGGCATATAAAGACCGGGGAACAAGTTGCCAAAGGCATAGGTTCCAGCGCTGGCGCTGAAATAGACGCCCAAGGCCAGCACAAGCTGGACCAGGCGCATGCGCGACTCGTGCAGTTTCAGCAGCGTGCCCCAAAGCAAGTAGGTGAGGACCAGACCCACAAAGTAGAGGTTCTGGCCAATCTCGATAACGAAGCGGTTCGTCCAGTTGTCCTGGCTCTGGTGGGCCACTACCAGGAAGGAAAAGAAAAGGGTGGCCAGCAGGAGCAGTACAGCGGCCCTGCGCACGTAGCGGCTTACCTGCATCTCCTTGAAGACTTCCTGGTAAAAATGAATGATGACCCAGAACATCAGGAGGGTGAGCAAGCTGTCCGTGTAGTAGTAATAATAGCCGTAGGTTCTGGAGGCAAAGCCATAGCGGTAGATGCAGACAGCCGAGCCGATCGTCACGGCAAAAGCTGCCAGCATATAGATGTTGATGGGGATTTCTCGCAGGAAATTCTTGCGGTAGAGCGAACACACCACCACGAAGCCCTCAGCGAGGGCGCTAATGATCCAAACGACCATCGAGTACGAGCCAGGCATCATCTGCTAATCGAAAGCCTGGCCAGTCAGCCGTGGCCTATTCGACTACTTCTGCCACGGAATCGGGGGCATTGGCGCTCCCGTTGGCGCCATCGTGAAAGAAGGCGCGCTTACGGTAACGGCGCCACTGTTCCACGATGGTGTGGCGAGGGATTTCAAACCCATCGCCGCTGTCAACACGAGCAGGACCAACACCACCAGCATGAGCCACTTGTTCATCGGACCCCTCCGGGTAAATTACAACCGGGGGGAGTCTACAAGCGGTTTCATGCCGTCAAGGGGAAAATTTCAGGGTGTGTGTCCAAACGGTACACACCTCCCCTTGCTGGCTGAGCCAGTGCTCTCTCCTAACTATCGGGGGCAGGGTAACGTCCGTTTCGGATTCGCGTCAATGTTACCAACGTACTATTCGCGCGAAATTTGGGAATGCGTGGAAAACCCCGTGGAAACGCGCTGCTCGCGCAGTGGTGCGCCGAGCACGATTCGTTCGCGCGCCCGACGGCGATACCGCGGAAAACAGAAAAGTCAAAGGCGAAGAGCGCGCGCAAACAGGGAGAGCGGGAGGCTTGCTTGACCCGCGCACCATGGTCGTCTACACTTACCGTTTGATTCGGGCTGGGAATTGCTGGCTGTGTCCCGACGCAAAGATCCGACGACTGCTTTATCTCGCGCGCATTTCCCCTGGCAGTTCTGCTGAAGAGCAGGCGCAGACTGCCGGGATTCGTACTTCATAGCGGATCGGTTCCAGGGCGCGCAACGCACGCGGGCAACGCTGAGCCTCAGAGGAGAAACTAATTTGCCGAAGCGGACGTATCAACCTCATGTGCGCAGAAGGCACAAGAAGCACGGCTTTCGCGCGCGGATGAAGAGCGCAGGTGGACGCAGGGTGCTGGCACAGCGGCGCAAGAAGGGACGTCACAGTCTCACGCGCGTCTGAGCATTCGGGCCGGCCGAGCCTCGCGTTGCCGCGTGCCTGCCGCTTGCTGCGGCGGGCGGAGTACGACGCGGTCTACAAGGCAGGGCGGCGGCGCTCGGGCCGGGAGTTCGCCGTCTTTCTTCGCCAGAATGGCCTCGAGCTCAGCCGCTTCGGATGGAGCGTGAAAAAGGCGCTGGGCAATGCTGTGCGGCGCAATCGAATTCGCCGGCGGGTGCGCGAAATCGTGAGGGTGCATCGCGACGAGATCGCGCCGGGATGGGACGTGGTGATCCATCCGCGCGGGTCGGCGGCCCATTCGGAATTCTCGAAGTTGGCTCAGGACCTGTTGAGGCTTTTGCCGCGACGCGAGCGGACGGCCGGCGATCTTTGAACAACGCAGGGCTTTTTCAGTATGAAGGTGATCGAATTCAGGACCGACCATCGGGATCACGCGGCGCCGAATATCGCCGGGGAGTGCCCGGGAGAGCAGTCACGCCAGGGCCAGGCGGTTCCAGACGCAGCGGACGGCCGAGGACTCGCGGAGAAGCAGCCTGTTCCGCGATCGTTCGGGGCGTGGATTCTCCTGGGAGTGTTGCGGTTCTACATCGCGTGCCTTTCGCCCGTGTTTGGCGGCGCCTGCAAGTTCTATCCCTCGTGTTCGAACTACGCGGTTGAAGCGATCACCAAGCACGGGGCGCGGCACGGTTTTGTGCTGGCGGCCAAAAGGCTGCTGCGCTGCCGCCCGTTCACGCAAGGCGGATTCGACCCTGTTCCGGATGATGTTCCGCACGCGAGGCACGGCAAGCACGGGAATCGCAAGCTGCAAGTCGTTTCGGGAACCGAGTTGAAGATTCGAGCGACCGAGAGGCGGATGTTGTGACTGAACTCTCCGATCATGCCCGCGGTGTAATCTTTGTTGTTCTCGCGCTCGCAATTGGTTTCATTTGGCTTCATTACTTCTCGCCCGTTCCTCCAAAACCTTCAACTTCTAAAGAGCACCCAGCCGCATCCGCGCAACAGCCGCCACAGACCAAGGAAGCATTAAAGACGGCGCCCATAGCGCCAAAGCCCTTTCGCCCGGTGCCGGCAGCGCGCGCAAACGCGCAGCAACTGGTGGTAATTGACAGCCCGATCTATCAGGTGGAGCTCTCGAATCAGGGCGGGGTGGTGCGGAGCTGGAGGTTAAAGAATTATCTGAACGAGAGCAAGCCGGCTAAGCCTCTGGATGTGGTCAATCCGGAATCTTCGCAGCAGTTTGGGTGGCCGCTGTCGCTTCTGCTTTCCGACAGCCAGGTTGAATCGCAAGCGAACAGCGCGTTGTTCCAGGTGACCGCATCGACGAGCGGCGGGACAGCGGCCGCGCAGCAGGGCCATTTCGAGGCGCCCGTCACCATCACATTCCAGTACAGCGATGGTCACCTGGAAGTCACCAAGAAATTCGATTTCACGCAAAGCTATCAGCTCACCGTGGATACGTCCGTTTCCCTGGACGGCAAGGCGCTGCCTGCGGCGCTGGCCTGGCGCGGCGGGTTCGGCGACAAGACCGTGTACCACGAGTCGCAACTCGTCCAGGTGTTTTACAACCAGGGCGGGAAAATCGAGCTGCTGCCTTACAAGAAGCTGGGGGTTTCAGGGAACGAGAGCCAGCCCGCGCTGCACTCCGGGCCGCTGGAATTTACCGGGATTGAAGATCAATTTTTCGCGGCTGCATTCATTCCCAACAAGACGCCGAATCTGGACCTGTGGGATTGGACTCAGAACCGCAGTCTGACTGTGGACGGGAAGCAAGAATCCGAGCCTGTCGCCGAAATGGCCGCCGGGAGCACACAAGCCGAGCCACTGCATCTGCGCCTGTACGTGGGCCCGAAGGACCTGGGCTTGCTCGCCAAAGTCCATCCTTCGCTCGAAGGGTTGGTGAACTTCGGCTGGTTCACGTTTATCGGCAAGCCGCTGCTGTTCGCCCTGCAGTGGCTGCACAAGTACATCCCCAACTACGGCTGGGTCATTGTGGTGCTGACCCTGTTGATCAACTTCGCCGTGTTTCCGCTCAAGATGAAGAGCTGGCGCTCGATGCAACGCATGCAGCGAGTCATGCCGGAGATTCGCTCGATCCAGGACCGCTACAAGAAGTACTCCATGACCGATCCGCGCAAACGGAAAATGAATGAAGAGGTCATGGCCGTTTATCAGCGCGAAGGCATCAATCCGATGGGCAGCTGCCTGCCCATGCTCCTGCAGATGCCGATCCTGTGGGCGCTGTGGGAAATGCTCCGGGGGGCGATCGAACTGCGCCAAGCGCCGTGGGTTCTGTGGGTTCACGACCTTTCGGCGAAGGATCCTTATTACATCCTGCCGATCTTGATGACGATCACGATGTACCTGATGACGAAGATGACGCCGCAAACCGCCGTCGATCCGGCACAGCAAAAAATGATGAATTTGATGCCGGTGATGTTCGGCATCTTCTTCTTCACCTTGTCGAGCGGGCTCAACCTGTACATGCTGACCAGCAACGTGATCGGCGTGGGTCAGCAGTATTACTTGAACCGCACGCAGCCGCTCCCTAAAATAAGCAAGTTCAAAAAGAAACGAGTCACCGCCGGATGAACGGCCCAATAACGATTGCGATGCGTGCCCACTGATGACTGACGGATCGGTTCCGAGACCCCCAAGACCAACGAGTTCCGGAGATCGCGCGCGCGGCGCGGCGCGCCCGGAGCGCCGGCAGGAGGCGAAAGGCGGCGCGGAGCCCTTCGTTCCTCCGCAGGACCTGATTCCACGGCTGAAGACCTTCCTTGACCTCGTCGTACGCGAAATGGCGCTGAGCATGCGCTACGAAATTCCCGCGGAGGCGGAGGACGCGGCCAGTGAGCCGCGGCGCGCACAAGAGGACGACGCGGCGCCGCAAAAAGCGGTCGCTGCGCGCGAGGAAACGGGCCTACTGGTGCGCTTCAGCGGCGAGGATGAAGACATTCTGCTCGCGCACAACGGCGAACTCCTGCTCGCGCTCGAATACCTGGCGCATCGCTGGCTGCATCTTCCGCCTGCGTTCCACGACGGTGTGCGCTTCGAGTGCGGCGATTTCCGCGCCACGCGCCTGGAAGAATTGAAACTTTCCGCCCGGGTTGCGGCGCAACGCGTGCGCGAAACCGGCCAGCCGTTTCCCTTCAATCCGATGACCTCGCGCGACCGCCGCACGATCCACCTGGAACTGACCGGCGCGGCGGGGGTTCGCACTATGAGCGAAGGCTCGGGCGATCGCCGGCACATCGTGGTCTATCCCGCTTCCAAGAAATAGCCGTAGACCACGATGTCGGGTATTGCTCGGAGTTGGCAGCTTAGATTCCGAGGAGGGCCTGACCATTCGTCACGTCGTGGACCTGATCCCTGCTAGGATGTGGAGCGGAGCCTAACGTGGAAGCCGCATACAAGTTCGGTTGGATCCCGAACGAGGAGCGCAGACACGAGCACCCCAGGTATGAGTACCCCGATGTCTTTGCTCTTGAGCAAACCTCCGGTCCGGAGCGCCTCGCAATTGCGCCCTCAGGAAATCATGTTTCCATCCTGATTGACCTTGTCCAGCTTGTGTCCGAGCCTCTTGGCATCCTCTATGTGCTGGCGGTGCCGCGAGGTGGAAGCGAGCCAGGACGCTACCAGACTGAGAATCCGGTTTCGAAACAGCAAGCTGAGGAACTCCTGAAGAATTTCAGCGATTACCTCGAAAGGGACGGTCGACACGATATCTGGATAGCTTCAATGTCCGGCCCTGACCTCCTGGTGTATGACCGCCACAATGTCATATATGCGTATGGGCCATTGCTGGAGTATGAGAACGTTCTCTTGGCCCGTGGCTTGAGAAGAGTGGAATACGTTCGTTTTCCTTCTCCGCACACCCACAACTATCACCCGGCGTTCGATCAGGATGAGCGAGATTTGCTTCGCTACTGGCGCTGGAAGCGCTCTCCGTTGCACGAGAGCGATGTGTGACCCCACTCTGCGACAAGACATTTGGTCCTGCTCGCAAAGTGGATAGCGGGCCCGTTATGGGACATCTGCACTTCGTACTGCGTCCGACTCGCTGTCTGACGAGTGCCTTTTGCGCAGCCTACGCTTCTCCGACTTTGGCGCGCTCCGCATACCACGCTAACTAAATCTCGATGCCGTAGCCCTGCTTGCCCACGTTGAAGCACTGGGTCGCGCCAATCTGATCTTGCAGACCCGCCCCTTCGTGGATGTGGCCACAAAACAGGAATTCGGGCTGGACGCGCTCGACCCAAGTGCGCAGTGTTGAGCTGCCGGCATGATGGCCGGGGCCTACCTCGTCCAGCTTCGTTCCGCGCGGAGGAAAATGCACGACCAAGTACAACGGCTTGTGGCCGTCAAACGCCGCGAGCGCGTCCGCGATCTCCTCCTCCGAATATTCTCCGGGCGTGTTGAAGGGCGTGGGATTGCTGTAACCCAGCCCCGTCCACCAGGTTGCGCCCTGAGCTGATTCGAGCTGGCGCACTTGCCGGTGAAAATCGACGTAACCGTAGCGATCGCACAGAGCGCGCGTTTGCGCGTGCGTCTCATGATTACCGGGCAGCAGCCAGAGCTTGTTTCCCAGCGGTTTCAGGGCTTCAGCGCTGCGTTCGAGCGCGCGGCCAAAGGTGGAAAGATCGCCGGCTGCGATGTACACGTCCGCAGGCTGCGCGAGGATGCGGTCGACGGCGCGCGTGTCGCCGTGAATGTCGCTGAAGATGAAAATCTTCATCGCGTTGAATCGCCCGTACGCGGCGCGACCTTCTCCATCTGCTGGTCCATCATCCCGTTGCGCATCCAGCCCTGTTCTATCACTTTGCCCGCCGCGTTGAACACCACGCTGTAAGTGAACGGCTGCGGTTGGCCCTTGCGCCGGTTGACGAAACGGTTCTCCCCAAACGTCACCACATGACCGTCCCGCTGGGTAAACGTGCGGATCACCGGAAAACGCGCGAAGTGCCAGTAGAGATGCACCTCCGGCAGCTCGAGTGCGCGGGTGGTGAAGGCGTCGGGCGGCGAATCGGGAAAGAACCGGAACGGCGGCGGATTCGGATTGCGCAGATCGTAGCGTGACTCGTACACACCGTCCGAGGTGCGAATGGCATCGCCCCAGTCCAGCAGCGAAGGCGGCACGGGGATGGCGCCAATGCGCCGCACCGCGATATGGTTCGCGGCCGCGAAGTTTTCGACGCGCTTCACGGCTTCGTGATGCGCGATGCCGCACGCCCCGATGTAGGCGACCATGGCCAGCACGCCGGCCTGGCACCAAGCGATGCGCGACACGCCGAATCCCCAGCTGCGAATCGCCGGCGCAAAAAAGAGAAGCGCCGCAATGGCCGAGGCGGCGACCGCCACCCAAATATGGAAGGGCGACCGGGCGGCGCGCGCAACTTCCCAGGCTCCGGCCGTCGCCAAGGTGAAGAGCACCCACATCGCGGCGGCGCGAAGTAGGCTTTTCGAGCGATCGTGATAGATCCAGGCGGTCAGTTGTGGCAGCAGGCCGATGGAGGTCAGCGTCAGATCGATGATGAACAGCCAGTCCCAAGCCACGCGCTGCTGGGAAAAGGGCGTCCACATGCGGGTGCCGAACGAGGTCATGCCATCGAGCAAAATGTGGCTCAGGATACCCACGCCATAGATCAGCGTGAGCACAGCAAACGAGGGAGAGGGAATCTTCCAGCGCCGCGTGACCCAACGCGTCAGCGCCGCAAGGCCTACGGCGAAGAAGGGCAGGCCAAAAAAGGCATGCGTGATCCCGCGATGATATTTGACGATGGCCAGCGGATCGCGCGAGATCGCGTCCACTACATCCACGTCGGAAAACACGGCGCCGAGCGTGGCCGCAAAGATGGCCACACGCGCCTCAACCTTTTCGCCTTTGGAAAAGAAGGCCTTGCCGAGCAGCGCTCCAGTAATCCCGTGTGTGAGTGGATCCATCTCTAAAAGCGGGCATTTAAAGCCCGCCGAAAACATCTCCTGTTCTCAGGCTCAGCGCCGCGACGATTGGCAGCGCCTTGCCCGCAGCTCAAGCAACAGCGATCAAGGGAGCGCGTTTGGGAACGACCTCGCCGATGGCTCTGGCATCCACTCCCTGCCGGCTAAAGGCCGCCAGCGCAGCTTCCGCCGCATCCGCCGCGACGGCGACGAAAAGGCCGCCCGAAGTCTGCGGGTCGACCAGCAAGGCGCGAAACTCGTCGGGCACGCCCACTTCAAATTCGACGCATCCTTCGACGAATTCGCGATTGCTCTTCAATCCCCCGGAAAAGAATTTTCCGCGTGCCGCTTGGATTGCTCCCGGAAGATAGGCAATGCGTTCGTGGGCGATGCGCATGGAAACGCCGCTTCCGCGCGCCATTTCGTGCGCGTGGCCGAGCAGGCCAAATCCCGTAATGTCGGTCACGGCATGGATGGCCGAAAGTGCGGCAGATTGCGGCTTTGTCCGCAACTTCTGCGCTGTGCGCGCGCGAGCCGCGCTGATGCGCGCCCCGACTTTCTTCCGCCCTGATGCACGCCGCGGGGGCGAGCCTTCCAATTCCCGCAGCGCTTCCGCGGCAGCGCGATTCAGGCGAGACATGGAGGCCTCCGCGGCTTGAACCCAGGCCGGCTGCGCTTGTCCTTGCTTCAGGGCAGTCGAAATCACCCCGGTGCCCAGCGGCTTGGTCAAGAGCAGGACGTCGCCAGGCCGCGCTCCCACATTGCGCCAGATGCGCGCGGGGTCGATGATTCCGGTGACGGCGTAGCCGAATTTCAGGTCGTCATCGCGGACGGAGTGCCCGCCGGCAATCGTGCAGCCGGCTTCCGCCATTTTGTCCATCCCGCCGCGAAGAATGCCTTCGAGGATGTCCGGCTCGCCCTCGGACGGAAAGCCCACGATGGAGAGCGCGGACACCGGCCGGCCGCCCATGGCGTAAACATCGCTCAGCGAATTGGCGGCGGCGATCTGGCCAAAGATGTGCGGGTCGTCGGCAATGGGCGTCAGCACGTCGACCGTTTGCACCAAGGCGATCTCGCCGGTGAGTCGATACACCCCGGCGTCGTCGCTGGTTTCAAAGCCAACGAGCAGATTCGGGTCGGTAGGCCGCGGCAGCCGCTTCAGCACGGAGTCCAGCAAACTGGGACTCAGCTTGGCAGCTCAACCAGCGGCCTTGGCCGCTGCGGTCAATCGCAGGCGTTCCGCCAAGGCGATCTTCCCTCCTGAAATCGCAAAGCGCGATTATAGCCTAGAGCGGAGGTGCGAAAGGGCCGTTGCCATCTTCCGCGCTTCCTTGCTAGACTGTTGCCGATGCGATCTCTTTGCCAGAAGGCATACGCGCACGTTTGTTGTCCCTGTTGCGCATTCGTGTCTTCTGGCGTCGAGGGGGCCGCTGTCTAGAACTCCAGTACAGTTCTAACGAGCAGGAGTGAAGCCCACCGCCAGAAGGCCTGGCCGGTGGGTTTTTTTGTTTTTAGGGCCAAAGTTTCCGCAGAGCAAAGGATCAGACATGAGCCAAACCGTCTCGAACTGGACCGAGGATGTCCCGCCATTCGCTGCCGCTGCGCGAGTCCCGCTGGAACTTTCCAAGCGGCGCCTGAGCCACCTGGAAATGCTCGAGGCCGAAAGCATCTACATTTTTCGCGAAGCGGCCGCGGAATTTTCGCACCCGGTGATGCTCTATTCGATCGGGAAGGATTCCTCGGTGATGCTGCGGCTGGCGCAGAAAGCGTTTCATCCCGGCAAGATACCGTTCCCCCTGCTGCACATCGACACCAGCTACAAGTTTCCCGAAATGATCGAATTTCGCGATGCCTACGCGAAACAAATCGGGGCGGAACTGATCGTCCACCAGAACCGCACAGCGCTGGCGCAGGGCGCCAATCCGTTTACGTTGGGCACGCAGAAATGCTGCGGGCTGCTGAAGACGCAGTCGCTGCTGGACGCGCTGGCTGCAGGCGGGTTCAACGCGGCGTTCGGCGGCGCGCGCCGGGACGAAGAAAAGTCGCGGGCCAAGGAGCGCATCTATTCGTTCCGCGACGCGCACGGCCAGTGGGATCCGAAGAACCAGCGGCCGGAGCTGTGGGACATCCTGAATTCGCGCCTCGACCAGGCGGAAAGCATTCGCGTGTTTCCGCTGTCGAATTGGACCGAGCTGGACATCTGGCTCTACATCCACGCGGAGAAGATCCCGGTCGTGCCGCTGTACTTCGCGCGCGAGCGGGAAGTAGTGGAACGGAACGGATCGTTGATCGTCATCCATTCGAACGATCAGCTTTTCCCCGGCGAGCGCGCGAAGACCGTCCGCTGCCGCATGAGGTCGCTCGGCTGCGTGCCCTGCACGGGAGCGATCCGCTCGGAGGCGGACACGGTGCCGAAGATCATCGCGGAACTGGTTTCCTTCCGGCGCTCGGAGCGCGAGAACCGCGCGATCGATCACGACGAGGAAGGCTCGATGGAACTGAAGAAGCGCGAAGGCTACTTCTGATGCCTGGAGCAAGGGAACCCGGAGCAAGCGACCGCCGGGGCGCCGGCGATGGATTTGAAGCCTTCCTGCAAAACGACTTGCAAAAGGATTTGCTGCGCTTCAGCACGGCGGGCAGCGTCGATGACGGCAAATCCACGCTGATCGGGCGGCTGCTGCACGATTCGCAGGCGGTCTACGAAGACCAGCTTGCCGCCGTGCGCCGGAGCCGCATCAATCGCTCCGGCAAAGCCGTTGACTTTTCGCTGCTCACCGACGGCCTGCGCGCCGAGCGCGAACAGGGCATCACCATCGACGTCGCGTACCGCTATTTCAGCACCGCGCGCCGGAAATTCATCATCGCCGACACGCCCGGGCACGAGGAGTACACCCGCAACATGGCCACAGGAGCGTCCACCGCCGACTTGGCGGTGATTCTGGTCGATGCGACGAAAGGCCTGCTGCCGCAAACGCGCCGGCACGCGTACATCGCATCGCTGCTGGGGATTCCGCAGGTGGTTGCGGCCATCAACAAGATGGACCTGGCGTCGTACCGCGAGGACCGGTTCCACGAACTGCAGCGCGGGTTTCGCGAGCTGGCACGCGCGCTGCACATCGCGGCGGTCGATTGCATTCCGGTCAGCGCGCTGGAAGGCGACAACGTGGTCACGCGCGGCGCAAACATGCCCTGGTACGCTGGACCAACGCTCCTGGAATTCCTGGAAACGGTCGAAATCCGGCGCGCGGACACACAGGGCGCGTTCCGCTTTCCCGTGCAGTACGTGATTCGCCCGGACGCGCATTTTCGCGGCTTCGCCGGGCGCGTAGCGGGCAGCGCCGTTCGCCCGGGGGACGAAGTCCTCGCGCTGCCGTCCATGCGCCGTACGACCGTGCGCTCGGTGGTCGGCTATAGCGGCGATCTGGACGCTGCGACATCGCCGCAATCCATCGTGCTGCAGCTCGCCGACGAGATCGACCTCAGCCGCGGGGACATGCTCGTTGCGGCCGAAGCGCCGCCGCGCGCGGCGAGCCACTTCGCGGCCATGATGGTCTGGCTGAATGCGGAGCCGCTCGCGCTCAACCGCAAATATCTCCTGAAGCACGCGGCGCGCCAGGTGCACGTCAAGGTTTGTGCGATTCGTTTCCGCGTGAACATCGACGATCTGACGCACGTTCCGGCGGAAAGCCTGGAGATGAACGGAATCGCCGCGGTCGAACTGGAAACGCACCAGGCCATTTTCTTCGATCCCTATCACCAGAACCGCACGACGGGAAGTTTCATCCTGATCGACCCGCTGTCGAACGCCACTCTCGGCGCGGGCATGATTCTGGAAGAAGCTCCGGCTCTTTCTGGCGCTCTCTCCGGCCCGCCTGCGCCGTCGCCGCACGAACCGAAGCTGCTTAGCGCGGTTGCCGCCGAGGAGCGGGCGCAGCGCCGCGGTCATCGGCCGGGCCTTCTCTTCGTCGATGCCACAGCGGGGGACACTGTTGAACGGGCTCTGTTCGAAGAGCATTTCGACGTGGTGCAGGTGCGCGCGGACGCCGTCCCGCCGGAAGCGCTGTGGCCGGTATTCTCCGCCGTTTGGTCGGCCGGCCTGCTGATTGTGTGTTCGGGGGAAAATGCCAGGCCACAGGCACGGGCTCTGGCGGAATCCGCGGGTGGCTTCTTCTTCGACCTCGCAGACACCCGTGCACCACATGCACACCGCGACGTTGTTCGCGCCGCCCTCGAAGCCGCAAACGAACTGTGTTTGCCACCCGGGTCACCTCAGATCAGATCACAGGGAGTAAGACGAAATGAACGAGTTGAACAGCCTGGAAAACCTTGAATCGCAGGACGCTCAAGAGCTAGTGGCCTCCGTTCTGAATGGACGTGATGCTGCTCGCGCATGTCTTACCTGTAGCTTCCAGGCCGAGGACATCATCGTGCTGCACCTGCTGCGCAAAACGCTTCCGCGCATCCCTGTGTTGTTTCTGGAGACCGGATATCACTTCGCGGAGACATATGCGTTTCGCGACCGGCTGGCACGCGAGTGGGGCTTGAATGTGGTCAACGTGATGCCCGCGAAATCAGTCCAGGCCCAGGAGAGTGAGCTTGGCGTGTTGCACCGCCA
>Ga0075272_1000116_pt1 | contig 18504 bp, 7 predicted proteins | sample SF_Rice_5C_0N_40_FD_69776 | JGI IMG/M metagenome (GOLD analysis project Ga0075272, IMG submission 69776) | Rice paddy soil microbial communities from Twitchell Island, California, USA - SF_Rice_5C_0N_404 | ecosystem: Environmental > Terrestrial > Soil > Paddy field/soil | place: USA: Twitchell... | reverse complement strand
CGAAAAATGGGCATCACAATTAGCCAGCGCCCCGCAAGCTGGTCGTAGCGAACAACCGCGTCGCCGTTGTCATGACCCTCGCAAGGCCCACCGAAGCCGGCGAAGACGGAGTCGGTCGCCACGGGACCGTACAGCACCTTGCCCGTCTCCGCATACTGCGCGCCTTTCTTGGTGTATACGGCCAGGCGCGAGTTGACGATCTGCACGATGTCGTTCGGGCCGACCGCCAGGCTGTTATCCGACGGATTGCGAAAACGCGCGGTTCCCTGCGGACCCTGAAAACCTGCTCCGAGGCCGTCGAAGCTGGCCACGAGCGGCACCGCGGGTCTCTTTCCTGGCGACGTTTGCTCAACGGCCTTGGATGCCGCGGGAATCGTGGGCGGAGTCGAGGGCTCTTCAGCCTGCGCCGCCTGCGCCGAATTTGGACTCTCGAGCTCGGGAGCCGCAGCAACGCAATCTTCCCGCTCGCAGGCGGCAGGCTCGAGCGCGGCCCCGGAATCGCGCTGCCAGCGCAGCGGGCGCGACACATCAAACTTGATGGCCCGGTGCACGATGACGGCGCCGACACTTGCGCGCGTGGCGGAGGCACGCGCCGGCGGGGCCGGCTCACGCCCCGGAACGCCACCCGCAAGAATGGCGGCAGCCACGGTTGCGGCCCAAATGCTCGCGTGCACCAGTCGTTTCCGTCGGATCACTTTCTCCTCCCTCTGCGCTTGCTGACCTGCGAATTATGCTTATCTAAAAGAAGCAAATATGTTATTTTCCCCGCGACGGAGCAGCACCTAGGAGCGGGGTGACTCCAAGGGAAAAAAGCGGTTCGGGTGGCGGCTCCCTCAGCGACAACGGCATCCCACGCACGTCGCTGACGCAAGCCGTGGCCGAGCGCCTGCGCGAAATGATCCTTCGCGGCGAACTCAAGGAAGGCGAGCAACTGCGCCAGGACGCCATCGCCGCCAACTTCCAGGTCAGCCGGATTCCTGTGCGCGAAGCGCTGCGCCAGCTCGAAGCCGAAGGCCTGATCGAAATCTTCGCCCATCGTGGCGCGGTGGTCTCTTCCCTTTCGTCCGAAGAAATCGAGGAGCTCTTCGACATTCGCGCGCTGCTCGAATGCGAAGTGCTGCGTCTTTCCATCCCGAACCTCACCGAAGCCGATCTCGACACTGCCGAAGAGATTCTGCGCGTTTACGAAAAGGCCTTATGGATGCAAGGCGATCTCGGCTCCTGGGGCCGGCTGAATTCACAATTCCACGCGGCCCTTTACGCTCGCGCCAATCGCCCTCACTTCATGGCCATCATTCGCCAGATCAACAACAATGGCGAGCGCTACACGGGCCTGCATCTGTACCTGACACGCGCCTTCGAGCGCGCCAAGAAGGAGCACCGCGAACTGCTGCAACTGTGCCGCAAACGCGATGTCGGCGCCGCTTGCGCCCTGCTCAAGCAGCACATTCAGACCGCCGGCCGCACGTTGAAAGAAACGCTGGAACAGCGCCGCGTGGAGCCGCCCGGAACGCAGCAAGAACGGTAAGCGCTTCCTCCCCCCGGAGCGGCCCTGCTAACGCCGCCGGAGGCGGAAAGGCGGCAGAGGCGCTTGATGCAACTGGAAATTCAGCGGCGGCGTCACCCCCAGCAGATATTCGACGAAATAATCCCACCGCCGGCGCACAAGATAAAGGGCGTGCACCCCGCTTTCGCCGTGGTACATGTTGGGGACGAAGAGCATATCGAACGTCTTGTTCGCGTTCATTAGCGCGTTCACCAGCCGCATTGTCTCGACCGGATGCACGTTGTCGTCGATGTCGCCGTGCTCCAGCATCAGATGCCCTTGCATCTGGCCGACGAGCGCTTCGTTGGCCTGCTCCTCGTAATCCTTGCCGACCGGCCATCCTTGATACAGCTCGTTCCACCAGGCCTTGTCGAGACGCGGGTCGTGATCGCCGGATATCGAAACGCAGACCTTGTAGAAGCCCGGGAATTGCAGGAAGGCGTGCGCCGAACCGTAGCCGCCCGCCGAAGTGCCGTAGATGCCCACGCGCGTGATGTCCATCCAAGGATATTTCGCGGCCATTTGCTTGATCATGTCCACGTGGTCGATGAAGACATTGCCCATGTTGTGATACGAAAATTCATGGAATGCGCGCGAGCGCCCCGTCGTTCCCCGCCCGTCGACCATGACCATCACGAATCCCAGCTCCGCCATGGACTGCAGGTACATGGTTCGCGGAAACGTCTTAGGCACGAAAAAGCCCTGCGGCCCCGTGTAGATTTGCTCGATGATCGGATACTTCTTTGAGGGGTCGAAGTTGGTTGGCCTCCAAATCAGGCCGTAGAGATCCGTTTTGCTATCGGCTGCCTTGCCCTCGAACGGTATGGGATATTTGTAGCCCATGGCCAGCAACCGGCTTACATCGGCGTGTTCCAGGTCGCGAACCTTAGAACCGTCTGCGCGGTACAGCGCGGAGCCGCCGGGCGAATCGACGCGCGAGTAGTTGTCGACAAAATATTTGTGGTCCGGCGACATGCTCACGTCGTGATTGGCGTTCCCCGGGGTGAGCAGCCGCAAGCCGCTCCCGTCGAAATTCACGGCATAAAGATGCGTGAGGTACGGGTCCTCGCCTTTCTCGCGCCCGCTGGCCAGGAAATAGACGTGCTGCGCCTTGCTATCGACCGAAACAATGTCGCGGACGACCCACGGGCCTTGCGTCAATTGCCGTTCGAGAGCGCCAGTCTTGGCGTTGTACAAGTAGAGGTGATCCCAACCGTCGCGCTCGGAGGTCATCACGATTTGCGCGTGGTCGTCGGTAAACCGGAATTGCGTCTCGCCAGGATCGACGTACGTCTTGGCCGATTCGCTGAGCAGCACCTTCTGGTCTCCCGTGGCAGCGTCGACGTCGCGCCACTCGACCTTCTTCCACCCGCGCTGTTCCTCCTCGTAATAGAAATGCTTGCTGTCCGGAAACCATTCGAAACCCGGGCCACCCTGAAAGGCGATGTCGAGCGGCGCGGTCTTCACCTCGATGCGCTTGTTCCCCAGCACATCAAAGATGATGGGTTCCGCTTTGGGCAGCACTTCGCCAGGCAGGGGGTACACAACCGTGAATGCCTGCGGCCGAATTTGGTGCGGGGGAACGAATTGCAGGCTGGTGAAGCGTCCTGCGTGGCGCGAATCGATGCGGTAGGTTACGAATTTCGACGAATCAGGAGCCCAAAACACGGCTGGGCGTTCTTTGGGATCATTCGTCTGTTGCGCGACGAGCGTGCGCAAGGACGGCAGCGGCGTCGCGTAATCCCAGCCGGGCACGCCGTCGTAGGTGAGCTGTTCGGTGGTGCCGGTCGAGTTGTTGCGCAAATACAAATTGTGATTCTGGACCAGCGCCGCCCAACGGCCGTCCGGCGATGTGGATTCGTATTCGTTCGCGTTGACGGGTTCGCCCTTCTTGCACTCATAGCTTTCGATGTTACAGGTCCACTGGGATTCCTGCATCTCGAAGCGGATCGCTTTGCCGTCCTGGATGAAACTGAAATCGTAGAAGGGCAGATGGTCCGCATTCACCGGCTGCTTGGTAAGCTTGGCAAGAGCCGCCGCCAAACGCGCCTGATCGAAGGCTGGCGCAGTGGTGTCCTTCGCCGCGTCGACAACGATAAACTCTGTGACGATATCCGATCCTTTGAGCGTTGTCCGGGTGTACCAGAACCGGTCGCTCTTGCCGATCCAGTTCGGCATCACGTCCCCCGTCGTGAAGAGGTGACGCGCGTTGCCCGGCAAAAACTTCTCCGCGCGCTGATAGTCCGCCAGCGTGCCCTGCGCGGCAACGGAGGGAACAGCCAACACTGCGAAAGCCAGCGTGATGATCAAAGTGCGAAAAATCCGTTGCCTGCCTTGTTCTCTACTTAATTCGTTAACCTTATGCGCAATCACCGACGGGCTCCTCCAGTGAGAAGTGACCTCAAATCGCAAAACGCGCGGCCCCAGCAGAAACCAAGGGACAGCCGCGACGTAGGCAGCCTGCTTTCCTTGCGGAACTGACACGGTACGAACGACAGAAAGACTCGCGAAACCGCAATTTGGTTTCAGCGACGGGGAGAAAAAAAGAGACACGGGGAGAGCAATCGCGCTCTCCCCGTGGTTGGGGTGGGTTTGTTTTCGTTGGCTGTCCCTCGTTTACAATCTACAAACGCGCTTGCCCCAGCTGTTGCCACTGCGATCAAAAAACGACTTGCGCCGGGAACTCGAACCAGGCGTGGAACCCTTGCGGATCCCGCGCCTGGTGTTAGAGTGAGCGCTGTTCCTCAGAAATCGATCTCCGTACGGAACTGGACCACGCGCGGGGCGCCCTGGTAGTGCGTCACAGCCTCGAACGAGCTGGCAAACACGCTTGCCCCTGGCGCGTTCCTCGAGTTGAAGCTGGTTCCCACCGCCCAGTTCGGATGGTTGAATGCGTTCAAGAAGGCTGCTTGGATTTTGAGCGACATTCTCTCACGGACGGGGAAGACCTTGTTGATTGAAATATCGGTGTTGAAGAAACCCGGGCCGTGCAGGAAGAGCATCTGGCCGATCGCGCCCGGGTTCGTATTGGGCTGAATCGCGCTTGCGTCGAACTTCGGATTGAGCCACAGCGGCGCGTACGGACTGCTCGAACTCAGGTAGACACCGATGTTGTTTTGAATCTGCTTGGCCGTGGCGCCATTCAAAGCTACGCCGCTGTCTTCGTTATTGAATGTCTGGTAGCCGCCCTGGACCCAGAACGGCATGCCGGATTGCCACGTGACGATCGAGCCGACGTTCCATCCGCCGACGATGCCATTGAGAATCGAGTTGTTCAGGCTGAATGCTCGGCCTTCTCCAACGGGCAGTTGGTAGGTGAAATAGGTGTGAAACACGTTACGGATGTCATAGTCGGACGGAGCCTTGTTAAGGCCAGGATCGCGCAACGAGATGAAATCCAACCCGGCGGTGTCCGTCCAGCCGCTAAGGAACCGGCTCGTCAAACCCTTCGAGAAGGAATAGCTTCCACCCAGCGTGAGACCGTGCCCACTCGGATGCCGCACAGAGATCTGCAATCCGTTGTAGTTGGATCCGGCCGGGTCCGACAGATAAATGGCCCCGCCGTCAGCGGCGTAGGGATTGGCCTGGAAGAAGTTGATCGGGTACGTTCCCCCGCTATTTCCACAGGGGCCGAAGCTGGCACCGGCCATATTGCAGAACGTCTGGAAGTTCTGGGCAAAGGAGGTCGCCATCGCTCCCGCCTGGCCCGTGGTCAGATCGTAGATGTAGCCCGGGTTGGCATAGCCTCCGGCATCGGTCGCGCCGGTGGTAATGCCGTTACCATTAAAGGCGGCATCGAAGATGGGCGTAGGCGTATCGCCCGGACCGCCATCGTAGAAGCTGGTCCCGCCGTTGGCGGCCAGGTTGGCTTGCGCCGCCTGGAACTGAGTGGCGAAGCCGTTATTCAGGGTGTTGACCTCGTTCATGTTGAAGCTCTGCCACTCGTGTACGCCATGATTGCCGACGTAGTTGACCTCGAGGACGATCTGACCTGGAAGTTCTCGCTGTATTCCGAAGTTCCATTGCTGGATGTACGGCTGCTTGAGGTTGGGATCGATTGCGCCAACATAGGGGTAATAGAAGAACGCGTAGGTCGACTCGGGCAAGGCCGTCTGGTAGCTTGGCGGCGTCGCCGTGGCCTCCACCGAGTTGAACAGGCCCGAAGTGTCGAGCGACACTGAGCCTGGGGCGAACATCCCGGCCGAAGCGGAATAGTTGAGGTACTGGGCATAACCCGCGCCGTTGTACACGGTACTGTTCTCAAACGTCTCCCAGCCCTCATCGTACGGATTGATCGCATAGCTCGCCCTAATTACCGTGCTGTTCCCACCAAACAGCTTGCCAAGGAAACCATCCGTGTAGTCTGGATTCCAGGCAAAGCCAAGGTTCGGCGCCGGCTGGACGAAATCGCCGTGGTACGGGTTCGAGTTAACCGCAACATACGGGTTCTGGACGCCGTTGAGCGTGCCGGGCTGGAACAGGGCACCCGAAGGACCCAGAAGGTTCGGGTAGGTGGCGCTGAAGTATTCACCATTGGTGTTGTGAATAGCGCCCGTCAGCTGCCAGCGCAAACCGTAGTTCAGAGTGAAATGCGACGTAGCATGCCAGGAGTCCTGGAAGAAAATGGCGCCTTCGGTTTTCGCCTCGCGCGCGACGTACCCGTATCCTGGCTGGAACGTACCCGTGGCAGGATTCACCTCGGTGCCGCCTCCGACGCTGCTGACCCGTCCGGTCAGGAAGGCATAGAGATTCTCCGCCGCTACTTGACCGGTTAGATTGGTATATGGACTGGAGGCGTTGTTCATGTTGGGGAAATTGGACAAGCTGAACATGGCCGCTGCGGGATCGCCGGAAGCGATGCCGGTCGTGTAGTCCGGCACGCCGGGGAACACCCACTGCTGCTCCCGCATTCTCGAATAGATCAGGTTGCCTCCCAGGTAGAAGGAGTGGTTCCCGTGCGTCCAACGAATCGTGTCGGAGGGGTTGTAAAGCGGGTTGTTCCGAGGAACTGACTCGGCAACACCCGGGACCAGGGTAGGAACGCCGAACGGCGTCTCGATCTGCGATGGAACCCCATCAACTGGAGACTGGCTGAATCCGGTGGGGGCAGCTCCGGGGGTATACACCTCCTCCGTGCCCAGGATGCCGAAATTGGCCGTGTTGATTACGCTGGGCGAGATGATCCACGTGACGTTGTTGGTCCAGGTGTAGTAGGTGTTATTGAAACCCGTGTAGTTTCCGACGTACGGGGACCCCGGCCAGTCGCCGTAGCTCGGTATCTTGCTGTCCTCGAGGTCCCACGAATCGCTCCAGTGCACCTTGGAAGTAATGTCGACGTCCAAGCGCGTGGTGGGATACCACACGGTTGTGGGCTGGTTAATGTTGTAAACCAGCTGTTGGAGGTAATAGGCGTTATCGGTTTGCAGCGCGGCCGGGTTCGAGCCCAGGGGTTCGAGGGTGCCATTCTTGTAGTACGAGGCGATACCGCTCAGGATGTTGCCAACCGACGTGTTTTCGCCGGTCCCGCAAGTCGTGGTTCCAGGACAGGCCTGTTGGGCGAGGGTGTATAGATTGGCGGTGCAGGTCATCGATCCCGCGTCGCAGCCCTGTACCCACGCGGGCCGCGTTGTGGGAATGGAAGTGACCTCGTAGGTGTAGCAGCCATTGGCCGCGCCCATTCCGCTAGCCGTGCAATCGCTGGCGGGCCCGCTGATGTCGCCAGTCAGCGCATTGTTCGTGCTGGAGAAGGCTCTGGGGACTTTGTTGTACTCGAGATTCACGAAAAAGTATACGTGATGGTTTCCTACCAGCCTTTTCGGCAGGAGCGGGCCGCCCAGATTGCCGCCATAAAAGTTGTTTCGTGACTTTGGCAGCGGAATTCCGCGCGCGTTGTCATACCAACTGTTGGCGTTGAAGAAGCTGTTCTCCGCCTGCCAGAACGCGCGGCCATGGAAGTGGTCGGTGCCGCTCTTGACGGCGAACTGCACCTGCGACCCGGCGCCCCCGTTCGCGGAGCCTAAGCCGGCCGTCGAAACCGTCGCCTCCTGAAACGCGCCCTCTCGGGCCGGTGCCACGTCCCAGAAACTCGACGAAAAAGTTTTGTACCGCTGGAACTGGTCAGCAGTGCCGCCGACCGAGATATTGAGCGCCGCGTTGGGCAGGTCATTGTAGGTGTTGTAGTTGTTGCCGTGGATCCCAGGATTCGCTGCCCCGGGGGCCAGCGTGGCGAATTCGAGCACGTCGCGGCCGTTCAGTGGCAGGTTTTCCATCAACTCCGGGCTGATCGTGGTGGAAAGCGTATTCTGGGTGGTTTGCAGCACCATCGCCGTAGCGGAAACGGTAACTGTCTGCGCCTGCCCTCCGACGGCCATTTTGATCGGGAGGTTGGTAGTCTGAGCCACCTGCACGAGCACGTTATTAAAGACGGTCTTGGCGAAGCCCGACGCAGTCGCGGACACCACGTACGTGTCCGGCTGAAGCTCGGGAAAGACGTATACGCCGGTGGCGCTCGCTTTCACCGTTTGCGTGAAGTTGTTCGCTGGGTTCGTCACGGTGACTTCCGCGCCGCCAATGATTTTCCCGGATGGGTCAAAAACCGTGCCGGTGATCTGGCCGTTGTTGCTGACCTGTCCCCACGCCGATCCCGGAATCAGGGTCAAAGAAGCAAAAGTAAGAAGAGCTACCAGCCGAAACAATCCCCGTCCCATAGCATCCTCCAGAGGGTCAGCGGTCTCCACCCTCAAACCGCAGCCCTGGCTATTCCGCGCTGTGTTGTCGGTTCCGAAACTTCTGTAGAGATGGGGTTTCGCTTTCCCAGCCTGATCCGGCTTCACCCCCGCTACCGGACGCCGAGAAGAAAAGAAGCTGCCCTGCCAGAACGGCCTATCCCCGGAAGCCCCCACCCCTGGCCGTGGGAAGTCGTATACAACATACGATATATTCTGTCAACCGTTTTATACAATATATTGTTTCGCCCCCGGGGGCCTCCGTCCAAGCGGCTTCTCAGGCCCACATCAGCCAGCCGTTCGGCTCTCCCGCCTGCACGTCCGCCAAGGCCATCTCCAGCTGCGATCGAGCACCGAGCAGCACTCGCCGCCTAGCGCTTCCTAGATGATCATCAACGAAGTTCGAACTATCCGGATGCGAACGGGCCGACCTCGTCTCTGTGAAAACCTTCGCGAACGATTGACATCCGTCGGTGGGTGGTGATACATGATCTAACGCCGATACGGCCTGGGACCTTAGCGAGACCGTAAAATCCTCATACCCGGCGCGCCTCTGAACCTTCTACGCCGCGGATTCGATACCGGTCGAGGCGCCTCTCTTTACTGGAATGGAATCGTGACAAGACCAACTCGAAGCAAATCGGCTCCTCAAGTCACCAGTCGCACAGCCATCAGTCTGGATCGCGCCCCGGTGAAGACCGGCCCCATTCCCCGGCAGTCGCTGTCCGCGGCCGTCGTGGAACGCTTGCGCGAGAAGATTCTCAGCGGCGAATTGCGTGAGGGCGAACAACTGCGCCAGGACGCGATTGCCGCCGAATTCCAGATCAGCCGGATACCGGTTCGCGAAGCGCTAAGCCATCTGGCAGCCGAAGGCCTGATCAAGATCGTGGCTAACCGGGGCGCCGTCGTTTCGGCGCTTTCGCCCGAGGAAATCGGCGAGTTGTTCGAAACGCGCGCCGTGCTCGAGTGCTACATGCTCCGCCACGCCATCCCGAACTTGAAGGAAGAGGACATCAAGCGCGCCGAAGACATCCTGGGCCAGTTCGAGGAATCGCTGGAACACGAATCCGAAGCGAAATCGTGGGGCCAGTGGAACTGGCTGTTCCATTCGACGCTGTATGCTCCGGCCAATCGTCCGGTGATGATGGGATTCGTGAAAACGCTGAATCACAACTGTGACCGCTACACCCGTTTGCATCTGGTCTTCACGCGCAACCTGCATCTGGCAGGCGAAGCGCACCGCAAGCTGCTCGAGGCCTGCTGCACGCGCGATCCAAAAATCGCCGAAGAAGCGTTGTGGAGCCACATCATGGATGCGGGGCAATACCTGAAGGAATTTATCGCTCGCCGCCGCCGCGAACAGCACGTGTAACGCCCGCAATTACCCAGACCTACTAATTGAATATCCGGACGGAGGACAGCTCCCGGCGCGCAGGTGTGCCGGTGAGGAGCGACCGCTTGCGGTGCGTGTGTATGCCGCCAGCCCCGGAAATGTGAAGGCGCGGCAAAAAAAGAGGATCGGCGGGGTGGGCCGCCGATCCTCGGTTGGGGTGGTTAAGTTTAGCCGCGCCGAATCAGAACTCGATGTTCGCGCGCAGTTCAATCGCGCGCGGTGCCGAGGCTCCCCATCCAGCTTGCTGCCCGAACCCTCCGTCCTGCACGTTGGTGTTCATGCTGTAAATGTAGTTGAAGCTCGGGTGATTAAAGGCGTTGAGGAACTCGCCCTGCAGCGTCAACTTGAGGCGTTCGGTGATAGGTATCCTCTTGGTCAGCGCCAGATCGTCATCCCAAAAGTGTGGACCATACAGGTAGTTGGGCGCAGTCTGAGTCCCTGGCGTCGTGTTCAGGCCGACCAAACTGAAGATATTGGAGCCTTGGAAGTTGGGGTTAATGAAGTTGACGTACGTGTTCCCGGGCGCCGGGTAGACGCCGATCGCGTTCTGCAGTTGCGAACGGGTGACCCCATTCAAAACGAGCCCGCCGTTGTAGGAATCGTTGTACGTGGGATTGGTGTTGAAATATTGGAAGCCGGGCCCATCCAGCAAGAACGGGAACCCGCTTTGATAGCTGAAGACGGTTCCAATGGTCCAGCCGCCGACAACGCGGTCCAGTAAACCGCTCTGGTTGAGGAACATCTTTCCCTTCCCAAAGGGCAGGTCGTAGGTGCCGGCAACGTGCACGACATGGCGAAGATCGTATATCGTCGGCCCGTAGCTCTCGCGCAGATTGCGCAGGGTGTACTGGGCAATTCCGGCCTGCCAGTCGTTCGGTGTGGACATCCCCAGGTTGTGGCTCCACGTATAGTTGGCATCGAACTGCATGCCGTGCCAGCTCCTCTGACGGAAGTCGATTTGCAAGGCATTGTAGGTCGAGTAGCCGCCAGCCTGCATGAAGAAAGTAGAGCTGTTCCCGTAAAACGGGTTCGCTTGGAAGTAGTTGATCGGGTAACCGGCGCCGCCACCCACGTAGCCAATGTTCGCGCACCCGGCAAAGGATTCGCCAACGAGGTTGCAGAAGAAGTTGGCATTGCCCGTGCCCGCCTGCTGGTCTCCATTGGTGAGGTCGGAAGCCATCGCTCCAGCCCACCCTTCGGGAAGCACGGTTTGCGTGTAGTAGGGATAGCCCCAATCCTGACTCTGGAGAGATCCGGTTTCGCCGGCGTAAGCCGCATCGAAAATCGGCGTATCGGCCTCGCCCGCGACAGCCGAATTGAAGGCAAAGGTTCCGGCATAGGCAGGGTAGGCCGAGGCGTTGGCATTGTTGAGATTCAGGTTGGTTTGCGCCTGTTTGAACTGAGTGAGGAAAGAAGGATCGCTTCCCTTCGCGCCGAAGATGTTAACCTCGTTGTAGTTCAAACTGATCCATTGATGGATCGTGCGGTTTCCGATGTAACGGATTTCGATCGCGTTGTTTCGGCCGATCTGCCGCTCAATCCCGAAGTTCCAGGATTCGGTGTAGGGCTGTTTGATGTTGCGATCGAAGCCCTTCAGAGCAGGACCGCCCGCCAGGAAGGTGAATTCGGACTCGGGTGTGCTGGTTGGGAACGTCTGTGGAATGTAGGACCAGCCCGCCGCATTCGCCGCGCAGCCGAAATTGCCGCTGACAGCGCAGGGGGCGCTCGCCGGAAGCACACCGGTCGCAGTAGCTGCCAGAGAGCCGTTGCCCGCGCCCGCCGCGACGACCGACAGCGAACCTGGAGCGTAGAACCCAGTGCCCGAAATGGCGCTGGGTGCGATGTTGAACTGCTGCAGAAAGCCGTAGCCGTAGTCGGCGGCCGTATCCCAGAAGTACTGATACGGTTCCGTGAACTTGCGTAGGCTGAAACCGGCGCGGATGACGGAAGTGCCCGATCCCTCGCCGAACAGCTTGCCCAGGAAGCCGTGGCTAAAGCCCGGGCTCCAAGCAACACCGAGGGAAGGTTGCGGGCTCACGTTCCAGGAATTGTATTGGTGTGACTGCGGAGCGATGATGCCGCCCTCCGTGACATTCCCGGTCAGAACGCCCGGTTTGAAGGTGTTGTACAGGCCGGAGGGGCCCCAAATGTCGGCGTTGCTGGTAATGCCCTGATAGGCGCTGGTCAGGTCGTGATCGTCGCCCGTGAAGTCCCAGCGCAAGGAGGCATTGATGGTCAAATTGGGCCTTAGGCGGTAGGAGTCAGAGATGAAGAGTCCCCAAGCCTTTTGCAATTCGTCAAGATTATAGGTAGCTGGGCTGTACTGACCTGTGCTTGGAGTATACCCGTTGCCAGCAAATCCGCCGGTGTTCGAGCCCGCCCCAGAAATCCGGCCCACCAGGGTGGCGTACAGCGCGGCAACCTGAGCGAGAGCATTGTTGGAGGTATCGGGAACCGTCGCGTGCGTGAATGCCTTTTGAGCGGGATCGCTGCCCGACAATCCAAGTCCGATGCCGTAAATGCCGCCGGGAGGATTGTAATAGTGATCCTGCTCGCGATAGAAGGAAAAGCCGAAGTTGACGTTATGCGCGCCGTGCTGCCAGGTGACCGTGTCCGACGCGTTCACCAGAGGATAGAACTGTCCAGTGTGCAGGTTGTACTGTTGCGGCGTCGTTCCAATGCTGCCGCCGGTGAGCGGGTCGTTAGCCCAGAAGAGAGTCGGCGCGGTGTTGTACCCGTTGCTGTTCGTATACACCGAGGAGTTGTACAGATATCCGCTGCGGAATTGGTTGATCAGCGTCGGCCGGATGGTCCAGTCGAAGCCGATTGCGGCCGTGTAATTCGTGTAGTAGTGGAACTGCTGCTGTCCCAGGAAGGACGATCCGGGGAAAAAGGCGGTGTTGGACAGGTTCGATTGGGACGCCTTCGTTTCGTTCCACGCGCCGTCGAAGTGCAAACTCTGGGAGATATTGTAATCGAGGCGGACGGTTGGAAAGTAGACGGTGGAGGGCGCAGGGACCTGCCAATTCACCGTCTGAATGTCCGGGTTGCTATTGTTCGGCGTGCTGACGATCGCCCCCGCGCTCGAGAGTGAGCTGTTGATCGCGGTAAACTGCGCCTGGATAACCGGATTGATGGTGGTCGGGAGCGGAGCGTTCGAACCGATGCACAACGCGTTCGCATTGCAGGCCGCCGCCAGTTGGTAGACGTTGACGGTCTGCATGGCACCGTCCGCTCCGGTGTAGTTGATGATACCGTTCTGCGCGCTTTGATCCAGAATTGTGGCACTGGGGAACTGTGTGCCCGGCTGCTTCTCCTCGGCGAAGGTGCCGAAGAAAAACAGCTTATCTTTCAAGATCGGGCCGCCCACGCTGCCGCCAAAATCATTGATTTCCAAGTGTCCCTGTTTTGGCCTGTTTGGCCCCAGGGCGTCCTCGTACCAGGTGTTGGCGTTCAGGTAGTTGTTCTGGAAGTCTTCGTAGACGCGGCCATGGAAGGAATTGGTGCCGCGGCGCGTGACGAAGTTGATTTGCATGGCTGCCTGGCCGAAACCCTGGTTCGCGGCCATCTGATCGGTCTGGACCGTCATCTCCTGGATATTCTCGATGCGCGGCTCGGCGACCGGTTCGGCGTTCCCCGCGAACTTCATGCGGCTGGGGCTGCCGATCACACCGTCAATGTTGTTGCCCTGGGCCATGGAAGGGAGACCATTCCAAGTTGGTCCGTAGCCAGGCGCCTCTCCCGTGCCGGGAACGAGGCTGGCCAGTTGCGTCAGGTCGCGACCACCCATGGGCAGATCTTCGATCTGCTTCAGGTCGATGACGGTGCCAATCGCGTTGGAGGTCGTCTCGATCAGAGGGGAAGCCGTCTCGTGAACTTCGACGACCTCGGACGCCACGCCCACCTGCAGGGCGGCCCTTACGTCCGTGACCTGCGCGGCATGGACAACGACCGAGTCGAATACCTGTTTCTGGAAACCGCTCTTCGTGATCGTCAGCGAATAGGTGCCGATGTTCAAGCCGACGAAACTGTAGGTGCCGGCATCTTGCGTGGCCGCAGTGCGGAGACTGTTCGTCGACAGGTCGCGCAACTCGAGCTGCGCGCCGGAGATGACACCACCGCTCTGGTCGAGCACCGTGACGGTCACGGTGCCCACGGTGCCCTGCTGGGCATGAGCCGCCGGCACGGCGGCGCAAGCCAAGAAGAATAGAGCCACAAGGATGCGGCTCGCGTAAACTCGATACGGCCTCAGCGACATTTTCCCCCTCCTTTAGCACTCGCAATCCCGAAAGGCATTCTGCCGAAAGGTTTTTCCAGTTCCCCACCCGGAACCATTCCTGTGCTCCTTGCTTCCCTCAACTGGGCCTGGCCACCAGGCGCGCCGACGAATAACGGCTGCTGCCTACGGGCCCCCGGCGACGGCTTGAGAGCGCGCCGCGACCGGAAATAGAAAGAGTTAATGGTTTTTGGTGTGCCGACACATGAGAGAAGCGGACCACCCGAACCGTACGCCGCACCCCTTTGTCGCATCCCGAGAAAACGTTTCCCTGCAAGACCCCACCGTTCTCCGCGCCGGAGAAAAGTGAAACTGCGGAGTTGTATAATGTATTTTCCGCCTGTGTCAAGTAAAATTTTTCGCGCCCTCTGGATTTGCTTCCCCTGCCGAATGGCTCACATGCATCCCCGCAGCACGGGCATTCGGCCCCTGCCAGGCGACCCTGTCTGCCGGGAGGAAGGGGGCGCGGGCAGGGGCCTCGTCCGGATTGCGGCTTAAAATGGATACCGTTTTGAGCGAAAGGTTTGACAGTTGCGCTCGTCAGGGATTAGTATTCGCCGGGAAACGTTTCCCGCAGAAAGCGAGGAGCCAGAATGAAGCCCGCCAAAGAGCCTTCCAGCGCAAAGCCGAACGAACCAAAGAAGACCGGAATTTCGAGGAGACAATTCGTGTCCGGAGCCGCGACGGGTGTGGCGGCTGCGGCGCTGATCGGCTCTTTGCCGAAACCGGCGGCGGCGATGGTCAGCCCCAACACGACGGGCGCGACCCCTTCGGCGGCTGGCTCGGCCGGGCTGGCGGCGCCGCCGCAGCGCCGGTTCCGCGGGCCGCACGAGGTGGTCGAGTTCAAGGCCACCGCGTTCCCCCTGAATCAGGTGCGCCTGCTCGACGGCCCGTTCCTGAAAGCCACGCAGACGAACGAGGAATGGCTGGAATCGCTTCCGGTCGACCGGCTGGTGCACAACTTCCGCGTGAACGCAAGTCTGTCCTCTTCAGCCGACCCGCTGGGAGGCTGGGAGGCTCCCGATTGCGAATTGCGCGGGCACTACACCGGTCACTTCCTTTCCGCCTGCGCTTTGAGCTATGCGAGCACAGGGAACGACACGTTGAAGCAGCGCGGCGATGCGGTGGTAGCCGAACTGGCGCAGTGCCAGAAGGCGATTGGGAACGGGTATCTGAGCGCGTTTCCCGTGTCGTTTTTCGATCGGCTGAGCGCGGGCAAACCGGTGTGGGCACCCTTTTACACGCTGCACAAGATCATGGCCGGCAACCTCGACATGTACGCCCTGTGCGGAAACCAGCAGGCCCTGGCCAACGCGGAAGGAATGGCTCGCTGGATCGGCGAATGGCTGATCGGTATCAGCGACGCACAGATGCAGCGCATTCTGCGGGTGGAATGGGGAGGAATGAACGAGTCGCTGTTCAATCTCGCCGCGTTGACGGGCAACTGGGGATACTTTGGAACCGGGCAGCGGTTCCAGCACAAGGCGTTCTTCGATCCGCTCTCCAAATACACGGATGAACTGAAGGGCTTGCACGTGAACACACATATCCCGCAGGTGATTGGCGCGGCGCGGGGATATGAATTGACCGGCAGCCCGTACTATCACGACATTTCTTCCTATTTCCTGGACGAAGTGGTCTCGGAGCGGACCTACGCGACCGGTGGCACGAGCAACGGCGAGGGCTGGAACTCGGATCCTGGCGATCTGAAGGGGCAGCTCAGCTTGTGGTCGGAAGAGTGCTGCTGCGGGTACAACATGCTGAAGCTCACGCGCCACGTCTATCAGTGGACGGCCGATCCGCGCCACATGGACTACTACGAGCGCACGCTGTTCAATTCGCGGTTCGGCACGCAGGATGCCAAGGGCATGAAGATGTACTACCTGCCCCTGGCCAGCGGTTACTTTAAGTACTTCAATTCGCGGTTCAATTCGTTCTGGTGCTGCACCGGCACAGGCTCGGAAGAATTCTCGAAGTTCGCCGATTCGATTTACTTCCACAACGCGAACGACGTGTTCGTGAATCTCTTCATCGCCTCGGAAGTGCGCTGGCCGGAGAAGGGGCTCACGCTGCGGCAGCAGACGCGCTTCCCCGAGGAGGAAGGGACGACGATTGTGGTGAAGGCGAGCCGGCCCGTGGAAGCAGGCATTAACGTGCGCATTCCGTCGTGGATCGCGCAGGGCGGGTCCATTTCGGTGAACGGTAAGATGCTCGATGCGTTCGGGAATCCTGGCAGCTATGTGGAGATTCACCGCACGTGGTCGGACGGCGACAAAGTGGAAGTGAAGTTGCCCATGGCCTTGCGCGCCGAGCCGCTGTTGGGCGATCCGACCGAGCAAGCAGCCATGTATGGCCCGATCGTGCTGGCCGCGAACTTGGGGTCGAACGGGCTCACGGAGCAAATGCAGCACGACGAAGTGATGGGTCCGACAGAACTGGCACCGCGGCGCGCCGAGCCGCAGGGGACGACCGATATCTCGGTGAAATCGCCGGAAGAGCTGGCCTCGGCCAAGTGGCTGGAGGCGGTGAAGGGCGAGCCGCTCACGTTCCAAACCGTCGGGCAGAAGAGCGCAACTAAGCTGGTTCCGATGAATCGGATTTTGGGCGAGCGCTACGGCGTCTACTGGAAAGTGGACTCGGATTGGCGGCGCTTCTTCGGCGCGTAGGCGAGAACGCGCTTGACCTTGCCGCTTTCAAACCGCACTATACGTCCCGTGCGTCACGCAAAGTGTGACAAGCCGGGTCAAACGGCCGGCGCAAAATCCTCAGAGCCGTCGACGGCGAAGCGGATTTCGCGGCGGGAGTTCGGACGCGAAGCCGCCATCGCAACCGCCGCAACGATAACTGCTCCGGTTCTGCTCGCACCGCGCTCCGCGGCCGCAGTTCTTCCACCGGCGCAGAAAAAGAATCCCGAAGCGCCTCCGCAGGAAAAGAGGCCCGCAGCGCTGGACGGCCTCACGCCGCAACAGGCTGCGGATGTTGAAGCGAAGCTCGCGAATATCCTGCGGCAGTACGGCAGCCGCTTCGATGAGGGCCAGAAAGAACATCTCCGGCGCATCCTGGCGCAGAACGAGCGCTTGATGGCGCCGGTTCGCGCCTTTCCCCTGCAGAACGGCGATCCCCCGGCCAGCGTGCTGCGCCTCCGGTTCGATCGCCCGAAATCTGCGAACGAGAAGAGCGAGGACTGAGCGTGCTCGGCGACGACGTCCTCTACCTTTCCGTTCGCGAACTGGGCGAGCAGATTCGCGCGCGAAAAATCTCTCCCGTCGAGTTGGCCGAAAGCTATCTCGATCGCAGCGAACGCATCGGCCCAAAGCTGAACGCCTACGCGACGATCACGCGCGACCTGGCCCTGAAGCAGGCGCATGCGGCCGAAGCGGAAATCGCCGCAGGACACTATCGCGGCCCTTTGCATGGCATGCCCTACGCGCTGAAGGATCTGGTCGCCGTCGAGGGCTATCCGACCACTTGGGGAGCGCGGCCATTCGCGAACCAACGGTTCGATTACAACGCCACCATTGTCGAGAGGCTGAATCGAGCCGGAGGCGTCCTGATCGGCAAAGCGGCCATGATCGAGCTGGCGGGCGGACTGGGATATTCCTCGGCGTTCGCTTCGCTGACCGGCCCGGCGAGAAATCCGTGGAACACGGATCGCTGGACCTGTGGCTCATCGAGCGGGTCGGGCGCGGTCGTTTCCGCCGCGCTGGCGCCGTGGGCCATTGGTTCCGACACGCGCGGTTCGACGATTTGTCCCGGCGCGTGGTGCGGCATTTCGGCCATGCGGCCCAGCTTCGGGCGAGTCAGCCGGCACGGCGCAATGGCCATTGCGTGGTCAATGGACAAGCTGTGCCCCATGGCGCGCACCGCCGACGATTGCGGCCTGATCCTTTCCGTCATCGCGGGACACGATCCGCAGGACATCGATTCCCTTCCCGGCCATTTCCAGTATCCCCAGCCGGACCTCGAACCCAAAATGCCCATCCGCATCGGGCGCTTGACCAACGCCTGGAATCACCTTGAACCGGGCCTCGACGATGCGGTGAACGCGGCGCTGAAAGTCATGGAGCAGAATGGCGCGCGCGTTTCCGATGTCGCCTTCCCCGACGGACCTTACGAGGAAGTGGCCGAGCTGACGATACAAATGGAAGCGGTCTCCGCCTTCCAGGACCTGATCGAGTCGGGGCGCTGTTTCGAACTGGAAGATCCGCTGGGCAAGATCAACGGCTACGCCGGCTTTCAATTCTCGACGCAGGATTATCTGCAAGTGCAGCGCGTGCGCACGTTCCTGCAGGAGCGCATCGACGGCCTGTTCGAGAATTACGATGTTCTGGCCACAGCCGGCGAATCGAGCGCCGCGTCGCCCATCAAAGAGGTCGAACGTCCACCTCAGCCGCCTCATCCGGCTCACTCGCCTCATCGCCCTCCTACCGCCTACCGGATTGACGAACGCGCTCCTGACGGCATCTCAAGTTTGTGTGGCTTGCCGGCCCTCACCGTTCCCTGCGGCTTCAGCAAGGAGCATCTGCCGTTCGGGGTTCAGTTCATCGGCCGCGCCCGCAACGAC
>Ga0075272_1000115_pt1 | contig 18702 bp, 23 predicted proteins | sample SF_Rice_5C_0N_40_FD_69776 | JGI IMG/M metagenome (GOLD analysis project Ga0075272, IMG submission 69776) | Rice paddy soil microbial communities from Twitchell Island, California, USA - SF_Rice_5C_0N_404 | ecosystem: Environmental > Terrestrial > Soil > Paddy field/soil | place: USA: Twitchell... | reverse complement strand
CGGGTGCCCCAGCACCTCGACCCGGCCGCCGGCGACCTGCTGCACACCGACGATCGAGCGGATCAGCGTCGACTTGCCGCTCCCGCTCGGCCCGAGCAGGCCGGTGACGGTGCCGGGCGCAACCTCGCAGCTCAACTCGGAGAGAACGACCTTGCCGCCGCGGACCACCGCGAGCCGGTCGACCCGCACCGCCGGCCCGCTCAGTCCGGCTGCCACTCCGCCTCCCGAAACGGAACGCCCTCGAGCACGCACGCGATCGTCTGCCGCGACGCCGGCGAGAGCTCGAGCGCGTCGAGCTCCTCCGGGAGGAACCAGCCGACGTCCTGCGTCTCGTCGTCCCCCGGCCGCGGCTCGCCGGAGACGATCCGCGCCGAGAAGATCGTGACGACCCAGCGCGCGTGGTCGCCGTTCGCGTACGTCACCTCGTACTCGGGCCCGCCGTAGACGCCGAGGATCCGCTCGGGCTCGACGAGCACGCTCGCCTCCTCCCAGCACTCGCGACGCGCGGCGTCGGCCGGCGTCTCTCCCGGCTCGATCGCGCCGCCCGGAAGCATCCAGCGCCCCTCGACGTGACGGACGAGGAGCAGGCGCCCCGCCGCGTCCCGGATCACGCAGTGCGTCGAGGGCATGAAGAGCAGGCCGTTGCCGACCTTCTCGCGCAGGCCGCGGACGTAGTCGGACATGCCCATCGTCCCGACCCTACCGGCGCGTCTAGGCTTCGCATCCGTGGTTCCGCTGTTCACCGCCGAGCACGTTCGAGCAGCCGTCCCGCCCGGCCGCGCCGTCGACGCGGCGCGCGAGGCCTTCCTCGCGTACGCGCGCGGCGAGTGGACGATGCCGCCGAAGGTCTACGTCACCGCCTACCCGGCGGGCGACTTCCGCGCCATGCCCGCGCTCGGCGGCGGCTACGCGCTCCTGAAGTGGGTCACGTCGTTTCCCGGCAACCCGGCGCGAGGGCTGCCGACCGTCGCCGGCCTGGTTCTCGTCTCGTCGGCCGCAGACGGGAGCCTCGTCGCGCTGCTCGACGCCGGCGCCGTCACCGCCGTGCGGACGGGAGCCGCGGCGGTGCTGGCAGCCGAGACGCTCGGCCGGCCGGACGCGGAGACGGCCGCGGTCGTCGGAGCGGGCGTGAACGGCGAGGCTGCGGCGCTGACGTTCGCGGCCCGGGGCCGCGCGCCGCTCGTGTGGGACCTCGACGAGGCCCGGGCAGCTGCGGTCGCGGAGCGCGCCGGCGGCCGCGTGGCGACGCGGGAGGAGGCGCTCGCTGCCGACCTGCTCGTGACGGTGACACCGGGCCGCGACGTCCTGCTGCCGGCGGGCTCGCTTCGGCCGGGCCAGCACGTGAGCCTCATGGGCGCCGACGGCCCGGGCAAGGCGGAGATCGCGGTGGAGGAGCTGGAGCGCGTCCGCCTCTTCTGCGACGACTGGGAGCAGGCGTCCCACGGCGGCGAGCTCGCCGCCGGCGTGGAGCGCGGCGTGATCGCCCGGGAGCAGGTCGCGCAGCTGGGCGACGTGCTCGCCGGGAGCGCGCCGGGACGCGAGGCTCCGGAGGACGTCACCGCCTTCGACTCGACCGGCCTCGCGCTCCAGGATCTCGCGGTCGCGCTCGCGGCGCTCGAGCAGGCGGACGCGTTCGAGCTGCCGCAGGTGCCGCTGTGATCGCCTGGATCGCGCTGGTCGTCTTCCTCGCAGCCGGCGCGGGGCTCGTCCTCTGGGTCTTCCTGCGGATCGGCCTCGTCGGCCGCCGCGACCGGGACTAGAGGAAGCGCGCGGGGTCGAGCAGCTCGAGCTGCGGCGAGCCGCGGCCGAGGATGGCGTCGGCGACGAGCTCCCCGCAGGCGAAGCCGAGCACGTTTCCGTGCCCCGAGTAGCCCGCGGCGACCCACAGCCGGTCGCGGCCGGGCACCCGGCCGACGAGCGGCAGCATGTCCTGCGTCAGCCCGAAGATCCCGGCCCAGCGATGGGTCACGTGCGGCGTTCCGCCGACGAGCTCGCCGAGGAACGACTCGAGCGCCGTCTGGATCGTTTCCGTCGTCTCCTCGACGTCGGTCAGCTCGTCCATGATCGAGACGTCGCGGAAGCCGCCGAGGACGACGCGCCGATCGGGAAGCTGCTGCCAGTAGTCGAACCCCTGGCGCGCGTAGTGCGGGCGATCGTAGAGGACGCGGTCGAGCGGCTCGCTCACGATCACCTGGCCGCGGGTCGGCCAGATCAGGTCGGCGAGCTCGGCGACGAGGCCGTGCCCGTAGCCGTCGGTCGCCACGACGACGTGGTCGGCGTCGAGCGCCTCGACGTCGGCGACGCGGTCGTGCTCGCGGAGGTCCGCCCCTGCCTCGGAGGCGCGAGCCGCGAGCCGGCGGACGAAGCGCGCGGGCTGGATCGAGCCGTCGCCCGGGTGCGAGATGGCGCCGTGGAAGCGCCCGGCCGCGCCGCCCGGGACCTCGTCGAGCCACTCGGCGGCGATCCCGTCCTCGCGCAGCGCCTCGTACTCCGAGCGGATCGCCTCGCGCTCCTCCTCGTCGGCGGCGAGCCGGTAGCTCCCCGGCCTGCGCAGTGCGTCGCCGGCGAGCGTCTCGAGGCGCTCGAGGGCGTCCTCCGTCCAGCGCCAGTACGCCGCGGCCCGCTCGTGCCCGTACGTCTCGCGGGCAACGTCGTAGCGTGTCGCTCCGCCCCGCAGCGCGAAGCCGCCGTTGCGGCCGCTCGCCCCCTCCGCGATCGCGCGCTGCTCGTGGAGGCGGACGCTCAGCCCGCCCTCGGCGAGCCGGAGCGCGGCAGCGCAGCCGGTTACGCCGCCGCCGACGACGGCGACGTCGACGTGCCCGTCGCGTCGCACACCGGCGCGCGGCGGAGCCTCGTCCTCGAGCCAGTAGGGATTGCCCATGCCGGCCGCGATGCTACTGGGCGTCCTGCAGCCACTGCTCGAGGACCGCGTCGGCGGCGACGCCGATCTTGCGGACGAGCACGAAGCCGGGACTGCGGAAGACGACGCGCTCGACGAGCGGCGTCGCCTCGTGGCCGGGCATGACGGCGAAGCGGGCGGGGAGCGCGCGCATCTCGTCGTACTGGTCGACGGTGAGCGCGACCTTCTCGACACAGGTCTCGTCGGAGCACTCGCAGATGAACGAGACCGGGTCGCTCTCCACGTCGAAGCGGCGCGCGAGCTCGCGGATGCGTTCGTTGATCGCCCGGAACATGACCTCGTTCCGGGCGAGGCGCTCCTCCACCGACGGCATGAGCCGATCCTTTCACACCGGTCGGCGGAGATTCCGCCCGAGCGCTCAGCCACCCGCGGGCCGGTAGACGCCGTCGGCGGCCCGGACGAGACCCGCCAGCTCCAGCTCCACGAGCGCCCGCGCCACGACCTCGGCAGCGAGGCCCGTCCGCCGGGCGAGGTCGTCCGCGCCGGCGGTCTCCCGGCGCAGGAGGTCGAGCACCTCCGCGGCGACCCCGGCCACCCGGGGAACAGGCGGCGTCGCGGGCTCGACCCCGAGAGAGGCGAGGACGTCGGCCGCGGCGGTGAGCGGCGTGGCGCCGAGCCTGAGCAGCGCATTCGTACCGCCCGACAGGGACGACGTGATCTCGCCGGGGACGGCGAAGACCTCCCGCCCTTCCTCGAGCGCCAGGTCCGCGGTGATGAGCGCGCCGCTCCGCTCGCGTGCCTCGACGACGACGGTGGCCGCGCAGAGCCCCGCGACGATCCGGTTGCGCGCCGGGAAGCGCCACGGCGCGGGCTCGACGCCGGGCGCGTACTCGGCGACCACGAGGCCGGTCGCGGCGATCCGGCGTGCGAGCTCCGCGTGCGCGGCCGGGTAGTCGCGGTCGACGCCGCAACCCAGCACCGCGACGGTGAGGCCGTCGACCTCGAGCGCACCGCGGTGCACCTCGGCGTCGACGCCACGGGCGAGACCGCTCACGACGACGAGCCCTGCCGCTGCGAGCTCGCGTCCGAGCGTCCGCGCCACGCTCGCCCCGTAGCCGGAGCACGCGCGCGCACCGACGATCGCCACCGCGGGCCGCGCGAGCAGCTCGGGGTCGGCCTCACCGCGGAGGAACAGACCCGGCGGCGGGTCGTGGATCGAGCGCAGAAGCGGCGGGAAGTCGGGAGCCGAGCGCCCGAGGAAGCGGATGCCGGCCGCCGCGAGACGGTCGAGCTGTGCGCGTGCGTCGAAGCGGCCGAGGTGGCTCCGCCAGCGCGCGCTCTGGGGCGGCCGGACGAGGTGCGCGCCGCTCTCGGATGCGAACAGCGCAAGCGCGAGCTCGCTCATGCGGCGAGCTCCTGGGGCGAGCGGTAGGCGAGCGCCTCGGCGACGTGGTCGGCGAGCACCGTCTCGGAGCCGGCCAGGGCCGCGACCGTCCGGGCGACGCGCGCGACCCTGGCACGGCCGCGCCCGGAGAGCGGCAGGCGCTCGACCGCTCGCGTCAGCAGCTCGTCCGCCTCCGGCACGCGCCTCGGGGACGCCTCCGAGAGCCGAGCCCGCGCAGAGACGACGCGCGCCCGGACCGCGGACGACGGCTCGCCGGGAGCGCCGGCGAGATCGACGGCACGGGCGCGCGGCACGGCCACGACGAGGTCGAAGCGATCGAGCAGCGCGCGGGAGAGCTTGTCCCGGTAGCGCGCGAGCCGTTGCGCCGAGCACGTGCACTCGGTCGCCGGATCCCCGCGCGCGCCGCACGGGCAGAGATTCATCGTCGCGACCAGCTGGAACCTCGCGGGGAAGACGACCCGCCCGGCCGCGCGCGCGATCGAGACGAACCCGTCTTCGAGCGGCTGCCGCAGCGCCTCGAGCGAGGGCCGCGCGAACTCGGCGAGCTCGTCGAGAAGCAGGACGCCGCAATGGGCGAGGCTCGCCTCGCCCGGTCGCAGGCCGGGGCCGCCGCCGACGATCGCCGCGGTGGATGCGCTGTGATGCGGCGCGCGGAAGGGCGGCTGCTCGACGAGCGGGTGCTGCGGAGGCAACAGCCCGGAGACGGAGTGGATGCGCGTGACCTCGAGGGCCGCATCCGGGGCGAGCGGCGGCAGGATCCCGGGCAGGCGGCGGGCGAGCATCGTCTTGCCCGTGCCGGGCGGGCCGCCGAGCAGGAGGTTGTGCCCGCCCGCCGCGGCGAGCTCGAGCGCCCGCCGCGCCCGCTCCTGCCCGCGCACCTCGGCGAGGTCGGCCAGGACCGCGACCTGAGCCCCGTGCCGCGCCGGCGGCGGCGGCTCCGGCTGCAGCTCCCCCCGCAGGTAGGCGACGGCATCCGCGAGATGCCGGACACCGACCGGCTCGACGCCGGCAAGGGCAGCCTCGGCGGCCGCCTCGACCGGACAGAGCAGCCGCTCGAGTCCCAGCCGGCGCGCGCCCTCCGCGACCGCAAGGACGCCGCCCACCCGCCGCAGCCGACCGTCGAGCGCCAGCTCGCCGACCGAGGCGTGCCGTCCCAACGCGTCACGCGGCACCTGCTGCGACGCCGCGAGCACCGCGAGCGCGATCGGCAGGTCGAAGCCGGAGCCGGTCTTCCGCAGTTCCGCGGGGGCGAGGTTGACGGTGACGCGACCGCCCGGGAAGCGGAGCTCTGCGGACGTGATCCCGGTTCGGACCCGTTCGCGTGCCTCCTGGCAGGCCTTGTCGGGCAGCCCGACGATCGCGAACGCGGGCAGCGAGCGCTCGTGGACGTGTGCCTCGACCTCGACGAGGCGCGGCTCGAGCCCGACGAGAGCGTGGGTGACCGCGCGGGCGAGCACGACTCGACGGTACGCCGCGGTTCGCGACGACTTCCCGGAGGCTTCGCACCGAGCTGCTGACGGCGCGCCGGCTGCTCACCTTCCGACGGAGAGCCGCGACCGCGCCGTGACGGTTCGCCCGGTAGCGTCGGTCGCGAGGGCGGAGGGACAGCGGCCCCGCCCTGGGTGGGGGTATGCGCACTCGCAGGACAGGGCCGTTCCGGCCGGGTCAGGCGGGCCGGGCGACGAGGACGTCCTCGAAGTACTCGCCGGCGCGACGGCCGGTGCGGCGGTTGACGTGGCGGCGGAGGCGCTCCTCGAGGCGCAGGCCGGCGCGCTCGAGGATCTCCGGGTAGAGGTTCCGCCGGTCGTTGACGACCACCAGCACGGGCGCTCCCGGCCGCAGCGCGGGCACGGCCGCGGCGAGCGCGCCTGCGATCCCCTGCCGGTACGCCTCGAGCGCGGCCCGCGACGTCCCCTCGGCCGCCGCGCCGATCTCGCGCTCGCGGCGGTCGTCCAGACCGAGCAGCTCGTACGCGTAGCGGTGCTGCTCGTGGTAGTCGATCAGTCCCGGGTACGGCGGCGAGGTGAGGACGCCGTCGAAAGCCTCGCCGTACGCGGCGTCGCGCGCGTCGCCCGCCAGCACGCGCACGGAGCGCTCGTCGTCGCGCACCGCGGCGAACTCCTCGAGTCGCACGAGCGTGTCGAGCGTGTACCGCTTCAGGAACGCGGCAGCCGACTCGACCGGACGGCAGGTGCGCCGGTGCTTGTGGCACCAGTACGACTGCTTCTGCGGCGCCCGCGGTGCCTCGAGGTCGAAGTGCGTCGTCCGCCGCGCCGACCGCGCCGCCCGCGACAGCACGACGCGGAGCACGTCGGAGTTGACGTACTCGCCCACCATCCCGGCAAACGCGAGCAGCTCCGCGCGGGCCTGCGGCGCGTACCAGTCGCGCAGGTAGCGACTCGGCCGCCGCGCCGCCGTCGGCTCGACGCCGATCCGCTCGTAGACGTCGTTCAGCTCCTCGCGCAGGAGCGGCAGTTCGTAGCGCGCGGTCTTGACGCCGATCAGGAGGCAGTTGAACGTCGCGAGCTCGACCCCGGTCGCATCGAGACCCGACTCGAGCGCCTGGACGAGAGTCGTCCCGGACCCAGCGAACGGGTCGAGCACATGGTCGCCGGGCGCGAAATACCGTTCGAGCAGCACCTCGACGAGCTGCGGGATGAACTTCCCGTGGTACGGGTGCAGCCGGTGGACGTGCTTCGTCCGCTCCCGCTCCGGCAGTGCGCTCTCGGACCACGAGAGCTCGAGATCCAGCGTCGCGTACAGCTCGTCCTGCGTCACGGCCACGAGGACCGGTTTCGCCGTGCGTGCGGCCGGACCTCCTAGAACGCGTCCGGAACCCGCTCGAGACGGCCCTGGCGCACGGCGACGACGTCGAACCGCGCACGGCAGCCGGCGAGCTCCGGCCGGCCTGCGAGCCACGCCTGCGCCGCGAGCCGGAGCCGCCGCCGCTTCTCCGCCGTCACCATCTCGAGCGGATCGCCGTAGCCCACGCCGCCCTTCTCCTTGACCTCGACGAAACGCAACTCGCGCCCGCGACGCACGACCACGTCGAGCTCGTAACCGCCGACCCAGACGTTCGTGCCGAGCACGCGCCAACCGCGGAGCCGGTACCACCACACCGCCCGCCGCTCGGCGGCCGCGCCCCTACGCTGCGGCTTCGCGGCCGTAGCAGAGCGCCTGGAAGCTGAGCCGGTGCACCGCGCACGGGCCGCGCTCCCGCACGACGGCCGAGTGGCCCGGCGTGATGTAGCCGACGTGCTGCGCGAAGCCGTACGCCGGGTAGAGCGCATCGAGCCGCCGCATCAGCCGGTCGCGCGTCACCTTCGCCACGATCGACGCGGCTGCGATCGCGGCGCTCTTCTCGTCGCCGTCGACCACCGCCTGGTGCGGAGGTGCGGCCGGTCCGAGCCGGAAGCCGTCGACCAGGCATGCCTCCGCCGGCGGCGTCAACGCGCGCAGCATCGCCCGCAGGCCTGCGAGGTTCGAACGGTGCAGGCCGTTCCGGTCGATGTCGCCCGACGGGATCACGCGGACGGCGACTCGCTCGGCGCACGCCATCACCGCGTGGAACAGCTCCTCGCGCCGATCCTCCGAGCACTGCTTCGAGTCGTTCAGGAACGCGAGCGGCCGGACACGATGGTCGCGCAGCGAGCCGTAGTCGAGAAGGACGCCGGCGACGACGAGAGGCCCCGCAAGCGAGCCGCGCCCGGCCTCGTCCGCGCCTGCGACGAACCTCGCACCGAGCCCACGGTCGAACCGGAGCAGCTTCTGGCCCGTGCGCTTCACGTCCCGGCGAGGATAGCGCGGCCCCTGGCCGGCGTCCCGGGTCGTGACGAAGCTGCGAGGAAGCCGCTACTACTCGGCGGGAGCGGGCTCGGCCTCGTCGGCCGCAGCCTCGTCCGTGTCGACGGCGGGCTCCGTGTCGACGGCCGGCTCCTCGGCCGCGACGGCGGGCTCGCTCTCGACGGCCTCGGCCGCCGGAGCCGCCTCGACCTCGGGCTCTTCGGTCGCCGCGGGCTCCGCCTCGGTCGACGCGAGCGTCGAGGCCATCGACTCGGGCAGCTCCGCCCCGGAGCCGTAGCGGCGCTCGCGGATGCGCGCCCGCTTGCCGACGCGGCCGCGCAGGTAGTAGAGCTTCGCACGGTTGACGTCGCCGATCGCGGCGACCTCGATCCGCTCGATCTTCGGCGAGTGGAGCGGGAACGTCCGCTCGACGCCGACGCCGAACGACTGCTTGCGCACGGTGAACGTCTCGCGTGCGCCGGCGCCCTGGCGCTTGAGCACGATCCCCTCGAACACCTGGACGCGGCGGCGCTGGCCCTCGATCACCTGGAAGTGCACGCGCACGGTGTCCCCGGCCTTGAACCGCGGCACGGTCCGCAGCTGGGCGCGCTCGATGTCCTGGATGATGTTGCTCATGAGAAGTCGGCCCGCGGGCCGACGAAGAAGGTTAGCGGAAGCCGATTCTGTTCGGCGGCCAGTAGACGAAGAAGACCTCGCCGATCAGGTTCGAGCGCGGCACCGGCCCCCACTCGCGCGAATCGCACGACTCATCGCGGTTGTCGCCCATGAAGAAGTACTCGCCCTGGGGCACGCTCCAGCGGCCGCCGAAGTGCGCCGAATCCGCGAGCCGCCTGCTCTCCTGGATGTACGGCTCCTTGAGCTCATACCAGTCCTGCGAGCTCGGCGGCTGCACCCAGATGTTGCCCTGGTCGTCCTCCTTGAGGTTCTCGCCGGGCAGGCCGATCAGCCGCTTCACGAACGTCCCGCCCTCACCGCACTTCACGGCCGCCTCGGGCGGCGTCTTGAAGACGATGATCTCGCCGCGCTTCGGGTCGCGAAAGCGGTAGACGAACCGGTTCGCGAGCACCCGGTCGCTGTAGTTCGCCTCGCAGCCGAGCGCCGGATGCGCGCAGTGCAACGTCGGCTCCATCGACGAGGACGGGATCCGGTACGGGTTCACGACCCAGTGCTTGATCGCCAGCACGATCAGGATCGCCCCCGCGATCGTCAGCACCCAGTCGAGCGCGACCCGAAGGCCGCGCGGCAGGCCCGGCAAGAGCCGGCCGAGCGGGTCCCTCATGCGTCGGTCACCATCTCGCGGCGCCACGCCTCGATCCGCGCGTGGTCGCCCGAGAGGAGCACGTCGGGCACGCTCCACCCGCGGAAGTCCGCCGGCCGCGTGTAGTGCGGGTACTCGAGGCCGCCGCCGAGCTCGGCCGAGAAGCTCTCCAGCTCGCCGGAGCACTCTGCGAGCGCGCCCGGCAGCCGTCGGGCGACCGAGTCGAGCAGCACCATCGCCGGCAGGTCGCCGTTCGAGAGCACGTACGGCCCGATCGAGATCGCGTCCGTGGCGAGGTGCTCGACGATCCGCTCGTCGAAGCCCTCGAAGCGCGAGGAGAGGAGCGTCAGCGCGGGCAGCGCCGCGAGCTCCTCGACGACAGCCTGCGTGAGTGGGCGGCCCTTCGGCGTCAGGGCCAGAACCGGCTGCTCCGGCGCGCCGCCGTACACGGCGTCGAGCGCGGCCGCGACGACGTCGACGCGCAGCACCATTCCCGCGCCGCCGCCGTACGGCTCGTCGTCCACCTGGCCGGCGCGCAGCGGCGTCGTGTCGCGGTAGTTGAAGAGCCGCAACTCGAGCACACCGCCGAGCACGGCGGCGAGCGGCCGCTGCTCGGTCAGCCAGGCAAAGGCGTGCGGGACGAGGGTGAAGACGTCGATGCGCAACTGGGCTTCCGGACGAGACGTTATGCGGGCTCCGCGAAGCCTGGCGCGACGACGATTCGCCCGGCCGCCAGGTCGATCTGCCGCACGCAGGCCCCGACGAGCGGCAACGACGCGCCCGAGTCGAGCTCCAGCACGTCGTTGGCAGGGTACTCCAGCACGTCGCGGACCCGCCCGAGCACCCGCCCGCCCTCCTCCTCGACCGCGAGGCCGACGAGCTCGAAGACGTAGTACTCGTCCTCGTCCGCCGGCGGCAGCGTCTCGCGGGCGACCGCCAGCTCGCTGCCGCGCTCGACGCGCCGGTCGAGCCGGATCACCGGCCGCCCGCCGGCGCCGTGCTTCGAGGCGACGACCTCCGCCGGCTCGCCGCCGACCCACAGCGTCGCGCCGCGCACGAACGTCCCCTCCCGCTCACTCGCGCGCTCGACGAAGAAGGAGCCGTCGAGACCGTGCGGACGGCCGACGCGGCCGACCTGGACGAGATCAGGCGCCGACGGCAACCGTCTCGAAGTTCTCGATCGCCGCGTCGCGCCCGGCTCGCGGCCCGGTCGCCCCCTCGAACGGCGTCCGCCGGTGCGCGAGGTCGAGCGTCCGGCAGGCGCCGGCCTCGTCCTCGTACGGCTTGCCCGCGCGGCCCGGGTTGACCACGAGCACGCCGGCGATCGTGCGCTCGAACTGCGTGTGCCTGTGCCCGCTCGGCACGCGCACCGCCTGGAGCGCCGTCAGGTTGCCGTGGATGTCGTACAGCATCGCGACGCTCATCGCCGAGCCCCCTCGGGAGGTCACACACTCGTTGTCGAGTAGCGACGCTCTCGTATTTGTGTCTGACACCGGGACCTGTCCCGAACGGAGAGGCACCCGGCGGTTCTGGACAGTCGGATGGTCGTGTCCGACACCGGGACGCGCCACGAACGGCCGCGCATCGAAGCGACCTGCCCCGTCGGGAGCGCCGCTCATCCGACGATTTCGAGCTGGAGGCGGCGCCCCGCCGCCACGCCGCCGGCGCGGACGACCGTCCGGAGCGCGCGCGCGAGCCGCCCCTGCCGGCCGATCACCTTGCCCACGTCGTCCTCGGCGACGTGCAGGCGCAGCAGGAGCGAGCCGTCCTCCTCCTCGAGCTCCTCGACCCGCACGGCGGCCGGCTCGTCCACGAGCCTGCGTGCGAGCTCTGCGAGGAGCTCGGACACTACTTGATGCCCTTGGCCTTCAGCAGCTTCGCGACCGAGTCGGTCGGAAGCGCACCCTTCTCGAGCCAGCCGCGCACCTTGTCCTCGTCGAACTCGATCAGGGACGGGTCGTGCTGCGGGTTGTAGCGGCCCACGATCTCGATGAACTTGCCGTCGCGCGGCGAGCGCGAGTCGGCGGCGACGACGCGGTAGATCGGGTTCTTCTTCGACCCGACCCGCGTCAGCCTCAACTTGACTGCCATCTGCCTACTTTCTCGCTTTCCTCTTCCGTTTTGACTTCGACTTGCGCGTCGCGCTCGGGCGCGGCGCCCCTTGCGCGGGCAGGCCGTTTCCCGGCATGCCCGTTCCGGGAATCTGCGGCATCTTGCCGGATCCCATCATCTTCATCATCTTCGCCATCTGCTTGCGCGCCTCGAGCAGCTGGTTCACCTCGGGCACGGTCGTTCCGGAGCCGGCGGCGATCCGCTTGCGGCGGGAGCCGTCGATCACGTGCGGGACGCGCCGCTCGTGCCGCGTCATCGAGAGGATGATCGCCTCGACGCGGGCGAGCTGGCGCTCGTCCACCTGGTCGAGCCCCTCGAGCTGCTTGCCGAGGCCGGGGATCATCTTCAGGACGCCCTGCAGCGGCCCCATCCGGCGCAGCATCTTGTAGCTGGAGAGGAAGTCGTCGAAGGAGAACTCGCCCTTCATCATCCGGCGCTCGAGCTCGTCCTTCTCCTCGTCCTCGATCGCCGCCTCGGCGCGCTCGATCAGGGTCAGGACGTCGCCCATGCCGAGGATCCGCGACGCCATCCGGTCGGCGTGGAACCACTCGAGCGCGTCGAGCTTCTCGCCGACCGACGCGAGCTTGATCGGCCGGCCGGTGACCGCGCGCACGGAGAGCGCCGCGCCGCCGCGCGCGTCCCCGTCGAGCTTCGTCATCACGACGCCGTCGAAGTCGATCCGCTCCTGGAACGAGGTCGCGACGTTGACGGCCTCCTGGCCGGTCATCGCGTCGAGGACGAGCAGCACGTTCGTCGGCTTCGCCTCGCGCCGGACGGCGGCGAGCTCCTCCATCAGCGCCTCGTCGACGTGAAGGCGGCCCGCGGTGTCGAGGATGACGACGTCGCGGCCGTCCGCGCCGGCGCGCTCGACGCCGTCGCGCACCGCCTTGACCGGGTCGGCGCGCTCGTCGGCGTAGACCGGGACGCCGACCTGGGCGCCGAGCTGGACGAGCTGGTCGATCGCGGCCGGACGCTGCAGGTCGGCGGCGACGAGCGCGGGCTTGCGTCCCTCCTTCTGCAGGAGCAGCGCGAGCTTGCCCGCGGCCGTCGTCTTGCCCGAGCCCTGCAGGCCGGCGAGCAGGATCGTCGTCGGCGGCCGGGGCGAGAACGCGAGCCGCGAGTCGCCCGAGCCCATCAGCTCGGTCAGCTCCTCGTGCACGATCTTCACGACCTGCTGGCCCGGGGTCAGGCTCTTGCGGACGTCCTCGCCGACGGCGCGCTCGCGCACCTGCGCCACGAACTGCCGCACGACGTCGAAGTTGACGTCGGCCTCGAGCAGCGCGAGACGCACCTCGCGCATCGCGCGCGAGACGGCCTCGTCGTCGAGCGTCCCGCGGCCGCGAAGGTCGCCGAGCGCGTTCTGGAGCTTGTCGGAGAGCGTGTCGAACACGGCTCACAAGTGTAGGGGCAGCCGGGATGGGCCCGAGCGGCCCCGGCCGTAGTCTCGGTGGATGGAGACCGACGCCGACCTCGTTCTCGCCGCGCAGCGCGGCAGCCGGGAGGCTCTCGGCGCGATCTTCGACCGGTACTGGCCGCGGGTCTGGCGAGCCGCGTACGCGACCGCAGGCGACCGCGAACTGGCGAACGATGCCGCGCAGGACGCGTTCCTCCGGGCCGTCTCTGCGCTCCACCGCTTCGACCGGCGTCTGCCCCTCGAGCCGTGGCTCGTGCGGATCGCGGTCAACCGGACGATCGACCTGCTCCGGCGCGAGCGGCGGCTCCTCCCGGAGCAGGCCGCGGACGCGCGGTTCGCTCTCGACGCTCCGCCCGCGGACGAGGAGCTGACGGAGGCGCTCCGCGCGCTCGGCCCGGAGCGGCGGGCCGTGATCGCGCTCCACTACTGGTTCGACTACACCACCCCCCAGATCGCGGAGGTGCTCGAGGTCCCAGTCGGGACGGTCAACTCCCGCCTCGCCCGCGCCCTCCGCGATCTGCGGCTCCACCTGGAGGTTCGCGATGTCTGACGACGAGTTCGAGCGGCGCCTTCGCGAGGCGGGCCACCGGCTCCCCGGCCCGGAGGCGACGGAGACCCTGCGCGCCCGCACCCGCTTCCTCGACGCTGCTCCGGCGGGCGGCCGTGGCCGCCGGCGGCCGCTCGTGCTCGCCCTCGCGGCCGTGCTCGTCGTCGCAGGCGCTTTCGGCGTGGGCTATGCCGTCGCCGCCGGCGCGACGAGCACGGTGACGACGACGAAGGTCGTGCACGTGAAGGCGCGCCTCGACGCGGGCCCCGGCTTCCTGCCGGCCGACGGCTGGTCGACGAGCGTCGAGCTCGATCCGCGCACAGGCGCGATCCGCTCGGCGACGGCGACCGGCGGCACGGGGACGAGCATCGTCGCCCGCTTCGCGCCCGCGTCGATGCGCCCCGGCCTGCGCCGGCGCACGCTTCCGTTGCAGCTTCCCTCGGGTGGGCGGACGCGGGCGCTCCACGCCCGGATCGGCGCATACGCGGTCGACGTCTCCGTCGTCCTGCCGGCCCCGCATCCTGCCGCGGTCGTCGCCGCCGCGCGCGAGGAGCTGGGCCGGCTGGCTGTGCCGTCGTGCCCTGCCGCGCAGCCACTCGTCACGGAGGCCGGTCCCGCCGGCAAGGCTCAGAGGAGCCTCGCCCGGAGCGAGGCGGAGGCGTTCGTCCTCCACTGGCTGCAGGGGCACTACGGCGGCGCTCCGGCAGACGCCGCCGGCGCGACCGCGTCGGCGCGGCTCGGTCGGGCGATGCCGCGTCACGGCGAGGCGGCCGCCGACTGCGGCGCGGCAGTCGCCGCTCGCGCGGTCGAGGTCGACGTGACGCTGCCGAAGCTGGCGAAGGTCGGCGCGAGCCTCTCCGAGCTGACGTACTTCGTCGCGAAGACTGACCAGGGCTGGACGGTCTGGGAGCGAGTCCGTTAGCGAGGCGCCGGGCCGAAGGCGCTTGCAGCGCCTGTCACACTTCCCGCATGGTTTCCGCGGCCGCCGTGCGGAAGACCGTCAGCGTCGTCTTCTGCGACCTCGCGGGCTCGACCGCGCTCGGCGAGCAGCTCGACCCCGAGCCGCTGCGCGAGCTGATGGGAGCGTGGTACGACGCGATGCGCGCCGCGGTCGAGCGCCACGGCGGCACGGTCGAGAAGTTCATCGGCGACGCCGTGATGGCCGTGTTCGGCGTGCCGCAGGTGCACGAGGACGACGCGCTGCGGGCGGTGCGGGCCGCGATCGAGATGCAGGCGGCCGCCGCCACGCTCGGAGCGGGACTGCGCGTGCGGGTCGGCGTCAACACCGGCGAGGTCGTCACCGGCGACGCGACGACCACGCTCGTCACCGGCGACGCCGTCAACACCGCGAAGCGTCTCGAGGAGGCCGCCGGCGACGGCGAGATCCTGATCGGCGCCGTCACCCGCAGGCTCGTGGCACACGCAGCCCACCTCGAGGAGGCCGTCCCGGTCGAGGCGAAAGGGAAGCGCGCACCCGTCGAGGCGTGGCGGGTCGTCGGCGCCGTCGCCGACGCCGAGCCGTTCGCACGGCGCGCGGACACGCCGCTCGTCGGCCGGGACGCCGAGCTCTCGCTGCTGCAGGCGGAGCTGGACGCGGTCGCGGCCGGCGGGAACTGCCGGCTCGTGACGGTGCTCGGGCCCGCCGGCGCAGGCAAGTCGCGCCTCGCCTCGGAGCTCGCCGCCGCGGTCGCCGGTCGTGCGCGCGTCGTCGCCGGCCGCTGTCTCCCGTACGGCGACGGGATCACGTTCTGGCCACTGCTCGAGCTGCTGCGCTCCCTCGGCGGCGAGGAGGCCGTCGCACGGATCGTCGCGCCCGAGCCCGACGCGGCGCTGATCCTCGAGCGGCTTCGCAGCCTGACCGGCGGCGAGTCGCGCGCGCCCGAGGAGCTCTTCTGGGCCGTCCGCCGCCTGCTCGAGTCGCTCGCGCGCGAGCAGCCGCTCGTCGTCCGCCTCGAAGACGTCCACTGGGCGGAGCCGACCCTCCTCGACCTCGTCGAGTACATCAGCGGCTGGAGCCGCGGAGCACCGATCCTCCTCCTCTGCCTCGCGCGCCCCGACCTGCTCGAGCAGCGGCCCCGCTGGGAGGGGGCTCTCGTCCGGCTCGCCGCGCTCTCGGACTCCGAGGCGGACGCCCTCGTCGACTCGCTCGCCGCGGGCCTCGACCTCTCCGTCGCGCTGCGGCGGCGGATCGCGGCCGCAGCGCAGGGGAACCCGCTCTACCTCGAGCAGCTCGTGGCGATGCTCGCCGAGAGCGGCGGCGAGCCGGAGGAGCTGCCGCTGCCGCCGACGACGCAGGCGCTCATCGCATCCCGGCTCGACCGGCTCGACCCACACGAGCGGGACGTGCTCGAGCGTGCGTCGGTCGTCGGCCGCGAGTTCCGGCCGGGCGCCGTGAACGCGCTCGGCGAGACGCCCGACGCGAGCCTCGGCGCGACGCTGCTCGCCCTCGTCCGCCGCGAGCTGGTCGAGCCGGCCGCGTCGACCGTCCCGGGCGAGGACGGCTTCCGCTTCCGCCACGTGCTCATCCGCGACGCCGCTTACGCGTCCGCGCCGAAGGGCCGGCGCGCAGACCACCACGAGCGGCTCGTCGACTGGCTCACCGCAGCCGGTGCAGGCACGGAGGAGCTCGACGAGATCCTCGGCTACCACCTCGAGCAGGCGCACCACCTGCGCCGGGAGCTCGCTCCCGCCGACGAGCGGACGCGCGGGCTCGCCGAACGGGCGCACGCGCTGCTCGCACGGGCCGGCAGACGGGCGGACGCCCGCGGCGACGCATCCGCGACGCGAAGCCTCCTCGGCCGGGCTCTCGCGCTCGAGATCGAGGCGCCCGGCCGGCTGGAGCTCCGCCGCCGGCTCGCCCACGCCCTCTGGAACACGGGCGAGACGGCGCGAGCGGTCGACGAGGTGGACGCGGTCGCCGCCGAGGCGGCCGCTGCAGGCGATCGCTCCGAGGAGTGGTACGCCCGCCTCGACGCGGCCGGGATGCGCGGCGTCGACGGCCCGCACGGCCTGCTCGCCTTCCTCGAGACCGCGGCGCGGGCGGTCGAGGTGTTCTCGGAGCTCGAGGACGAGCCGGGCCTCGCGCAGGCCTGGCGCCGCATCTCGCTCGCCGAGTCGGTGCGAGCGAGCTACGCGGCGGCGGAGGCGGCAGCCGAGCGAGCGCTCCACCACGCCCGCCGCTGCGACGAGCGGCAGGACGCGTCGCGCGCCGCCGACGTCCTCTGCACCGCGCTCCTCTGGGGGCCGAAGCCGGTGGACGACGCGCTCGCACGGTGCGAGGAGCTCCTCGCGGAGGCGGGAGCGGCGAACGGCCCGCTGCGCGCGAACGTCCTCGCGGCGCTGGGGGGGCTCCGGGCGCTGCGCGGAGACGTCGACGGCGGACGTGCCTGCTGCGTCGAGGCGGGGCGGATCTTCGACGAGCTCGGCCTGCGCATGTCGGCCGCCGGGCTCGGGCAGGTCGCGGCCCAGGTCGAGCTGCGCGCCGGCGAGCCGACGGCCGCAGAACGGCACCTCCGCGACGGTCTCGACGTCCTGCGCGGCGGCGCGAGCGAGCCGCTGCAGCTCGGCCTGCTCGCCGCGGCGCTCGTCGCGCAGGGGCGCCACGACGAGGCGGCGGCCGTCGCGAACGCCGCCCGCGAGCTCGCCGCCTCCGAGGACGTGCTCGCCCAGGTCCTCTGGCGGACGGCGCTCGCCCGTGCCGAGGCCTCCCGGGGCGCGACGGAGACCGCTCTCGCCCTCGCCCGCGAGGCCGTCGACCTCGCCGCGCTGACCGACGCGCTCACGATGCACGCCGACGCGCTCGCCGACCTCGCGGCGGTGCTCGCCGCCGCCGGGCGCGCCGCCGACGCCGACGCCGCGCTCCGGGCGGCGGCCGAGCTCCACGAGCGCAAGGGCGCCGCACCCCGGAGGGAGGCTACGGGCCGGAGTCGTGCCCTGGCCGAGCAGCCGCCCGCGCAGTAGGGTCGGCACAACGCAGCGGAGGAGGCGAGATGGCGAACGGCAAGGAGACGACAGGGCGGATCAAGGCCGAGCACGGCCGCGACCACCACCAGGGCTTCAACGACGCGATGGAGAAGGCGCTCTCGCAGCTCAGCGAGCACGTCGGGACGGGCACCTATCCCGTCGAGGTGCACTTCCACGCCGAGGTCGAGGTGTCGAACCCGGGCAACGTCGGGTTCTACAGCGTGACGCTGAAGCAGACGGGCTAGCCCGCGACGAGAGCGCGCGCGTAGTCGCCCGGGTCGAACGGCCGCAGGTCGTCGAGCTGTTCGCCGACGCCGATCAGCTTCACCGGCAGGCCGAGCTCGTAGGCGATCGGGATCGCGACGCCGCCCTTCGCGGAGCCGTCGAGCTTCGTCAGGACGACGCCCGTGACGCCGACGGCCTCGCCGAACAGCTTCGCCTGCTGGAGGCCGTTCTGGCCGGTCGTGGCGTCGACGACGAGGAGCGTCTCGTGCGGCGCGCCTTCGAGCCGGCCGGCGATCACGCGCCGCACCTTCGCGAGCTCCTCCATCAGGTTCGTCTGGGTGTGCAGCCGCCCGGCGGTGTCGACGATGACGACGTCGCGTCCGCGCGCCTGGGCGGCCTGGATGCCGTCGAAGGCGACCGCGGCCGGGTCGGCGCCGCGCTCGGAGCCGACGAAGTCCGCGTTCGCGCGACGCGCCCAGATCTCGAGCTGCTCCTCCGCAGCGGCGCGGAAGGTGTCGGCGGCCGCGACGACGACCGAGCGGCCGTGCTCGGAGAGCCTCGCCGCGAGCTTGCCGATCGTCGTCGTCTTGCCGGTGCCGTTGACGCCGACGACGAGGATCACCGACGGCTCGTGCGCGACGTCGAGGGTCGGCGGCTCGCCGAAGAGCGTCTCGATCTCCTCCGCGAGAGCCGCGTTGAGGTCGTCGCCGGCGTCACCGCGGGCCTCGAGGCGGCGGACGAGCTCCGCGGTCGCGCGGACGCCGACGTCGCCCATGATCAGCGCCTCCTCGAGCCGCTCCCAGTCGAGCTCGTTCCCCGGGTCGAACGCGGCGGCCGCGAGCTCGCCGGTGAGCGCCCGCCGCGACTTCGAGAGCGAGTCGCGAAGCCGCGCGAACCTGCCGCCGCGCTGCTCCTCCGGCTCGGGGGCGGCATCCGCCTCGCCGAGCAGCTCTCCCCAGCTCCTCGCCACCGGCCCAGCCTAGTAACAGAGTGTTACGTGGCGTCGAGGCGGTCGAGCACCGGGTAGCGCGCGTCGCCCTCGAGGCAGGCGGCGGCGAAGAGGGCGGTGCCGGGGTCGCCCGTCCACAGCGAGAAGCGGCGGCGGCCGTTCGCC
>Ga0075272_1000113_pt1 | contig 18932 bp, 33 predicted proteins | sample SF_Rice_5C_0N_40_FD_69776 | JGI IMG/M metagenome (GOLD analysis project Ga0075272, IMG submission 69776) | Rice paddy soil microbial communities from Twitchell Island, California, USA - SF_Rice_5C_0N_404 | ecosystem: Environmental > Terrestrial > Soil > Paddy field/soil | place: USA: Twitchell... | reverse complement strand
CATTGAATTTCTCCCGCGCTCGCATCATCTCCAGCACCATCGGCCCGTGTCGGGTCACCCGGGATTCCACCTCCTGCCAGGAAAGTCTTTGGCACTCATCGCAGACGTACTGCCACTGGCTGGACTCCGACAGGTAGCGAAGCCGATAGGGAGAGGGTCTCGCCGAATGGAACTCCTTAAGGCAGCAAGCACAAATCCACATACGAGAAAAGGCCGGCGCCCGAGGGATTCCACAACCCCCGAGCGCCGGCGGCGGCTACTGTTGCAGGATGGAAGATACGACGTAAGCAGCGATGCACAGGATCGCCACCGTGATGCAGTAGCCCCGGAGCCAGCCGCTTCCAAAGACCGACTCCGCCAGGCATCCGATAAGGCCGATCATGGCCAGAACGCGGATCGTTTTCACACAGGGCGAAGCGAGGGTTTATTCTGTTTCGTCTCGGTGGCGCCTTCCAGAAGCTCCTTCATTGCGGTGTCCAGCTTCTTGCCGGCCAGTCCGGTCAGGGCCTTGTACTTTTCCTTTAGCGGTGTCTTGGTGACCTTGACCGCTTGCATGAAGTCTGCCGGCTGCCCGCCCTTGCCGACGAACCGTTCAAAGACCAGTTGCGGGTTAACTATCTCGCTCCGCTCGTTCCCCGGCAGCAGAGCGTACCCCGGGACAAAACCCGGCTGCCGAGCCGAGCCTTCCTCCATTTCCGACCAGACCCGCGTGAGCCAGCGGTAGGCCACGTCGTAACGGTCACAGAATATTTTGCGCTGGTCTGGGGTCCATTCGGCGACCGGCACCTCTAGCACCTCCAGCATGTTGGGCACCATGGCGCCGGCCCACCGCTGGTACTCGACACAGGTCGTGGTCCCCAGGCAGAACTTGCAGGGAACCTCTCCCGGCACCCGCGGCGACTGCGGATTGTTGCTGGCCAGGACTCGCGGGAAGAGCTCATCTCGCGCGTGGTTCAGAGCTTCGGTTGAATAAAGACAGATCGGGGGATCGCTCTCGACCAAGGGCTGGATGATCACGGCCCCCACTTCCTCGACCAGGAAATGACCTCGCACCAGGACGGCCAGGTCCCGGAGTTGCATGTTGCGCGGCGACTCTGCCACATCGCCGGGGAGGGTTTTGTAATCCATGACCAGGGCGCGGTTGCCGTAGCGGTACACCCGGTCCACCTTCCCGGAGTGCTCCAGGCGCATTTCGGGAGCTTGGAACATGATCCAGAAGCGTTCTTCGGCCCAGGAGCGCAGGTCCTTGGATGGCACCTCGGAGCCGAAAAACTCTTTTACCTTTTTGATCTCGATCTCGATGCAGCGGGAATAAATATCCGCCTCATCGGCCTTGAGTCCGGATGGGTCCCGCTTGGCCAGAGCTTCGTGGATTCGGTTGCCGGTGTTTGAATCGGAGCTTGGCCGTCTGGGCAAGCCCTTTTGCTTTAGGTGGCGGCCAGGGCAGCGGGCATCCGCCTCGGCATTGCTGGCGCTGGTACAGTTACGTCGTTCGTCGATGCCGGACGCCTCTGTTGTGCTTTGGTTCTGTGATTGTTCGTTCAATTGACCATCCTCTGTTGAGCCTGCAATGGATAAAGTCGGGGCGGACGGCAAGCTCTTCAGCCCACTCGACTACAGTTTGAGTTTTCCCGTTAAAGGACAACAGACGATTAACGCGAGTGTTTCTCGCCTGCTGTTTTGCTGTTTCCCAACGGCAATTTTCCGGGGTGTAATCGCCGTTATTGTTAATCCTGCCAAGAGTGTGACGGTCCGGCCTTCGGCCCATGTCGGAAATGAAGGCATCGAAACTCATCCACCGATCGCACACAGTAATACCGCGCGCTCCGTAAATCGGATACTTGCGGCAGTTCATGTTGAAACAACGCTGCATCATCGCAGCCCAGCTCCTGTACTCAGGCCAATACCGCTTGCGGTGTTGTTCCCTGAGCAGATCGCATTTTTGCTTTTTGGCGTGGGTTCGGCTCATTTTTAACTTTCGCTCAGAATTATGGCCGTAAGCGCGACGTGGTCAGGCAAAAGCGTTCCGTATCCGCTCTCCCAGTCTTTGGGCTCAGTCCCGATCCAGGTGGTTACGGCCAAAGCGATTTCGCCGGTGAACAGAAGCGCGGAGCAGCTATCGCAGCACAGCTCGCCATCGACAGCCACGTACCGGCTCCGCTCCTGAAAACCATTGTCCAGGTCATGTTCCTGAAGCTGGACCCGATCAACGGCGCACTCCCGGCAAATGATTTCCCTTTTCACCGAACACCTTTCAGCCGCTCCATGATCCCACCCGTGCTCCATTCGTCGTGAATCTTTTGGAGCGCGGCAGGGTTGGACATTTGCAGCTCTTCAAGGCTGGTGGCGCTGCCATCCCCCAAGCCAATGGCGGCGCACAGGTCCAGGACCTTGCCTTCGGAGATGCCGCTGGACTTGCACAGGTTTCTCACCGCGCGAACGTAGCGCGCCTCATGCTTGGCAGGCGGCTCCGGCGCCAGGCCGGCGGCGTCTTCGGCTTCCTCATCCGGATTAGAGTTGGTTGGTACGGGTTGCCCGGCCATGGGCGCGGCGGCGGCTTGGACTGGACCTCCAGCCGTCGCCCCCGTACCAAAATCAGGCTTGGCCATCGTTGGCTTAAAAAAGTCGTCCCGCTGCGCGATGCCGTCTTTGAGGCTCTTGTAAATCCTTCGCAACTGCGCGAACTGGTTTTCCGAGATGGCCTCCAGCGAATGCCCGACCCGGGTCTCGATCATTTCCTTGGTTACCCCGAACTCGGTGTAGGCGTTTACCATGTGGACCACACGATCCTGGATCGGAACCTTTTCCCCGCTCACCAGAGTTTTCCGGCATTGATCAACGGCGGCATCAATAATGTCCTGGTCAATGACCTCCTGCAGGCAGGCGCGGACGCGGCGGGAAGCCATGTTGGCGAGCAGCTCGTAAATGTCCCGCTCATCGGTGATCTCGTACCCGCCTTTTTGCGTGTCGCGCCAATGGCGGACGGAAAAGGTTCGCTCAGCTTGGCCGTTAGTTTCCAGGTCCCAGGCGAACACGCGCACCAGGCTTTGGGCGTCTTTGCGGTCAACCTCAGACCAGCCGAAGCGCACGTTGCCCCATCGGTTGGCCACGGCCCGGAGCAGGTCAATGGTTGGCCCGGTGATCTTCGTGCCTCCGCGGGAGTACTCGTATTCGGCAATTTCGGCGAGCTCCCGGCGCTGGCAGGCTTTCAGGATTTTCGACTTCGCTTTGATCTCATCGCGTGGAAACCTTTTGGCGATGACGAGGGCGGCTTGAATTTCCTGGGTGGCGCGCGCGACCGCAGCGGCATCAGCGGACGCTTGGATCGCCATCGGGTCACCGCTGAACAACTGGGGAACTTGGTTTTGATCGGACATAGACTTTATCTCGTTTCGTGGTTTTTGGTTTGTTTCGTTTGCTGCTTAAAATTTTTCTGGAGCGCCAAAAGCATCGCCGCGATAAGCGCATCCGAGTGATCTGGGGAAAACTCCAATGGGCTGTTCTTGCCCCCGTACCCGTACCCGTCCCCGTCCCCGGACCCGTACCCGTCCCCGTACCCGGACCCGGACCCGGACCCGTACCCGGACCCGTACCCGTCCCCGTACCCGTACCCGGAGCCGTACCCGGACCCGGACCCTATCCCCGCCTCAAAGTTTATGACTACCATCCACCCTCCGCCTTCAGGTAGAACACCACTCGCCCAACGGGGACTATTACAACTCCAAGCGGATCAGCAACAGTCTTTTTGGTTGGCCCCGAGACAAGCTCTCCGAGCCCACGAGTTGTTCCCCAGACCCGGATCGATTGTGCGTTTGTCATTGTTAGGAAGCCGCCATCAAGCGAGCAGTCCCCCACGTGTACAAATCCGTTATCAATTACGACGATGAATTTTCCGTGCATAAAAAAGGTTACTAAAGGCCGGCCGGTTTTTGAGGAGGACATTGATCTCCCCCAGGCAAATGGGGTTTGCCCGGTACCGGCCGGCTAGATTGTTTTCGTGATGCGCGAGAGGCAATGTCAGGCTCACGTTAAGATTCCGGGTTGGTCTCGACAAGGATGATCGTGCCCGGGACCCATTCGGTGATCGCGGCAGAGGTATAATCTCCGCCCACATGGACAAGCCACTCTTTGCGCGTGTTGTCATCAAATTTCACGTCCACCTTGCTATCGCATTGGAACTCCACCCTCCGGCCATCCGGGTAATGCAGGGTTACCGTGTACTTAAGCTTTTTCCCAGTCAGGACCCGCAAAAGCTTATTGGCTTCGGCTTGGCTTGGTTCGCTCATGGATGATCCTTCTCTCCGGCGTTACGAATTGCGGACACCACAGGTTCACTCAGCGCATCCTGGATAGCCTTGCCGAGCTCCCGGAGTGTGGCTTCGCCGACGGTGCCAAGGGGGATATAGTACTTGGCAGGTGGAATGAAGGTCAGTAACTCCCCGCCGTTGTTATCAGTCCAAACCGTTTTTGTCTCTCGTTTCATACGCTCAGATCAAGGGTGAATTGTTGGGGTTTCTCAAAGCTAATCCGCCGGCGCTTTTGCCCAGGCAGCAGTCGCACCTTGCTGCGGGTCACAAACTCAATTTCGATTCCAAAGGCATCAGCGAGCCGCACTTCCGGATTCACGCTAAAACGGCGCTTGAGCCAAACGGCGGCTTCGGCGGCTTTCGACGGTTCGACCCGAACCACACCCCGCCGCAATTCGCCATCGGGCAGGTCCCCGCCGATAAAGCCCGGGCATTGGGCGAACGTGCGTTGCATCCGGAGTTGGTAAATGCGGGCTTCGGCGGCATCGGTGGCGGCTTGCAACCGCTCGCGGACAAGCCGGTCCGGATCGACGCCGGTCTCGCTGGCCAGGTTAAAGACTTCCCCAGCCACGGGAAGATCCCGCTGTACGATCGGTGGCTTCATTGCTTCACCTCCGCAACAAGGCCGACTTGCACAAGCGCATCCAGGAAGGCTTGAGACTGGCCGTAGGATCCCCAATACCCGCCTTCGTTCGCCATCCACTTGTTGTAAGCTATCCAATACGCTTCGCGTAATTTCCGGCGGCGCTCCGCGTCTCTAGGCGCCCAGATATCGGCCTCTGCTTTGGGTATTCCGATACTCATCATACAATGTCCTTTCATTTCCCGTCTCACCATAGAGACGGAGAGGGAAGGCCGGCCGCTGGCGCCGGCCCTCCTTGCTCCATCCCTAAAGCTTGTACCCGCTAAGCCGCGCGACCAGGTTGTCCACCTCATCCTTAGCTTGGCGCCGAATCGAGGGTTGCTCGCGTAATCCCTCCGTATCAAACTTTGCCAGGAGGGTTTCACAGTCCTGGATTGCGCTGGCAATGGCTGGATCGTCCGCCAGGTTTAAGGCCGGCGCTATTCGGCAGATGGCTTTAATGTTGCCAGTAAGAGTCTCGTAAATTCGGGGATTTTCACGGCCCAGTACTTCCGCCATCTTTTTAACCGGCGCCAGGATCCGGGATAGCAGCTCCCGTTGCGCTTCGGCCGCCGCGTCACGCACTCGCAGATTGACGCTTTCCAGGTCCGTACCCAGCAAGCTAGAGACGCCGGCCGTAAAATGCTCTGAATCGGGCACGGGCAAGGGCTCGGAGCGGAAATAGAATTTCTTCCGCATGGTGTTACGAAACTCGTCCTGGTCAAACTTGACCGTGTGGGAGGCTTGATCGGCCCATTGACACCCGGGATAGTTCCCCGGCTCGAAGGTTCCGTTGTGCTCCTTGACCGCCCAGTCGATCCACTTTTGCGGATCCGCCAGGAACGTGCTTTCGACCAGGTTGTCCACTTCGCCCTTGAATTGACGCATCCGATCCCCGTACTCCTTGATCAAGGCCGCCGGCAGAATCCCGATCCCAGTGTCAAAAGGCAAGGTGACTTCGTTATGGTACTCCCTCGCCTCACCTTGCTTTGCCTTAATCGCTTCCAAAGCTTCGGGAGGGTAAAGGTACTTGTCCCACTTGCCCGCGCGTTCCCCCAGTTGCTTTTGCTGCTTCACTTCGGCCGTTACGTTTTTATCCTGCCGTTGTTCACCCGGCAGGCCGGCGCTAAACCGCATCAAGACCGCACGATCCTTTAAGTTGCTCATGTCAATGTCGCTTTCTATTGGCTTGTGCCCTCGCGTGATTGCGAGAGCATCGCTCACCCATGGGGTCCCATGATGCTTTCCCCATGGGTGACCGATTGCCAACTACCGCGCGCGGATAGTTTCGCCAAACGGCGCTTTGGCATCCTGGTCCCACGTTACCCACACTACAGGGTAATCCGGCGCTTCAGCCGGGAAATGGCCATCCAGGTCTGTCAGGTACACCAGGCATTTAGGTGGCGGATCCAGCTTGGCCGTATGTTCAAACACAGGCCGAAAATCAGTCCCGCCACCTCCAGGAGCAGTCAACCCGATCTGCTCTCCCACCGAGTATTCGGCCACTTTCGAGACCCGAGTGTCGCAGTAAATATCAATCAGCTTGGCCGGCCGCATGTCATCTAGGCACCCTTGCTTTTCGCTTTGGAAGCGGCTCAGCATTTCTTGATCAATGGATCCGCTGGTGTCTGTCGCAAAAACTACAGTCCCCACTCGCTCACTCTCCAGGACAGGTAAGACAAACTCGGAGTCTGAATAAAGCCGATTAGGCCGCATCCAGTTATAATCATCCGCCGATTGCTCACGAAGCCAAGCCCGCAAAAGCTCGTACCACGGGACTTGCGGATCCACCAGGTCTTTTACGAGCCGATCCAACATACCGGGAGCATCGCCGCGAGACTTGGCCATCTCGCTCGACTGGATCAGGGTGCGCTCCCAGTCCTGTTTTAATTGCTTTTGAGCGACCGGATCCTGCCCTTTAGGAATGGCGAACTCTCCAAAGGGTTGACGCCCAGGCCGGCCGCCTTTACCGCCACCCTTGCCGCCGCCGCCACCGCCACCGTTACGGGAGAGTATCCGATAAATCTCCTCCTCGCTCTTATCGGCAAAAGCCGGATCCATGCAATAGGACCCTTCCGGGAAAGGGAAAGGATCCGCCAGCTTGCGCGATTTAACCGTCTCGGAAAAGCCCTTGAGCATGTTATTAACCGCGTGATCGCAAGCCTGATTCCAGACTTCAGGATCGGCGCCGGGCGGCATCCTCCAGAGATGGCCAAGCTCAGGGTGACAGACTTCATGGCAAAGCACCGTGATCAGTTCCTGGTCTGTCAGCTTGTCGCAAAACTCTTCGTTAAACAGGATCCGCCGGCCATCGGTGCACGCGGTTGGAACTCCCTTGTCTTTGGTGAATTCAACCGGAAGCCTTGCGACTCCCGGAGCAAAAAACGGTACCTGGAAAAGTACCCGCAACTGCGCTTTCTCGATCCGCCTTTCACGCTCTTTTTGCGTACTCATAACAATGTCCCTTTCATGTTTTACTGCCCTCGGAATTGAGAACAGAGAGGGAAAGCCGGCGCCATAGGCCGGCCCTCCTTGCTCTGCGCTCAGCTTGCGGCGCTCATTATGTCCTTGCCGTCGCTCGAGACCGCCCAAGCCGTAAAGTCCCGCGAACTGGACAACGCGCGGTAGTTTGCCGGCAAGCTGGCATCTTTCCGCTTTTGCGCTTCGGCCCGGAAAGCGTCTCGCACCGCATAAGCCCGAAACATCGCCGGCAAACGGCTGAGGTACTTGACCCCGGCGCCGAAATTGCCCGCAGTAAGCTTGGAAGCCAAAGCCATTGCGACCAGGAAGCGCGCGGAGGGATTCTCCGGGACCGGGCTGGAGTCAGGATCCAAAAGGCATTGATCAACATCGGGCAATTCGTTGATCAACTCGCGGAAAGCCGCCGCGGCCGCCGCTTGGCCCTTGCCAACGCACCCGGCCCACACTTCCGGGTCTGTCACGCCCAGGTTGTCCCACTCCGCCAGATACGACCAGCCGCGCGGGCAAGCGCCGTCAATTCGCATCGACTTGCTTGGCTTCCAATCGTTCAAAGCTTGCGGAGAGTTGCGCAGAAACGCGCAAAGCCACGACGGCCAACCGCGCGCCAGTCCGAACCCGACAACATCGTCAACATGCGTTTCAACCTCAATTATCGTGTGGAAGCGAGATTTGAGAGGCTCAATCATCCCGTACACCCCGGCGCCATGGCCCACGTCGTTTGTGGCGCCCGCAATCGTCACGCAATCGGGGAGTTTCCGGCCATCCAGTTCCCCGAACTGGACAACGCGCATAACGGCTTTAAGGGTGGACTCGCTCGCCTGCCCAATATCATCCAGGAAGAGCAACGTAGGTTTCTGAGCTCGAAAAGCGCGCGCCATTCCATCGAACAGACAATGCACCGCATCGCCATTTCCCTCTTTGGGCGGCCGCGGGTAACCTCGAATCGTTGAAGGATCATCCAAAGGCAGGCACAGGACGATAAAGTCCATTCCGAGCCGCTTGGCCACGTCCCCATTGATAAAGGTTTTCCCCACTCCGGGCTTGCCTACCGCCAGCACACGCCGGCCGGATTTGTAAGCTTTCTCGATAAACGTCTCGTATTCGCTTGGCTTCATTCTATCAATGTCCCTTTCAATTTTTTTTGCAGCTTGATTGCCGCGCTCTGGGGTCTGTCACACCCCAGGCCGCGAGAATCACACCTTGTTGGCCATTCCCCACTTGGCGCCCATGACATAGGCGAGTCGTGCGGCCTTCATTCCTGCTTTCCGCAATGCCAACGGATGCCGAGTGCTTTGGTTACGGTTCGGACTGTGACCGGCTCAGCCCAATAAGCCAAACTCGGTGGGAGGGGAACACGATAGTCAATGGCGCAAGTCTTGCGATCGTCGCACCTATACGCGCCCATGAACTGATGCCCGATTCCAAGGCGAGTCCGCAACTCCTCAACCGCATCGCTTGGGGCAAATCCAACCACCCTGATTTCTCCACATCCATCTTCAACGTGCAAATACGCATCGCCACTGGAGAACCGAACTTTTAACTGTTTTGTTCTCATATCAATGTCCCTTTCAATTTCCGGCCGGCGGAATTGCCAGCCGAATCGGTTGGCCGTCTCTCAGATGAAACAGCCAAACGATTGCCTACACAAGGGGAATTCTATGATGCTCCCTCCGTTAATTGCAGAAGTACCCGAGCTCACGGAGGCTATGCCAGCCTCTGCCGTTCAACCTCGAATCGCCCATGATCACATGATCCAGGATATCAACCTCCAGGAGCTTGCCCGCTTGGCTCAGTTTGCGCGTCACCATTATGTCCGCTTCACTCGGTGTCGAATCCCCCGACGGATGATTGTGCATGACGATTAACCCGCTTGCGCTCGCAACCACCGCCGGCTTCAGAACCTCTTTAACAGGCACGTAGCACGTGTCCGCCGAACCCGTTGACACCAGGTAACACCCGATAACCCGGCGCCGCACGTTCAACGCGATTACCCAAAGCGTCTCTACCTCCGGATTAAACCTCGCGTCTGTTCTAATGTGCGCCGCCCAATACGCGGCCGCCCTCTCCGGGCAATCGCACGGCCCTTGCGTGAATAGGTCCGGCGGAGTTTCCCGAATCGAGACCACCTTGAATTCACCCAAACCACCATACGCCAGCGCCCGCGCTTTCATCGCGCACCCCCAATCATCCCGGCCCGCCGGCTTTGCCGTAGGACCTCCAGCTTGGGCAGAACCGCCGATTCAACGTCCAGGTCCCACGGCAATTCGTTAAACCACTCCTCGAAACTCTTATAAGCGTACTTGAGAGGCTCAATCTCCCGATTGTAAATTCTGGCCAACTCGCCACCGCCCTTGAAGCAATCCCAACAGACCAACCCCGAAAAGCTTTTCTCTCTCCCACACGCCGGGCAAATGTCCAAAGCGCGCGCCTCATCCTCGCTCATTTCTAACGTTCTCATGTCAATGTCCTTTCAACTCTGAGAAGCCGTAATTGACTTCCCTCACCCTGGAATCCCATGATGCTAAGCCAAACCACAATGAACCCTAACCCAGTCACCCCGCCCGGCTTCAATTCCGAAGCTGCCGTTAAAGCAAAGACCGCCCTCCCGAAGCTCAACAACTCCGCCCAGGCCAAAACCCGCCAACTCTGCTCCCTCCAGGACCGCATCCTGGAACTGTCAAAATCGCCGACAGTCCAGGCAAACCAACTCGCAAGTCTTGCCCGTCTTTGGCTCGACCTAGAGCTTTATCGCCGATCTTTGGCCAAGTCTATGTCTCAACCGCGCGTGTCAAAGGGTGTGGTTCCTGGTCAACTTGCGGCCGGCGCCGTTGCTCCACCGGCTGGCGATCCGCCCGAGCCGTTTATCGAACCCGATTAGGATGGCCGGCGCTGGCAAGCTTTGCCGGGTGGCGCATGGGTTTGAGACCTACCCCGCTCTAGGACAGCGGCCCTGGTAGTAAAACGCGATGGAGACCCATTGCCGGCTCAGCAACAGGCAAGCGACCGAAAACGCGGCGGAAAACGCGAGGGAAAGGAATCTCTTAATCGCGGCGGAAGGGTGACCGGGGGACCGGGAGGGGGAGCGGGAAGAGCGAGGCGGGGTCATAATAAAGCTCGCACTCTGAATTCCTGTGAACGGAGGTTTGGGGGAATGGCGGGAGTGTCACGCGAGTGACGTTTTGCGGGTGACTTTGTTGGGGTTACAATGGGTTGCGCAGGATTGAGAATTTGTGGTGGAGAGTCATGGAGCGTCACGGCGTGACGTTTTAGAGGTGACAATGTTGGAGCGAAAGGGGTTTACGAAGTGACGATGGGAAATGTCAATTCAATGTTGTCTTTCCTCTCCTGGGTTTTCCTTCCCCCCGTACCCCCCGTACCTTTCCTGGACCTCACCTATCCGCGGTGATGTTTGAAGGTCTGAGGCGCTTAGTACTATTCCTATTACTATGCGTCAGTTTATACTACAACGCTGCCTTTTGTGATAAGTCTGGGGGATAACAGCCTCGGAGTGCCTCAGATGGCTTCGGTGAACATTTTGTGTATAAGATGGTGTTGCATTGGGCATCCGGGTCGTGGTAGGTGTAGGCCCCATGAACGAGCAAGAGCGTCGGAAAAGGGCGATGAAATACCTGGGGGTGACTTCCACCCGATGGGAGTTTAACGGTGGCCGGGAGGTGACGATTGGATTCAACGCCTGGTTCACTTTTATCCAGGTGGGCAGGTCAAAGGCTTTAACGCTTACCGAGCCTGACTTAAAAGTGCTGATACGGCTTTTGAAGAAGGCTTTGGTGGAGCAGAGGCTTAAGGAGGCGAAGTTGAGGAAGGAGGAGGATTCAAAGTGAGAGGCTATTTTGTTGTGTGGCGGGACATAGTGGACTCGACGCTTTGGGAAGAGCCGGAGCACGTTCGGGTGGTGTTTCTGACGATGATGGCGGAGAAGGACCCGGACCATGTGGTGAGGCTCCCGCTGAGGATTTTGGTGAAGCGTTGCAATGTGAGCCTGGAGAAGGTTCAGGATGCGCTTGAGGTTTTGAGCAGCCCAGACCTGAAGAGCATCACGCCGCAAGAGTATGAAGGGAGGCGGGTGCGGGAGGTTGAGGACGGTTGGTTGATGCTCAACGGGGAAAAGTATCAGAAGGCGCTGGCGAACCTTACGGCCCGGTGGCGAAAGAGCCAGGCGCAGCGCCAGCGGCGGGAGCGGGAAAGGTTGAATGGGGACAGGGAAAAGGGTTCCAACTCGACGGTAGCGGAGCGGCAATTCTCGAAGGCGATTCAGGAGGGAAACGATGCGGAGGCGGACCGGATCGCGGCTATGGGGTTGCCTTCAGGTAAAGCAGAGCCTCCAACTTTTGACGGTGGGCAGATTGGCTTGCCACGTGAGCCGGATCCTCGCCCGTAAGGGCGGCCTCGACCCTGATTGTAGTCAGGATCTGGGTCAGAGCGCGCGCTGAAATTTTCCGAACCGCAGCCAGTTCACAGGAATCAAGCCTTTCCCATGGGGGGAAGCCGGCAAGGAAGGAGTAGAGCTCGGGGTTTTGGCGGCGGATTTCGGTCCACTTTTTGCGAGTCATTTCGGGTCCTCCGGCCTGAGTTTACAGATCAGATCCAGGTTCATTCGGTAGATGCTCTCACCGGAAAGGATTTGCGCGCTCCGATAGGCGTAAAGCTCGTCAACGCTCACTTCGGCCAGCGCGTAATTGTTAAACGAAAATCGTTGCGGGAGGTGAAGCTCAGGACAGTTTTCAACCATGAGGTCGTACTCAAGCGGGCTCATAAGCTTGTCACCAGGGGACGTCCTCAGGATCCTCGCCAACCTCGTAGGGCTCCCGGCCGTCTTTCAAAGCGATCACTCCGTAGAGCATCCGGGCGGTGAAGTCTGAGCGCTGCCCGGTTCCGGCGCAGGCAATGCAGACGTCTTTAAAGGGATTGGCCGGCGGGTCGGCGGTCTCGCCCAGCCCATGGCAGAAGGGGCATCGAATGTCCTGGCGCTGATAATCCCGCGGGTAATCCTTCCAGTTGCCGTAAATCCGGCGTTTGCCTTTGCGGCGGGTCTTTACGCTCACATGCCCTCCTGCCGGAGTTTTTTAAGGGTGCGGTTGGAGATGACGTACTCCCCCGAGATTACCCTGGCCAGGAAGCGATCGTACCGGCCGGTCCCCAGGCAGCCGGCGCAGACGTAAAAGCTTTTGTCCCAAACCGGTTTTTTCTCATTGGAGGACCAAGCCTGGTATTCCGGGGACAGGACCACGTCGAAGGCGTCCGAGGCCCAATGAAGCGTCGGATCCTTGCCCTCGCAGACCGGGCACAGCTCTTCTGTCATCGTCTCCGCGCTCATAGGATTGCGCCCACGTCTGGATCGGGCGGAAAGTGTGCCAACTTATCAGCGACGGCTAGGGCCTCCGCGCGATCCAGTCGCTCCTGTCGGATTCCAACCAGGAACCTGGCCAGTTTCTCCGCGTGGTTTCGGATCCAGTCCTCGTAACGCCTGGCGCCGTTGCAGGGGCAGCCCATAACGAAAGTTTTTCCGTCAACGGTCAAGGCGTCCACGGAGTATGGGAGTTCCGCGTACTTGTCCGGGTGCTTGGCGGCTTCCTCGCGGTAGCCCTCAAGTTCGTCTAACTCCCAGTCGTAGGAATTGACGCCATCGAAGCACAGGCGTCCGCAGTAGCAGTCCATGGCGCAACCTCCAACACCGTCGCGGAAAGCTTCCTCGAACGTGCCGCTTGGGCGCTCCAAAGGAGCAGTCTTTTTGGGCTTGTTGCTCATGGGACCCCGCCCGCCTCGGGTTTCTTTACACTCTGGAGATACTTTTCCAGTCCGGAAAGGTTGCCGGGACTGGGCGCGCTTTGCCAGGCGGGGTTTTCAGGCCCGGGGTACAGGTTGCTGGGTGAAATTTGTAGTCCGGCGCTGGTTGAGGCTCCCATTGAGCCCAGACTCGAGATCGGCCGCATGGCTTCCTGGCGATCGCGCTCTTCCACCTTAGCTGCATCCTCCCACTCGGCGGCGAGCATCTGCATAACCCGCATTATGACCCTCGTTTGTGATCCCCGATCGTACACTTCCGTCACCACGGCGTGAATGCCTGAGATCAGGTCCGCCTCCAGCAAGCCGGTGATCGGGAAGGTGACGGTTCGGACGGATTTCTCGCCGGAGAGGGCATTGGCGACCCCGACGGCCTGCTGTGATTCGTTCATGGATTGGTAAACTGCAGTGTGGTTGAATCGAGGGGAATGACACTGGCCGGAAGGTTAGTGCCGGAAAGGTAAAGCCTGGCGCGGTAGTAGGAGGGCGAAGCGGGATTGGTCAGCATCGCCGGCAGCGGATTGGTCAACGGCGACCAGTTGACCAGGTTGGTGCTGGTGATGACCTGGGCGGAGAGCAGGAGGTAAACCGTGGGCTTGGGTGTGGTGTACGAGAGCTCGGCGGAATAGGAGCTTTCCAGGCCGGCGAAGTCGTAAGCGGTTACCGCGAAATAGTACGTCGCCTGGTTGACCAGGTTGGAGACAGTCCACTGACAATTCGTCCCCGTGTCCGCCAGGTTGGTGTAGGTGCGGGAAGCGCCGCCATAGTGGAGGTGATACCCAATGACCGTAATGTCCGGAGAGGGATCCCAAGCCAGCGTGACGCGTGCGTGTTGAGCGCAACAGCAGCCGGCCGAAAGCAGCAGAGCGTTAAGAGTGCGCCAGAACATAAGCGACAGCTTTAGCCTTAAGGGCGCGTCCCTGTCCATCGCAGACGCAACAGTAAGCCGGTAATGCTAAGTAAGGTCCGATCACCATTCCATTCCCGCGGCACTTCGGACATTTAACGGTGATGCTGCAGTAGAGCTTCCGCTTGGCCTTGAACAGGTGCGAACGCTGGCGACGTTTGTTTTTCACGCGCGGAGCTCCCTGGCGATCCGCATCGCGCGAATGGTGGCGCGCGCTTTGATGAGCTCCAGCCGTAGCAGCACCCTCCGGGCATCCTCGCGCGCGGCGGCGGCGCTGGTCTCGCTCAGGACCATCGACGGCTCAAGCAGAGTGCCGCGAGCCTTGGATTTCTTTACCGCGCGCCCCCACCAGTTCATCGAGGCAAGTCGGCCGCTGTCTCGCTTTACCGGACGAGCTTTACGGAGAGGTTCCATGCGGTGATGACTTCGTGCTTTTGGTGAGAGGGCTCTGGCTTGGGATAATTACAGCGCCGGTCCTCGCACTTCACGCCGTAAATGTAAGCCAACATTGCTTTGTCCCAAACCTGGGTCAGGAGCGGGGTCCATTGGCAGCCGGGACAACGGCAGAGCGGTACCTTGTCGAAGGTGCGGTCCTCACAGGTGAGGCTGAGCTCGACCTGGCCTAAAAAGGGATCCCCTCGCTGCTTTGCCCCACACGAGGCGGACGACGAACGGGATTTTAAGGAATTAGAGACGTCCACAGGGAAGGAAATTTTCATCCAAACTTTGCTTCTTTGTTCATCGCTTCGGGATGCTCGCGCGCCTGTTCTACCTCGCCGGAAAGAATCCGCGCAACGGAAACTTCCAACCGGCCGGTGCCATCGCAGTAGGGACATTTGATCTGGATGCGGTACTCGCGGGACCTTTCTTTAAACGTGAAGCCCAGGCCGCGGCACTTTTCGCACTGAGAAGCTTGCTCACTCATGGCGCCAATTACCCGGCGAGTTCCAGTTTGGGGTTCTGCGGCCATTGCAAACCTAAGAGTTTGGCGGTTCGAGCGGCGATCAAGGTCTCCCGATCATAAACCGCAACTTTGTCTTTGGCTTCCTGGGCCAGATCCTCAAAGAGTGGTAGCTTCAGGTGCGGCTCCCGCTGCCGAATCCAGGTGTACTCCAAGTCCGTCATGGCGGCAGAACCAGGAGAATGTCCGTCACGTCGATCAGCCGCATCTTCCGGCCCTCATGCTCAACATGTCGGGACTGGTAGGCGTGGGAGAGAACGCGCCATCCGGGCTCAATCGGGACCGGCTCGCGTGAACCGTCCGGCCGAAGCCGTCCGGGACCAACTTCCACCACCCGGTACTCCAAGTCATCAGGCCGGTATTGCTCTGGAGTGATGATCAACGAGGATTGTCCGGCGATGGGGTTGGCGCGGCGGACCGGCTCGGCCAGGATGCGATTGCCTAGCGGCTTAATCTTCATCGGAAGTGGGATCCTCGGCGCGCTTCACTTTGACGTTGAGCTTGCCCGGCTGGAGGATCACAACCTCCTCATCAAAGCGATAGGTGCGGTTGCCCTCCGCGTCCACCGAGAGGTTTTCGTGATGCTTCTGCATGGCCTGCAGAAGGGAGCCTTTGAGCGTGATCTCATCCTCGGTGAGCTTCATACGCTTATCGCGGACCTTAACGTACGCGTCAGCGGCCTTTTCGATTTCGGGAATCTTCGGGGCTTCGATCCCCGCGAGTTCGGTTTGGTTTCTAGCCATGGTGTGTGCTATGTGGTTGACTTACTTTTCTTGGCCTTATCGGCCGGGAGCCTGAGCGGGGACTGCGAAACTCCGTTCGAGTCAGCGAGCAACCAGGTCAACACCCGCAACCACGCCGGGGAGTCAATCATCCCCCCTTTCTCAAAGCGGTGCAACGCGGCGGGCGACACTCCCAGGAGCCGGGCAAAATTCCGGATGGAAATGTTTTGTTGATGGCGGTAAGCAGCGATGACTAGTCCCAATCTCATGCGTTAATGGCCAATGCTTGTACCGCAAGTGGAACAAAAAGCAATATTTATTTTGACCCGGAGTGAAGATTTAAGGTAAACAAAAAGGATGCCAGCGCCCAAAGGCTCGCAGCACAATTACCGTCACGGCTTTGCCAGAAAAGGTAGAGTATCCAGGGTGTACTCGAAATGGGTTGGCATGATAGAGCGGTGCCACAACCCAAAGGCAACAAAGTACGCGGCGTATGGCGGCCGAGGAATCCATGTATGCGAACGATGGAAGTCGTTTGTGCTGTTTTACGCAGACATGGGCAGTCCCCCCACCGCCGACCACCAACTGGACCGCATTGACAATAACGGCGACTACTCGCCCCAGAACTGTAGGTGGGCGACCCGCATTCAGCAGGCGAGAAACAGGAGAAACAATCATCTTTTGGAGTTTAACGGTCTAAGGCTCACCATCTCGGAATGGTCAGAGAGAACCGGAATCAGTTACGAGAACATCAAGAACAGAGTCAATAACCTTGGCTGGAGTCCCGCGAGGGCTCTGTGCACCCCTTGACAAATGCAGCTTCTTAATAGACAGAAACAAATCCCATACGGCTACTTTTGGTACGAGCCGCGGACAAAGTGGCGCAGTTCGCCAGGCAGCTTTGACAACGTTGTCCAGCAGATCATCGCCCATCGCCAGGCTAATCCCTGGCTCCAAAAAGCGACAGACACCCCGACGGTGGCCAATGAGCTCGATGCTTTTGCCGCGCAGATTTGCAACGCCAACGGCTGGACCGATTTTATCACCGGAGGCGATCCGCCAAACCCTCAGTTGCCCCCGCGCAACCTCGCCAGCCGGCTCGTAAATGTTGCGGGGGGGGCTAGTGCCGTCCTGGTCGAATGGCTGGCAAGCGGAGCGGAAGCCGTCCCGCTGGAGGTTTCGGACAAACGGGCGGCCATCTGCGCAAAGTGCCCGGTTAACGAGGTGGGCGACTGGCTGAGATTTTTCACGGTGCCGGTAAGTGAGGCGATCCGGGCGGCGCTCAACTCCCGGCGCGAGATGAAGCTCCAGACCCCTTACGATGATCGGCTCGGTGTCTGCACCGCTTGCGACTGCCCGATCAAGCTCAAGGTTCACATGCCGATTGAGCGGATTCGATCCAAACTCAAAGAGGATCAGAAGGCCCACTTGCATCCGGATTGCTGGATACCTAAAGAGTGAACTGCCCCTTTATCATCAACGCCAACGGGAAAGACCGGCCGCGAAACTTCGGTGGGAACATGATCACCTCTGCGAATGAGATTACCGTGCGGCGGACGGCCGCCCTCGGAGACGCCCTTTGCGCGACCGTCGTAGCCGACCGGCTGATCTCCATGGGCTTCGACGTGGCCTTCCAGACGCACCCGGCTTGCCAGTGCCTCATTAAACGCCACCCGCGGATTTCCCACGTCAGCGACCCCACCGGCTACACCGACGTTGACCTGGACAACTCTTACGAGCGCGATCCCGGACGGCGGGGAAAGCACTTTCACCAGATGTTCTTTGAGACGGCTCAGGCACAGTGTAGCCGTTACGGGGTGAACATCGGCGCGCCTTTAAATTGCCGACCTCGAATCCGAATCCCAATCGTGGACTCGCTGGCTCAGGCCGCGAGCTTTGCTCAGTATGATCGCCCTTGGGTTATGGTTGTGCCGCGCTCCGACACCTACAACGTGCGGCAGGTGCCCGACGGCATCTGGCGAGCCGCAGCGCCCAAGATGCCGGGGACCAAGTTCTGGCTTGGGCGCCATCCAGCACCGCCGGGCTTTGTCGATCTCAAGGCGCAGCATTTTGACAATGTGATCCGCTGGATCTCGGTGGCGGACCTGGTTGTCTCGGTGGACACGGGACCGTTGCACGTCGCCGCGGCGCTCGACCGGCGCATACTGGCGATCAATCAATCCTCGAGTCCGGACCTGCATCTGTCCGATCAGGTGGATTTCCTGAGCATCGCACCCGCCGGCCTGGATTGCTTGAACTGCCAGCAGAACCTTTGCCCCAAGAACAACCATTTGCCGCCCTGCCAGAACCTTGATCCCGACCTGATTGCGGCTTGGACCTGGGCCAGGTGGCGCGCGGAAAACACGGAGGACGTGTCGGCGATTATTTCAGTTTACCGGCCAGAGGTGGGAACCTTGAACCGCTGCCTGGAGTCCGTCATGGGCCAGGTCCAGGAAATAATCGTTTGCCGCGACCAGGCCGGGGTGATCCCCGCCGGCGCAAGGCAAGACGGAAAGATCCGCTACGTCGAAACCCGTCTCCGAGACATTGGTTACGGCCGAAAGCAAAACTTCGCGGCCCGCCACTCGAATGGGAAGTACCTCCTCCTGCTCAACGACGACGTTTTTCTGGACCCCGGAGCGGTAGCGTCCATGCTCAAGGAAGTGAAGCAGGGAGTGGGCGCGGTCACCAACCTGCTACGCTATCCCGACGGAACGATCTATTACTCGGGCAAGATTCGCGCGGCCAATGAGAAAGGCTGGGGACACTGCAACCATCGCCAGATGCACCCGTATTTCAGCACCGTGACGGAGTTGGAGAACTGCTGCGGGGCTTGCGTTCTGGTCCCCCGAAAAGCCTTTTACAAAATCAACGGGTTTGACGAGGACTTCTACCTTTACGCCGAGGACGATGACTTTGCGCTGCGGATGCGCAGGGCGGGTTACAAGCTCATCTTCACCCCGCACAGCTCCGGCATCCATCTGGAGCACCAGAGCACCCAGAAAACCGCCAACATCGGGACACTGCTCCAGCAAGCCAACGCCACCTTCGGACGCAAGTGGGGAAAGTACTTTGAGTGGAACGCTAACCGAGTTCCTATGGGCAATTTCGATTACGAGTGAATATGACC
>Ga0075272_1000112_pt1 | contig 19017 bp, 16 predicted proteins | sample SF_Rice_5C_0N_40_FD_69776 | JGI IMG/M metagenome (GOLD analysis project Ga0075272, IMG submission 69776) | Rice paddy soil microbial communities from Twitchell Island, California, USA - SF_Rice_5C_0N_404 | ecosystem: Environmental > Terrestrial > Soil > Paddy field/soil | place: USA: Twitchell... | reverse complement strand
AATCCCGCAAAGGCGGCGGGATTCCCACTTTCCCACAGCCACGGCGACGGCTGGTGATTAACACGAACCGGACAGATCACGTGCTACGAAAACCGGACATTTTAATTTGCTAACGACAGGCGTAAATCGTGCGGCGGGTAGAAACGGGCGTGGGCGCGCAACAGTCGCTCTGGACGATTTGCCTCGCTCCGGATAAGCTATGGCCCCTATGAATCAAACTCGATCTCATTTCTCTTCATTGCTCGCACTCGCGGCTCTTGCCGTCTTCATGGCCGGCTGCGGTCCGAATTCGGGGCCGCCACGGATCGTGGGCCAGCCAGTCAACCAAACCGCTCCGGAAGGTGAAAGCGCGATTTTCGGCGTCCAGGCGCAAGGCGAACGCCCGCTGAAATATCAGTGGCGCAAGAATGGCGCGGACATCTACGCCGGGACTTTTCCCAACTACGCGACCCCGCCGCTCACACCGGCCGATAACGGCGCGAAGTTTGACGTGGTAATCAGCAACTCGAAGGGATCGGTGACCAGCCGAGCGGCCAGTGTGACGGTGAAGTTCACCCCTCCCCCGCCGCCTCCGCCACCACCGGCCGCGAAGGCCAAGAAGAAGACCAGGAAGAGAGGAATAATACGAAGGCGGAGGAAGTAGCGCGTTCCAGGGCCTCCGCGAGCCCCCGAGACCGCTAGCCGCGGCCGGGTTCGCGGCGGGCTGCGGCCTACCGCCAACGCGAACGTGTCTGCTCTCGCGACCGAGCGCCAGGGACCAGGACTGGACGATCTCCCTCGGCGGAACTAAGCTGGTTGCATGGTGCGGCGCATTCATTTCCAACTGGGAGTAGCAGCGGTCGCTTTGGCCGGGTTCGGGATATTCGGCTATGGCTGTTCCGGGTCGGGATCGCATGGGGGATCGGGCGCTCCAGTGATTACGTCGCAGCCGGCGAATCAAAGCGTGAGCGCCGGACAAATGGCGACGTTTTCTGTCAGCGCCGCGGGCCAATCGCCGCTCACGTACCAATGGTCGAAAAACGGAAGCGCGATCAGCGGCGCGACCTCCGCAACGTACACCACTCCCGCAACAACGACAGCGGATAGCGGCGCCAGCTTCCAGGTGACCATCAGCAATTCTCTGGGGTCGGCGACCAGCAACACAGCCACTTTGACGGTGACCTCCGGATCGTCCGGCGGGGGCAGCGCCAGCGTGCTGACCTACCACAACGATGTGGCGCGCACGGGCCAGAACCTGAATGAAACGACGCTGACGCCCAGCAACGTGAATTCGTCAGGCTTCGGGAAAATCGGGTTTCTGGCGACGCAGGGCAAAGTCGATGCCGAACCTCTGTACGTTCCGAACTTGAATATCGGCGGCGCTACGCACAACGTGGTTTTCGTCGCGACCGAACACGATGTGGTCTACGCCTTCGACGCCGACAATTCTTCGCAGCTCTGGCAAACTTCCGTGCTGGGTTCAGGCGAGGCGCCCAGCGATCCGCATAATTGCGGGCAGATCACGCCTGAAATCGGAATCACTTCGACGCCCGTGATCGATCCGAAAGCGGGCCCAAACGGGACGATTTTTGTTGTGGCGATGTCGAAGGACGCGAGCGGCAAATACCACCAGCGCCTGCACGCGCTCGATCTCACCACGGGCGCCGAGCAAAGCGGCAGTCCTGCCGCGATTCAAGCCACATACCCGAGCGCCAGCGGCCAGGATACCTTCGATCCGTATCAGTATGCGGAGCGCGCAGGCCTTCTGCTGCTGAATGGCGAGATCTACATGGGCTGGACCTCGCATTGCGATGCCACGCCCTATCAAGGCTGGCTGATGGGCTACAACGAATCGACGCTCCAGCAGACGAGCGTCCTGAATCTGACGCCGAACGGCTCGGAAGGCTCCATCTGGATGTCCGGGGCGGGACTCGCCGCCGATTCTTCCGGCTTCATTTATTTTCTGGACGCGAACGGCTCGTTCGATACGAGTTTGAACAGCAATGGTTTTCCGGCGAATGGGGATTTTGGAAACGCGTTCATGAAGGTTTCGACGAGCGGCGGATCGTTGACCGTCGCCGATTATTTCGCAACGTCCAACACGGTGGCGCAGTCGAACGCGGATCAGGATCTGGGCTCGGGCGGGGCGCTCGTCCTGCCGGACCTGCAGGATTCCTCGGGGAACACCGTGCGTCTGGCGGTGGGCGCCGGCAAGGACGGCAACATTTACGTGGTGAATCGCGACTCCATGGGCAAATTCAATCCGAACAGCGACAGCGCGATTTATCAGGAGATTGACGGCGCAGTGAAGGAAGGCGTTTTCGGCATGCCGGCCTATTTCAATGGGACCATCTATTACGGCCCGGTGAGCAGCACGCTGAAGGCGTTCCCCATCACGAACGGCAAACTGGCCACCTCGCCTTCGTCGGTCAGCGCGGCGGCGTTCCCTTATCCCGGCGGCACGCCGAGCATTTCCGCGAACGGCACGTCGGGTGGAATCGTCTGGGTCGTCCAGAACAGCGGCGGAAACGGCATTCTCCACGCTTATGACGCGACAAACCTCGCTAACGAGCTGTACAACAGCACGCAGGCGGCAAACAATCGCGACGCCTTCGCCGACAATAAGTTCATCACGCCCATGATCGCGAATGGCAAGGTCTATGTGGGCACACCCACCGGCGTGGCCGTTTTCGGACTCCTCAAGTAACTTTTGTTGTGCGGAAGAGCGCGGCGGGCGCGGGTTTGCGCCCCTTGCGGCTTACAGCTTACAGCGAGCGTTCAATCAGGGGATAGACAGCATTCAGCGCATTGTCGATGCCGGAAGCGTCGCGGCCGCCGGCCTCGGCAAGATCGGGGCGCCCGCCTCCCGAACCACCCACCATTTTGGCGATTTCCTGAATGATCTTCCCGGCGTGCAGCCTGGGAATCAGGTCCTTGGTGACGCCCGTGATCAGAGAGACTTTGCCGTCTTCCGCGCTGGCCAGCACGACCACGCCCGAGCCGAGTTTTTGGCGCAGCGTGTCGACCATCTGGCGCAGGTTTTCGCGGTCCACCCCCGAAACCTTGGCGGCCAGCACGGAGACGTCCTTCACCTTGCGCACGCCTTCCAGCAGATCCTGGGCCTGCGAGCCGGCCGATTTGCGCTTCAGCGCCTCCAGCTGTTTTTCGAGCTGGCGCGTGGTTTCGAGTTGCCGCTCGATGGCGGCCAGCAGTTCGTCCTCATTGGCGTTCAGCAAGCTGGCGGCAGAGCGAAGCGTCGTCAACGCGCGCTGATATTCCGCCAGGCCGCGATCGCCGGAGATGGCGTCAATGCGCCGCACTCCCGCGGCGGTGGATTGCTCGCCGACAATCTTGAAGATGCCGATTTGGCCGGTGCGCGCGACATGCGTCCCGCCACAAAGTTCCTTGCTGTAAAAACCGCGCGGATTATCGGCGTCGGAAATGGTGACGACGCGAACGTTGGCCTCCGGATATTTGTCGCCGAAGAATGCCAGCGCGCCGGAAGACAGCGCTTCGTCGATGTTCATGATATCGGTGCGCAGATCGAGGTTCTTGACGATTTCCGCGTTGACCTGCTGCTCGATCTCGGCCAGCTCCGACGGATCCACTTGCGCGAAATGCGAAAAATCAAAGCGCAGGTGTTCCGGCGCTACCAGCGAGCCTGCCTGCTTGACGTGCGTGCCCAGAATGTTGCGGAGCGCGGCGTGCAGCAAGTGCGTTGCGGTATGGTTGCGCATGTCGCGGACGCGGCGCTCGGCGTCGGCCACCACGGTGACCCGGTCGTGCACGCGCAGCTCTTCGTCGGCCACAATGCGATGCGCGATCAGCCCGCTGACGGGATAATAGGCGCCACGCACCTCCGCGAGGCGCAGGGACTCCGAATCGTTGTAGAAAGCGCCGCGATCCGCGACTTGGCCGCCGGATTCGGCGTAGATGGTGGTGCGGTCGAGAATCACTTCCGCTTCCACGCCGGGCGGGATCGCCTCGACGAGCTGGCCTTCGGTGGTGACGATGGCCTCGATACGCGCGTCGGCCGTGCGCGTGCCAAAATAAAAGTCAGGCTCGGTCTTGTAGGTCTCGCGCAGTTTGGTGTAGACCGGCTTGGCTACTTCCTTGTGCGCCCCTTTCCAGGAGGCCTTCGCCCGCGCCCTCTGCTCCTCCATCGCCCGGTCAAATCCCGCCTGATCAAACTCGATGCCTTGATCGCGTAGGACGTCCCTGATGAAGTCCACGGGCAGCCCGTATGTGTCGTATAACCTAAACGCCTCGTCACCAGCGAGCGAAGGCTTCTGCGGAGCCTGCTTTTGCGTCCACTCCTTGGGCGGCCTGAATGTCATCCTCCCATCCTGTACTGTCACGTTATCGAGCGCCTCAGGATGTTCTGCGGCGTACGTAAGGAAGTCGGCTGCAGATTCCTCCGTGAAACGCGCCGACTTGACCATCTCATCCAATCTTTCTAGGCCCACATCGATGGTCCGCGTGAACCGGTTTTCTTCTTCGTCGAGGACGCGGGTGATGCGCTTGGCGTGCTCTTCGAGGTCCGGGTATGCATCAAGCATCAGCTTGCGGACTTCGGCGGACATTATGGACAGGAAGGGTGAAGGCGCGTTCAACATATGCGCATGGCGCAGGGCGCGGCGAATGATTTTGCGCAGGACGTAGCCACGGCCTTCGTTCGAAGGAATCACGCCATCCGAAATCAGGAACGTAGCGGCGCGCGAATGATCGGCAATGACGCGCAGCGAGCCGGCCGTCTTCTTCCCTTCCTCAGCTTTTTCTTCCTGCGCTAAATCCAAGCCGCAGAGTTCGGCGGCGCACTTCATCAGCGGGACGAAGAGGTCCGTATCGTAATTGCTGATTTTGCCTTGCAGGACGGCGGCGACGCGCTCCAGGCCCATGCCCGTGTCGACGGAGGGCTTGGGCAGCGGATTGAGCTTGCCGTCGGCATCGCGATTGAACTGCATGAACACGAGATTCCAGAATTCGACGTAGCGGCCGCAGTCGCAAGGAAACTTGCAATTGCCGGCCGTGCACTCAGGGCTTTCGGGTTCGTCCACGGCGTCCTTGCCCATGTCGTAGAAAATCTCGCTGCAAGGGCCGCAGGGACCGGTGTCGCCCATCTGCCAGAAATTCTCTTTCAGCCCGGGGACTTCGATGACGCGGTCTTTGGGCGCGCCCGTCTCGATCCAGAGTTTTGCGGCTTCATGGTCCGGCTTCAGCTTCGTCCCTTTACCAATTTCGGCGCCGCCAAACACCGTGAAGAAAAGCTTCTCGACGGGTATGCCGTACCACTTGTCGGAGGTGACCAGCTCCCAGGCGTAGGCGATGGCTTCCTTCTTGAAATAGTCGCCGAAGGAGAAGTTGCCGAGCATCTCGAAGAAGGTGTGGTGGCGATTGGTGAAGCCGACATTTTCCAGATCGTTGTGCTTGCCGCCCGCGCGCACGCATTTCTGGCAGGAAGTGGCGCGGGAATAGTCGCGTTGCTCGAGGCCGAGGAAAACGTCCTTGAACTGATTCATGCCGGCATTGGTGAAGAGCAGCGTGGGATCGTTCGTGGGGACGAGCGAGGAACTGCGCACCGGGCGGTGCCCGCGCTCCTCGAAGAAGCGGAGAAACATGCTGCGAATGTCGTTGCCGGATAGCGGGTTCATGCGGGAACCATTATCGCAAAGGCGGTGGCGCTTCGCCACGAGACTCAGGGCAAGCGAGCGGCGCGGCCCCCTATACGGTCTATTTCCGGCGATCTAGGGCGCCGGCTCGATCATCACGCGATCGGAGGAATCCCAGCCGGCGTAGTAGGTGTCGACGGCAAGGTGCGGCAATTCGCGGGCGATCTCATCGCGGGCGCGCCGCAAGTCCTCCTCCTGGCGTTCGCGCAGGGACTCGAGGGGCGCGTTGAGATGCCCGGACATCGCCTTGTAGAAGCCGCAATCCTGGTGCTGGATCAGGATCAGGCGCGTGAGCTTGTGCTGCTCGACGAAGAAGCGCAGCCAGTTCCAGCTGGCCCAGCGGTACTTCGGAAAGGGATCGAGCGGCATCAGGGTAAGCGGGCCGCCGGGAATGACCAAGAGGTCGTACGTTCCGAGATTCAGCGAGCGGTTCAGAAATTCGTTGAAAGCAGCCTGAAAGCGGTAATCGCCGCAGTGAATGACGAGGGCATTGGCTTCCGTGCGATTGAGTTTGGAAGAAAGCGAGTCTGCATTCATCGCAGGAGATTGTACCCAAGCGGAAGAGGAATGCGAGAGACAGAATAGGCGACACCAGCACCGCTTTACCGCCGAGACGCAGAGTGCGCAGAGAACGGCGAAAGCAAATCAGGACCGGCCAGCTCGCAGGCCGTGGGGCCCAGGCTGGCGAGGATCAAAGGCTGTCGCGACGCCCACGCGATGAGAGCCATCACCAGGATCAAGCTGCCTTCTCCCAGCGTGGCCCAGAACGTATCGAGCGGCCGATTCACAGGACACCTCCCGCGCGAGGTAAGCGCGAAGCTCCCTCCTATGGAAGCTCCCTCCTGTGATTGTAACGTCTACGATTCGGGGAAAGGCAGAGGGGCGGCGGATTCGAGCGCCGCATTTCCGACACGCGGGAAATAGATCTCGAAAGTGGTTCCACAGCCGGGTTCGCTTTCCACCCAGATGAAGCCGCCGCTTTGTTTGACGATGCCGTAGACGGTCGCCAGCCCGAGCCCGGTTCCCTGCCCCAGGGCTTTAGTGGTGAAGAAGGGCTCGAAGAGGCGGGCCTGCGTTCCCTTATCCATTCCGGATCCGGTGTCGCGCACGCCGATCATGACGTAGGAGCCCGCCTTCATCGGAGAGCGGCGCAGTGCATCGTCTTCATCCAGGTCGCGATCGGCGGTTTCGATGGTGAGCTTTCCGCCGTTCGGCATGGCGTCGCGCGCATTGAGGGAAAGATTGATGATCACTTGTTCGAGCTGGTACAGATCGGCCAAGATGAGTCCGACCTCCGGGCTCAAGCGCAAGGCCAGCTCGATTTTCTGGCCGAGCAGGCCATCGAGCATTTTGCAGGAATCGTAGACCACTTCGTTGAGGTCGAGCACCTTGGGCTCCAGCACCTGCTGGCGCCCGAAGGCGAGCAGTTGACCGGTGAGCGCGGCCGCGCGCTTGGCTGCTTTCTTGATCTCCTCGACCTTGTGCCGCCAAGCCACTTCCTGCTGCGGCATCTGGTGAAGCAACAAGTCGCTGAAACCGATGATGACGGCAAGAAGATTATTGAAGTCGTGAGCCAGACCCGCTGAAAGCTGGCCAACCGCGTTCATCTTTTGCGATTTGCGCAGGGCTTCCTGAAGGTGGCGGAAGTCTTCCTGGGCCTTCTTGCGGTCGGTCAAGTCGCGAATGATGCCGATGAAGGCGGGCTCCTCGCCGGCCAGAGGACGCAGCAGGATTTCGATTGGGAGCGTCTGCCCGTTCTTATGGATGGCGACACACTCGGTGGGTTCTTCCTCGCGCGAGGAACTTGCCACAAGATTGCGAATGAGGCGGCGCGTGACGCGGTCACGGTCGCTCGAGGCGATCAGGCGAAAGAGACTGCGACCCGCCAGCTCTTCAAGAGAGTAACCGAATAGTGTGAAGACCGAGCGGTTTGCGGCAATGATGTTGGCTTGCTCGTCGACCACGAAAATGGCGTCCAGCGTCGCGTCGGCCATGGCGCGCTCAAGCGCTCGACTGGCGTCATCTTCTTCAATGTTCCCCATGATTTCGTTGGTATCAACCATAATTTCCGTTTCCAAGGGCTGAGCCTGAAACTTCTCCTTTGTGGTGAAGTGGAAGTGCGTAAGCGTGGATACTGTATTCACGGTAGTGCAAGTATGAAACAGGTTGGCACGGTTGTCGTTGCGCAACATCAATCCCCTGATTGCGCCGGAGCAATCAGCAAGGGCGGGGGAGGAAAGCGTTCGGAGACTCAGATGTCGAAGGAAAGAAGGCGCTGCGGAGAACGGACCAGAATGGCACCACGCTTCTTTTCGATGAAGCCGCGGCGCTGCCATTCGCTGAGATAGCGGCTCGCGGTGAAGAGCGTGATCCGCGCCATGCTGGCCAGCTCCTCGTTCGTAATGTCGATTTCAACACCATGGGGAGCAACGCGGCCGATCCCGTAGCTGAGATCGACGATGGTCTGGCGGAGCCGGTGAGCCGCGGACTGACAATTCAGGTTGAGATGAACACAAATCAACCGCATAAACCCGTCGTACGTAAGCTTGAGCGTGTTTTCGATGAGCCGGGGAATCCGGAGCGCCAGCGCGCGGATGGAGCCGCGGTCCCAGGTCATTACGGAACCACTCTCAACCATTTCCACATCGATGAGATAGGAGTGTTGCTCCGCCATGATCGCGGCCAGACCGAAGCAGTCGCCCGGCACGATCCAATGAAGGATGATCTTTTCGCCTTCGTCGGAAATGATGAAATATTGAGCGCGTCCGGAGCGAAGCAAGCAGAGCCGGGTAGCGGGATCGCCGGCATGCTGAACGACCTGGCGGGCGAAAAAGCGGCGCACTTTGCCCGTAGCGAAGACCTCTTCTCGCTGACCGGGAGAGAGGCCTTCGAGGAGCTGGGCCTTTGTTTCGGGCCGCGCGACGAATGCGACTGCCGCTTTCATGCCCGTTTTCCCCTCAATAGGTGCCTGCGGTGATATCACGGAAAAGCGGCAGCGGCAAGAAGAAGTTCCGACGCGGTTGCGTGAAGCACGGCTTGCGTTGGGAGTTGGCGATAGGATATGAATGAGGGCCGTGAGTTGCGAGCACAGACGATGATGCAAGAGTGGGGACACGCGGCGATTGAGACGGCGAAGCGGCGCGGAGCAACCTACGCGGACGCCCGCGTAATGGACATTCGCCAGCGCGAAATTTCGGTAAAGAACGGCGAAGTCGGCACCCTGGCGGAGAGCGAATCGCTGGGCATCGGCGTGCGCGTCATTGCGGAGGGGGCGTGGGGCTTCGCCTCGACGGACCGGCTGACGCGCGAGGCCGTGCAAGAATGCGCCGCGCAAGCGGTGGCGATCGCGAAGGCCTCGGCGCTGGCCAAGCGGGAAAATGTCGCGCTGGCGCCGGCGAGCGCGTACGTCGACACCTGGCAGAATCCTTTCCTGAAGGACCCGTTTCGCATTCCAGTAGAGCGGCAGATTGATGTGCTGATGGCCGCGGACAAGGAAATGCGCAAGGTGAAGGGCGTGACCGTGGCGGAAGGCTCGATGTCGTTCCGGCGGATCGAACAGATGTTCGTCTCGAGCATTGGGTCGGCGATACACCAGATCAAGATGCAGTCGGGCGCGGGGATTGTGGCGACGGCGTTTGCGGGCACGGAAATCCAGAAGCGGTCGTATCCGAACAGTTTTGGCGGGCAACACATGCTACGCGGATACGAATTGATCGAGGAGCTGGATCTGCCGGGAAACGCGCCGCGCGTTGCGGAAGAATGCGTCGCGCTGCATTCGGCGGCGCAATGCCCCGAGGGACAAAAGACCATCATCCTGGACAGTTCGCAGCTCGGCTTGCAGATTCACGAATCGATCGGTCATCCCATCGAGCTCGACCGCGTGCTGGGGATGGAAGCGAATTTTGCGGGCATGAGCTTCCTGACGGTGGACAAGCTGCGGAAGCTGAAATACGGATCGGACATCGTGAACGTGGTGGCCGACGCGCGTCTGGCGCACGGGCCGGGTCTGGGGACGTTCGCCTACGACGACGAGGGCGTGCCCGCGCAATGCACGCCGATTATCACCAACGGCCTCTTCACTGGATACCTGAGCAATCGCGAGACGGCCGCGTCGATCGGCGAGAAGCGGTCGAACGGAACGATGCGCACGGAAAGCTGGAACCGGTTGCCGATCATTCGCATGACCAACATCAGCATCAACCCGGGAACCTGGAAATTCGAGGACTTGATCGCGGACACGGACGACGCCATTTATATGGAGACGAACCGGTCGTGGTCGATCGACGACCGGCGATACCACTTCCAGTTTTCGACCGAAATCGGCTGGGAGATCAAGGGCGGCAAGAAAACGCGCATGATCAAGAATCCCAGCTACAGCGGCATCACCACGGAATTCTGGAACAGTTGCGATGCGATCTGCTCGCGCGATCACTGGACGCTGTGGGGCACGCCCAATTGCGGCAAGGGCCAGCCGATGCAGACCATGGGCACGGGACATGGCGCGTCGCCCGCGCGCTTCCGCAATGTGAAGGTGGGCGTGGCATTCGCCAAGTGACAAGGACAACGTAAAAGGCGAAAGACGTAAGGCGAAAAGCGAAACACAGAGGGCACCGAGAACGGCACGAGAACGCAGAGAAGACGCTTCCAGCGGAGTGATCCAGACCTGAAAATGCAAAAGAGAAAAGGGAAAGCGGGAAAGACGGCGGCGAGTTCTGCGGGCCTCGAGGCCATTGCGGAGCGTGTGCTGAAGCTGAGCGAGGCCGATGAGACGGAAGTCGAAATCGGGGCGACCACCGACGCGCTGACACGTTTCGCGAACAACACAATCCATCAGAACGTGGCCGAGCAAACTCTGGCGATTTCCGTGCGCGCGGTCGTCGACGGGCGGACCGCTCGCGCCAGCACGAACAAGACCGACGACGATTCCCTGCGCCGCGCGGTAGCGGCCGCCGTCAGCCTGGCGCGGAACGAGCCGCGCAATCCCGATTTGCTGCCCATGCCGCGCCAGCAGAAATACCAGAAGGTCGCGCGATTTTTTGCGCCGACAGCCGAAACTACGCCGCAAGACCGCGCGCGGGCGGTGAAGCGCGTCTGCGACATGGCGGAGAAGAAGAAGCAGACGGCAGCGGGGATTTTTTCCTCTGGCTTGGCGCAATCCGTGCTGGCGAATTCCCGAGGGCTGTTTGCGCGCTACGAGCAGACGCGCGCGGAATTTTCGGTGACGATTCTCGAGGAGAATTCGTCCGGCTGGGCCAAGGCGAACTCACCGGATGTTCGCACCATCGACCCCGACGCGCTGGCCGAGCGCGCCGGCCGGAAATGCGCGGAGTCGCGCAATCCGCGCGAAGTTCCTGCGGGAAGCTACACCGCGATTCTCGAGCCGCCGGCCGTGCTCGATCTGGTCGGATTCCTGTTCTACGATTTCGCGGGCACGGCGGTCCTGGACAAGCGCTCTTGCTTCACCGGGCGCATGGGAAAGAAATTGCTGGGCGACAACATCACGTTGTGGGACGACGTTTATCACCCGCTGCAGACGGGCGCGCCGTTCGACGGCGAGGGAGTGTCGCGGCAGAAAGTCGCGCTCGTGGAGAAAGGCGTGCCCAAGAATCTGGTCTACTCGCGCGCGACAGCAAAGAAAATGAAAGCGAAGCCAACGGGACACGGCTTCTCTTTGCCGAATGAATATGGCGAGGCGCCGATGAATTTGGTGTTCGCGGGCGGCGACAAGAGCGTCGAGGAAATGGTGCGCTCGACCGAGCGCGGAATTCTGGTGACGCGCCTGTGGTACATCCGGGAAGTCGATCCCTACGAAAAAGTCCTGACGGGCATGACGCGCGACGGCACATTCCTGGTGGAAAACGGGCGCGTGGCGGGCGGCGTGCGGAATTTCCGCTTCAACCAAAGCATCGTCGAAATGCTGGCGAACGTCGAGATGCTGGGCGAGCCGGTGCGCGCTGCGGGCGAAGAATCTTTCGAGATGGTGGTGCCCGCGATGAAGGTGCGCGGCTTCCACTTCAGCGAGGTGACAAAGTTTTAGGGCGCTTCGCCGCACGATGCCTCCCACCAAAACGCAAACGTTTTGAACAGTTTGCACAGACAGGTACAGTTTCCCTCCAGACTTTCCTCGCAATCCATACATCGCTTGACCGATAGATTCTTCGGTACGGCGGGCGAAAAATTACACCTGTTTCAAGGGTGCCTACTGGCGAGTCCGTGTAGGAGGTTCGGCAGAAAAGCGCTGGCTAAGTGTCATTGAAACGCCCCGGCGAAGGCGTCCTGCACGGGATAGCCGGGAGAATTTCACGATATCAGGAGAGAGCTATGGCTAATTTGACGCGTCAGGAGCATTGGTTTCAGGATCTTTTCGATCTGCGACGTGATTTCGATCAAATGTTCAACCGCTTTTTGACCGGCTCGCGGCCGGGCCAAGGCCGTGAGGAATCGAGAATGACTTCGTTTGCTCCCGCCATCGAGTCCTATCTGGACCGCGACGGCAAGAAGTTTGTTTGCCGCATCGCGCTGCCCGACATCGATCCGAAGGACGTGAACATCCAGGTGCAAGGGAACATGCTGACCATCAGCGGCGAGCGCAAGTTCAAGGAGGAGCACAAGGACGCGGATTTCGTCCAAAGCGAACTGGTGTACGGCTACTTCCAGCGGGACATCCCGCTTCCGGAGGGAATCGAGAGCAATCGAGTGGATGCCGAATACCACCACGGCGTCCTGGAGATCACCGCGCCTGTTTCCGCAGCGGCGTTGCCGAGGCGGATCGAGGTGAAGTCGCGGGAAGGTGCGCGGCAAATGGGTGCGTCAGCATCTGGAAGATAAGAGCGTTCACACGCGGACGCGCCGCCGCGCAACGTTTGGGCGGTGGCGCTGTGTGTTGATGGCGCAGACTGCGGAAGAGCCCGGTCCAGAATCATTCTTGTTGAGATGATTCTGGCCGGGCTCTTTTCATTTCCTGAGCTGAATTGTGGCGCGATTCCGAGATACCAAGAACTTACTGCTTCGCGAACTGAATGCTGGAAATGGCACGGGCGATGACGTTCTCCTCGATTTGGACGAGGTCAGTCTCCGCATAGGTCATGCCGAAAATCGTGAACACCTGACGCCCGCGCGGGATGAGCACGATCACGCCGGACCAATCGTGCTGATCGACGGTGCCGTGAAAACGGCGTTCGATCGCCGGGCCGCCGGAAATCTCCAGCCGCGTTTCGGCAAGAGGCTGGAAATTGTCGAGGATGCCGGCCAGCCGATCGACCGTTCCCGCCATCTGGTTTTGGAGAGACTTGCCGGCTGGATCCTCGCCAATCAGCAGATATGTGGTCTGGTCGTCCGTGCCCATGGCCATGATTGCGCCCGGCAGGAGTTTTCGCGCGCCGGGAATCAGTTCCCAATCGGGCGGCTTGAACATCGAGAAGCCGTAGGTTTCGTTGGTGTACGCGGTTCCGCTCACTTGTTCCTGAATGGGCGGCGGTGCGGGCGGCGCAGCGACAGGAGTAAAAGACGCGTTCGCTGAAACAGCGGGCGAGTGCCCGGACGACAGGGTCGGATTCGTCGCAACCGCGGCAGCCGGCGCTGTTGCGGCGCTGTTTGAGGCGCTTTGCGCAGCGCTTCCCACTGATCCAGATTGCGGCGGAGCCTCTGGATTCGCGATGCCTTGCGGCTTGCCATTTTCCGCATGGCCCTTTTTCTCCGCAACCAGCGGTTTCTTAGGCGCGGAGGCCGCGGGAAGCGCAGGCGCATTGGTCATGCGAATTGAGGCAATCTGATCTTTGCGCACGAGCGCAAAGCCATAACTCGTCTTCACCTTGAACGATTTGCCCTCGAAGCCGACGATGGTGCCTTCGATTTTCGAGCCGTCCTTCAGCTTCAACTCGTCGGCGCCTGCGCCCAGAGCAGCAATCAGAACGAGGGCGACGAGGAGGGAGAGTCGCCGGATCATTTTGCGAGTATGGCGCGAGGATGGGCGCGCGGCAACGTCCGCTAAAATTTGCGTGCTCCCTTAGTCAGCTGGCCTGAAGGGAAAGTCCGCGAGGAACGCCGCGCTGGCCCTCGAAAAGGCCTAGCGGTCGAGGAAGGCGCGGAGGCGGGCGTAGCCGGTCTTGCTCACGGGCAGTTGCGCGCCATTCGTGAGCACGGCGACGTGGCTGTCCTTGCTGTAAGGCTCAAGCCGCGCGACGCGCTCGAGATTCACGATATACGAGCGATGAATGCGCAGAAAACGCGAAGGATCGAGCCCGGCTTCCAGGCTCGCAATCGTTTGCTGCTTCAGGTGCTTTTTCCCTTCCGAGACAAGCGCGACGTAATCGTCCTGCGCTTCGGCGTAATCGAGCTTGGCGATAGGGATGATGAAAACGCGCGTGCCGTCGCGCACAGGAATGCGTTCTAAATACTGCGAGGGAGGGCGCGCGGCAGCGGCCAGTTCCGCCGCGGGAAGAACCTGGTGAGGCGCTTTGCCGCTCAGGCGCTCGCGCGCGCGTTCCAGCGCCGCTTCGAAGCGTTCGGCGCTGACTGGCTTGAGCAAATAATCGACCGCGTGCACCTCGAAAGCACGAATCGCGTAATTGTCGTACGCGGTGACGAACACAACCTCCGTGCCTGGTCCCACCAGCTCGAGAACCTCGAAACCGTCCAGCTTGGGCATTTGAATATCCAGGAAGAGGATGTCCGGCTTCTGCTCGGCGATGGCCTTCACCGCCTCGAAGCCGTTGGCGCACTCGGCCACAACTTCGATATCCGCATGCGCCGCGAGATACTCACGAAGGATCTGGCGCGCCAGCTCCTCGTCATCGACGACGATCGCCCGCATCTTGCGTTCGGGACTCACGCGGAACGAACCTCTCTCTCGGCAGGTTTTTCCGCAGGCACCGTGATGGCTACGCGGAAACAGTCGCCGTTCGCCTTCGCCTCGAAACTGGCTTGCGGTCCGTAGCGCGCGGCCAGGCGCTGCCGCACGTTAGTCAGGCCCACGCCACCTTTGCGGCGCGGCGGAGCGTCCGGATCGAATTGGTTCTCCACCACCACGGACAGCAAGCCGTCGGCCGCGCTGATATCGAGGCGCACCCAGCCTCCTTCCACCAGATGCGCGATCCCATGTACGACGGCATTCTCCACCAACGGCTGCAACAGCAGCGGCGGGACGGGGAAACTCATGGCCTCGGGGTCAATGCGTTCTTGCATCTGGATGCGCGAGCCGAAGCGTACTTTCTCCACCGCCAAAAAGGAATGAACGAGGGCCAGCTCTTCTTCCAATGGAATGGCCGATTTCTCGCCGAGGCCCAGCGTCTTGCGCAGGAAATCGCCCAGCACCACGCACATTTCGCGCGCCTTGCCGGGATTGGAAGACGTCAACGCGCTGATCGAATTCAAGCTGTTGAACAGGAAGTGCGGGTTGACCTGCGCCTTCAGCGCTTTCAACTCCGCATCGCGCGCCAGAATGCTGGCATGCAGCGCGCGTGCCTCCGCTTCCCGCGAGGCTTCGACGGCGATCAGCACGTAATAGAAACTGACGGAGAGCAGATAAAACAGGACCCCAGTATCGAAGAGAAGCGGAATGAGAGCGCCGAAATGATTGTCGATGTCGGGGAAAACAGTAGTGCGCGACAGCGAATAGGCCAGGAATTTCGCGAAGATGATCCAGATGCCGCTGGCGACCAGCGCTCCCACGGCGTGCGTCGCGACGATGCGCCCGATCGGAGTGCGGTCGATCGGCGTCGAGCGGCACGAATAGTACGCCGACAGGCAAACGAAGGCGTAAATCAGGCACAGCGGGAAAGCGAGCGCGAAAGAATCGGCGACGCTCATCTGGCCGGCGGGGCGCATGAGGTCGCGCAAGAGAGCGGCTAAGGGCAGCCAGGCCAGAAGATAAAGCGCGAGGCGTCGAAGATGGCTGAAAATCGGGTGCATGGATCAGTTCTTGATGACCACTCCCCCGAGAACGGCCACTCCCTTGACGATCAGCCGCTTGGCCGTGGCGGGATCGGAAATCTCCTGGTGCGTCTCGTCCGTATAGCCGCCCAGAATGGCGAGACCCTGGATTTCGATGAGCCAGGTGGGCGGAACGCGAATCTCCCCGCCGCCGAGCAGCGCGCTCGCATCGATCACCGCCGCCGGACCTTCGATTTCCGCGCGGGTGAGATCGACTTCGAAGCCGCCGAAGAACGCGGTCAAGCGGCCGCCACGGAAATTCTTCACGGTAACACGCTGCTTAATGGCGCCGAAAATAGCCATGTAGTCGAACTCCGGATCGCTCGATTCATGACCGCTGAAATCGCTGATGGTGTCCTGAATCGCGCTCCTCACGCTGTCGGCCCACTGGTGCCGATGGCGACGCCGCCACTCTCTTTCTGTGCGTTTCCAATCGCGCCGGGCGCGCCAGTCGGCCCGCGGATCGCCGGCCACACCGTCGGCGACCGTGTTGTGGACCTCGTCCTGGATGTTCTGGTTGATGCGGTCGTGGACCGCGTCTCGAATTCTGCCGCCCAGCCCGCGATCCGCGCTGAACGAGCGCATGATGATCCAGGCGCCCCAGAGGATCAGCGCCAGCGGCCACAGAGTGTTAAACCCTACGTTGATCCAGCCGAGCGCTCCTGCTAAAAGCAGCAGGCCAAAGGCAAGCATCAGGGAACCGAGCACCGCACGTCCGCCGCGGAACGCGCACGAAGCCAGGAATTCCAGACCGAAGAAAACGAAGATGGCGGGCCAGAAGAAGCGATAAACGTAATGCGCGGAGACGATGCCTTCCTGATCCAACAGCAGCACCAAGCCGAAGGCCACGATCAAGAGGCCGACGATCAAGCCCCTGCGCGACCGGCTGCTGTAGATTGTGCTCGTCGTCATATCGCCGTTCCGTCCTTGGCGGGATGTGAACCGCACCGCCATTCCGCGGTCGAGGCGCGCGTCGGCGCATCGTGCGCGCCCCGCGCCAAACGCCGCGCCATTTCGCTCACGAGCGCTCCGAGCGCAGCATCAAAATCCCCAGCCCCGCGCTCACCAGCACCAAGGGCCAGAAGCGCAGAACGCCGTCCAGTATCGGACCGTTCGCGTGCATCGCGAGCAGGTTCCACGCGCTTTCCACCACGACGGAGAAGGGCCAAAGATTCGCGGCACGCACGCGATCGTATCCCAGCACGCCCAATTGAAGCACAGTCCCCAGGAGAATCAGAAGCCCCGCTCCCAGCAGAGTTGCCGTTGACGAAAACGAGCGGCCCAAAGCGCGCCCTTCCGCATTCGCGATCATGATTCCCTCTCCCGCCTGCTGTATCGTGCCTTGCATGGCTGGGAGAATAGAGCCGGGACGGCGCCGCGTCGCGTGTTTTTCGGCGAACGGCGGGAGATTACCGGCGAACGGCGGGGTCGCTGGAGGAACGAACCGTTTGGACGCACCTGAGTTCAGGTGAACAGAGGATTCTAGCCGGGGCGCTTACACCACGAAGAGGAGGCCGATCCAGAGGACGCCAACCAGGATCCCGGCGGCGACGAACAGCCAACGGAAGCGCTTGTTGCGCACAGCGGCGATGGTGAACCCCATGGTGCAGGCGAGGAAGGCAATCTCGGGCCAGAGCAGGCTCGAATTGGCGCCGGAACCAAAGTGCTCGTTGCCCTGGATCCATGCGGAGGCGTACGACGCGGCCAGCGTAAGCGAGACGGCCAGGACGCCGGCCCACGCCGTCCCCTTGGCCCAATCGGGGATGCGGACGTGTTTGTGCGCGTCGCGCCAATCCACCCAAGTCTGCGCCATCACCACGCCCACGATCAGCAGAATGAACAGCGCCACGAACCCTCCCGAGCGAACCACAGCAAGGACTAGTACCCGGTCTTCCAAACCATCACTGATCGGCCGCTATTAGGTTCGATAACCCAGAACGCGGCTGGATTCGCGGCAGTCGAGCGAGCGATCTCGCCGCAATCCCATGCTTAACGTGGCAATCGAACCGCCATAGGACCCTAGTCCTATTCAAACGCGTCTGTGGCACTCAAGTAGCTCATTCTATTTAAGATAAGTGCGGTCCAAAGGCACGAGCCAGGATGCCCTTGCGCGGTAGCGACTGCCGTCCCGAGGTGTCCCGGACGTGATGGAGACAATGATCTGCCACCAATGCGCAAGGTTTTCCACTTACGGGGGTTTAGGGAAGGGCTGTGACCCGAGAGACGCGTTGCGCAGAAATGGCCGATGACGGTTCTAGTACACGCTTCGAAAGCAGGTCGAAAAATGCGTCGCCGCTTCTGCTAGCATGAGGGAAACATGCGACTTCCATGGATCATTGCGCACCGGGGTGCGTCCGGGCATGCCCCCGAAAACACTCTGGCGGCGTTCGAGCGCGCCGTGCAGCTGGGCGCTACGTTCATCGAGGCCGATCTGCATTTGACCCGCGATGCCCGATTCGTGGCCATTCACGACGCCACGCTTGAGCGCACCACCAACGGGCGGGGCATGGTTCACGACTCCACGCTGGCCGAACTGCGCGAGTTAGATGCGGGAAAATGGTTCGACCGCGAGTTTTCCGGCGAGCGCATTCCGACGCTCGAGGAGATACTGGAGTTTTCCCGCCGGAATGACGTGGTTTTCTATCTGGAACTGAAATACGACGTGGCGTGGGGCATGCACCACGCTCTCGTGGCTGCGCTGCGGAACACGGAGAGCGCCGCCCGAACAGTGGTGATCTCGTTTGATCCCACAACGCTGCAGGCAGTGCACCGGCTGGAACCTTCGCTGATGACCGGCCTGTTGGTGGAAGATGGGAGCGTGGATTTCCTCAGCGTTGCCTCGCGGATTGGCGCCCGGCAGGTGTGTCCTACTGCCAAGCTTGTCACGCCGGAACTGGTGCTGCGGGCGCACCGCGCCGACTTGCAGCTGGTGGCTTGGACCGTCGATAAGGCGGATGAAATGCGCGCGATGATGTCGTCGGGAGTCGACGGCATCATCACGGACTTCCCCGACCGCCTGCGCGCTACGCTGGAAGACTCCGTCGCCTCCGCCTGACGAATTCCGAAACTCGAAATCCGAAAATCGAAATTCGGCACCGAACCGTGAACGGGTAGCGTTTCCCAGAGTTAGGGCTGGCGGCCGGCCGCGGGAATTTCACAAAATGAGTCTGAAATAGAGTCAGGTACCAGCATCCCCTTCCATCGCGGACCCTTCTTGTTGCGAGAACGGCACAATCCACCGACCGCACGGAGACAAATCCCCGCTGGGCCTCATGCAATCAGGTAAGGCTCCGCTAGCGATCGTGGTACTATTCCGGCAAGAACGATGAAAATCAAGGCAATCAGTTATTGGATAACCACCATACTTCTGGCGACAGAATTAGCAGTGGGTGGCGTTTGGGACATGGCCCGCCGGCCTGATGCCCTCCTGGTGGTGACG
>Ga0075272_1000111_pt1 | contig 19201 bp, 14 predicted proteins | sample SF_Rice_5C_0N_40_FD_69776 | JGI IMG/M metagenome (GOLD analysis project Ga0075272, IMG submission 69776) | Rice paddy soil microbial communities from Twitchell Island, California, USA - SF_Rice_5C_0N_404 | ecosystem: Environmental > Terrestrial > Soil > Paddy field/soil | place: USA: Twitchell... | reverse complement strand
CGGGCACGTTCCTCCGCTTCTGCGCCGGAAATCGGGCGCGCTGGAGGCGCTCGGTTCCGCCAATTTTCCTGTGGGGATGTTTCCGGAGGCGGAATATCAGAGCGCGCGCATCACGCTCGAACCGGGCGATTTTCTCGTGATTTATACGGACGGCGTTTCCGAAGCCAGCAACGTGCGCAACGAGCTCTTTGAGGAAACGCGCCTGCGCCAGGCGCTGGAGACATTCACGGGTGACAACGTCGAGCAGCTGGCCCAGGCCATTCGCGACGGGGTGAAGGAGTTCACCCAGGGCGCCGCGCAGTCCGACGACATCACCGTGCTGTCCATCCAGTACAAAGGGCCCGCCTGAACTGTTCGCGAATTCCGTTCGAGGGGCTGAGCACCAGGCGACGGTACCGGCGTGCGGATTTCGAGTTTCGGAATTCGAATTTTCGTACACTCGGCGGTTAGGACCCGGTCGAGGAGTAGTGCCGCGTGCCAAAGTCCCACAGAAAGATGGCGAACGCCAGAAACCCGGCGGCGACCAGTGGAACGAAGTGAAGGTATTGCGGCGTCACCGCGCGCCCCAGCAAGCGCACGCTGGGATAGAACGAAGCCAGGCCGAAAGGGATGATCCAGCAGAGGAAGAACTGCACCGCTCCGCTGTAGATCGAGAGCGGATAACGTCCGAAGGCAATCACGTTCCACACGGGTGGGTGCACGCCGATGCGGTCTTCGAACCAGAAGGACACGGTGCTCAGAATCAGGAAGATCGAAACGTAAATCACGGCGGCGCAAAGCGCGAAAAAGAGGAGTTCGGCGGCCTTGAACGGCGTCCACGCCACGTGCAGCCGGCGCGTCGCCCACCACATGCAGAAACTCCCGGTAAACACTTCCTGAAACGACTCGATGCGAAACGTTTCGAAGAGCACCTGGAAGAGAGACGACACCGGGCGCAGGAGCACGCGATCGAATTTGCCCTCGATGATGTAGTTGTTCCCGAAATCGTAAAGGTTGAGGCTGATCACGTTGAACAAGCCATAGGGAATCAGCGAAAAACCGTACAGAAAAACGACTTCTTCGAAGCGCCAGCCCTTCAACTGGCTCGCTTTCTGAAAAAGAATGATCACAAAGCCGAGAGAAAACACGGTGGCCGCAAAACTGGTGATCAGACTGACCAGGAAGTCGCCCCGGTAGCTGACGCGCACCTTCGCGTACTGCGCGAAGTATTCGCCGAACAACATCCCGTGCCGCCGCAAGGCGCGAACCGCAGGCGATTGCGCCGGCTCCCGGATGACCGGTCCTGCCACGCTTGGATTCTCCCGGTTCAAGCAGCTAGCCTCCGTGAATGGTGATTTTGCGCGAGGCGCGGTTCCACCAGAGGTTCGCCAGCGCCAGCAGCACCACCACCCAGAACCACTGGATGGCGAGAGCGCGCAAGGCATGGACCGCGTCCAGTTTGCCCAGATAGATTTGCAGCGGCGTGAAGGCGATGTGTTCGAACGGCAGCCAGGCCATGATCTTTTGCAAGCTTCCGGGGAAAAAGTTGATGGGGATCAGCAGCCCCGAAAGCAGTTCGATCAGCCAGTATTTGGCACGGATCAGCGCGAGAATGGACTTCAGCGGAATCGCGCACGTCCCGATCATGAAATTGATGGCGCCCATCAGAAAGAAGCTGCCGAGCGCTCCCATCAGGAACAGCAGAAAATTTACGCGCGAGGCCGGCCCTTGCACCGGGAAGATCAGGGAGACGACCACCGCCGTCGGCAGCGTCAGCAGGATCAGGCGAAACGCCGACTCGCCCATGGCCCGGGAGATCCACATCCACTGGATTGAGACCGGCTTGATGAAGTCCATGGCGATCTTGCCTTCGATCACCTCGTAAGCCATTTCCTGGTCGATCGTGTTCCAGTAGAACGAGCGCATGATCCAGCCCACGCTTACGTAGGTGATGATTTGCGCCAGCGTGTAGCCCGCCAGGTGCGTCGACGAGCGGAATACCGCGGTCCAGATGAAGTAGTAGACCGTGACGTTCAGAAAATAGGTGATGATCCCGGTGAAGTAGCGCAGCCGGAAGGCCAGGATGTTGACGAATCCAACCCGCGAGAACTCTACATAAGGAGCCAGTTCCACCGTGTGCACCAGCCTCCGGCAGTAATCCCGCCACCGCAGGGAAGCACGATGTTAGCACGACGGCAAATCCGGCTCGCGTTCTGCGCCACGGACAGCGCATCCACGGCCGGCGGGCCTCCGGCAACCTCATCCCCGGCTCATTTCACAGCTCGCAGGGCCCCCGTTCGCGGGCGCAAGACGCCAGCCGCCGATGTATTTCGCTACTTGCGTCGTCCCGCCGAGTGGCCTCTGCAACATTCTCCCCATCTCCAGCGCCCAGGGCCAGCGCCAACTGCGGCGAGTGCCAGGAATTCGGCGAAGGCGGAACCTGGCGCGAACCCAAACCGTATTTTCGTCGCAGGCCGTCGACCAACTCCTTGATGCGCTTGCGGTACTCCTCGGGCGCGTCGCCGTAGCCGCGGTAAAAATCGCGATACCGTCGGGCCAGCCGCGGGAATTTCGCCTCGAGAAAGGCGAGAAAGATCTTCCACGAAGACGGCATCAGGAAGAGCACGTTGGCCGCCAGCCACTGCGCCCCGGCGTCCCGCGCCGCACGCACCAGCGCGTCCAGATCGTCCTCGCGATCTGTGAGCCCCGGCACGATGGGCATGACGTTCACGCCCACGTTGATCCCCGCTTCGCGCAATTGGCGCACCGCATCCAGGCGCAGGTCGGGACGCGGCGCGCGCGGCTCCAGCATGCGCGCCAGGCGCGTGCGCAAAGTCGTGACCGTCATATGAATGGTGAGGGACGACCGGTTCGAAATGCGTTGCAGCAAATCGATGTCGCGCACCACCTGATTCGATTTGGTGGTGATCGAAAGGCTCAAGCCCTCGCGCTCGGCCATCTTCTCCAGAACCGCGCGCGTGGTCCCAAATTCCTTTTCGGCCGGCTGGTACGGATCGGTCGCGGTGCCAATGGCGATGTGCTCGCCCCAGACCTTCTCGCGCGAGAGGTCGCGCTCGGCCAGCGCGCCCGCATCCTTCTTGGCGTAGATTTTCGTCTCGAAAGAGTCGCCATCCAGTTCCATGTACTCGTGCGTGTACCGCGCGTAGCAATACCGGCAGCCAAATTCGCAGCCCCGGTACGGGTTGACCGTCCAGCGGAAGGGCACGCGCTCGGAATTGCACTGGTTCAGGATCGACTTCACCGGCAGAAGAAAATACTCGGTCCCGCGCTTGGCTTCCGCGCAGGGGGAGGATGCGGCGAGGCGCGCAATGCCGACCAGTTCCGGAACGGGCTTCGCACTCCGGCCGGGTGCCGGAGGGGGCGTGGAAGCGCCGTTCAGGGGCTCACAAGCGCCGTGGCGAGCGGCTGTGGGGAAAAGGGTGAGACTGGTCTGCTTCGCACCGCTGCGGCGGCGAATCGTCGCCGAACCGGGTCGAAGGATGGGAGAAGTGGCCATTGAAAGCCTCGCCGCACCAGCAGATCGTATTCGCTTTTCTTTCGCCTTGTCAAGCAGAATATTCGCTTTCTATTCGCCCTGTCCGCCCGGCCAAGGTGCCCTAGCGGAAAACCGGCCCGCGATTTCACGGCGCATCCTGCCGGGCGGGGCTATGATGGAAGGCAGCCTTCCTGTACGGGAGCAGAATGCCTGAAGTCAACATCCTCGTCGTCGAAAGCGACCTCGCCAGCCAGACCGCCCTGCGAAATCTTCTGGATTCAGAGGGTTGGCGGGTGCGCGGTGTGTCCGCCGCCACGGATGTGCTGAACGAACTCGCTCGCGGCATCTGGAACCTGGCCATTGTTAACGCCGCCTTGACCGATACGGCGGGTCCCGTCTTCGCCATCCTCCGCGAACTGGCGCTGGCGGACTCCGAAGCGGAAGCCGAGGCGGATTCCAGCGACGATCTGGACCCGGGGCAACCGCTCGCTGAGCGCTCGACCTCCGCGCCGCAAAGGCCCCGGCGGCTGCGCGTCCTCTTCTTGCTTCCGCCCGAGGTCGTCAAGAAGGTCCAGCCGGTGCTCGAACGCGAAGGCCTGCCCTACGCACTGAAGCCCTGCAACCTGCACGAACTGCTGGAGAAGGTGAGCGACCTACTCCTCGAAGCAGGCGCCATCGACTCGCCCATCCGCACCATTCGCGAGTTCGCACCCCGCAAGAGCAGGCTCGTCCGGCGGCCGCGCCGGGACAGCCGCACGGGTGCCATGTTCGCCTCTCGCGAGGATTATCAGATGAGCGAAGAAGAAATGGCCGAGTGGGAGCGCCAGGAACAGGAAGAACAGGCGCGCAAGAAGCGCCGCAAGCAGGAAGCCGAACGCGGCCCCCTCGGCTGAAATCTCAAGAACGCCTCTTCCCCGAATCGGCGGGTGTCTCATTTCCGCCGCGGCTGGCTCGACGCACCTCGCTGCGATCGGGCGTCTCTGCTAGAAGTTGTTTCATCGTTTTCTTCAATTCAGGATGAATCGCATCCGGTGCAATTTCCGCCAGCGGCACGAGCACGAATCGGCGCTCCGCCATGCGCGGGTGCGGCACGTCCAATTCCGCAGTGTGAATCACCCGGTCGTCGTAGAGCAGAATGTCGATATCGATCGCCCGCGGGCCTTTGGGAAGGCGCCGCTCGCGCCCCAGCGAGCGCTCGATCTCGAGCGCCGCAGCCATCAGTTCCTGCGCGGACATTTCCGTCTCTGCTTCGATTGCCGAATTCAAAAACCAGGGCTGCTCGCGAAACTCGACCGGCTCGGTCTCGTACAGCGACGATGCGCGCGTGACGCGCACGCCGCGCCGGCCCAGTTCGTCCATGGCTCGGGCGATATTCCCCGCGCGATCCCCGATATTCGATCCCAGCGACAAGTAGACTTTGGCCATGATTCGCTCCTATCGTACCGGGGAATCGCTCGCTTTGTTTGTTATGAATATAGTCTTTGGCCAACGATTCGAGCGGCAGAGGCCATCCGGCCCGCGAGCCGCTTTCGTTGCCATCAAAATGGGCCTGTGTTCCAATGGACCCACCATGAACCCGGAATCGGATCGCGCCGCTCGCCTGCAACGGGAACCCGCCGGGGATCACCCGGATCAGCCATCCGGTTCGCCCTCTGCGGGCTCACGCGAAGGGCGCCTGCGCGAAATTCCCTCGGTCGACGAAATGCTGAACCGGCCGCGGCTGCACGCGCTCTGCGAAACCGCCGGGCGCGCCCTGGTCACCGAAACCACGCGCGGCGTTCTGGCCGAGGTTCGCACTACGCTGCTGCGCGAGGCTTCTTCTGAACCCGCCGCCGCATCGGCATCGGCTGGCGCTGCGGGCTACGGGATCGACGATCTCGAAGAACGCGTGGCCGGAACGGTCCGAAACTCGCTCGCGCCTTCCCTGCATCGTGTGATCAACGCGACGGGCGTGATCCTGCACACCAATCTGGGCCGCGCGCCCATTTCCGCCGCCGCCATCGCGCAGTTCGAAGAGACGGCCACGCGCTACTCGAATCTGGAATACGATCTGGGCAGTGGCCAGCGCGGCAAGCGCGACGTGCACACCGCGAAGCTTCTCGCGCTGCTCACCGGGGCGGAAGCCGGGATCGTGGTGAACAACAACGCTGCCGCCGTTTTTCTGGTTCTCAACACCCTGGCCAAAGGCGCGGAGGTGATCGTTTCACGCGGCGAGCTGATCGAGATCGGCGACGGCTTCCGCATTCCCGACATCATGGCCGAAAGCGGCGCCATCCTGCGCGAAGTGGGCACCACCAACCGCACGCGCATCCGCGATTACGAACGCGCCATCAACGAGCGCACGCGCCTGCTGCTGCGCGTGCATCCCTCCAATTTCCGCATGACCGGCTTCACCGAGCGACCCAGCCTCGAAGAGCTTGTCGCGCTGGGGCAGCGTGCCCAGACTCCCGTCTATGAAGACCTGGGTTCCGGCTGCCTGGCCGACCTCGGCGCGGCGGGGATTTCCGAGCCTGTGGCGCGCGCCAGCTGTGAGGCCGGCGTGCCGGTGATTTCTTTCAGCGGCGACAAGCTCCTGGGCGGCCCACAGGCCGGCATCATCGCGGGCAAGAAGGACATCGTTGAACGCATCCGGCGCAACCCGCTCTTCCGCGCTCTGCGCGTCGATAAGTTGACGCTGGCAGCCCTCGAAGCCACGCTAAAGGCTTACCAACGCGGCGCCCTCGACGAAATTCCCGCCCTGCGCATGATCCGTCTTACCCAGGCTGAAATCGCCAACCGCGCCTCGCAGTTCGCCGAGCGCCTGCGCGATGCCCTGCCGGGCGACGTCTCCATCGAAATGGCTGACGGCTTCTCCGTGATTGGCGGCGGTTCGACTCCCGATCAGCAATTGCCCACCAAGCTGATCGCCTTGCGCAGCCTCCGCCTTTCGTCGGCCGCCCTCGAGGAAAGGCTCCGCACACCGGCACATGCCATTCCCGTGGTGGCGCGGGTTGTCGACGACTGTCTCGTCCTCGACCTGCGTACCGTATTCCCCGACGAAGAATCTGCGCTCGTCTCGGCCGTTGTCTCGGCTCTCAACTGAGCCAAAGCGGAATCCACAATACCGTGTACGGTGCGTCCGAGGCTGCACGAGTCCGCTTGACTCACGATTCGGAATTTTCGCGAAGGTCCGGTTCCGGTGAGCCATCCCATTCGTGCCCGCACGAGTAGCACCTCCATCCGCTGCGCTTCACGGGAAGCGGCACTCCGAGCGCGATCGTCAAATACGAAAGGCTTCGTCCCTTCACGCCAAACGATACGTTCACCGACCCGCAGGCCGGGCATCTTGGTTGCTTGTATTCACCCGAGGTTGTCTCGAAAGTTTCGACCGGTTTCTGGTCGAGCAGCTTCGAAGCGTCAGCAGCGTCTTCTTCTTTCACGATGAGTCGCACGCCGCCAAGCGCATCCGACCACAGCCAATTCAAGCGGATCGTGTTCTCATCCTGCAGGAAGCACTTGATACCTGCGGAGTCCAGAATACTTTTCGCAAGGAGCGCTTCAGGAACATCGCGGAATTGTCGGAGTGTTATCAGTTGCGGCCAGCGCCGGTCAGAAGGGTGTTGGCGAAGCTCATATATCAGTCCCCGCCGGGAGATTTCCGCCTGCAGCAGTTCTTTCGCGGTGTCGGTTAACGACCATGCCGCGTCGGCGAGCTCGCGCAGCTCTTCATCCGTAATTGATCTGTAGTGCTCGGCAAGACGCGCGCGGGCGGCTTCAGAGTCGGGCGTTGCCATGTGGTCGTAGTATAAAGCGAGACGTCTCTAGAGGTTGTTTGACGTCCTCTGTATGAAGCTTGCTCGTTACTCCTGAGTCCCCAAGCCGTTCGCTCATTCTGTGCCAATGCTGTGCGCCCGATCCTCCACGCGTCTGCGCTGCTTGACGCCCGCGCCCGCTGCGCGTAGTATCACCCGGCCAGCAATGAACCAGGATCCCTTGATCGGCCAGTCCCTGCTCCACTACAAAATTCTCCGCAAGCTGGGCGAGGGCGGCATGGGTGTCGTCTACGAAGCCCAGGACTCGCACCTCGACCGCCGCGTGGCTCTGAAATTCCTTCCCCCCGAAATGGCCCAGGACAGCCAGCTGCTCGAGCGCTTCCAGCGTGAAGCCCGGGCCGCCTCGGCACTGAATCACCCAAACATCTGCACCATCCACTCCATCGAGCAATACGAGGGCAGGCACTTCATCGTCATGGAGCTGCTGGAGGGCAAAACGCTGGCGGAAACCATGACGCGCCAGCCCATGGACATGGAAAAACTCCTGCCCCTGGCCATTCAGATTGCCGATGCGCTCGAATCGGCGCATGCCAAAGGCATCGTCCACCGCGACATCAAGCCCGCCAATCTCTTCATCACCGACCGCGGGCAAATCAAGATTCTCGATTTCGGCCTGGCCAAAATGGGCCGCCGCGAGTTGGCCGGCGTGTTGATCGCGCAGGGCGCCACCGTCGGCGCGGGCGAAACGCTTGCTGCCGACCAGCTCACCTCGCCCGGCACAGCCATGGGCACGGTTTCCTACATGTCGCCGGAGCAGGCGCGCGGCCAGCTGGTCGACGCCCGCACCGATATTTTTTCCATTGGCACCGTTCTCTACCAGATGGCCACGGGCAGCCTCCCGTTTCAAGGAGACACTTCCGCGGTTGTTTTTGACGCCATCCTGAATCGCGAGCCGCGGCCAGCCGTGGAACTGAATCCACTGCTGCCTCCCGACTTCGCGCGCATCCTCGACAAGACCCTCGAAAAGGACCGCAACCTGCGTTGCCAAACGGCTACCGAGCTGAAGACAGATTTGGCTCGCCTGAAGCGCGACCTGGAATCCGGCAAGCGCCGCGCGAAAGAAAAAAGCGACTCCGATCCCGGCGTCCCCAAGCAGCACGCGGGAAATCCCATCGCGGTTCTCTATTTCGAGAATTTGAGCGGCGCCAAGGAAGACGAATACCTGCGCGACGGCATCACCGAAGATGTCATCACCGAGCTTTCCAAGATTCGCGGCTTGAACACTTTTTCCCGCCCCACCGTTCTGGCCTTTCGCGACAAGCCTGTCACGCCCGCGCAAATCGGCCAGCAGTTGGGCGCAGCCTATGTTCTGACCGGAACGTTGCGCCGCGCCGGCGCGCGCTTGCGCATTAACGCGCAGCTGATCGACACACGCACCGATTTTCCCATGTGGTCGGAGCGCTTCGACCGCGAAATGAAGGACGTCTTCGAAATTCAGGATGAAATCGCGCGCAAAATTGCCGAAGCCTTGCGCGTCACCCTCTCGCCCCAGGAACTCGAGGCCCTCGCGGTCAAGCCCACCGAAAACCTGCAGGCGTACGATCTCTTCCTGCGCGGCAAGCGCTACGCCCGCCGGCAGACCCGCCAGGATTTGGAATTCGCGCTGCAGATGTTCGAGAACGCGGTGGCCATGGATCCCAGTTTCGCCTTGGCCTACGCCGCCTGCGCCAACGCCTGCGCCATGTTCTACTGCAATTACAGCCGCGATCAAGTATGGGTCGAGCGGGCGCGCGAAGCCTCCGGCAAAGCGGTGGCGTTGCGCTGGGATTTACCTGAGGTGCAAGTCAGCCAGGCCTGGGTCCTTTATGCCGCGGAGCTGCACAATGAAGCGGTGCGCATGGTCAAGAAAGCCATCGAGCGCAAGCGCGACTGCGAAGGCGCCTACTACATGCTCTGCCGCGCGCTCTTTGCTGCCGGGCGCTATCAGGAAGTGATCGATGTGGCGGAAACGGCCATCGAGGCCAGTGGCGAGGATTACAATGTTTACGTTCCCATTCTCAATTCGCTGGGCTCGCTGGGCAAGGAAGAGGCCAAACGCAACATGAACCACCGCTTTACCACTGCCCTCGAAGACCACTTGAAGCATGTTCCCGAGGACGCCCGCGCACGCGTTTTGCTGGCCAGCAACTATGCCGACTATGGCCGGGTCGACGACGCTCTGCGCGAACTCAATCTGGCCATCACGCTCCGCGCCAACGAAGCCTCCATTCTCTACAACGCAGCTTGCGTCTACTGCGCTCTAAAGAAAAAGCCGGAAGCGCTCGCGGCCCTGCGCAACGCCTGGGAAGCTGGTTTCAAGGACCCGCTCTGGGCCCGTCGCGACCCGGACCTCACCATGCTTCACGGCGATCCGGAATTCGAGCGGCTCTACCCCGACAAGCCCGTTCCCGCTTCCGGCTCTCATCCCTCCATAGCCGGCTAGCTCTCTTCGGCCGGGCGGTTCTTCGTGGATGACAAATTCGGGCCGGAAGACGGTGCGGTGGCCGGTTCTCTTCTCGTTTGAGTCATTGCTTCGACTGCCTTATAATGACGTATTTTGGATGGTAGCGAGGGGCTTGTAGAGACATGCTAAAAAGCATTCAGCAACGCGATTTGGACCGCAATCGTTGGATCAAGATTTCCATGGGAGTCATCCTGGTCCTGATCTGCGTCAGTATGGTCATCACTCTGATTCCTGGCCTGTTCAGCGGCGCGGCCAGTGATAGCGCCGGTAATCCCGACGCCGCTGCGATCGTGGGCGGGCAGGCCGTCACCGCTTCCGATGTGCAGCAGCGCCTCGATCAAATGAGCCGCGGGCAGACCATTCCCGCCATGATGCGCGGGTTGTACGCCCGCGAAGTGCTCGACCAGATGATCTTTCAGCGCGCCATGGACTACGAAGCCCAGCAACTCTCCATGCAAGTTACACCGGAAGAGGAGCGCCTGCGCATCGAGCAGATTCTTCCCGCGGCCTTTTCAAACGGGGTCTGGCTGAAGGACCAGTACGCCAATCTGGTGAACCAGACCGGGATGTCGATTCCGCAATTCGAAGAGGCGGTGCGGGAAAGCATGGTCGCCGAACGGTTCCAGCACCTGGTCACCGACGGAATCACCGTCAGCCCCGCCGAGATTCAGGAAGAATTCCGCCGCCGCAACGAGAAGGTGACCATCCAGTACGCCTTGATTCAACCGGCCCAGATTGCGGCCACCATTCAGCCTACCGACGCGCAGCTGCAGGCTTATTTCACGAAACACGCCTACAAGTACCAGATTCCGGAGAAGCGCTCCGCGCAATACGCTCTCCTCGATCTGGCCGCACTGCGCGCCCAGACCCAGATCAGCAATGATGCCCTGCAGGCCTATTACAACAGCCACATCGACCAATACAAGGTGCAGGACAGCGTCCACGTCGAGCACATCCTGTTCAAGACCATGGGCAAGACCGATGCCGAGGTCGCTGAGATCAAGAAGAAGGCGGAGGACGTTCTGAAGCAGGCCAAGGCGGGCGCAGACTTCGAGGCCCTCGCGAAAAAGTACTCCGAGGACGACGCGTCAAAGGCCAAGGGCGGCGATCTTGGATGGCTCGTACGAGGCCAAACCGTCCCCGCGTTCGAAAGCGTAGCCTTCAGCTTGCCGAAGGGCCAGATTTCGGGACTTGTCCAGACGCCCTACGGCTTTGATATCATCAAGGTTCTCGACCGCCAAGCGGCTCACACCAAAAGCTTTGACGAGGTGCGCAGCTCGATTCTGCCTATCCTTCTCGATCAGAAGGTGAACGCCGAATCCGATCAAATTGCTACCCGGATGGCTGACGCAGTTCGCCAATCCGATCGCCAGCCCATCGCCGACATCGCCAAGAAGCTCAACTTGCAGGTCGGAACCGTGCCGCCCGTCTCGATTACGGATCCAGTCGGCGCCCTGGGAAGTTCCCAGGACGTCAGTCAAATGCTTTTCGGGCTCCAGGTGGGCGAATTGAGCGCCCCGCTGCAAGTCCAAAGCGGCTACGTCATCATCGCGCCGACCAAAATTATCCCCGCACACCAGGCCACGCTCGCTGAGGTTCGCCCGCGCGTGCTCAGCGATTACCAGCAGGAACAATCGCAGCAGCTCGCCAAGGCGAAGGCCGATGAACTCGCCAAGAGCGTTCAGTCCGGCGAACCGCTCGATAAGGAGGCTAAGGCCCTCGGTGTGCCGCTAAAGACCTCGGATTCCTTCTCGCGCACTGGCACCGTCGGCGACATCGGGACCGCTGACCAGATCGAATCCGCCTTCACTATGAAGGTCGGCCAGGTCTCCGCGCCCAAAGAGGTGGGTGGAAACTGGGTGGTGTATAAGGTTGTTGCCCACGAATCCGCCAATCCGGCCGATTTCGCGAAGCAGCAGCAGGACGTCAAGCAGCAACTGCTGCAGTCCAAGCAAGGCGCCGCTTTCGACGCCTTCAAGACCGCGCTGGAAAATCGCCTCAAACAGGAAGGCAAGCTCACCATCAACGCGGACGTGGTCCAGCGCATCACGCAGCAGAGCCAAAGCTAGAGCGGAAGTCTCCAGCATCTAGCCCAGAGAATCGTTTCTGAGGGATCTGCGCCCCGCCGCAGTTCCGGTTGAAAACCGCTGTACAAAGAAGCCTTTACGCCCTGGACCGGACGTCCGTTATGCTGTAATGCACTGTATACACAGCACTTAGTGTTAGACCGAGAACCCCTTGCCCTTCCTCCCCGCCTCCGTTAAAATCTTTCCATCCGCAGTTCGCTGCATTCGCCAGGGCAGCGAGACCCCAGCCCAGGGGTTCCTCCAGGGTTCGTTGGCGATTCATTGGGACCGATTTTGCGGTACGGCATTCTTCCCGGTGGCTCGACACAAAACGGCCAAGCGACTTTCTCAGGAGCTTTCTCATGGCACTCAATACCGCAAGACCCGGAAAGATTCGTGTCAGCGTCCGCGGGAAGCGCGATCACGCTCGTTCGACGATCATCCGCCAATTCGAGGTCAGCTCGGCCAATAAGCAGAGGGGAAACATGCACGCCAACCAATACCGTTGCACGATCGAAAGAAATCAGAATGGGAAGTACAACGTCCGCGTTCGGGCCCAGTTTGGCAGCGGTTCCCAGGCTTGGGTGCTGCCTCTCTATTTCTTGGCCTCGTCCTTCAATGCGGCCATGAAAAAGCTCGAGGAATCCTTGCAACTCCTGCAAAAAAGCGAGGAACGGCTGCGGTTCTGGGCGGTGGAGCGCACGGACGACCCCAATCTGGCGGGGGATCTGCTGCAGGACGTGGGCCTGCGGATCGACCGGCGGCGAGACTTTCCCCGGCGGACGGGCGAGATCGCCGTTCCCCGCGAGCGACCCATTTCCGCCGCGGTTCTGGCGCCCTTGCGCCGGCTGCTGGCCGATGCGGTGGCCCAGGAGCGTGTGTCGGCAGCCGCCGGGGATTAACGCGCAATCGGAAGCTGAAAAAGCGAAACTAGGCCAAGGGTTTCGCGCTTCTGTCTATTTCTCGCGCTCCAACAGACTAGGGATCCGCGCTGAAGCCTATTTCTCCCGCACCAGCACTTCCGGGTGAGCAACTACGACATCACTCAGCGATAGCCGGTACTTATATGAGCCCGGCTTCGTGCCTGGACGGACCGGACCGCTCGACAGCCTTGCTCCCGCAGGCGCCTGGAACACATTGGAGGAGAAAGGGCAGCGCTGCGCGTCGAACTCGATCTTGACGTTCCCCGCGTTGGAAAACCAGGTGACCTGATCGCCCGGATCCAGGGCCACCACCTCCGGAATAATCCCAATGACCGCCAGTCGTTCCGCCACCGCGCTTCCTTTCCGCGTGCCGCGTTGCGCCGCGCCAAACCCGTTGCGAGGGAGCAACATACCACATCCGGGCAGCCGGCGCGTCGTTGCCAGTTTCCCGGGGATCTTCCAACTGTCGGAATCGGACAAAGATCGCCCGTCTTTCCGGTCCCAGGGCAACTGATACCTCGCCATCCCGCACGCACCAACCTACCGAAACTCGCCACCCGTCTGCCCATTGACAGCCGCGCGCAGAGCGCGTACTTTTGGGCCCACTTCTCTTCTTTGTAACCGGCGCTTGCGAGGCGTCCGTTCGTTGTGATGCTCCTCCTCACAAGCCCGGCACGGAGCGTATAGCGGAGGGCCCACACATGAAGCCTCTGAAGCGCGTCGTCCTTGGTGTGGCTTTAATTTTGATCGCGGCCTCTCTCTCCAGGACCCCGGTGTACGCGGCGGACGGCTGGCTGCCCATCGATCCCGCCGACCTGGCCTTGAAGGACAATCCAAAGAATCCCGGCTCGGACGCTATGGTGCTCTATCGCGAGCGCCAGGTGGACGAGCCGATGGCCTACGTCCAGGAGTACACGCGCATCAAGATCTTCACCCGCGAAGGCGTGAAATACGCGAACGTCGAAATCCATTACCAAAAAGGCCTGGACCACATCCTGGATATCCGCGGGCGCACCATTCACGCTGACGGCAAGATCATCGATTTCGACTCCAAGGTGCTGGACAAGGTGGTGGTGAAATCCGGCGGGGTGAAAGTCTACGTCAAGTCCTTTTCCCTTCCGGACGTGCAGCCGGGTTCGATCATCGAGTACCGCTACCAGGACCAGCTGGATGAACAGCGCTATTACATCGGCTGGGAACAATGGAGCCCGCAGGGCGAGCTGTTCACCCGCCTGGTGCACTTTTCCATCTTGCCGCTCTCCGGGTTTCAAGCGGAGGATCTGCAACTCGCCTACCGCAGCTCCCATGTTTCCGAAAAGGTCACACCTCAGAAGCAGCCGGGCGGCTACTTCCTGATCGAACTGCACGACGTTCCCGGGGTGGCGGATGAGCAGTTCATGCCGCCCGATGCCGTCATTCGCCCGCGCGTCGAGTTTTATTATCGCAACAGGAACGAGCCCGCCAACGAGACCGAGGCGCAGTATTGGCAGCGCATCGACAAGAACTGGGATCACACGCTCGAAAAGTTCGTGAACAAGAAGGGCGCCTTGGAAGCCGAGGTGTCGCGCATTACGAGCCCCAGCGATTCTCCCGACCAGAAGCTGCGCAAGATTTACGCCCGCGTCGAGCAAATTCGGAACCTTACCATGGAGCCCGAAAAGACCAAGAAAGAGGAGCAGAGCGAGTCTCTCAAGTCGAACTCGAGCGTCGAAGACGTGTTGAAACACGGTTACGGAAACGAGAGCGAAGTGAACATGCTTCTCATCGGGCTGGCCCGTGCCGCCGGGTTCGACGCCACGCAAGTGTTTGTGGCGCCCACCAATACCGACGTGTTCACGCCCCTCACCGAGGAAGCGAGCCAGCTTACCACCGACGTGGTCTGGGTCCGCGCCGGCGGGCATGAGTACTATCTGGATGCGGGGGCGCACTACTATCCGTTCGGGCTGGTGCCGTGGTTTGAGGCGGGCACCGACGGGCTGCGGCTGGGCAAGGACAAACCCGACATCGTCAACGTGCCGGAGGTGCAAAGCTCGGACGCGACGCTGGTACGCAAGTGCGACATCGTGCTTGGCACCCATGGCGATGCCACGGGCACGTTGAGCGTCGATTTCGCCGGCGAGTTCGGCGGGATCTGGCGGAGCCAGGAACGCAACGAAGATGCCGCGGGCCGCAAGAAGGATTTTGCCGACGAGATTCGCCCGTGGCTGCCTGCCGGGACGACCTTCGAAGTCACCTCCATTTCCAACTGGGACGATCTCGACAAGCCGGTCCATGTGGAGGGCACCTTCAAGATACCCGCGGTGGGCATGCCTGCCGGAACGCGCGCGCTGGTGCCCATCACGCTCTTCCGCACGCGTCATGCGAACGTATTCAAGTCTTCGGTGCGGACCAACGCTGTCGATTTCTACTATCCCTATGAAGAAATCGACGACATCACCTATCACGTGCCGAACGGTTACACGATCGAATCCATTCCCACCATCTCCAAAGTCGACCTCGGCTTGGCGGTTTACGAGGTGAACGTGGCGCAGCAGCCCGGGACCGTCGAAGTGAAACGCCATCTGAGCATGAAAGGCGCGTATTTTCCGGTGAAGTACTATTCCGGATTGCGGTTCTTCTACAACAAAGCGGAATCCGATGACCAAACCCAGATCATTCTGCAGAGTTCCCAATCCGCCAAAGCGAACTGACGCGGCGGCGTGGCTGTGTTCGCTCCTGGCCGCGGCAGCCGTTCTGGCGGCCTTCTCCCTGCGACCCGCGCGACGCGTTCTCGCCGCGGACAGCGCGCCGGATTGGCTGCGCGCGCTGGCCCAGGAAAAATTGCCGGCTTATGCGGGCGACCCGGTGGCCGTCGTCCTGCTGGACGATGAGCAGACTACGGTGAAGGGCAACGGCGATATCGAAACACGCTATCGCTACGCCTATAAGTTGCTGCGCCCGGAAGCGACGCGGCGCTACGGCACCGTCGTGGTCCCCTTCGACAACGAGACCCGGATTTCCTCGCTGAAAGGCTGGACCATCACGCCTCAGGGAACGGAATTCGAAGTGAAGGAGAAGGATGCTTCGGAAATTTCGCTTTCCGACTTCGAAACCTTCAGCGACGACCGGGCGAAAGTGCTTCATCTGCCCGCCGCGAATCCGGGAGCGGTGATCGGCTACGAATACGTTCAGAAGCACCGGCCGTTCATTTTCGAGGACGATTGGGATTTTCAGCGGCGCATTCCCACGCAGAAGGCCACGTTTTCGCTCGAACTCCCGGCGGGATGGGAGTTCAACACCTTCTGGGCCAATTACCCGGAGCAGAAGGAACAGACGTCCCAACCCACCCTGCACGTTTGGGAGGTCCACGACATTCCGGCCATCCTTTCCGAGCCGGACATGCCGCCGTGGGGCGCGGTTGCCGCGCGCATGGACATCCGCTATTTCCCCAGCAATCCGGCGTTGCGCGCGAAGACGACGGGGAGCTGGAACGATTTGGGGGCCTGGTACGCGAAGCTGACTTCTGCGAGCCGCACGCCCACACCGGAAATCCAGCAGAAAGTGGCGGCGCTCACGGCCAACATGACCGATCCGCTGGCCAAAATGAGGGCTGTGGCGGCGTACGTGCAGCAGCAAGTGCGCTACGTGGCCATCGAAATCGGGATTGGCGGTTTTTTGCCGCACCCGGCGAGCCAGGTTTTTGCCAATCAATACGGCGATTGCAAGGACAAAGCCACGCTGCTGAGCGCCATGCTGAAGGCGGCGGGAATCGACTCCTATTACGTTTTGATTGACACGGACCGTGGCGAAGTGAACGCCAAGTTTCCTTCGCTCGAGTTCAATCACGTGATTCTGGCCATTCGCCTGCCCGCGAATATCGATGCGACGGCTCTGTACGCCACACTCGACGACCCCAAGCTCGGCCGCTTGCTGCTTTTCGACCCTACCAACGAATACGTCCCGCTCGGATATCTGCCGAGCTATTTGCAGGACAGCTTCGCCTTGCTGGTTACGCAGGATGGCGGAGAACTGCTGGATACGCCGCTGCTGCCGCCGGCCACGAATCGCCTGCTGCGGACGGCCAAATTCACGCTCAGCCCGACCGGCGAGCTGCTGGGCCAGGTCCAGGAACTACGCTGGGGCGGTCCCGCCGCGGATAGCCGCGAACAGCTGCTCGGACTGCCGCCGGCCAAGCGCGTGACCGTGTTCGAGGACTTTCTCGGGAATTTCCTGAGCAGCTTTCAGCTGACCGGCGCTTCGGTGGGGAACCTCGACCGCTTCGACGACAGCCTGCTGCTGAATTATCAATTCGTGGTGCAGGACTACGCGCAAGCCGCCGGAAACCTGCTGATCCTGCGCCCGCGGATTCTGGGCAGCAAAGGACTGTTCATCTTCACTGACGCGAACGGCAAGCCGCGGAAATATCCGATCGAATTCGACGAGGCCACGCGCCAGGACGATATTTTCGACATCACCTTGCCCGCCGGATACGTGGTGGACGAGCTTCCGCCGCCGGTCCAGGCGCAGTGCGACTACGCCAGCTACAAGAGCGCGGTGCAAGTGAATGGCGACGTCCTGCACTACACGCGCACGTATGAGGTAAAGGGCGTGTACGTTCCGGCGGACAAGCTGGCCGAGGTGCACAGCTTTTTCCAGAAGGTTGCGGACGACGAGCGCTCCAGCGCCGTGCTCCGCCGCGCCAGCGCGCAGTAGGCGACTGCGATCCCGCCGTTTCCGGCGTTCCTCAGCCTTTTCCGCCGAGGCGCTCGCGCACCTTGTCGCTCAGCGCTTTGCCGTCGACCGCCTTGCCCTCCAGGCGAGCGCGCGCCGCCTTGATCACCGCGCCCATGTGTTTCAGCGAATCCGCGCCCGCTTCGCTGACGGCCTCTTCGATGGCGCGCTGGACTTCCTCATCGCTCGGCGCGGCGGGCAGATACTCCTCGATGATTTCGATTTCCCGGGCTTCCTTATCGGCCAGATCGTTGCGCCCGCCTTTGCGGAACTGCTCGACCGATTCCTTGCGCTGCTTGACCAGGGTTTGCAGCACCTGCAGCGATTCCAAATCGGTCAAGGAGTGCATCTTCTCGATTTCTTTGTTTTTGAGGGCCGATTTGACCATGCGCAGCACGCTGAGGCGCGGCTCGTCTTTCTGCTTCATGGCCGAGGTCAAGTCGGCCTGAATCCGCTCGATGTACGCCATTCACGCTCTCCCGATTTTCGAGGATTATTGTCCGCGCGCCAGAATAACACACGCGCGGGCCGGGCGTTCCCTGGGGTTCAGCCTGCCGCGGAGGCGCGCCGTTACTCCGCAGTCTCCACGCGCGGTGAAACCTGTTGCAAAGGGAAAAGGTTCGGGGTAGAAGTTCACACATCGCAAAACAACCGGGTGTTCGCGAGCGCGACTTGGCGTCGCGCTGAGTGCGCCGGCACAGCGCAACCGAAAACTCCGGAGGAGAGCCGGAGAGCGCCACGGGGAAAAGAAAACAACAGGACAAACCAGAGGGGGGTGTGGCCATGCGTCTGCGTAATATCGTAATCCGAATTTGCCTGATGTGCGGGCTGGTTTTGTTTGGCTGGCAAGCGGCGCGAGGGCAAGTCAACACGGTAAACGTAGCGGGCACGGTGCTGGACCCGCAAGGGCTGGCGGTGAAGGGCGCGAGCCTCACGCTACGAAATTTGGCCACGGGCGCGGAGCGCACAACCACCAGCGACGCGAGCGGCCGCTACGAAATCATCGGCGTGCCCCCGGGAAATTACTCCATGACAGTCGAAGCGCCCGGATTCGCCAAGCTGACGAATTCGCTGATGACACTGATCCTGGGCGCCACCGCGCAATACAGTCCCGTCCTGCAACTGCAGAGCGCGGCGCAAACGGTGCAGGTGCAGGCCGCGCCGGCGCTGATCGACACCAGCAAGACGGACGTCTCCACCACCATCAATCAGACGCAGATCAACGATCTGCCCATCAATGGCCGCAACTACATCAATTTCACCTTGCTGAATTCGCAGGTGGCGCGCGACGACACGCCGTCGATCGGCGCCGCGCCGACCAGCGGGCTGAACTTCGGGGGGCAGCGCGCGCGCTCGAATGAAGTGTCGGTGGACGGCGCGGACGCCGTGGACAATTCGGTGAACGGCGTGCGCGCGACGGTGTCGCAGGAAGCGGTGCAGGAATTTCAGGTGATCACCAGCAATTACATGCCCGAATATGGCCGGGCCATGGGCGGGGTGGTCAACATCGTGACCAAGTCGGGCTCCAACGAAGTGCACGGCGATCTGTTCGGCTATTTGCGCGACAGCGCCATCCAGGCGCAGAACCCGTTCTCGGTGAGAGCGGCCTTCAATCCCACCACGGAAAGCTTCGGCACGGTTCCGGTCAAGCAGTCCTACACGCGCGTGCAAGGCGGGGCGACCATCGGCGGGCCGATCAAGAAGGACAAGACGTTCTATTTCTTCAGCTACGAAATCACGCGCCGGCAGGAAACCGGCTTCTCCAGCATCGG
>Ga0075272_1000110_pt1 | contig 19514 bp, 21 predicted proteins | sample SF_Rice_5C_0N_40_FD_69776 | JGI IMG/M metagenome (GOLD analysis project Ga0075272, IMG submission 69776) | Rice paddy soil microbial communities from Twitchell Island, California, USA - SF_Rice_5C_0N_404 | ecosystem: Environmental > Terrestrial > Soil > Paddy field/soil | place: USA: Twitchell... | reverse complement strand
ATCGACGCCGCGCTGGCCATCGGCGCAAAAGAGATCTTCGTTCACGCCATCCTCGACGGCCGCGACACGCCGCCGAAGTCGGCCGAGCTGTATCTCGGGCAGCTCCTCGAGTTCCTGTCGGACAGGCCGAAGGCGCGTCTGGCGACGATCATCGGCCGCTACTACACGATGGACCGCGACAAGCGGTGGGAACGCGTCCAGCGCGGCTACGACCTGATGACCCTCGGCGTCGGAACCGAAACGAAGGACCCGCTCGAAACCGTCCGCCGTTTCTACGAACAGGGCGTCACCGACGAGTTCATGGAGCCGATCTCCATCCTCACGCCGGACGGCGCGCACCGCGGCCGGATCGAAGACGGCGACGCGCTCGTCTTCTTCGATTTCCGCGCCGACCGGATGCGGCAGATCGTCACCGCGTTCAAGGACGACGACTTCTCCGGCTTCCACCGCGCCGTGCACCAGAAAATATCGATCATTACCATGAATCAATATCGTGAAGACTTCGGGCTGCCGGTGCTCTTTCCGCCGGTGGAGGTCAGGAACTACCTCGGCCAGGTTCTCTCGCATGCCGGGCTCAGGCAGTTGCGCATCGCCGAGACGGAGAAGTACGCCCACGTCACGTTCTTCTTCAATGGCGGGTCCGACCAGCAGTCGCCCGGCGAGGATCGCGTGCTGATCCCTTCTCCCAAGGTGGCCACGTACGATCTGAAGCCGGAGATGTCGCTGCCGGAGATGACGGACCGCGTCGTGCAGGAGATCGGAAAGCGAAGCTACGACGTGATCATCCTCAACATCGCCAATCCGGACATGGTCGGGCACACCGGCGTGGAGTCCGCGGCGGTCAAGGCCGTGGAAGCGACCGACACCGCGGTGGGACGGATCCTCGACGCCGTGGCCAAGGTCGACGGCGTCGCCCTGATCACCGCCGATCACGGCAACTGCGAGCTGATGTTCGACGAGAGCACGGGCCAGCCGCACACGGCACACACCACGAACCCCGTCCCGCTGATCCTCTTCGATCCGAAGCAGCGGTACGGCACGCTGCGCGGCGGCGGCGCGCTGGAAAACGTGGCGCCGACGCTGCTGGCCATCCTTGGAATCGCCAGGCCGGCGGAGATGACCGCCGATTCGCTGCTGGTCTCTTCGTGATCGAACAACTCGTCCTCGTGCGCCACGGCCAGACCGTGCACAACGTCGCCGGCATCGCCCAGGGATGGAACGACAGCGCGCTCTCGGATGCGGGGAGGCGGCAGGTGGAGACGCTCGCGGGCCGGATCGTCTCGCTGAAGCCCGACGCGATCTTCAGCTCCTCGCTGGAACGGGCCCTGACGACGGCGCGCGTGATCGCCGCGGCCGCCGGTCTCGACGTGCAGGTGCTCGATGATCTGCGCGAGATGAGCTACGGTGACTGGGAGGGGCGGCAGTTCCTCGACATTCGCCGTGACGACGAGGCTGCATACCGGAGTTGGATCGACGACCCCGACAGCCCCTGCCCCGGCGGCGAGTCCCACAACGCCGTCCTGCGGCGGATGCAGCGCGCTTTCGAGACGATCTCCGCGGGGGCCCGGCGGCCGGTCGCCGTCACGCATGGCACCGCGATCCGCATCGGCGCCACGGCGCTGCTCGATGCCCCGATCGCCGTCTCCCGCCATCTGGCGCAGGACAACGCGGCGATCAACGTGTTCGTCCGGCGCGGGGAGCGGCTGGTGCTGAAGCTGTGGAACGATACGACGCACTGCAACGATGACGGTGAACGATGAGGGATGAACGGGTAAGATGCGCCGCGTTGCTCGGTTGACGTCATGATTCTCGAACAGATCACCGACCAGCTCGCCGAGACGTTGAAGACGCGCGTGCTGACGCTCTTCGGCCACGCGGTCGATCGCGTCGTGCTGCAGGCCCCGCCGCGGCTGGCGATGGGAGACCTGGCGACACCGCTCTGCCTCGAGCTGGCGAAGGCGCTCAAGCGCAAGCCGCGGGAGATCGCCGAGACGCTGGTCAAGAACCTGGTGCTGCCGGCGCTCGTGCAATCCGTGGGCATCGAAGGGGCCGGCTATCTGAACTTCCGGTTCGACCGCGGCGCATTCACCGCGGCGCACCTGCAGAGCGTGATGCAGCCGCCGCCTCGGGCGGGCGACCGCATCATCGTCGAGCACACGAACATCAATCCGAACAAGGCGGCGCACATCGGCCACCTCCGCAACGCGGTCCTCGGCGACACGCTCGTGCGCTGGCTGAAGTGGCTCGGGCATCACGTGGAGACGCAGAATTACATCGACGACACCGGCGTGCAGGTCGCGGACGTTGTCGTAGCCTTCGAGCATCTCGAAAAAAAAAGCGTCGCCGAGGTCGAAGCGCTCACGCGCTCGACGCGGTTCGACTACACGTGCTGGGATCTCTACTCGAAGATGGCCAACTACTACGCGGAGCATCCCGAGGCCGAGCAGTGGCGCCGCGACACGCTGCACCGCATCGAGCGCCGCGAAGGTGACACGGCCAAGCTCGCCGCCGTCGTCGCCAGGGCGATCGTCGAACGGCACACGGCCACGATGCTCCGGCTGGGGATCGAGTACGACCTCCTGCCGAAGGAGAGCGACATCATCGCCCTGAACTTCTGGGAGCGCGCGTTCGAGATGCTGAAGGCCTCGGGCGCGGTCATCCTCGAACCCGAGGGGAAGCACAAGGGCTGCTGGGTGATGAAGCTCGAAGAGAGCGCGGAGTTCGAGGGGATGAACGAGCCGGACAAGATTCTCGTCCGCTCGAACGGCACCGTCACCTACACCGGGAAGGACATTGCCTATCAGCTCTGGAAGTTCGGTCTGCTCGACCGGACGTTCCGTTATCGGAAGTTCTCCGTTTATCCGGACGGGCACGTCCTGTGGGAGACGACGGCGGGCGAAAGCTCGGTGGAGGCGCCGCGGTTCGGCGGCGCGCAGCGCGTGGTCAACGTCATCGACGTCCGCCAGGCGTATCTGCAGAAGGTCGTGCGCGAAGGGCTGCGGCTTCTGGGACATCAGCGCGAGGCCGACAACTCGGTCCACTTCTCCTACGAGATGGTGGCACTCACTCCGGCGACGGCCGAGGCGCTCGGCCTGGAGATCGCGGAGGAGGACCGGCAGCGGCCGTGGGTGGAGATGTCGGGACGAAAAGGCGTCGGGGTGAAGATCGACGACCTGATCGATGCGCTGCAGGCGAAGGCCACCGAGGCGGTGCGGGAGGGGAGCAAGCGCGAGGGGCTGTCCGAAGAAGAGACCGCCGAGCTGGGCCGGCAGATCGCCATCGGCGCGATCCGCTACTTCATGCTCAAGTACGGACGCAACAAGATCATCGCTTTCGATTTCGCCGAGGCCCTGACGTTCGAGGGCGATTCCGGACCGTACCTGCAGTATTCGACGGTGCGCGTGCGGAACATCTTCCGGAAGATGGCCGAGCGCGGCGTCAACGCCAGGCTCGACGATGCTTCGCTCGACGCACTCACGCTCACCGAAGGCATCGGAGACGAGATGTGGGAACTGGTGCGGCGCAGCGCGGAACTGCCGGCCGCAGTCCTGCGCGCGGTCGAATCACTGGAGCTTTCGGTGATCACGCACGAGCTGTTCGAGCTGTCGCAGAAATTCAACTCGTTCTATCACAAGTACCCAATCCTCAATGAGAAGGACGACGCGGAACGGCAGCGGCGCGCTGCGTGCGCGGAGATCTTCCGCCGAACGATGATCGCCGCGCTGGAGCGTCTGGGTATTCCGGTGCCGGAGAGGATGTAGCTCGGGCCGTTGGCCGGAGGCACCGATGGCCGGCTGGAGAGCCGGCACTAGAGCGGACGTATAATGTCGCCATCGGTCCCCCAATGAAGCTCGATCTCCACGACTACCTCATCCGCGGGCTCTTCCTCTTTGCGGGCGCAATCGCGGCGGTGCTCCTCGTCCTGAAGGGCTTCGGGCCGGTGCTGCCGGCACTGGCAATTGGCGGGATGGCGGGGGCCTTCGCCGTCTCGCGGTTCGGCCCCAGCGAAGAATGAGCTACGACGCCTGCTGCTGACTTCCCTCGAGCCGGCGGACGTTTTCGGCCTGGAGTCCCTTGGGCCCCTGCTTGACGTCGAATTCGACCTTCTCCCCCTCGTTCAGACTGCGGTAGCCGGCCTGTTGGATCGCGGTGTGGTGGACGAAAACGTCCTCACCGGTTTCGCGCTTGATAAAGCCATAGCCTTTGTCGTTGTTGAACCACTTGACTGTGCCGACCTCGGCCATCGTCTCCTCCCTCCCGCGCCACGACGGTGCATCCTGCCGCGGCGCGTGAGCTGTGCCCGAATTCGTGCAATGTTCGGGCCTTCGAGGGGAAACAGTCCCCCTTTACCAGATCAATGCCCGGTTGATGCCAATCTGGCGAAACCCGAGGGACTCGTAGAGCGCGATCGCCGGACGATTGAAGTCGTTGACGAATAGCGTGACGCTCTTCCCCTTCCGCGCCAGATGGCCACACACCTCCTGCAGCAGTGCGCGTGCGAACCCGTGACGCCGATAGCGGGGATGCGTCCACACACCCATGAGCTGCACGGCCTCGGGAGTGACCGCGGAGAACTCGCACTTGGCCACGATCCGCCCGTCGTGGACGCGGATGAGGGAGCGCTTCTTGTCGACGAGCTCGCGGATGCGCTCCCGGTATCCAAGGGCATCGCGTTCCAGCGGATCGATGCCCACCTCTTCCTTGTGCATTGCCGCGCACGCGGGGACCAGGGCATCGAGATCATGATGCGCGGAGAAGCGAGACTCCCTGAGGTCCGGATAGTCGAGGCGTCCGGCTATCGCGTAGACGGGCTGGCTCATCCGCACAACGGTGGGAGGGTCGAGCTGTGCCTGCAGGCGATGCCAGAGCGACTCCACCAGCGGTGCGGGAGAGATGATGGCCCGCACCGGGAGGATGCGCGTCAGGATGCGCTCGGCGATCGCCGCAACCGCGGCGTCGATCACGTCGGCCGGCGACTGAGGATCGGTGGCCATGACGACGTTGGTGGCCAGCGAGGCCACGAGGACGATCTCCCCGCCATAGCGCACTTCGACGATCTGCGTGGCGGCGACGAAACGCTCCTCGAGCAGACGCGAGACGAGATAGACGTTGATCAGCGGATCGCGGCGCAAAAAGCTGAGCGCAGGGCCGCCGTCGTCATCGGAGAGCGCTCGAATCGACCAGCGACCTTCTGCCGGAACCGTCACCATAGTGCGCCTTCGTTTTGCGAGCTGGCCGGTATGCTATCTGATCCCTGCAACCGGTGCCAAAGCGGCCGCCGATCCCGCTCCGCATGCTGCCGGGCTCGCCGCTCGCCGAATGACCTGCAAATGCCGCGCAAACGGGGTCAGGCGACGAGGACGCGCACGTTCGGATGCCTGCCCAGCACGGAGGCCGGGAAGTTCACGCTCTCTTCCCCCGACCGCAGGCGCTCGATGGCCTCGCGTTTCTTCTCGCCGCTGGCCAGGAGCACGACGGCGCGCGACTCGAGGATCGTGCCGATGCCCATGGTGATGGCGTGGGTCGGCACACGCTGATCGAGGAAGAAGGGGGCGTTCGCGCGGCGCGTCGATTCGCTCAGGGCTACGACGTGCGTGCGCGAGTCGAACGGCGTGCCGGGCTCGTTGAATGCGATGTGGCCGTTTGATCCGAGGCCGAGAAACGTCAGGCCGAGCCCCCCGGCGCCGCCGATCGCCCGTTCGTAACGCGCGCACTCCACGCCGCGGTCGGGGGCCATGCCGTTCGGAATGTGCGCGTTCTCCGGGCGGATGTCGATGTGATCGAACAAATGCTGCTGCATGAAGTGCGCGTAGCTGCCGGCGTGATCGCGCGGGATGCCGACGTATTCGTCGAGATTGAAGGTGACGACGTCGCGAAAACAGCGGTACTCACGCGCGCATTCGGCGACCACGCGGTCGTACATTCCGACCGGCGTGCTTCCGGTCGGCAGTCCGAGAACCACGTGCGGGTCGTCGCCGATGGCCGCGAGCAGGATGGAAGCAGCGCGGTCGGAGAGCGCGCCATAATCGGCGAACGTTTCCCAGTTCATCCCAGCTCACGACCTCGTACCCACACGCGCGCGGCCTCGAACCGGGGAGTGAGCAGCAGCAGATCGGCATCGTAGCCGGCGGCGATTCGCCCCTTCCGGTCGGCCACCCCGAGAATGCGCGCCGGAACTTCGGTGGCCATCGGAAGGACGATCTCGATCGGGAGCCCGGCGAGCTCGACCATGTTCTGCACCGCGCGGCGCATGGTCAGCGTGCTGCCGGCCAGAGTGCCGTCGCCGAGCCGCGCGGTGCCGGCGGGAGTGACGGTGAACTCGTGCTCGTACAGCTTGTAGCTTCCGGGCGGCATCCCGGCGGCGCGGACGGCGTCGGTGATCAGGGCCATCCGTCCCGGCATGGCCAGTGTGGCGATGCGCAGCACGGCCGGATGGACGTGCACTCCGTCGGCGATCAGCTCGGCCGTGGCCGCCGTGGAGACCAGCGCCGCGCCGACGACCCCCGGCTCGCGGTGATGCATGCCGGTCATGGCATTGAACAGATGCGTGAAGTGCGTCGCGCCCCAGTCGAGCGCGGCGACGGCCTCGCTGTAGTCGGCCGAGGTGTGTCCGATCGAAAAGACCACGCGCGAACGGAAGTGCTCGATCAGGGAGCGCACTCCGTCGATCTCCGGGGCCACGGTGGCGATCCAGCGGAGGTGGGGGGCGGCATCGAGCAAGGCGGCGATCTCATGGATGTCGGCCGCGCGGATCGCGCCGACGTTCTGCGCGCCGGCGCGCTTCGCGCTGATGTACGGCCCCTCGAGGTGAATCCCGCAGATCTCCGCCGCCTGCCGCTCGGGCCGCGAGACACGGGCGATCGCGGCGACCGCGGCGCGCAGATCGGCAGCCGAACCGGAGAGCGTCGTCGCCGCCATGGCCGTCGTGCCGTTGTGTGCATGAAAGGACGACACACGCGCCGCCGCCTCGTCCGAAGCGTCCATGAAATCGGCTCCGTCGCCGCCGTGCACGTGGATGTCGACAAACCCCGGCACGATCAGATCGTGTGTCACCGTCGCGTCTTCCGGCGGATGATCGAGGTCCCGGATTCCGGCGATCAGGCCGTCTTCGATGGTGATCAGGGTCCGCTCGCGGATCGACCCGCGCACGAACGCGCGTCCCCAGATTCGCTCCGTCATACGCTGATCTTACCGAGGACCGTCGGTCTTCCGCCGGTGGCACCCGGAATGTTGGTGTTCAGCCCGGCAACGGCATCGTTGGCGATGATGGCCAGGGCGATGGCTTCCTTCGCCTTGCCGTCGATGCCGAAGTGTTCGTGACTCATGATCTCGCCTGCCGGCAGACGCTCGCGCAGCATGCCCATCAGCGTGGAGTTCCGCGACCCGCCTCCGCCGACGATCACCTGATCGATGGGGCCGTGCGGCAGGAGAAAGTCGCGATAGGCGCGGGCGATGCTCTCGGCGGTCAGCGCGGTCGCCGTGGCCATGAGGTCTTCGATGGGCACGGAATGGGCCTCCGTCAGAATGCGCCGGGCGAACTGCACGCCGAATCGTTCGCGCCCCGTCGTCTTCGGAGGTGGCATCCCGAAGTAGGGGTCCGCCATCCAGGCCTCGAGCAACTCGGGGATCACGCGGCCGCGCGCGGCGATGGCCCCGTCTTCGTCGCATCCCGCGGCGCCGGCGGTCGCGACCTCGGCCAGCGCGTCGATGATCATGTTGCCGGGCCCGGTGTCGAAGGCGATCACCGAGTCCGTCCCGGCGTGCGGCGGGAGCCAGGTGACGTTGCCGATTCCGCCGATGTTCTGCACGCAGCGGCCGCGCTTCGCGTCGCGCAAGAGGACCCAGTCGGCGTAGGCGATGAGCGGCGCGCCGTGCCCGCCGGCGGCGACGTCGCGCACGCGGAGATCGCCGACCGTGGTGATTCCGGTGCGCTCGGCGATCACCGCCGACTGTCCGATGGCCAGCGTGGAACGCGTGCGGATCGGGCGGTCGATCCACGCCGCGTGCACGTCTTCGGTCACCGCCTCGGGATCGTGCCAGATCGTCTGGCCGGCGCTGGCCACGAGATCGACGTCGTCCGGCGCGAGCCCATGCTCCTCGAGGAGCCGGTGCACGGCGGCGGCGAAGACCTCGCCGAGGAGAAAATCGAGCCGGCAGATCGCCTCGATCCGTGCCTGCGCCGGATCGAACAGTCGGAAGATGCGCGCCCGCAGCTCGGCTGGAAAGGGATACGTCCGGAATCCGCGCAGCGCGACCGAAGCGTGCTCGCCGTGACCCGTGATTTCCACCAGCGCGGCGTCGATGCCGTCGACCGAGGTCCCCGACATCAATCCGACCAACAGCCGCGATTCCTTGACGGCGATGTTTAGCAGCCGCCCGACGCGATTCACGTGCCGAGGACCTCGTGCAGATTGCCGCGGTGCGCCGCGAGCAGCGCGCGCGCCTCGTCCGCGGCGATCTTCCTGGCGGCCATGACGATCGCCAGCCGTACGTTTCCGCCGGACTCGCGCATGGCCTGCGCCGCCGCGGTGCGCGGAACGCCCGCCGCGATCTCCACCATCCGCACCGCACGGTCGCGCAGTTTCTCGTTCGTCGCCGGCATGTCGACCATCAGGTTCGAGTGCACGTGCCCCAGGCGGATCATCACCGCCGTCGAGAGGGTGTTGAGCACCAGCTTCTGCGCCGTGCCGCTCTTCATCCGCGTCGATCCCATGATCACCTCGGGGCCGGTGAAAGGGACGATGGCGATGTCCGCCTCCTGCGCCAGCGGCGACCCCGGCCGTGACGTGAGGCCGACGGTCAGCGCGCCGATCATGTTCGCCTTGCGGACGGCGGCCACGGTGTAGGGCGTCGTGCCGGACGCGGCGATGCCGACGAGCGCGTCGTCGGGAGAGACCTCGCGGTCGACTGCGGCGATCGCCGCCTCTTCATCGTCTTCCGCCCCCTCGGCGGCGGCGAATCCTGCGCGTTCGCCCCCGGCCATCAGCACGCGGACGAGCGACGGATCGGTGCCGAACGTCGGAGGGAGCTCGGCCGCGTCGAGCATGGCGATGCGCCCGCTGGTGCCTGCGCCGGCATAGAAGAGCCGGCCTCCGTGCTCGAGCCGCGCCGCGATCTCGTCGACCGCCTGCGCGATCCGCTCGGCTTCCGCGGCGACCGCCGGGGCCACGAGCGCGTCCTGCTGCTCGATGATGCGCACGATCTCGAGCGTCGGGTGGCGGTCGATGTCGAGACTGGCGTCGAGCCGCTCCTGACTCATGACGGCACACGATATCATCCGCCCGCCGATGCCCACGCTGATGCAGAAGATCCGGCTCGTGCTGCGCGGATGGAGCCGGCGCCGCGAGGAAAAACAGCGCGCCTTTCTGTCGCAGAACGCCGGCTGGGGCGCGGCGCTGACGCCGCAGGCGATGCGCCCGCCGTCGGAGGGGCCACTCGATCTCGAAGGCCTCACGGTCGCCTATCTCGACGATTCGGGGCAGTTCCACTACTACCTCGATGTCGAGACCGGCGAGGTGGTCGAAGCGCGTGCGCCGCTCGCCGGTGCGCGCTACCGGCGCGTCCCGTCACGCGACGCGCAGTCCGACCTGGAGGACCGGCGCGCCTTCGTCGAACTGCTCGATGCTTCGGACGCCCGCGAGCGCCTCACGGCGTGCGTCGGAGTCCCCGAGGCGTTCCGCCGCGTGCTCGCCGCCGACAGGAAGATCGAACGCGCCTGGTACAACTTCCGGAACGACCGCGCCATCGCCGTGATTCGCAGATGGCTGTAGACAAGAAAGGCCGCGCGTTTCCGCGCGGCCCAGAGGTTTGCATGCGTAACGCGGTTACGGCATCGGAAGTGGCGGAACGGGATGGTGCGCCGGCGTCGGAACGATCTCGATCACCTGCATCTCGGGAATGAACTCATCCTCAGACCGCGACGTCCGCTCCGATTCGTCCGTTTCCTTCGAGCCCTCTTCAATCCACTCTTCCCCGTCGTAGATCCACATCAGGGCATCCTTTCTTCTCTGCCCGGTGTCCCCAGGCGTCACACCTTGGAGTTCAAGCCCCCTGCCAGGTTGCCGTCGTGGCAAACCATTCGATCTGCGCCATTTATACGGATGAGTGCCGAGAAGGTTCGGCAAAGCGTCCTCGTTTGGAATCACTGCCGTCCGGCGGACATGGCATTTCGCCGGAGGTGCTCGGCGAGCTGCTGGTAGGCGCGGCCGCGATGCGAGATGCGGTCTTTTTCCTCGGCGGCCATCTCGGCGAACGTGCGGTCCGATCCACGGGGCTGAAACCAGGCGTCCCAGCCGAAGTGCTGATCGCCGCGCGGTTCGACGAGCACATCTCCCTCGCACTCTCCGAGGAAGAGATGAGCTTCAGTGCCGTCCCAGTAGGCGACGCAGCACTGCGCGAGCGCCGCGCGGTTGTTGAGCGCGTAGGCGATCGCGGCCAGCCCCTTTCCGCCGGCGGCCTCGAGCAGCCATTTCACGTAGGGCCCGGGGAAATTGCCGAGCTCGTGGAAGCCGAGCGAGACGTCCTCGACGATGAGCCGCTCGTAGCCTTTGGTGCGCGCGACCTCGAGTTTGTAGCGGGAGATCTCTTCGACGGTTCGGGCCTGGATCTCGGGCAGAGAGATCGAGGCGCGGAGCAGCGGGCGTCCGAGGATGCGTTCGGCCTCGATGCCCTTGTTGGGGTTCGAGGAGACGAGGATCAGGGGTGCGGACCCGTCCACGCGCGCGGATGTTACTCCGCGAAGGCGCGGAGCGAGCGGGTGAGGCGTTGCTTGAGGTGCGGTGGTGCACTGACCGGCCCGAGGCGCTTGCGGAAGAACTCGCGCAGGCGTTGATGCACGACCTTACGGGCCTCGCATTCGGGACAGGCGCTGAGGTGGTCGCGGAGGTCGCTCTGGCGCTGGTCGCCGAGCGTTCCGTCGAGGAAGAAGTAGATGACGCGCTTCACATCGTGACAGTGCATCACGCGTCTCCAACTGGCTTACTCGACGCTGAATTCCTCCTGCTGCTCCTCATCATCGAGTTCGAGCTCGAGATCCTCGTCGTCGGAGAAGAGGACTTCCTCTTCGTTCTCCTCGGGCTCCTGGACCTCGTCGTCTTCGGTACCCGGCTCTTTCTTCCGGCGGGTCTTGTCCTCGTCCTTGCGGGAGCGCATCTTGGCGGGCTCGGCCTCACCGCGGATGTAGCCATACTTGCGCGCGTAGTCGAGGAGCGTGCGCTCGAGCATCTTGCGGCCGCGGTAGAGGCGCGACATCACCGTGCCGACGGGGCAGTCGAGGATCTCGGCGATCTCCTTGTAGGAGAAGCCCTCGATGTCGGCGAGCAGCACGACCATCTTGTAGTCGTGCGGCAGCGAGTCGAGCGCCCGCTTGACGTCCTCATCCATCATGTCCTGGAAGATCTCGCTCTCCGGATCCTTGATCAGATCGGGGGCGTTCTTCTGGATCACGCGCTCGTATGACTCCTCGATCTCGGAGAAGTCGATCTTGTGGGGGGTGAGCTTCTTCTTCCGGTAGTTGTTGATGAACGTGTTCTTCATGATCTTGAAGAGCCACGCCTTGAAGTTCGTCCCCTCTTCGAACTTGTCGTAGTACTTGTACGCCTTGAGATAGGTCTCCTGAACGAGGTCCTCCGCGTCTTCGGAGTTCCGCGTCATTCGGTAGGCGGTGTTGTAGAGGGAGTCGACGTAGGGCATCGCTGCCTTCTCGAAGTCCCACCCCTGCTCGTGCTCGTACGCTTGCGCGCTCTTCATTGCTTCTCCAGTGTCCGTGAAAAAAGGTGCTTAAGTCGTGCCGCTTCATCATTAGATGCAGCAGCAAATAAATTGGTTACTGCCGTTTTGTGGGTTTCGTTGAAATGCCTGCTGCTTCTGGTTTTACGGGAGCCGGCCTCGGAGCGTTGAGAGGCGCGCACCGAAGCGCACGTTGGATCTCGCGTCATCCGCGCCGGACACGATTGTCCTCTAAGTCGTTGTTTTCTATGAGTTCGCTACGGTTTACGGAGGGAAATCGCTGGCAAACTGCTTGTGAACACCCAGTGAACAGCCCAAATTCCCAACGCGAATTCTAGCACCCTCGCGGACGGGAATCAATCACGGTAGATGGCCATGAGCGCCTCGTAGGCGCGGGTGATCTCGATGAACCGGGCGGCAGCCTCCGAGCGGACCTCGTCGGCCTGGCCGTGAACGCGGTCCGGATGGATCTGCGCGGCCATGCGCCGGTAGGCGGAGATGATCGCCTGCCGGCTCGGCGTCCCCTCGATGCCGAGGACCGAGAGCAGCGTTTCGGTGTCCCGCTCGTCGCGGACGAAAAGGGCCATCGCGCCCCCTCCGCGGTCGGCCTCGCGCGGGCGGCTGTCCTTGGCGTGATCGATGTAGTCGAATCCGTACTGCTCGCGCAGCCGCGCCAGGGCGTCGGTGTGAAAGCCGAGCGAGAAGCTGAGGTCGAGCAGCAGTGCGTACTGGCGCAGGGGGACCGGACTGGCGGGGGAGGCGACGAGCCGGACCGCCGTTTCCAGCAGCCATTCGCGCTGCTGCGGCGTGGCGCTCTGCCCGTAACGGTCGGCCCAGCTCGCGATGTCGATCCCCGCGGTCACCGGCGAGACGACCCCCACGCGCCGCAGTTCCCGCAGCGCCTCGGCCGGCTGCATGCCGCCCGCGACGAGAAGCTGGAAGAGGATCGAGCCGGCGATCCGCGTGCGGTCGAGGGCGGCCCGGCCGCCCGGATCGCCCCCTCCGTTCCGCTCCGCAACGGCGATGACGATCATGATGCCGACGGCGATCGCGCCGCCGGCGGCGATCATGACCAGGATCGCGATCAGGCCCACGCGCGGACCTCGAGGAGTCTGCGCAGCAGAAAATTGTCCTGCTGCGAAAGCGGATCAGCGGCCCAAATCCGACCGGATTTTCGGCGAGTCGCCACCGCTACGCGCCTCAAATCCGGCCGAATTTGGCCACGCTGCTCCACGTTCTCGCGTAAGGACATTTCTGCCGCGCAGACTCCTACACCACCGCGGCGAGCAGCGCGTCGACGCGTTCGAGTCTCTCGCGAAGCGCGGCCTCGTCCAGCACCTGCCGCGATCCGTCGATGGGCACTTCCTCGTCCAGACTGATCCAGCTCCGGCAGCCGGCGTACGCGTCGGTCAGCGGGACCTGCACCGCGTTGGCCAGCGCATACGTGCGGACGCCGATCACGTGCACGGCCTGATCGGGGCGGAACCGGTAGCGGGTCTCGAGCGTGGGGCGGTCGAAGACCACCAGCGGTTCGAGGCGGAGCACGGCGTCGTGATCGCGCAGCTCCCAGGTGCGCACGACCTCGCACCAGTGCGTGATGGCCACGCTCGCCGGCGCGGTGCCGCCCTCGTGATAGTTCGTCGGGAACAGGGAAAAGCGCTCCGCCTCCACGCCGAACTTCGGATCGCCGATGCCGCCCTTGCGGATCAGGACGACCTGCTCGCCGCGGCCGAGCGCTGCGATCGCCGAGGCCCATTCCTTGAGCGCCGTGTGGTTGGGAAGTTTCACCGGGTCTCCTCCGGCCGGAACGTGACGGAGTTGACCGGCCCTTCCCACACCGTGATCGCCGTGACCGCCGCCTTCTCCGGGGCGACGGCGCCGGACAACTCGCGGTAGAACCACTGCGCGATGTTCTCCGCGGAGGGATTGATCTGATCGAACGGCGGGACGTCGTTGATGCACCCGTAATCGAGCCGCTTGGCCAGCACCTCGAGCTTCTGGCGCGCGCTGACGAAATCGACGGCGATGGCGTCGGAGTCGACTCCGCCGCCCGCCCCGGCGAGCTCTGCCTCGATCTTGTAGGAGTGGCCGTGGAGCGGTTCGGAGATGCCGCGGTACTCGCGCAGGAAGTGCGCGGCCTCGAAGCGCGCTTCGACGCGCACGGCCCAGGTGCCGGCGGCGCGTTCCGGAAACAGGTGCTCGATCATCGCTTCCTCGATTCCCATCTCGCGCAACTCGTGCGCGGAGGCGTGAGACCGGAGCAGGGATTCTGCGCGGCGGTCGTCCCAGCAGGCGGATGGCTGGCTCGCCTCGGCGAGTTCGACCAGAGTCTCGAGCGTCCGCCGCCGCTGCTCGTCCATTTCCCGAAGTGTACAATGCCGCGCCTGATGCCGCTGCCGAAGAGCGTTGTCTGCTCCGCCTGCAAAAAGACGTACCCCGAAGGCTGGCGTCGGTGTCCATACTGCGGACACGACGAGCTGCGCCTCAGACGGGAGTCGGGGGTCCGCAAGTTCATGCAGAAGAAGCTCCAGGAGTACGAGCAGCGCGTCGGGCGGCAGCGCCGTGAACGCCCGCCGCGTCCCGAGGCGCGCGGACAGGAGCGGCGTCCGCAGCAGCAGACCGGGCAGGGCGAACAGCCGCGGAGCGAACGTCCCGGCCGCGGCCGACGCCGGCGCCGCCGCGGCGCGCGCGGTGCCGCGCAGGCGAACGCCGTCCCGCCCCCTCCGCACGCCCGCCCGGCCCCCCAGCCGCCCGGCCGGCCGCCCCCCGACGGCGGACAGCCGCGCAAACGGCGCCGCTTCCGAAGGCGGCGCGGCGGCAAGGGCGGTGGTGGTGGAGAAGGCCGCCCAGGTGGAAACGGCGGCGGAGGCGGAAGCTCTACCCCTCAGTGACGGCTTTGGTGGAGTCGATCCGTTTCGGACGGCTCAGGCGCAGATGCCGCGCCGTGCACTCCGCGAATCCTTCGCACCGCAGACAGTAGCCGTCCTGCGCTTCCGGTTTGTAGTCCACCGGGGGGCAGATGTTGACGCCCGGCACGACCTCGCGTTCTGCCGCGGCGATGAGGCGGTCGATGTCGCTGTCCGATCCGGTGCTGAGCGCTTTCTTCATCGCCGCGACGCGCGTGCGGTTGTGCGTCGCGAGCGTCACGTCCGGCTCCTGCGGCTGAGGTTGCGCCACGCGCGGCCCGAGGCGTGGCAGCGCGCGCACGCGCTGCGAAAGGAAGTAGCCGTAGCCGGCCACCGCGCCGCCCAGTGCCGCCATGTTCCCGCGGTTGCCGAAAAAGACACCGGCGACGAGCGCCGCGAACGCGAACCACGCCAGGTACGTCACACGGATCGGGATCACCAGCAGCAGGAACGTCTGGTCGCGATAGAGCGTGGCGTAGACGAACAGCAGCGTGAAGTTGATGAAGAACGAGCCGAGCAGCGGCACGCCGAGCGCCGCCGCGGCGCCGGCCGTGGCCAGCGTGGAGATCAGATAGAACGTGACGAAGTGACTCGTCCCCCATTCCTCTTCCACGGCGATCCCCATGAATCCGAGGAGGATGAGGTTGAGGAAGAGCGTGACGATCGGCGGGATGTGGAAAAAGCCGACGTATCCCGATTGCACGAACTGGTAGGTGAAGAGCCGCCACACGTCTCCGTGCAGCACCGCGGGCCAGTCGAATGCGAAGAGCTGAGCGAACCGCTGCGAGTCCTGGTTCTGCAGCAGGAACAGGGCGATGTTCAGGAACAGCAGGACATAGACCGACCGGAGGTTCTCGCCGCGACTGCGGAACATGCTCGTTGGCAACGTGTCCGGTGACGGAAAATTTCAGTGGACCACGACGTGGTCCAGCTCCTCGAACCGCAGCGTCTGCCCGTCGCGCAGCCCGTGCCTGGCGGCGACGCCCGCTGCGACTTCCAGCACGGAGAGCGAGGTTTTTCCCGGCGGATAGGTCGGGCAGGGATCGGCCTTGCACGGAGGGACGTCGTGCGCGACGTGCACGATCCGCCGCTGGTCGTCGATCCAGATCATGTCCAGCGGGATCAGCGTGTTCTTCATCCAGAACGGATAGTCGCCGCTCTGCGGAAAGAGAAAGATCATCCCCTCGTCGGGCGCGAGATGATCGCGGTACATGAGCCCCTGCTCGCGCGTGGCGTCGTCGGCGGCGATCTCCACACGCACCGCAAAGCCGTCGGGAAAGACGATGCGCGGGCCGCTCTGCGCCGCCTGCATCGGGGCGGGCGGAGGGGAGGAGTGCATCCCGCAGGAGAGAAGCTCGAGTGCCAGTACGAGCGCGAGTACGACTGTGAACGCTCGGCCCGCCGCGCGCGTCTCCTCACTCCTCATGTTTGGCCTCGACCACGTCCTCCTGCTTCGCTTCGCGGGGGATGAGGTCGTACTTCTTCGCGTAGTAGCGGAACGAGCGGAACGACATCTTCAGCAGCTCGGCGGCCTGCGTCTGCACGCCGCCGGTGCGTTCCAGTGCTTTCATCATGAAGATCTTGCCGATGCCTTCGAGGTGGTCCTCCAGCGAAATCCCCTCGTCCGGAAGATCGAAGGTCATGTCGGACACCGTGGAGCCGAGGAGGACCTGTTCGGGGAGCGACTTCATGGTGACGATGTCCGACGTTTCGAGGGCGATGGTCCGTTCGATCACGTTCTCGAGCTCGCGCACGTTGCCCGGCCAGTGGTACTTCTCGATGGCCCGCATGGCTTCGGAGGAGATCCGCTTGTGCGGCACGCCGAGGGTATCGCAGTACTTGGCGATGAAGTGCTCGACCAGCAGCGGGATGTCGTCCTTCCGCTGCCGCAGCGGCGGAAGGGCGATGGGGATGACGTTGATGCGATAGAAGAGGTCCTCGCGGAAGGTGCCGTTGCGGATCGACTCGCTCAGATCGCGGTTCGTGGCGGCGATGACGCGCACGTCGACCTGGGTCTCGGTGTTCGACCCGACCTTGCGCACCAGGCGCTCCTGCAGCACGCGCAGCAGCTTGATCTGCATGGCCGTCGAGGTGTCGCCGATCTCGTCGAGGAAGATCGTTCCGCGGTCGGCCTCATGAAAGAGGCCGCGCTTCTCGCGGATGGCGCCGGTGAACGCGCCGCGCTCGTGCCCGAAGAGCTCCGATTCGAGGAGCGTCTCGGGAAGCGCGCCGCAGTTGATGGAGACGAACTTCCCGCGCCTTCCGGAGTTGTAGTGGATGGCGCGGGCGATCAGCTCCTTGCCCGTGCCCGACTCGCCGGAGATCAGCACCGTCGAGCTCGTCCTGGCGATCCGCTGCACGATGGAGAAGATCTCCTGCATCCGCGAGCTGCGCCCGATGATGTTGGCGAAGGTGAAGCGCTCCTCGAGCGCGGTCCGCAGGTGAAGGTTTTCGGCTTCGAGCTGCTTCTGCTCGACCGCCTTGCGGACGATGATCTTCAGCTCTTCGATGTCGAACGGCTTGGCGATGTAGTCGAACGCGCCGGCCTTCAGGGCCTCGACCGCCGACTTCGTCGACGTGTGCGCGGTGATCATGACGACGGCGACCGAGGGCATCTGCGCGCGGATCTCGCGCAGCAGGTCCAGTCCCGAGCCGTCGGGGAGCATCAGGTCGCAAAGAACGAGGTCGGGCTCGTCCTTCTGCAGCGCGGCGCGCGCGTCGCTGAGCGTCGACGACGTCTGCACGCGGCCGCCGTCCTCCTCGAACACGATGCTGAGGAAGTCGCGCAGCGACGCTTCGTCGTCGACGATGAGCAGGTCCACGGAGGGAATTATACGGGCCGCAGCTCCTCCTCCCGGAGCAGGGTCACGAGCGCCTCCAGACGCGCGCGGTCGGGGCGTTCCCGCGCCATCTCCGCGAAGAGGCGCTCGATGCCGGCCCGGTAGCGGCGCGCGACCTCCGGCGGCGGCCGGAATCCCCGCGACTGCAGCGTGCGAACGAGCGCCACGGCCGGCGCGTCGCGCCGCAAGTGTGGCGGCAGCGCCATGACTGAGCTCCGCTTCGCCACCGCCGCTCCCGATTCGAGCAGCCGGCGGCGAACGCGGTTCTTCGCCGCGATGGTCTCCACGATTCCCGTGCGGCGGTGGGTGGGGAGGAAGTAGATCGCCAGCACCGCCGCGCGCGGCTGTCCGATCCGCCAGGCGCGGCCATTGCGCTGATCGAGCTTCACCGGATTCCACGGAATGTCGTAGTGCACCACCACTCCGGCGCGCTGGAAGTTCAGCCCCTCGGCGGCGATGTCCGTGCACACGAGGACGTCGGCGCTCCCGCGCTGAAACGCGGCCATGGCATCGGACGGCCGCGCTTCGCGCGAGGTGATCAGCGCGGCGCGCGGAAGGGACGCCGCGAGTTCCCGCGCGGTGGCCACCGCTCCGGTGAAGACCAGAGCCGGCTCCTTCGCCGCCTTCAGTGCCGCAGTCAGGAGGGCGCGTTTGACGTTCGGGGCCGCAGCGGCCGAGCCGCGCAACGCGTCGAGCCGGTGCATCTCCGCCCGGATCTCGTCCGCGCCGATGCGCGCCGGCTCCCGCGCGAACACCTCCCAGAAGAGCACCTCCTGGAATGCCTCGCGGTCGTCGCCGGCGGCGAATGCGCGCCGGTAATCGCTGCGTGAAAGGCGCCGGCCGGAGCGGAGGCAGTCGAGCGCGCGTTCATAGAACCGCGCCTGCCGGCGGACCGACTCCAGCAACGCGGCCTCGCTCGATTCCAGCCGCCGCCACAGCAGGCGCCGCAGCAGCTCGCACTGCACGCCGTCATCCGTCAGCGGAAAGCGGAGTTCGTCGATGCCGCCGAGATCGGGGAGCGGGTAGCGGATCACGCGCCGTCCGATCGAGCCGAATCGCAGCCCGTCGGGCAGGACGTCGCGGCCGCGGCGGATGATGAGCCGAGAGATGGCGATGCGCATGGCCTCGGCGTCGCGGCTGCGAAACGCGCCCTCGAGCGAGGCCACGCCATCGGGGCGCAGCGCGTCGTCCGGTACGATCAGCGCGAGCAGGGCGTGCAGATCGTCCGGGGAGTTGCAGACCGGCGTGGCCGTGACCAGCAGCAGCCTGGCTCCGATCGATCGCCGCGCCAGCGCCGCATACCGCTGCGTCGCGGGGTTGCGAAACGCATGTGCCTCGTCGACGATCAGCAGCCGGTCGCCCGGCGGTCGCGGAACGAAGGGCTCGGCGAGGAGCGACTCGTGCGTCCGCGCGCGCGCCGGCGCGCCGAACTCCGCGAGGGTGCCGCGCCACTGTGCGACGAGCGGCGCCGGCACGATCACCTCGATGTCCGATCGCGGCATGCGACGCGCGATCTCCGCCGCGATGAACGACTTTCCCAGCCCGGTCTCGTCGGCCAGGACTGCGCCGCGGTAGCGGCGAAACAACTCGAGGATGCGATCGACGGCGGCGAGCTGATGCGGCGCGAGGACGATCACCCCGGCTCGTTCCCCAGGCGCTCCGCGAGAAACTCCGCGAGCCTTCGCTCTTCGTCCGGCGTGATCCCATACGCCTGGGCCAGTGGCGCGGTGAGCGCGCTTTGCGGCAGCGGGATGCGGCTGATCGTCCGCGCGAAATAGCGGTAGTGATGGTCCTTGGCCCGCTCGGCGACCATCACCGCCAGCGCGTTCACGATCGTGGAGTTCAGGATCGCGGCGATACGCCGCGCCTCGGAAACGGACGCCGCCTCGAGCGCGTACAGCGTCTGGTTCGGGATCAGCGGCACGCTGTGCCCTCCGACGCGCTCCCGGTCGGCGAGCACGGCGGCGCAGATCCCGCGCGAGAGGTCCTTCCACACGACTTTGATGCCGAGGTGCTCGGGACACACCCAGGCGAGCCGGAG
>Ga0075272_1000109_pt1 | contig 19560 bp, 16 predicted proteins | sample SF_Rice_5C_0N_40_FD_69776 | JGI IMG/M metagenome (GOLD analysis project Ga0075272, IMG submission 69776) | Rice paddy soil microbial communities from Twitchell Island, California, USA - SF_Rice_5C_0N_404 | ecosystem: Environmental > Terrestrial > Soil > Paddy field/soil | place: USA: Twitchell... | reverse complement strand
GGCGTGCGCGCCGCGCAGTTCGACTGGCAAACGCCGGGCGAATTGCGGTCGGCACGCAGTGTGAGCGTCAGGGTCAAGCTCGGCCGTACTTGCCATTGGTCCTGCGCGTACGCCCCCACGCTGTAGATGGCCAGCGGCTGCCGTCCCGCAAGCGCGAAATTCTGCGCGGAGCTGAAATCCACCGTATCGGTGGCGAAGCCCGCCAGCGACGTCGTGATCGCCGGATTCAGCGTCAGTTCCGAAGGGTCGTAGTCGCTGATGTCGTCTCGCCGCCAGTTCACCCCGAATTTCGCATTGTGATTCCCGTGCGCCCAGGAAAAATCATCCACCAGGCCCCATTGCTCCACATTCCGCCCTTGCGGGAACAGGAAGCCGAAGGGATACAGTCCGCCGGTCGGGCCCAGGCAATTCATGCTCGAATCAGAAGTGCACAAAATCTCCGGAAATGTCGACAGCCCCTGCGCTTCATTCGTCGACTTGAAAATCGCCGAGTACCACAGATCGCTGAAAATAAAGTTGTTCACCGCCGTCGGGCTGAACACGTGCGTCCAGTTCAGCTGCCCGTCGTCCTGCGGTTGCACGCTGCTGGCGTCGAATGCCGGGTTGATCGGGTCGGCATAGGTCGGTTGATATCCTCGGTCCACGCGGAACTGCCCAAACAGCTTGTTGCTCTCGTTGACGTTCAGGTCGACACGCCCCGTCAGCATCCACTCGCGGTTTCCGCTCGCCGCCGACGTCGTGAAGCTCTCCAGGCAATCGGCCGGCGCGCCCGGCAATGACGACGCCGATGCGCAGCTCCCAGCCACCGGTGTCGCGTTCGCGATTCCTGGCGTCGCGTTGTATAGCGCGAACGCCTTGCTGTAAAACGCCGCATTCGACGCGCTTCCCGCAACGGCCGGTTGCGACAGCACGAAGGACTGGAACGCCGGTGTCGGCAGGAAGACCGGTGACGCCGTACCGAAAATGTACCGGATGCCTTCCGTATCCAGGAAGAAAAATGCCTTGTTCCTCTTAATCGGCCCCCCAAGCGATGCGGCCCACTGGTTGTTGTTCTGGAAAGGCCGCGGCTGCCCGCTCGCCTTCAAGAACCATTCGTTCGCATCGAGCGCGCGCCCGGTCCAGTAGTAGACCGCATTGCCGTGGAACTGGTTCGTTCCCGAGCGCGTGCTGTAGTCCACCTGCGCGCCTGCTTGCCGCCCGTATTGCCCCGTGTAGCCGTTCTCCACCACCGAGACCTGCTGCACATCATTCGTTCCCAGCAGCAAGTTGCTTGCTCCCGAATTGTTCAGGTTCAGGAACGCGTCGTTGTCATCGTTCCCGTTCACGGTGAACAGGTTTGCCGTGCCTGGAAGCCCGAACGCGCTGAAGTTCCCGTATCCGTTCATACTCGAAGTGTTCATCTCCACGCCCGGCGCCGTTTGCGCCACGTAGGTCAAATCGTTGCCCGGATTCGGAATGTTCTGCACCGCCTGTGTGTCGAAGTTGCTCGAAATGTTGGCGTCTTGCGTCTGCAGAACGGGAGCCGCTCCCGACACTTCTACCGTCGTCGCTCCGGCTCCAAGCTCCATCTTGATCGTGGTGGTCGTCGTCTGCCCCAGGTTCACCTGCACCGCTTGCTTCGCCGTTTTGAACCCGCTGCGCGTTGTCTGCAACGTGTAGCTTCCCGGCTTCAGCAAGGTGAAGCGAAACTGCCCGTTTGCTCCTGTCGTAGCGGTTTGCGTCAATCCGGTCGAATTGTTTTTAATTGTGACGCTCGCCCCCGCGATCACGGCGCCTGAAGGATCGGTCACCGTCCCAATGACTCCGCCCGTCACGATCGTCTGTGCGTTCAGCAATCCCGGCGCCAGCAATATCGCGAACGCGCAACATGCCGCAATTCTGATCCATGATTTCACTGACATATGAGTCCCGCTCCTCCCTCTTCCGCGTTCTCCGCCCCTCCAGATACGCGTTCGTTGCCCACAGTTGAACTGGACGCTGTTCAACTCGCACGTTTGTGTCCAACGCTGCTGTAAAAATCAACTCGCGCCTTTTGCGCACTTTGCGCTCTGCAGCATTCACCTGATTATTTTTTCTTGTATCCGCAATCAAGAATCGCGCCGCGCCGCATACCACAAACGGAATGCCGGAAACTTTTTCCTACCCCGATTGCCGTAGAGTGTTTTCGGGTCCTTTCTCCGGCAAGCGCAGTCCGGCGCAACAAGCTCTTTTCGCAAGCGCTCGCATACTCTTCCGCGTAATACATTGCGAGCCGCGCGCGTAGTAACATGGGAGATTCGACGCTGTGCGTGTGTCGCTCGTGATCGGCGATGCGGGAGAGATAAACGGACAACAACATGACGCCCAACAACCAGCCCGCCATTCGCGCTGAGCATGCTTCCCGCCACTATCAGCTCGGCGCAACGCTCGTTCGCGCCGTCGATGATGTCTCGCTTTCCATTGGCCAGGGCGAATTCGTCGCTCTGCTCGGCAGCTCCGGCTCGGGAAAATCCACCCTGCTGAATCTCATGGCGGGATTGGACCGCCCCACCTCCGGCGCCATTTTGGCGCGCGATCGCAATCTCGCCGAAATGTCCTCCGACGAACTGGCCGTTCATCGCAGCCGCACGATTGGCATGGTCTTTCAGGCCTTCAATCTGCTTCCCAGGATGACGCTGGAGGAAAACGTCGAGCTTCCGCTGCGCCTGGCGGAAGTCGAACGCAAAGACCGCGCTCCGCGTGTGCGCGAAGCCATCGAGCGCGTGCATCTGAGCGCCCGTCTGGAACATCGCCCCGCGGAAATGTCCGGAGGCGAGCAGCAGCGCGCCGCCATCGCTCGCGCGCTGGTCAATCGCCCCGCCATTCTTCTTGCCGACGAGCCCACCGGCAATCTTGACAGCGCCACCGGCGACGAAATCATGCGCCTGCTCCGCGAAATCAACGGATCCGGCATGACCATCGTGATGGTCACGCACGAACGCCCGCGCGCCGCCGAATTTGCTCACCGCCTGCTGCAGATGAAGGACGGCAAGCTCGTCGCCGATGGGGTGCTCGCGTGAAAATTCGCGACCTTACCGAACTCGCCGCCCGCAACCTGCGCGAGGCCGTTCTCCGCAATTCCCTCACCACGCTCGGCATCGCCGTCGGCGTGGCCTCGCTGGTGGCCATGCTTTCACTCGGCGTCGGCCTGCAGCAGTTCGCCAACAAGCGCCTGGCCGGCACCGGACTTTTCGACGCGATCTTTGTTTTTCCGCACCGCAACGACCGCGGCTTTGGCCCCAACCAAACGCCCCCATCCGCCAAGCCGCAGCAGTATCCCGCGCTCGATCGCCAGGCCCGTGAGCAGCTGGCCAAACTTCCCAACGTCGCGGAAGTTTATCCGGAGATTCGCTTCAGCACTGCTGTGGTCTATGACCGCGATTCCTATATGTCTACGATTGCTGGAATCCCGCAGTCCCAGAAGACCAGCGGCGCATTCGACGGTATGACCGGCAGATTCTTTTCCGGCCCTGATGCCAAGGAAACGATCCTCCAGATCGAATTCGCCAAGGAGCTTTCCAAGCAGCCTGATTCTCTGATCGGCAAGGAAATCACCGTCCGCTACGCCGAACGCCAATCGCTTCCCGCTCCGAGTTCGCCGGCTTCGAAGGGCTCGGGAAGAACCGGCGCGGGCGGCACTGCGAACGACAACGCAGGATTCGGCCTGTCGCCCGGCTTTTCCGTCATTCCGCGCGAGATGAAGCTGCGCATCGTCGGAATCGTTCAAACCGAGCCGGCCGGCTTCGGCGGTTTCGGGCGCGGCCGCGTGCTCATTCCCGAAACGCTGGCCGAAAAGCTCAGCGCCTCGCAATTCAATGACCTGCGCGAAATGTTGCGCGGCCAGTCCGCCGCGCCCACGTACGCCACGCTGACGGTCCGCGTGCGCAGAGCTTCCCAAGTCGTAGCGGTCGAGAAGAAAATCAAAGCGCTGGGCTTTTCCACCTTCTCTCTCGTCGACGCCAGCAACAACATCCGCCTGGTCTTCGCTGTTTTTGACGCTTTCCTCGGCGTGTTCGGCAGCCTCGCGCTGGTGGTTGCTTCGCTCGGCATTATCAACACGCTGGTGATGGCCATCCTCGAGCGCCGCCGCGAAATCGGCGTCCTGAAAGCGCTGGGCGCCTCCGATCGCGACGTCCGCCAGATCTTCTTCGCGGAAGCCGGCGTGATGGGCCTGTTGGGCGGGTGCTTCGGCGTTCTGATCGGCTGGCTGATCGGGCGCGCCATCACCGTGGGCACCAACATTTACCTTCACGGTCGTGGTTTCCCCTCCATCGAAATCTCCGCCGTGCCCTGGTGGATGGTGGGAGGAGCGATCGGTTTCTCCATCGCTGTGAGCCTTGCTGCGGGTTTGTACCCTGCCTCGCGCGCCGCGCGGCTCAACCCCGTCGAGGCCCTCCGCTATGAATAGCGCCCGGCCCGGCGCTGTCCTGAATTTTCATGCGGCCGAAAGCCGCTTTCGGAGTGTGGCAGCTTGCTGCCGCTTTGATCACCTCACGTCGAGACCACGCCCCCGCCTTCGAAACGTGTCACGCGCACCCGCTCAGCGGGTGTCATCCCGAACCCAGCCTCGACGCATTTGGTCGGGAATGGGGGTGCGCGCATTTTGCGCCCCGGATGGCGTGCCGGGGAGGGATCTGCTTTCGGTTTTCCGTGCCCTTCGGCCGGCGGTGATCGCGTGTTTCGTGCTTCTCGCGTTCGCCTTATGCCTGGCGCCCAACACCCGCGCGCAAGGCCGCGCCGAATGCCGCGAAGCTCCCAGCAAAATTCTCGGCCACGCAGTCCCTTATTGCGTGATCCTTCCGCCCTCTTACGACGCGAGCAAGACGCGCCGCTATCCCGTCCTCTATTTGCTGCACGGGCTGGGCGGAGATGCGCAAAGCCTGATCGCGTCGGGCGAACTCGACCTGTTGGAAGACCTCTGGCAACAGAAGAAAATCGTCGATTTTCTCATCGTCACGCCCAGCGCGGGCCGATCGTTTTACATCAATTCCCGCGACGGGCGCGTGCGCTACCAGGATTTCTTTATCCGCGAATTTCTGCCCTACATCGAAACGCACTACCGCGTCCTTCGCGACCGCCGCGACCGCGGCATTTCCGGTATTTCCATGGGAGGGTACGGTGCGCTGCGTTTCGCCTTCCTCTACCCGCAGCTGTTCGGGTCCGTCAGCGCGCACAGCCCCGCGCTCGTCGAAAAGCCTCCGCGCGCCAATCTTTCCGGTGCGCAGGACATGGCCATCTCGCGTTTTCTGGGCGCCGCGTTCGGCGCGCCCTTCGATCCGCCCTACTGGACGCGTGAGAGCCCTTTCACCATCGTTCGCGAACGCCCGCGCCCTCGCGACCTGAAGGTTTATTTCGACTGCGGCACTTCCGACGATTTCGGCTTCAATCGCGGCGCCTTAGCCTTCCACAAGCTTCTGCTCGCCCGCGGCATCCCGCACGAATTCCATCTCTATCCGGGCGGCCACGACTGGTCCTACTTCGCCCAGCATCTCCCCGCGTCATTCGAATTCCACTCCGAGGTTTTCCGCAGCGGAAAGTAAGAGAGGTTCGCGGTCTTTCAGAGGTTTTTCCCGCGCTTGCATGAAGTCAACTTCTTGAAGAGCTAACAGGCAGGGCTATCAAGCGGGCGCCGCCTTAGCCGCCTTCCGCACCTCGGCGTCGAAGAACTTGCGCCCGCTCAGCACGGCGCGCACGGCGAGCAGCAAATCGCGCGCGCCGTTGGCCTTGTGCACGTATCCATCGAAGCCCGCCATGCGGCTCATTTTTTCCAGTTGCGAGCTGGCGTGCGTGCTGAAGAACAGAATCTTGGCTCGCGAGCCCGATTTGCGGATGCGGTTCGCGGCCGAGAAACCGCCGCCACCCGGCATGGTCAAATCCATGATGATCAGATCGGGGTCCAGTTCGCGCGACTTGATGACCGCTTCCACCGCGTCTTTGGCTTCGCCGCAAACCTCAACGTCCCGCTCGTCTTTCAGCAGAGTGCGTACGCCCTGCCGCGTGACCTCGTGGTCGTCGACAACGAGCACGCGCCTCTTCCCTTCCGCCGTGGCGAGCGGCTCGGCGGCAGCCCAAGGCGCCTGTCCCGCTCCGGACTTGGCTCCTTGCGCAGGCTGGCTCGCTCCTCCCTTGTACCCCAGCGCCCGGGCCGCTTTCAGCAGCTCCGCTTCGGTCAGCGGAGACTCGATGGGCTCGGCTTCGCCCACGGGAACCCGCGCCGATACCTCCGTCCCGTGCCGCAGCTGACGCACTTCCAGCGCCCCTCCGAACTGCTGCAGCCGTTCGCGCATTCCCGCGATCCCCACGCCCTGCTCCTGCGCGCCCGCTTTGGTGAACCGCTTCCGACCGATTCCCTTCCCTTCATCCTGAACGATCAGCGCCACAGTTCCGTCTTGGGAGCTGACGCGGATTTGCGCCGTGTGGCTCCCCGAATGGCGCAGCACGTTAGTGAGCGCCTCCTGCACGACGCGGAACAGCGCCATCTCTTTTTCGTGCGTCATGCGCGGAACGCTGTCGGGCACATCCACTTTGACTTCGATTCCACTGCGTTTCGTAAAGCCCTCGACGTACCAATTCAACGCCGCCCCCAGGCCCAGTTCGTCCAGCAGCGGCGGGTGCAGCACGTAGGAAAGCGTGCGTATCTCGTCCTCGATCTTCTTCACCAGCGAGGCTGCGTCCGTAATTCCTTTTTCCGCCTCCGCATCGATGCGCTGCTGCTTGGCCACCTGCATCAGCTGCATGACCACCACCGCGAGTTCCTGCCCGGTGATGTCGTGCAAATCGCGCGCGATGCGCCGCCGTTCTTCCTCCTGCAGCTGCATGATGCGCGCCGAGAGCGCGTGCAGCGATTCCTCTTTCTCCAGCAGTTCCTGGTTCTTGAGCATCAGCTCGGTCATTTCCGCGGCGGTGACTTTGATGGTGGTGGCCTTCGGCCAATGGACGGGACTAAGCGTCAGGCGCACGGCGCGCGTCTTCTCCTGCTGCTCCGGGTCCTCCAGGCGGAGCGAACCTTCCACCGTTTCGCGTGCGGCCAGTTCCAAGGCCTCGTTCAACTCCGGCCAGGACTCAGGCGGAAGAAGATACGTCAATTTGGTCTGGCCCTCCTGCACGACGTCCGGCGAGGCGCCGAAGAGGTACGTGAATCGAGCATTGCAGTAGAGGATCACGCCGTCGGTCGAGACATGCGCGACGCCTTCCTGAATTCCCTCCAGCAGCGCCATGACCATTTCCAGGTTGGTGTCGGCCGGAGAAGCATTTTCCGCGTGGAGGTAGGCCGGCGCATGCCACACAGCATCGCGCCGAGCCGCAGCGGAATGCTCGCCGGGCGAATCAGGAGAATTCTGCGCCGGGCTGTGCTTGCGGGAAGATGCGCGCAGCAGAGGTCCGGCTTTCAGGTCGGAGGCGCGCGCGCGGGCGCGATCCTCCTGGCGGGAAAGCGGCGTTTTCCTTTCGTTGCTCGATGAACGCAACTTGCGCGGCACAGTCTATCTTTCTTTGGGCGCGCGGCTCAGTGGACTGGGTTATTTCGTAAGGGCGGCTCGCGCCGATGGCGACCGAAACTCTTCTGAGCCCACATTATATACTTCCGCGCGCAGGCGAACAGTAGCTTGATTGCTAGGGGAAGAAAGGGACGAAAGCGCAATCCCGGAGAGCGGGAGGCCCCGAAAACGTGCCGAGAGATTTTGGCAGTTTTGTTGAAGCGAATGGAGTTACGGCGATAATCTCTCGGCAGGGGTGCCGAGAGATCCTCTTCGCCTCGCCTTCGCTTTTCCGGGGTCCTGGGAGGGCCCTTGCGCGCCCTTCCGTGGCTCCGAGGTATGCGACGGTCGTCAACGGGTCGCTCTTCTCCTGAACAAAGAGAGCATAGCACAGCCCGTTCTATTAGTCAATAGGTAAATATTACATGGCATAACAGGCCGGCTGCCGAGCGCCTGAGCGCGAGGCTCCGGATTACTGGCGGATGACGGTGACGACGGCGCCGTCCACCTTGCCTTCGGCCAGCTTGTAGGGCACCACGCGCATCTTGTAAGCCTGCCCGCCGCCATCGGAGACGATTTGCTCGACCGACTGCGGATTGGCCAGCACCTGCCTCACGATTTTCTGCAGGTCGGGCAAGGCAATGGTGGGGTTGATGTTGTCCAGCGGGCGCCCCACGTCATGGGAGATCAGGCCGAAGATTCTCTCGGCCGCCGGAGTGAAGCGGCGGATAGTGAGATCGCTGCCGACGATCACGATGGCGATATCGACGCTGGCCAGCAAATTGGTCAGGTCGCTGTTGATCTGGCTGATTTCGGTATTGCGGCTGCGCAGTTCGTCGTTCACCGTGCTCAACTCTTCGTTGGCCGATTGCAGCTCCTCCTTGGCCGTCTCCAATTCTTCGTTGGTGCTCTGCAGCTCCTCGTTGCTGGAAAGAATCTCCTCATTGGCGGACTGCAGCTCTTCGTTGGTGGCCTCCTGCGTTTCGATCACGGACTGGAGATACTCCTTGGTGGCGGCGAGTTCCTGTTCGAGCTTGGCCACGCGCCCCGCATTCCGCTTTTCATCCCGGGAGGCGCGCAATTCTTTGGGGAGGCTGGGCCGGAACGGCGCATCTTCGAGGAGGATCATGAAATACAATTCGTTCTGATTCCCGACGCGGAAGGGCAGGACCTGAAGATTGACGGGCCGTGTGTGGTCGGTATCGCCGTTTCCGTTGCCGATTCTCACCTGCACGTTCTGGCGGTAAACGGGAGCATTGTCTTTCCTGGCCCGTGTGATGGCATTGCGCAAATCAAGGAGAAGACCTTCGCGCGCCATTTTCAGGATGCTCAGGCTGGCGCGGCCGGGGGCCAGCTTGAAATAGCGGCTGACGCCGCCGCGCGTATGGATGATTTCCAGGTCCTCATTGACGAAGGCCGCTGCGGGCGAGTACTGGGCCAGCAGGCGCCGATCGAACTCCTTCTGAATCTCCAGGTAATTCCAGGTGGACTCCTGCGGCTTGGCGGGCAGACGGATGGGCCCCTGCTCGGCCGTTTCGGCGGGCCGGGTGAGCGAAAAGGTAACCGTCTGACGGCTGGGCAGCCCCTTCTTGGAAAAGAACTTGAGGGAACGGTTTTCCAGGGCGAACAGATGGGAGGCCGTTCCGACCCCTTCGGAAGTTCCCAGCACGAGGTACCCGCCCGCACGCGTGGCGTAATGAAACAAGGAAATGATGCGGCTCTGCGCCGCAGGCTCGAGGTAGATGAGCAGATTGCGGCAACAGATGATATCCATCTGCGAAAAGGGAGGATCGTTCAGGACGTTGTGTTGGGCGAAAATGCACAGGTCGCGAATGTTCTTGCTGATGCGGTAGCCGCCTTCAACCTTGGTAAAAAAGCGGCGCAAGCGTTCGGGAGAAACGTCGCTCTCGATATTCTCCGGGTAAATGCCGGCGCGCGCACGCGTCACCCCCGTGTCGTTCACGTCGATGCCAAACAGTTGAATGGCGGTGCGGGAAGCGCGCATGCCGAGAAACTCGAGCAGCACTATGGCCACGGAGTAGGTTTCCTCGCCGGAGGCGCAGCCGGGAGTCCACACACGGATGGTGGCATCGCTTCCGCGGTTTTTGAAGATATTGGGGAAGATCTCGGCCTTCATGCCCTCGAACACGCTGGGATTGCGGAAGAAGCTGGTCACGTTGATGAGCATGTCCTGGTAGAGGGCCTTGATCTCGGCGGGGCTGGACTGCACGTATTTCACGTAGTCTTTGATGGCTTCGAGCTTGTGCACGACCATGCGGCGGTGGATGCGGCGGAGGATGGTGCTCTGGCGGTATTGCGTGAAATCAACGCCCGTGCTTCGGCGCAAGAGGTGGAAGATGGCGTTCAGGCCGCCTTCCACGGTGGGCTCGACTTCGATCTCTTCCACGGGCGGCCGGACGACGTAGGGGTGGTGAGCAATGCGCGCCAATTCGCGGGCGATGCCCTTGGGCGGAAGAACGTAGTCGACGCAGCCGGCGGCAATGGCGCTGCGCGGCATGTTCGAAAACTTGGCGGTGTTTTCGTCTTGGGCGAAGGTGACACCGCCCTGCGCCTGGATTTCGGCCATACCCAGCGTGCCGTCCGAGCCATATCCGGAGAGGATGACGCCGATCGCGCGATTGCCCTGGGCTTCAGCCAGGGAGCGCATGAAATGGTCGATGGTCATGTGCGAGGTGGTCGACTCCCCGCGCGGGGAAAGCCTCAGGCTGTGGTTGGAGATGGCCATGTTGGCGTTGGGCGGGATGACGTAGACGTGATTCGCTTCCACGCGCATGCCTTCGGTCACTTCGCGGACGGGCATGGCGGACCTCTTGGACAGCAATGCGGTGAGGCCGCTTTCGTGTTTGGGATCCAGATGCTGGATCAAGATGAAGGCCATGCCGGTGTCATCAGGGAGAGACTCGAGCAGATCGGAGAAGCTCTCGATACCTTCAGCGGAGGCGCCGATGGCGGCGATCAGCAAATCGTTCGCGCGGTGCGCCGGCTTGGAGCCGTCTCCGGAGGACGAGGCGGCGCGCTTAGCGCGAGGCGCTTCCTTCTCAGGAGTCTCGACCGCTGCAGAAGAGTTGTTATTCTTTCGATTGGGCTTCTTGGCTTTCATATGCGCCCCGATTGGGACGGCAGACCGGGCTCGTTCGCACGATCGGGCCCGCCGTCCTCTGATCTCTTTTCGTGGACTTGAATATACACCAACCGCGCACGACCGGCGTTCTTTCCGGGCGAATGCCCCGCCCCGATGGGCGTGAGGTGGTTGCGGCGCGTTGCCGCCAGTGTGTTCTCGTGTTTCTTCGGGCTCAGTTGTGTCGTATGTCGTTCGTGTCTATGCGGCTGCGACCCATGCAGGGTTCGCGGCCGCAGTGGGAACCACCTGAGGGGATTGTAGTGCTTCGCGCGCGGAAGGGGCAAGAAGGAGGGGACGCGCAGGGTGGCCGTGCTCAATTGACACATCTCATGGGATGTCCTATCCTATAGGATGTTGAAACTGTCTGGCATCCGAGGCGTGGTCCTCGATACGACCATCGTTGTCGCGGCGCTGCGTACTCGGTACGGCGCAGCGAACCACGTATTACGGTTCGTAGCGACCCGGAAGCTCGTGCCGTTGGCAACACCGCCGCTCTTCCTCGAGTACGAAGAAGTCCTGAAGCGGCCGGAACAACAACTGGTTCATGGGCTAAAATCCGAGGAGGTCGATGAGTTTCTGTCCGAACTTGCCGCCTTGATTGAGCCTGTTGAAGTTCACTTTCAATGGCGGCCACAGACCGCAGACCCGAGCGACGAAATGGTGATCGAGGCCGCCATCAACGGCCACGCCGACGCGTTGGTGACTTACAACGTCGCAGATTTCCGGCTGGCGGGCGAGCGATTCCGCATTCCCATCCTGCGCCCGCCGGATCTCGTGAGAAAGGTGGGATGATGAGCAAGGCTACCTATCCACTGAAGCTTCCGCACTCCATTAAGCGAGCGGCGCAACGTCTGGCAAAAGAAGACGGCGTCTCCCTGAACCAGTGGATCGCGGCTGCTGTCGCGGAGAAAGTGGGCGTGGTCGAAACGGCCGCGGAGTTCTTTAGGAAGCGCGCGGGCCAGACAACCGGCGCGGGGTTGATGAAGTTTCTTCGCCGCGCACCCCATGTCAAGCCCGAGCCTGAGGACGAGACAAACGGTACTTGATGCCTCGGAAGAAGTGCGCGCCCAAGGGGACGATTTTAGAACTTTTCTGAGGGAGTTCGTGTCAGCATTGCCACAGGATTGAGATTCACGATACACCCAACCTAATAGGGCGCTGCTGAGCTAGCCGCTGACAAAGCAGTTCTCCGGTTTGATTAGCCTTTTCCCAGCAGAGTGCCTTCCGGATGCATGACCGGCGAATTCGCTACACTTTGCTCGCGGCAACAATCACGTAGCCCGGAGCCGGAAGCGCAGCAAATAGTTTCATAAGCACGACAATCACGCTTTCTCCCGCTGGTGTGGTGAATGTCTTGATTTGCGTAATGTGTTCAGCCTGTTCCCCTGCGAGCGGTCGACTGGATCCCACCCATGTTCCTAGATCATCCGCTTCCCCGAGTATCGCCGGAACGACGAACTTCTCTCTTATGTTGGTAATTCCGAACTCAGCTACAGCCAGCGCGTAGGCTGATTTCGCTATCAGCCGCGCAAAAGATTTGTGATCAACTCTCGGGACTTCAATTCCTTCCGCACGATACCGGCGTCCAATCTCCTGTAACAGTACAGTTGGACTGGTGTTCTCTCGAAGACTCACCAATACTGTCTCCTTAGATGTTATCGGCACACCACGTTGCCCGCGCAGGAAGGCTGGCAAAGGCTCGAAAAGCGGCAACTGAAGAATCAACGGAAATTCGGCTAAGGGCACGTGGATTTCCTGACGAACGCCACGTATAACCATTAGTAGCGGAAAGCTGGCAGGATACTCTCCCTTGCGAGATTTAAATCCGAACGCAGCTCTCATCGCGTGAGCGGGGCCCCTCGCGAAGGTGAGTTCGAATCGCGATGTGATTGTCGCGCATTTGGGGCAGCTAGCCCGCGGCAGCGTTGCGGTCCCGTTCAGGCTGTATGCAATAATGTGTTCGCCTGACAGCTGATCTCTATCCCCACAATAAATGCACTGACCCACGGGCGGGAATCTGCGATGAATTGGTACAGTGCGTTCGGGCGAAGTCTCATTCATCGGAGTCTTGTCATAGGATATCAGCGGCCCAACCTCTGGCAAAAGAAGACGGCGTCTCCCTGAACCAGTGGATAATCGCGGCTGCTGTCGCGGAGAAAGTGGGCGTGGTCGAAACGGCCGCGGAGTTCTTTAGGAAGCGCGCGGGCCAGACAACCGGCGCGGGGTTGATGAAGTTTCTTCGCCGCGCACCGGACGTCAAGCCTGAGCCCGAGGACGAGAAAAACGGTACTTGATGCCTCGGAAGAACACGCTGCTGCTGCGCCGGGAGAAAGCGCACGAGACACGTCGCACTGGAGGGGAAGGCCAGGCTCCGGGCCCAAGAGGTGCCGCGGGGTCAGGCGGCGAATTCGCTACCGTTGCGGAGGAATTCGTAGCGCTCGATGGCGGCGGCGACGCCAACGTCGCCTGAATATTCGGGGCTGCTGCGCAGGACGCGCCCGAGGCAGCGCACGCGCACGGGGCCCGCCTGGGTGAGTTCATGGGGCAGCGTCATCATGATTTCCAGCGGCGAACCGGCCCTGAGCCCTTTCGGGAGATGGAAGTAGATGCCGCGGGAACTGACTTCACGCGACTCCGTTTCGGCCTCGCCAACCACCGTTTCATCCGTCCAGCGCACCGTTAGGGGCAAACGCATCAAGAACCGCCGCGAAGACCTACGCTCTTTCAACGCCACAGGACACCTGCCTCGTAAAATGAAGGTTCCGCCCGGAACACGCCCCTAAGCACCTAACGCATAAGGGCTTACGCGTACGGCCGCGGAATCCCGTTCGCTTCACCTCTAAGGTAGGTTCTAACCCTTGTTTCTCCAATAGAGCGAAAGGCTCAATTCGTTTTCGACATTTTGGTACGCGGGTACTGGGCGGACGCGCAGTCTCCGGCGCGCCGCGACCCGAGAGGTTCGGCACACGTACAGTCCGAAGAGGCGGGTTGCTACACGAATCTACGGACGCGAATCCTGGTTCATTTGATAAGGCGCGCTCCAGTTTCTCGCGGGCGAATGACCGCTAAGTCCCGCACAAAGGAAATGGCATGGCGGTTGGACAATAGAAGCACCGCACGTTTTGGACAGGAGACAAGCATGACTAAGAAGCTTTGGGTGACACTCGTACTGCTGGGCTTAGCCGGGACTGTGGCTCCCACGCTCTTCGCTGCGAGCCGCGCGAACGATGTCAGCCGAATCCAGAATTCGGCGCAAGTGTTCCGAGAGATCATGAGCGCGCCCGACAAGAGCATTCCGCACAACTTGCTGCAATCGGCGCGCTGTGTGGCCATCGTTCCAAACGACGTGAAATTCGCCTTTTTCCTGGGCGGAGATTACGGCAAGGGGCTGGCCACGTGCCGCACAGGAAACGGCTGGAGCGCTCCCGTGTTTCTGAAGGTCGAGGGCGGGAGCTTCGGGTTCCAGTTCGGCGGGTCGTCGACAGACATCGTCCTGCTATTCATGAATAACCAGGCATTGCAGCACCTGCTGCAAACGAAGTTCAAACTGGGAGCGGGCGCCTCGGTGGCCGCGGGACCCGTCGGGCGAAGCACAGCGGCGGCGACGGACATTGGGATGCACGCGGAGATACTCTCTTATTCGCGCAGCCGGGGGATTTTTGCGGGAGTCAGCCTGAATGGAAACGTGGTGAAAGCGGACCGGCAGTCCGATCGCGCGATGTACGGCACGGACGTGACTCGCCAGGAAATCATCGACGGCAAAGAGCCGGTGCCGGCCGCGGCCAAGCCGCTGGTGCATGAGCTGGCGCACTACTCGAATCAACAAATCCACACAGGGCAGTAAAGAGAAGTCCGGTATAGGCGGGTTTGCACGGCGGTCCGCTGGGGCAGGCGCCGCCGTGTGCCCTCGCTGGACGTGGCGAAGGCGCGGCTGGAGGCTTGATTTGGGCTTGCGTTTGGGGAGCTTTGGGCGTACACAGTAGGATCAGCGTAGTTACACACCCCTCTCGGAGGGCCTCATGCCCGAGACAGCCACAGTAACGCCCACGCCACTGTCTTTGCGCAGCTTCGTGCAAGAAGAAGCGACCGTGGTGCGGTGCAGCGGGGAGTTGACCTCATCGAGCTCCGCGCTGCTGAAGACGTATGTGAAAGGCGCCCTGCCGGACACCAAACGGGTCATCCTGGATCTGACCAACCTTTCGCGGATGGACAGCTCCGGGCTGGGCGCGATCGTGGGGCTGTACATTTCGGCGAAGAACGCCGGGCGGAAGCTGGAAATCATCAACCTGAGCCCGCGCGTGCGGGAGCTGTTCGGGCTGACCAACCTGCTGGGCGTCTTCGAGGCGTGCGGGCAGTACGGGACGCGTCTGCCGTAACTCCGGCGGGATCAGCGATTTCGAATGGTCGAAGCTAGCAGTCCGCGCGGGCGAGTGGCCAGGAAAATACTGTATCGTTTCAGCATCTTTTCCGGAATTTTCCCCTTTGACAATCCGGTTTTTCATGTAGAATCGAGGCGTTTCTCGATTTCTCGCGGGTTCTCCCCAGTCCTGCTCTCTCTCGGCAGTCCGTTCACGTCGTCCTCGAGAAATAAAAACTAGCGGAGATTGTTTCTCGAACGTGCTGCCGGAAAACGCTCAACACCCCCAGAGTGCGAAACTGACGCGACGCGGCCTGCTGAAGGGCGCGGCCGGCCTAGGCCTGCTGGCGCAGCTGGGCGGGCTGAGCGCGCTCGGCGCGTTCGCGTCGCCCGCCGGGCGCGAGGAACTTTCGGCGGCCAATCCGTTGCCCGTGGGGCCGCCGCTGTCGCTCGCGGATGACGCGCTGCTGGAAGAAATCGAGCACGCCAATTTTCTGTACTTCTGGGAACAGACCAATCCCCGGACAGGACTGACGCGCGACCGCTACAACGTACGCATGGGCGAGGGGAACCGGCTGAGCAGCATCGCGGCGACCGGTTTCGGCCTGACCGCGATGTGCATCGGTGAGAAGCGCGGCTACGTCTCGCGCGACGAGGCCAGCGAGCGCGCTCTGACCGCGCTGCGCTTTTTCTGGAACAAGCTGCCGCAGGAAAATGGCTTCTTCTATCACTGGGCCGACTTCGAGACGGGGCAGCGCATCAAGCGGTCGGAAGTATCGTCGATCGACACGGCGATTCTTCTGTGCGGGATCCTGACTTGCCGCGCGCACTTCCCTCACAGCGAAATCAACGATCTGGCCGAACGCATATTCAATCGCGTGAATTGGCGCTGGCTTTCCGAAGACACGCTGCTGCTGCCCATGGGCTGGACGCCCGAGCGGGGATTCCTGCACTACCGCTGGGACAGTTATTGCGAACTGATGATGCTGTACCTGCTGGGGCTGGGGTCGGAAAGCCATCCGCTGCCCACGGGGACGTGGGAGGCGTGGAAGAGGAAGCGATTCAATTACGAAGGGATCGAATACATCGGATCGTTCGCGCCCCTCTTCGTGCACCAGTACTCGCAAGCGTGGTTCGATTTTCGCGGCGAGCGCGACCAGTACGCCGACTACTACGAGAATTCGATTCTGGCGACGGAGGCGCACCGGCGCTTCTGCCTGAATCTGGGGAGACAGTTCCCCGATTACAGCGCCGAATTATGGGGGATATCCGCGTCGGACTCGGAGAGGAGCTACATGGTGTGGGGCGGGCCCCCACGATCGGGGCCGATCGACGGCACCATCGTGCCGTGCGCTTCCGCGGGCTCGCTTCCCTTCTTGCCCTCGGCGGTGATGCGCGTGCTGCGAACGATCCGCTATCAGTACGGCGCGGGAACGTGGAGCCGGTACGGTTTCGTGGATGCATTCAATCCGCTGGCCAACTGGTACGACACTGACATCGTAGGAATCGACACAGGGATCACCCTATTGATGGCGGAAAACGCGCGCACGGGCTGGGTCTGGCAGACATTCATGAAGAACCCCGAGGCGCAGCGCGGGATGGAACGCGCAGGATTCCACTCGTATTCGCCGGCGCCCTACCAGATCATCCGGCCGCAGCCGGTGTCGACCGCTTCGTTGGGGACGAGAGAGCGGCGGCACGTGGCGCAACAATGGAGCGCGGAAGCCGGGCGCGAGCGGTGAGAAGCAAAGCCGACGCGCGCGCGTGCGGGCGACGGGCGGCTAACGGGCTCTTGCGTCGCGTTTTGGTTTTGGGATGAAACCAACGCGGCGAACGATGGTGTCCTGCATGTGGTAGGTGCGCTGTTCTGGCGCGCCGTTGCTCAAATCTTCGAAAGAAAATGTGATGTCGGCGCGCGCCGCTGGGCGGGACTTCAACTGCAGCGGGAGCTTGCCGCAGAGGTCGCTGTCGACGAAAGCCGTCTCGTACTGCTGGTGCTTGATGCTCCAGGTGTAAACGCGAACCTGGCTGAAGTCGCACACTTGGCCTTCGGGACCCGTAGCGCCCAGCACGAGGTATTGCGGCCGTGTCGAGCCGTTGCCGTCGGGAACGCGATTTAATTCCGACCAGGCCACGATGCGCACGCCCGCAGAGTCGGCATAATCGGGCAGCGGGTCCGGCACGTCGAGCGCGATGAAGCGGCCGAGCATCCAGCCGGCGACGGTTCCGTGGTCGGGGGTCTTGGCCAACACGAGCCACCAGTCTTCTTTGCGGATGGGCTGGGATGCGGACGTGGAGATCTCTTCCTCCCCAGCCGTTTGGCCGGGCGCCTCGTAAGGAACGACGGTGCGTTCGAGCAAGAGGACGGGAACGTTCTTCTTGAACTGATCGACGCGGGGCGTATTGCGGCCGGGCTGGAGATGGATGTTGCTGAGGACTGCCGTGTGCCCGCGCGCAACCACCGGCATGGCGGCGGCCCTGACGGTCAAGTCGCGAGCCTGATCCCATAGCGCGGAGGAGAGCAGTTCGCGCTGATTGACCCAGCCAGTCAAGCCGCCGTCGGTGCGCACCTGCACGTCCTCGCCGTAGCGGGCGAGGACGCGGAAGCGGTCGCCGAACGTGGCGGTGGCGACGGGCTCGCGCACCTGCGCGGTGGTGCTCCATAGAGTTACATTGCGATTGCCTGCATACACAATTTCCGACGGCCCGTGCGTATGCCGGAAGCGCAGGTAGGCAGCCACAGCAATAATTGCGAACAGAACGAATCCAATTCCTATTTTGCGCATTCAACTCCGCCAATGGCCGGAAGGGCGATTCTCAGGTTCAAAAAGGTTACGGTACGTTTATGAGTGCTCATCCAGAACTGCCAGCCGATAACAGCGAGCAATTCTACAACCAATACGATGCACGGGTTTGGAAACTGGCGGGCGAAACGCGCAAGGTGTTGCGTCAAAGTCACACAGCGAGTCTGTTACAATGCGGGACTTTCAACGGTTTCAAGAGCTTAGGGGGAAAAGATGGCGACTTTGGAGAAGCTCAAGCCGGTGGCGCTGCTGCTGCTGCGTCTGGCCCTGGGCGTTATTTTCCTTTACCACGGACTGCCGAAACTGAGTCACTCGCACGAATGGATGAATAATTTTAGACACATGGGTTTTCCCGGATACTTCGCCTACATTGCGGGGATTTTTGAGGTGTTTGGCGGGGCGCTGCTGATCGTCGGGCTGTTCACGCGCATTGCGGGACTGTTGCTCGCCGGAGAGATGGCGATTGCGCTGATCAAAGTTCACGGGCTGCTTTCGAGCCCCGGCAGCGTTGGGAAATACGAGTTCCCTCTGGCGCTGTGCACGGCGGCGTTCGTTCTTGCCACGGTCGGAGCGGGAATGATCTCGTTCGATCAGGCGCTGTTCGAGAGGCGTCCCGCGGCCGCCGCGCGCAAGAAGGCCTGAGGTCGACTCGCCACTCCGGATTCCGGATTTTCGCCAAAACCAAGAGCCGATGACGACGAGGAACTGCTCGCGGAGCTAACTCGTCGCGGGGCTCCGGCCAGTGGCTGAAGAGGCCGCGAAGAAAGTCCCGTAATAATGGCTGAGTGTCCTGCCCCGCCTTAGGGTAGACTATCTACCGTGTAAGGCGTCCAGAAGCGATACCCCGAGTTGAACTCATCCCGGGCGAGGAGGGATGAAATGGCGGTCTGGCGAAGGCTCGTATCGTGGCTCTCCTGGTTCCCGTGGTATCGACGCCACGCGCGCGAGGCCGATCTCGAACGCGAGTTGCGCAGTCACCTCGAATTGGAAGCCGAAGCACAGGAAGACGCTGGTCTGCCGCCGGAACAAGCTGCCTATGCTGCGCATCAAGCACTGGGCAACACGCTGAAGATCGAAGAAGACGTGCGCGCAGCATGGGGACTCCAGTGGCTCGAAAAACTTGCTCAGGACGTGCGCTTCGGCCTGCGCATGCTGCGTAGGTCCCCTGGCTTCACCGTCATCGCTATCCTCACCCTCGCTCTCGGCATTGGCGCGAATACCGCCATTTTCAGCGTGGTGAACGCGGTTCTGCTCGAACCGCTTCCCTTCCATGACCCCAGCGGCTTGGTTCAACTCTGGGAGACGGAATCGGCGCCCGGCAATTTTGCGCTGACCGGCGGCGATTATCTGGCCTGGCAGAAGCAGAATCGCACCCTGGCCGGCACCGCCGTGCTTTCCTGGCCGCAAAGCGCAAACCTGAGTGCCGGCCATCAAGCGGAAACGGCGGTCGTGGAGCAGACACAAGGGAACTTCTTCTCCTTGCTTGGCGTTCAGCCGATGCTCGGGCGCGGCTTCGCCAAAGACGAAGAGCAAGCAGGCCGAAACCGCGTTGCGGTGGTCAGCTACGGTTTCTGGCAGTCGCATCTTGCCGGCGAGCGCGGCGTCATTGGCCGTACGGTGCGGCTCAACGACGAAGCGTATACCGTCATCGGCGTGATGCCGCCGTCTTTCAACTTTCCCGCGCGAGCGCAGATTTGGACGCCGCTCGATATGTCGCCGGAAGAGCTCGGCGACCACGGCAGCCACCACTGGTACGTCATCGCC
>Ga0075272_1000107_pt1 | contig 19922 bp, 22 predicted proteins | sample SF_Rice_5C_0N_40_FD_69776 | JGI IMG/M metagenome (GOLD analysis project Ga0075272, IMG submission 69776) | Rice paddy soil microbial communities from Twitchell Island, California, USA - SF_Rice_5C_0N_404 | ecosystem: Environmental > Terrestrial > Soil > Paddy field/soil | place: USA: Twitchell... | reverse complement strand
GTGGCGCGGGTGAGTTATGCCACCAGCCTGATGAAGCAAGGCGTGCTGCTGTCGACCACGGAGCACGTTTTGGCCGCGCTGTATTCCTGCGGAATCGACAATGTGTACGTGGAGATTGACGCGCTCGAGCTGCCCATACTCGATGGCTCAGCGAAACCTTTTATCGATCTCCTGGCGCGCGCGGGAACGCGGCGGCAACGGCGGCCGCGAAAATATCTGCGCGTGATTAAGCCGCTCGAGTTCATCGACGGGCCGCGGCGCATGGGCATCTATCCCTGCGATCAATTTCGCGTGAATTGTTTCGTGGACTACAAACATCCGGACGTGGGGCCGCAGGAAATCGAAATGGATGTGACGCGGGAGACGTTCAGCCGGGAGCTGGCACCCGCGCGAACCTTCGGTTTTATGAAGGATTTCCCGGGTTTGCGCGCGATGGGATTGATTCGCGGAGGATCGGTCGAGAACGCGATCGTGCTGGACGACAACAGCGTGCTGAACGGCCCGTTGCGTTTTCGCGATGAATTTGGGCGGCACAAGGCGCTCGATCTGATCGGCGATCTGGCGCTGGTGGGACGGCCGCTGCAGGCGCTGGTGGTGGCGCACAAGGCGGGCCACGCGTTGCACACGCAGCTGGTCACGCGGCTGCTGGCGGACCATTCCTTGTGGACCGAAACGACGGAAGAGCACGGCCCCAGCGCGGAAGCGCCCTCCACCTCCTTGCCCGCCACCGCGCTGCAGTAATTTTGTCCGGGAGCTTCCCGACACTCACCAACGAGACGCTTGCAGACGAAGATAAAGCGAAATTAAGGGCGAAAGTACAGCGAATCTGACGTGTGCGAAATAGAGCAGGTTCCCTGCTCTTGAAAGCGCCTTAAAACGGCTTAAAATCCCCTAAATGGCCGGATTTCCCCCTGCCGCCGATCACCGTTAGGACAACACAAGCCAGAAGCAGATCCCTCCCCGGCACGCCATCCGGGGCGCAAAATGCGCGCACCCCCGTTCCCGCAAATATGGCGGGACCGGGATTCCCTTCGCTCGGCTCCCTTCGCCAATTCACTCAGGGCAAGCAGGGCATATTCGCTAGGGTCGCTGCAAGCAGGCGAGACCCACGACGCCCAATATAATCAGGATGATTCCAGCGACATAGGCTGGGGTCGGTATTGGAGGATGGGAACAGCGCTGGAGCGGAAGGCCCAAAGATGGGAGGTCAGTAATTTTGGCAGATACGCCCAGGAGTGCACCCATGGGTTGGACATGATGAGCGTGTTGTCATCGAACACAAAACCAAAGTGCAGAGCAGGGACAAAGAGAACGCACGCCACAACACATGGAAACAGCCAGTGGAACCCGTCACTCTTGGGCGGCAGCCCTCGCCCTTTGCGTGGCTGGTTCGTTTTTCTGTTCTTATTTTGGTCGTACACGTACGTCTTAACTGAGCCCATTTGCGCGCACGCAAATTCGAATCTGATTCTCGCCTTGCCAATATCAGAGCGACGGCGTCCTGTAGCGCTTAAACCAAGATCGCCCAACGGCGCTCCCCGGCGCTCCGCGTTAACCGGCGCTAATCGCACGTTTCATAGCTAACCGAGCCGGGTCGGGAGGGCCTGACTGGGACCGGCGTGGGAGCCCGGGCACCTAAGGGGAAAAATGCCCCGGCTGCGCGACCCTAGAACTTCTTGAGCAGGTAGTGCACCACGGCGTAGAGTCCTGCCGCAACTAGGAGTATGGCGTAGCCGTTGACGATCCAGCGCCAAGCCTTCTTCCCTGTGCTCATCGGCGGCGCAACCAGTTCGCGGCCCTCCCCGTGCAGCTTCTCGACGAGGGCATCCTGCGCTGCCGCCTCCTTCTTCCGATCCTGCCACCACCAACGAATCAGCAGGACGAAGAGGATGCTCAAACCGATGTATACGGCCACCCCCAGGGAGCCTGGGATAACGTGGGCGTGATAGCGAAGTTCAGAAGTTTCGAGCCAAGCCGAGAGCAGGAGAAGGGCTAGCGTGACACCTTTTCGCCAGCGCCGCCCTTGCCAGTTCAACATCCCGGTCGGGTGCAGGCTTCGGAAGATTGGGCCAGCGGCGAGATAGACGATCAGGGGCAAGGCGAAGTAGACCGCGAAATTTTCGAGCTGTTCGCCCCAGTTCACGGTTATTTCCCGCACTCGTAATAGGCAATTCCAAAGGACGCGGCATCATATCCCAGCTTGGCGACCGTGAAGATTCCGCCGAGACCTTTGCCCAGGAATTCGCCGCCGACGGTCTCTGTCAGGCCCAACTCTGTGATGGGAGCGGGAGTGGTTACGGCGTTGATTGCGCTCGCGGTTCCGCCGAAGGTCGCATTGTTAATCGAAGTGCCGAGGCGGTATTTGTTGCCCCCGCCGCTGAACGCGAGAGTCACGCCGGAGAATGTATTCCCGGCGAACCCGTTGAAGACGTTCGCGAAGAAGCCTTGTTTCCCGATGGTTCCGACTGCCCCAGCTATGCTGTATTTATCTGCTAGGTTCGCCGCGCAGACTGCCCGGCTCGGTGCCGGCGATTGCGGCGTTGGCGGGTTGCTGGATCCGCCACCGCCGAAGGGGTTAGGGCCAAGGGAAAGGTTGCCAAACATACCGTTGGACATGCCAAATCCTGTCCCAGGAACGAAGCTGTAATCGAAGTTGTTAGGCCAGCAAATAGGTCCACACGTACCCTCCCCCAAGATGATGATCTTCGACACGGGAATGCTATCGAAGCCAAAAGGGTCGACCATGGAAAGCGGATTGTTGCGGACGTAGGCGTAGCGGTTCCAAGTTTGAGGGTCCATCGGATTCACCGCCGCGAGTCCAGCCGGATCGGGCGACGGCCAGCGTCCCTGGATGCCATACTCGCGCGCTGGGAAATCGTACACGTTAGCAGCGGTACCTTGATCCTTGCTGGTGAAGTTTAGATCGCTGGTTCCACTCTGCGCATAGGGCTCGCCGAAAGGACCGTACGCGCCATCATAATACACGGTGCGACTGGCTGTCGTGGTTAGACGCGAACTGCCGAGCCAATCACCATGCCGGTAGGTCACAATGCTCGTGTAGTCCACCTCGGCTCCTCCCGGTAACGGAGAAAAGGCCTCTTGCGGGGTCTGGCCCGACATCGTGTGCATCTTGAAACCGGTGGGCGAGTAAAGAATTTGAAAATACGTCCCCCCTTTGTCCTGCTCGACCATGCGTCCTAAAGCGTCGTACGTCACAGTCACGGTGTCGAAGGGCAAAAACGAAAAGCAGACCCCTCCCCGGCACGCCATCCGGGGCGCAAAATGCGCGCACCCCCGTTCTCGCAGAAAGCGCGAGACCGGGTTCGGGGCCGGCTTCCGGACTCCGGTGGAGTCCGCCGGACTCACAAAACCGGAGATGACACGCGGCCGGTGGATTGGACGCACGGTTGAGGAATTCGCGTGGCGACGATGGGGCGAAGACCCACCGTTCGCAGAAGGCGCGAACGGCGGGGCACCCTATCCTGTCGAGTCATCGCGGTTCTCGAGCGGCCGATGAGCGGCTTGCGGCAGAGGCAGTGGGTCAGGGACGAAAGCAGATCCCTCCCCGGCACGCCATCCGGGGCGCAAAATGCGCGCACTCCCATTTCCGCAAAAAGCGCGGAACTGGGTTCGGGACGACACCGAACGGCATCGGCGCAGAAAACGCGCGACTGGGTTCGGGATGACACGTGGCCGGTGGATTGGACGCAGGATTGAGGTTCGCGCGGCGGAGGATGTGGCGAAGACCCACCGTTCGCAGAAGGCGCGAACGGTAGGGCACCCTATCCTGTCGAGTCATTGCGGTCCGTCGAGGGATCGATTAGCGGCTCGCGGCAGAGCGCACGAATAAGGGACAAAAGCAGGTCCCTCTGCGCTCAGGCACATTCGCTACGGTCAGTGCAAGCGGGCGGAATGACGTTGCCGGACCGGGGCGAGGGGTGCCCCTCGGGCCCGGGGCGGGGTGCCAAAGCGGGGCAGTAAAGTGGTCCCGCGGCGAAGTTTGCGGGCGGGGCGCATTGCCAAATGCGCGTGAGGCAGCCACAATAGCTGCGAGATGACACCTGCAAAAGATACAGTCGTTATTATCCTGGCGGCGGGCAAGGGCACGCGCATGCGGTCGGAACTGGCCAAGGTGCTGCATCGCGCGGGCGGGCGAACGCTGCTGGAACACGTGATCCGCGCCTGCCAACCGCTCAAGCCGGCGCAACTGCTGGCCGTGGTGGGCCATCAGGCGACGGAAGTGGGCGCGCTGGCCGAGTCGCTGGGGGCGCAAGCGATCGTGCAGCAACCACAGCGCGGGACGGGGCACGCGGTGCAAGCGGCGCGGCGGGCGATTCGGAAAAGCGCGAAACTCGCGCTGGTCGTTCCGGGAGACGCGCCGCTGCTGCAAACCGGGACGCTGGCGGCGCTGCTCGACACGCACCGGCGGGGCGAGGCGGCGGCCACGCTGCTCAGCGCGGAGCTGGACGATCCCACCGACTATGGGCGCGTGATTCGCGACAGCGAGGGGCGCGTCGAGGCCATTGTGGAGGAAAAAGCGGCCACGCCGGAGCAGCGGGCCATTCACGAAGTGAACTCGAGCATTTATTCGTTCACGCTGGAGAAGCTGTGGCCGGCGCTGAACGCGTTGCGCCCGCAGAATTTCCATCACGAGCTGTATCTGACGGACGCGATCGGGTTTCTGCGCCAGCACAACGAACGCGTCCTGGCGCAAGTGGCGCCCGACGCAAACGAAATCCTGGGCTGCAACACGCGCGCGCATCTGGCAGATGTGGACCGCGTGTTTCGCGCGCGCAAGGCCGCGGAGCTGATGGTATCCGGGGTAACCATGTACCTGCCGGAAACCATCACGATCGATCCGGAGGTGGAGGTCGGAGCGGACACGCTGATCGAACCCGGCGTGCAGTTGCTGGGCAAGACGCGCATCGGGGCGCGCTGCCGGGTCGGGACGGGAAGCGTGCTGAACGATGTGCGCGTCGAGGATGGGGTGGCGATTGGCGCGCACTCGATTTTGGAGCAGAGCCGGGTGGGCACCGACGCGCGCGTGGGGCCCTTTGCGCGGCTGCGTCCGGGGGCGGACATACGGGCGGGCGCGCACATCGGGAATTTCGTGGAAGTGAAGAACAGCGTGATTCACGAGGGCGCGAAGGCCAATCACCTTTCGTATTTGGGGGATGCGTCGGTGGGACGCGAGGCCAATGTGGGCGCAGGCACGATCACCTGCAACTACGATGGCGTCAACAAGAACAAGACAACGATCGGCAGCCGAGTGTTTATCGGCAGCGATACGGCGCTGGTAGCGCCGGTGCGTGTGGGGGACGGCGCGTACGTGGCGGCGGGGTCGATCGTGACGGACAACGTGCCCGCGGACGCGCTGGCGGTGGCGCGCGGGAGACAGGTCAACAAGCCGGGCTGGGCGGCGAAGCGGCGGCGGGAGATGAAGCGCGCGGCCGCAGAGTCTGGGCGTAGCAAGAGCAAGCGCGCGCGGAAGAGGCAGCGCACGGCGAGGCGCAGTTCGCGCGCGCGACAGCACGGAAGGAAGGCGAAGCGCGCGGTGCGCATCACGCGGCGACCGTTGCGGCGCGCGGCGAAGGCGCGGCCGTCGCGAGCGAAGGGCCGGGCGAAGTCTCGCCGCTAGTCTTTGCGGATGGCGTCCCGCTATTTTTGCTTTGCACCCACGATGACAAGGACGATGCCGCCCGCGAGGGCGATGCCGCCGAGGACGGGGGGAATGGGGAATGTTTCGCGCTTGTCCCGCGTGGCGTGGATCGGTCCGGCATCAAACACGCGCTGCCGCTTCGTATAGTGAATGCCGCCGTATGCGAGCCCCACAACGCCCAATATAATCAGGATGATTCCAGCGACATAGGCTGTTTTCATTCGCATCCCTCTTGTAAACACAGGAATTGGAACCCGGGCGAGCCGTTCGATTTCGCCGGTTTCCGGCCATGCCTGACCTCCGCACCTGCCGCGGGGCGGAAAGCAATCTCTTCTGTATACAGGCAAGTGCAACACGCAGCCATACGCGAGTTTCCTCGGCCAGGAGAAGCCGCACCGTACTGCTTCAGGAGCCGGAGTACAGGCGCGTAACGGATGACGCGCGGTTGTTTGTAGGGTGTTTTCGGGAGCTGGCACTTGCGAGCTGGAGGAAAGACGCAACGGCGTGGATAAGGAAAAAGGCAGAAAAGCAAAAGCGGAAAGCAAAAGCGAAAGGCAAAAGCGAAAAACAAAAGCAGATCCCTCCCCGGCCCGGCATCCGGGGCGCAAAATGCGCGCACCCCCATTTCCGCAAAAAGCGCGGAACTGGGTTCGGGTCCGGCTTCTGGACTCCGGTGGAGTCCGCCGGACTCCCAAAACCGGAGATGACACGCGACCGGTGGATTGGGCGGAGGATTGAGGAACCTCGCGCGGCGTAGGAGGGGGCGAAGACCCACCGTTCGCAAAAGGCGCGAACGGTAGGGCACCATTCCTGTTGAGTCATTGCGATTCTCGAGGGGCCGATTGGCGGCTCGCGGCGGAAGCAATGGATAAGGACAAAAGCAGAAAAGCAAAAGCGAAAGGCAAAAGGGCAAAAGCGAAAAACAAAAGCAGATCCCTCACCCCCATTTCCGCAAAAAGCGCGGAACTGGGTTCGGGATGACACGCGACCGGTGGATTGGGCGGAGGATTGAGGAACCTCGCGCGGCGTAGGAGGGGGCGACCACCGTTCGCAGAAGGCGCGAACGGGCACTTTCGCTACGCTCAGTGCAAGCGGGATGACACGCGGTGCGTGGCGGCGGCACGAGGCTAAAGAGGAGCTGCCGAAGCGTTTGAGGATTAGAATAGCGGGCCATGAAAAGACTGCGTGTGCGGTTGCTGCTGGCGGCTGTTCTGATTTTGCAGGTTGGGGTGGCGGCGGCGCAAGAGACAGCGCTCGACCGTTACGTCCACGCGCCGGACCCCAGCTATCACTTCCAGCTGGTCAAGACGATTGCGGGCGCGGGCTACCATGCTTACGTCCTTCGATTGACCTCGCAGACATGGAAGCCGCCGATTCTGCCGGACCGCAGCGTATGGTGGCACTGGCTGATTGTGGTGCGGCCGGATCGCGTGAGCTACCACACTGGGTTTCTGTACATCACGGGCGAGTCGAACGAGGACGCAGCGCCGGATGAGGTGGATGCGTCGATCCGCGACATCGCGCTGGACACGCACAGCGTGGTGGCCGAGCTGCGCATGGTCCCGAACCAGCCCATCAATTTTCCCGACGCGCGCAAGCGCGATCTGGTGGAAGACCAGTTCATCGCCTACACCTGGGATAAATTCCTGCGTACGGGAAACGACTTGTGGCCCGCGCGCCTGCCCATGACCAAGAGCGCCGTGCGCGCGATGGATGCGGTGCAGCAGTTCATGGGCTCGCAAGCGGGAGGGAAGATACAGATAGAAAAATTCGTGGTGGCGGGGGCGTCGAAGCGCGGCTGGACGACCTGGACGACGGCGGCGGTGGATCAGCGCGTGGCGGCCATTGTGCCGATGGTGATCGATGTGCTCAACGTACAAAAATCGTTCGAGCACCACTATCGCGCATACGGATTCTACTCACCGGCGGTGAAGGACTACGAAGACCTGGGAATCATGCGCTGGATCGGCACGCCACAATTCGGGAAGTTGATGCAGATCGAGGACCCTTATTCGTACCGGCGGCGGTTCACCATGCCCAAATACATCATCAACGCCGCGGGCGACCAGTATTTTCTGCCGGACTCGTCGCAATTCTATTTCGGTGGCCTGCCGGGAGAGAAACACCTGCGGTACATCCCGAACACGGACCATTCTTTGGACGGGACGGACGTTTGGCAGGGTGTGACGGCTTTTTACGACATGATCCTGCGGCAGCAGCCGCGCCCGGAATTTACATGGAAATTTGAGGAGGATGGGTCGATTCGCGTGATTCCCGGAAGGATCAAGCCGAGCGAAGTGAAACTCTGGCAGGCTACGAATCCCGAGCACCGCGATTTCCGGCTGGAGGCGATTGGCCCGGCGTATCGCGCGACAACTCTGCGGGCAAAGGCCGATGGGAGTTACGTCGCGCGAGTGAAACGGCCAGTGAAAGGCTGGACGGCGTACTTTGTGGAACTGACTTTCGCGACGGGCGGGAAGTATCCGATCAAATTCACGACGGGCGTTCGAGTCACGCCCGATACGCTGCCGTTTCCGGCGCCAAAGCATTCGGTCCCCAACGGCGGCACGTCGCATCGCTGAGGAATGCACGGGGCGGAGGATGGGGCGAAGACCCACCGTTCGCAGAAGGCGCGAACGGTAGGGCACCCAATCCTGTCGAGTCATTGCGATCCGTTGAGGGATCGATTAGCGGCTCGCGGCAGAACCAATGGATAAGGGACAAAAGCAGATCCCTTTCCGGCACGGCATCCGGGGCGCAAAATGCGCGCACCCCCATTCGCGCAGAAAACGCGCGACTGGGTTCGGGTCCGGCTTCTGGACTCCGGTGGAGTCCGCCGGACTCCCAAAACCGGAGATGACACGCGAGGGTATTCGCGCAGATGGAAACGCAAGCCGCATCGAAGAGAAAAGCGCCGGCGGGACGCCCCGTCACAACCGGGGCAAGCCGACGCTACTCACATCCGAAGACAGGGCTCAGGCGGAGGCGGAGAAGAAGGCGAGGCGGAGAAGGCCGAAGAACATGGTGGCTTCGGCGGTCTTTTGGGGGCTCGAGAAGCCGGCCTGCTGGAAGAGCTCGAGGATTCTGGCGTCGGAATTATCTTTGAAGTGAGCGCTGGCGCAGAGCAGATGCTTCAGGCCGTGCTTGGCGGCGGGCCGGGAAAAATCGACAAGGTGGAAAGAGCCGCCGGGCTTGAGCACGCGGCGCACCTCGCGCAAAGTGTTGGGCCTGTCGTCGCCTTCCACGTGATGGAACATGAGGGAGGAGAAGACGCGGTTGAACGCCGCGCTGGGATGGGGCAAATCGTCCGAAAAGCCCCGATCGAAGTGGACCGAGACGCCGGCGCGTTCGGCTTTCTTTCTGGCGCGAGCGAGCGCTCTGGGATCGGGGTCGAGGCCAACGACGTCCACAGTGGGATGCAATCGCTTGATCAGGACAGCCAGAGTGCCGGTGCCGCAGCCGATGTCGAGGACGCGATCGCCCGGGGCGAGCGGCGCCTGGTCGAGGAGCTGGCGACGCGTGGCGTCCGCGCCCATGAGCCGGGTCATGGGGTCGTAGAACGGCAGGGCCCAATCCTCGCCCGCGGCGGGAAGATAGGCTTTCGTGCTCTGGTGCATGAAGATCTCCTTTGAGGATCGGCTGGCGAGAAGGCTGCCGGGCTGAAAGAAACTCGAGCTACGGCGATTATAGCGGGGCTAAGGCGGCGGGTTAGCAACAAAAACACAGAGAGATTCTTCGCTTCGCTCAGAATGACAGGCCGGAACGCTAAATCGCCTCTCAGGATGAAAGCGCGCTCTTCTCGCGGGGCTGAAGGCCCGCGAAAGGCGTCCGGGTGAAGGCGCCAATGGGCGTGCTAAAATGCAATGCTAATTTGGCGACGAGGATCGTGTAGTGGCGGAGAACATAGAAATTACGCTGGCGGATGGGGCCAAGCGCGAAGTGCCGCGGGGGACGACGGCGGCGGAGGTTGCGCGGGCGATTTCACCGCGGCTGGCCAAGGACGCGCTGGTGGCGCGCACCAACGGCGAGCTGGTCGATCTTTCGCGGCCGCTCGAGCACAGCACGACGCTGTCGATCCTGACGGCCAAAGATGCGGACGCGGTGCAAGTGCTGCGGCATTCGGCGGCGCATCTGCTGGCCGCGGCGGTGCTGGAACTTTATCCCAACGTGAAGCTGGGGATCGGCCCGCCGATCGAGAACGGATTTTTCTACGAATTCGTGCGCGACGAGCCGTTCACTCCCGAAGACCTCGAGAAGATCGAAGCCAAGATGCACGAGCTTGCGTCGAAGGACATACCGAACGAGCGCAAGTTGATGCCCAAGCCGGAAGCGCTGGAGCTGTATCGGCGGCTGAACCAGGAATTCAAGTGCGAGCTGGTGGAGGAAAAGGCCAGCGAGCCCATGGTGTCGTTCTACACCACGGGAAAATTCATCGATTTTTGCCGCGGGCCGCACATCCCGTCGACCGGGCGGATCAAGGCGTTCAAGCTGATGAGCGTGGCGGGCGCGTACTGGAAGGGGCGCGAGGGCAATCCGCAGATGCAGCGGATTTACGGGGCGTGCTTCGTCGAGCAGAAGGAACTCGACGAATATCTGCACAAGCTGGAAGAAGCCAAGCGGCGCGATCACCGCAAACTGGGCAAAGAGCTGGAACTGTTCGCGGTGAGCGACCTGGTTGGCGCGGGCCTGCCGTTGTGGCTGCCCAAGGGCGCGACGGTGCGCCGGCTGCTCGAGGAATACATCCTGGAAAAGGAACGCGAGGCCGGATATCAGCACGTGTACACGCCGGACCTGGCCAAGGTGGACCTGTACGTCCGCTCGGGGCACTGGGCGCACTACCACGAGGACATGTTTCCGCCGATGAAGCTGGAGCATGAAGATCTGGTGCTGCGGCCGATGAACTGCCCGCACCACATTCTGGTTTACGAATCGCAGAAGCGCAGCTATCGCGAGCTGCCACTGCGGATCGCGGAACTCGGCACCATGTACCGCTACGAACGCTCGGGGGTGCTGAGCGGTTTGAGCCGGGTGCGCTGCATGACGCTGAACGACGCGCACATCTTCTGCCGGCCGGACCAGATCCGGGAGGAATTCGCCGGGGTGATGCGGCTGGTGGAGCGCGCCTATCGCGACCTGGGAATCACGCAGTACAGCTACCGGCTGTCGTTACGCGACAAGGCCAACTCGGAAAAGTATGTGGCGAACGACCAGATGTGGGACCTGGCCGAGAACGAGTTGCGCGAAGCGATGAACGCGATGGGGTTGCCGTACACCGAAGCGCGCGGCGAGGCCGCGTTTTACGGGCCGAAACTCGACATCCAGCTGGCGGACGTGATGGGCCATCAGGAAACCTACTCGACGATTCAAATCGACTTTCACCTGCCGAACCAGTTCGAGCTGGGCTACGTCGGCGCAGACGGGCAAATCCACCGGCCGGTGATGATCCATCGCGGCGTGATCAGCACGATGGAGCGCATGGTTTCTTACCTGATCGAGCATTATGCGGGCGCGTTTCCGGCGTGGCTTGCGCCGGTGCAGGCGGCCGTGCTGCCGCTCAGCGGAAAGTTCGAGGAGTACGGGAAGAAGGTGGCGCAGCAGCTGACGGATGCCGGATTCCGCATCCATCTCGACGATCGCAACGAAAAGTTGCAAGCCAAGATTCGCGACGCGCAGCTGCAGAAGATTCCCTACATGCTGATTCTCGGCGGGAAAGAAGCGGAAGCGGGAACCGTTTCCGTGCGGCATCGCGCGAAAGGCGATCTGGGGCCGCGGCCGGTGGATCAGTTCATCAGCGACCTGCGCGCGGAAGTCAGCGCCAAAACCATCAATTGACGCGGTGCGCGCGGCGCCTGTAGACCGCGCTACCGCTGATCCCCGCGGGCCCTCAGGTAGTCCGCAGGCGGCAGCACGAGAATGCCCGCGATCCGCCGCCCGAAGTACGGTCCGAAGTGCCGGAAATCGCCGGTGATCAGGTGAGTTGCCTGCGCCGCCATCGCAGCGAGAAAAATGGGCGCATCTTTTTGCGGCAAGGCAACACCCGCAGGGCATTCCTCGAGGGGCGGATCAAAGAATACCAGGGCGCGCGCCAGCCTCGCTAGCCTGCGCTGCTGTGCGTCTTCCGCGAGATTGGTTCTGGCCTCTTCCAGAGCATAGCGGGAAGAGCACAGAACCGCGTGTTTTATCTTCCAAAGCTGCAAGAGTCCAGAATCGGAACGATACGCGGCGGAAAACAGCACATTCGCGTCCAAAAACAGGCGGTCCATTCACGGGCGGCGATGCGGAATCGCATCCGGATCCAGCCCGAGTTTTTTCACTTCTCTTCGGGCGCGACTGTAGTCTTTTTCGTTGATCGCGGTGGAAAGCAGGAACTCGGCCTTGCGCTCCGGCGAGTACCGTTCCACCGGGATGACCACCGCAGGGCGAATCAAAACGCCATCCTCATGCGCTTCCGCGGTGACCACCGCTCCTTCTTTGATGCCATATCGTTTCCGCAGTCCGGCGGGAACAACGATGGTGCCGCGTTTGCCAACTCGTACAGCATTCATGGTGCCAGTATATCAGATTATCAGAAACTCCGGCATTCCGAGATGATGCAGCTCAAGCCTCTCTCCAGGCGATTGCCTGTCGAGCGTGTAACAGAACGCCCAAATGGGGGTACACGGTTCGCGGTATGGACCGTTGCGCGGGGCAGCCGCGAACATGGTGAGTAGCTGCACCGCGAGCAGACTGCAGCGGGCGTATCGCTCTTCGCCGGCCAAGCGACTCTTCGACCGAACGGATCCCCATGCGACGCAAAGTTTCAGTTCGTCCTCTGTTTTTTACCTGGCTGGCGTGCTGGGTGTTTTGGCTGATCCTGGCGGACAGCACGGGCTGGCGGGAGCTGCTGGTTGGGGCAGCGTCGTGCGCAGTGGCGCTCGTGGCCGTCACAGCATTTCTTTTGCAGACCGGGGTCCGTTTCGCGATTCGCTGGAGATTCCTTGTGGAAGCGATCCACGTTCCGAAGCAGTTGGTTTCGGACACAGGGCTTTTGCTGCTGGTCGTTTTGCGGCGCGCATCCGGCCGGCGGGCGCGATCGGGAATCATGGGGGTCGCGTTCCGCCGCGGGGGCGATACGCCGCTTTCACGGGCGCGGCGGGCATTCGCGGTCACCTCCCTGACGGTCACGCCCAACACCCTGGTGCTGGGAATTGCGGACGAGCAGCAAGCGTTTGTGTACCACACCATGATCCCCAGGCCCCTGCCGGCATTCCTGGTTCGTTTGGGAGCAAAGCCGGAGCGCGAGCCGTGAAGATCACGATGAATTATTGGCTGTGGGCGGCGTTGGCGCTGCTGGGAGCCGTCGCCCCGTGCCTGTACGTCTGCGCCGCGAAGCCGGCGGAAGACCGGCTGGTGGCGCTGGAATTTGTGAGCTGCATCGTGACGCTGCAGCTTGTGCTGCTGGCCGAAGGATTTCACCAGCCCGCCTTCTACGATCTGCCGCTGACGCTGGCGCTGCTCGCCTTCGGCGGAGGAATGGTGTTCGCGCGCTTCCTGCAGCGGTGGCTGTGATGCATCATCCGTTGATCGCAAGCGTTCTGGTGTGGATCGCGGTGGGGCTGGCCATCGTCTGCGCCATCGGGCTGGCGATGATGAAGACGGCGTTCGAGCGGCTGCACTTCAGCGCCATCATCGCGTCGTTCTGCGCCGGGCTGATCGTTCTAGGGGTGTGGCTGGACGATCCGAACTGGCAGGCGCGGTTGAAGGGGCTGTGCATCGCGATCCTGCTGTTCGTGATGAACGGGGTGTTGAGCCACGCTACGGCGCGGGCGATACGGATTCGTGAGGTCAAGCGGCTCGATCCCGGCTCGGACGAAAAGATTCTGCTGATCACCAAGGAACATCCCGCCGGAATTCCGCACAAAGGGCCGTCATGATCTTCCTGCAACTGGGAGTGCTGGCGTGCGTGCTGGCGTCGGGCACCACGGTGGTGTTCACGCGGGGGCTGGCCAGCCAACCGATCGTGGTCAGCGTGTTCGGGTTGATGCTGGCGCTGATGTTCATGGCGTTTCAGGCGCCGGACGTAGCGCTATCGCAGATCGTTGTGGGGGCGGTCGGGCTGCCGCTGATGATCCTGCTGGCGCTGGCCAAGCTGCGCCGCGACGCGAAATTCCTGCACCGCAAGCAAAACGAAAAGGAAACGCAATGAGCCGGGGGTGGCGCCTGGGCGTGTTCCTGGCCGGGGCGGCGGGCCTGGTATTCCTGTTCGTGGTGGTGGCGCGGCCGCTTCCGGGCCCGCTGGAACTGCGCAACCGCTATGCGGAGGAGATCAACACGCGAGCATTTCGGGAGCGCAACGTCACCGACGCGGTGACCGCGGTGAATTTCGACTATCGGGGTTTCGACACCATCGGCGAGGAATTCATTCTGTTTGTGTCCGTGCTGGGATCGATGTTTTTGCTGCGCATGACGGAAGAGCGGGGCGACGAAATCCTGCCCGACGCGGCGGAAGATTCACGCGACGTGCGTTCCACCGATGCGATGAACCTGTGGATCCTGGCGATGATCGCGCCCAAGGTGGTTTTCGGGATTTACATCGTGACCCACGGGCAGCTCACACCGGGCGGGGGATTTCAGGGCGGCGTGATCCTAGCGACCGCCGCGCTGATGCTTTACGTCGGCGAAGGTTTTGCGGTGTTTCGCCGTGTGGTGCCGCACGGGGCAGTCGAGTTTGCCGAGGCCGTGGGCGCGGGCGGCTTTCTGCTGATTGGGATGCTCGCGTGGTTTTGGGGCAAGCCATTCCTCACCAACATCATCCCGCTGGGGCAAAGCCACCAGTTGACGAGCGGCGGGACCATGCCGCTGATCAGCGTGTCGACCGGCCTGGAGGTCACGGCGGGTTTCGTGCTGCTGCTGTACGGATTCCTACAGGAAAACCTGACGCCGCGAGGGGAGAAGTGAGCGCGCAGATCGTCACCTACGCGGGTTTCATCGTTGCGGGGTGGCTGTTCCTGACCGGGCTCTACGGAATCATCACCAGCCGGCACCTGGTTCATCTGTGTCTTTCGATGACGGTGGTGCAAGCGTCGACCTACGTCCTGCTGGCGGTGATCGGGTACCGGCCGGGATTGCCGGCGCCCATCTTCGTGAACATGCCTGCGGGCAGCCCGGCGGTTGATCCGGTGATTCAGGCGCTGATGCTGACCGACATCGTGGTGGAAGCGACGGTGATCGCACTGCTGCTGGCCATCACGGTGAGAATCCACCGCAGGACCAGCACCGCCGATCCGAACGAAGTCGACATCATGCGCGGATAGCCGTGAGCCCCAAATGGCGCCTCTTCCCGTTGTCATTCCACTGATGGTTGCCGCAGTTCTGGCGGCCGTAGGGCACAGCTTTCATCGGCGGGTCCTGGATTCCATCGCGCTGGCAACCTCAGCGGGAGTGACGGCGGTCTGCGGGCTTCTGGCCGTCGAATCCACGCATCACGTGATCGTCTACTGGTTCGGGAACTGGCAGCCGAGCGCGCACGCGCATTTTCCGGTCGGCATTTGCTTCATGATCGATCCGATTGGCGCGGGACTGGCGGCGCTGACATCGTTTCTGGTGCTGGCGGCCTTCACGTTTTCCTGGAGCTACTTCGAATCGGTCAAAGCGATCTACCACATTCTCATGCTCGTTTTCCTGGGCGCCATGTGCGGGCTGTGCCTTTCCGGGGACCTGTTCAATCTGTTCGTGTGGTTCGAATTGATGACAGCGGCGGGGGTAGCGCTGTGCGGCTACAAGTCGGAAGAGGGGCAATCGCTGCAAGGGGCGCTGAATTTCGCGGTGCTGAATACAGCGGGAGCGCTCCTGAGTTTGGGCGGGGTGGCGCTGGTCTATGCCTACACCGGGTCGCTGAACATGTGCGAAGTGGGGCAGACGCTGGCGCGGCACCACTCGAGCACGGGATTCCTGTGCGTATCGTTTCTGTTCATCATCTCGGGATTCCTGGTAAAGGCCGCGGTGTTCCCATTTCATTTCTGGCTGGCGGACGCGCACGCCGTGGCGCCTACGCCCGTGTGCGTGCTGTTCTCCGGAGTGATGGTGGAACTGGGGGTGTACGCGGTCGCGCGGATCTACTGGGTAGTGTTTTCGGGCGCGGCGGCGCCCAGCACGAGCGCGATTCGCACCGTGTTCTTGATCGTGGGCGCGCTCACCACGATCGTCGGGGCCCTGTACTGCTTTGGGCAGAGGCACTTGAAGCGACTGCTGGCGTTTTCGACCATCAGCCACGTCGGAGTGATGGTGCTGGGGCTGGCCATCCTGCAGCCCGAGGGGCTGGCGGGGAGCGCCATTTATTTGATCGGGCACGGCTTGGTGAAGGCCAGCCTGTTCATCGGAGCGGGAATCCTGCTGCATCGGTTTGGGAGTGTGGACGAATTCGATCTGCTGGGGCGATGTCGGGAGGTGCTGCCGATCGGCCTCCTGATGGCGCTGGGGGCGGCGGGGCTGGCCGGGTTGCCGCCGTTCGCCACGTTCCTGGGGGAGAAGACGATCGAGGAAGCAGCGAGGCACGTGCATCAGCCGTGGATCGTAGCGATCATCGTGTTCGCGGAGATCCTGACATCAGGGGCCGTACTGCGCTTCACGATGCGCGTCTTCGGCGGATGGGGGAAGGCGCGGGAACTGACGCTGCACGGGGCGCCGCACATCGACACTAAACCTGAAACCACCGGGCAGCACTCGCATGTCCCGCTATTCATGTGGGGACCCATGCTCGTACTTTTGCTGGCGGCCTGCCTTGTGGCACTGCCGTGGGCTGCGCGCTCCGGAATCAGGCAGGAGATTCAGCGGTTCGAGACTCCCGGAATCTATATGGATGCTGTTCTGCTGGGCAAAACGGCGGCGGCGCCTGCTGCCAAGCCGGCGGTGGCGATGCTGGGCTTCTCCTGGGAGCAGGTCATTGTTCTCATAGGGATGATCGGATTGGCGCTGGGGGCGCTGGCGTCCGGGTCGGCGAAGTATCGATTCGGAAGCAGCGTGGCGCGGCTTCTGCTGAGGGCACAAGCAGCGCTGCGGCGGCTGCAGAGCGGGCGCGTGGGGGATTACGTGGCGTGGTTCACGATCGGGATTGCGGTTTATGGCGCCTTGTTGGTCTTCTTGCGCTGAGAGAGAACCCCGCGACCCGGGGAGCGGGGAGCTTTCGGAACAGTCCGGAGCGTCGCGGCGACCAGCGAAAATCGGGAAATTTCCGAGGCGCGTTTGCGGGAATGTACTATTGCGACATGGGCGAAAAGGCGTGCTATACTTTCGTTCCTGTCCCGAGCGGCGGGCTTTTCTGTCCCTTTTAGAGAGTCGTCAGAAAACCAGCGAAGTTTCTCGTCGGGCGTGGAGGTGGATTTATCGCTGAACGAGGTCCGGTTGGCCTGCGAGTAAACGAGCGCATTCGCGCCCGGGAAGTCCGTTTGATCGATGAAGCGGGAAACCAGTACGGCGTGGTTTCTCTATTCGACGCGATGAAGCGCGCCAGGGAGGCGGGACTCGATCTGGTGGAGATCTCGCCGAACGCCATGCCGCCAGTTTGCAAGCTGGTGGACTACGGCAAGTTTCTCTACGAGCAAAACAAGAAGGCGCACGAGCAAAAGAAGCACCAGAAGGGCGGGGTGATCAAGGAAGTGAAGTTCCGGCCGTCCACCGCCGAGCACGATTACCAGGTGCGCAAAAACCAGATCATCCGGTTCCTGGGCGAGGGCTACAAGGTGAAGGCGATGATCTTTCACCGCGGCCGCGAAATGGCGCACCAGGACGTGGGCCGCTCGAAGATGGAGCGCCTGCTGAAGGACATCATGGAGCACGCGCAGGTGGAATTCGGGCCGCGCATGGAAGCCAACATTCTGCTGGCGCTGCTGGCGCCGAAGAAAGGCGTACCGCCCGTTGCCGGGGGACGCCCTCAGCCAGCCGGGAACGCGCCGGCCTAAACAAGGGAAAGAGGACATCGTGACCAAGAACAAGAAAATGAAACTGAAGACGCACCGGGGCGCGGCCAAGCGCTTCAAGATCACGTCCGGCGGCAAAGTGATGCGCATGCACTCGGGCAAGCGCCACTTGTTGGGCACCAAAGCGCCGCGGCGCATGCGCAAGCTGGGCAAAGCCGTCCAGGTGAATCCGGCGGACGCGCCGAACGTGCTTCGGGCGTTGCCTTACGGCGTGTGAGCGCCTAGAATTCCTTTTTCACCAAGCCAGGCAGAGCGTAGTCCCGCCGCGGCGGGCCTGCCGGCTTACCCTGAGGCCGTGATGCAATCGCGGCTGCAGGACCTGCCCTGAATCCGAGTTGATTGCGGTCAGGGCGCGCAAGCGGATACAGCTTGCTTCGCTCTCGCGTGTTTTGCGCGAGGGCTCGACGAACACGCCGCGGAGTTTTGCAGGCCAGGGCCGCACTCGTTCGCTTCAGCGGAAGCGGAGAGCCGCCCGGGGCCGCAACCCTCCGCGCAGCAAATCTCATTCGCATTCAAAGAGGAGAAGCAGAGCCATGGCTCGTGTAAAACGTGGAACGAAACGCCGCGCGCGGCGGAAGAAGCTGCTGAAGCACGCCAAGGGATTTTTCCTGACCAAGAGCAAGCTGTACCGGTCGGCGAAAGAGGCGGTGAACCGCTCGCTGCGCTACAGCTATCGCGACCGGCGCAACCGCAAGCGCGATTTCCGCACGCTGTGGATTCAGCGCATCGGCGCGGCCGCGCGGAACAACGGGACGACGTACAGCCAGTTGATTCATGGGCTGAAGCTGGGCGGCATCGACATCGACCGCAAGATGCTGGCGGACATGGCGGTGCGCGACGCGGAGGGCTTTGCCGCGCTGGCCGCGTCAGCCAAGCAGAATCTGGCCAAAGCGCCGGCGGCCTGATGGTTTTGTGGCGCGGGCATCCCGCCCGCGGTTTTCGCTGATTTCGCTTTGTAGGGGCACGGCATGCCGCGCCCGCGTGAGATTCCTTGCCCGAGAAAACGCCAGTTGATAGGACCCTCTCCGAGCTAGGCGTTACCACGCCTGCTGGTGTGGCGTCTCTTTTCAAAGAAATCGGGCCCCAGCTCGAAACGCATTATCTTCGCGGACACGTCGACGCGACGAGATGGAAAGAGGTGCGTGATCACTGGACCGGGCGCAAGTCGGGCGTCCTCTCGAAAATCACGGACAACTGGCTGAAGCCCGCGCCTCCGGAGCTGAAGCGCATCGTTGGACAGGAGCTGAACAAGCTCAAGGCGCACGTCGAATCGGTGCTCGCGGAACGCGAAGCGGAAATCAAAGCGGCCGCGGAAAAGGCGGCCGCCGCGCGCGACAGGGTCGACCTCTCGCTTCCCGGCGTCGAGCGCGCGCTGGGCACGCGGCATGTGGTGCGGCAGACGCTGGAGGAGTTGCAGCAGATCTTCATCTCGATCGGGTTCAGCGTGGTGGAAGGCCCGGAAATCGAGACGCCCTATTACAACTTCGAAGCGCTGAACATTCCCGAGCATCATCCGGCGCGCGACAACATGGACACCTTCTATATTGAAGGCGCGCGCGCGGCGCATCTGCTGCGCACGCATACTTCGCCGATGCAGATTCGCACGATGGAGGAGCAGAAGCCGCCGGTGCGCATCATCGTGCCGGGAAAAGTCTACCGGCGCGACAATCCCGACTCGACGCACGGCTACATGTTCCACCAGATCGAAGGGCTGGCCGTCGATACGGACATCACCTTCTGCGATTTCAAAGGGACCGTCGAGTATTTCGTGCGCGCGTTCCTGGGGCCGAAAGTGAAGACGCGCCTGCGGCCGAGTTTTTTTCCGTTCACCGAACCTTCGGCGGAAGTGGACGCGTCCTGCCACGTGTGCGGCGGGAGTGGCTGCCGCATCTGCAAACATTCCGGCTGGATCGAGCTGTTCGGCGCGGGCATGGTGAATCCGGCGGTGTACGGTTTCGTGGACTACGATCCCGAGCGGCTTTCGGGGTTCGCGTTCGGCATGGGCGTGGACCGCTTCGCCATGATGAAGTACGGAATCAGCGAATTGCCCGTGCTGTTCCAGAACGACGTGCGCTTCCTGCGACAGTTTCCGTAACGCATCCTCCGTTCGAAGCAACGAATCCGCTAGCGACTCCATCGTTTCCGAGTTCAACCACAATCAGCAGGTGATCGCGACGAAAATGTTACCGCTGCGGCGGATGCGGACATCGAATGAGTGTCCCCCAGCCATTTCGAATTTCTGGAGGAATGAAATGGCACGATACGGCAGAGCAGCGCAAAGAAGCGTTTGCAGCGCGATGCGGCGGAGA
>Ga0075272_1000105_pt1 | contig 20569 bp, 15 predicted proteins | sample SF_Rice_5C_0N_40_FD_69776 | JGI IMG/M metagenome (GOLD analysis project Ga0075272, IMG submission 69776) | Rice paddy soil microbial communities from Twitchell Island, California, USA - SF_Rice_5C_0N_404 | ecosystem: Environmental > Terrestrial > Soil > Paddy field/soil | place: USA: Twitchell... | reverse complement strand
CGATATCCGAGCGAGGGACGCCCCATGCCAACCGCTCGTTGCGTGCCGGAGCGGGGACACCGGAAATCCACTCGCGCAGTTTCGATTTTCGCTACGTCGTCGACGTTCCCGCACCACCGAGAGGAGGCCACCACCTCCGGTTGTGGATTCCCCTGCCGTACCAGGACGCCTATCAAGTGATTTCGGATCTTCGCATCCAGGCGCCGGTGCGTTACTCGATTCGCAGCGAGCGCGAATTCCACGATCGCTACGCCTATTTCAATCTCGGTGCGGCGCGGATCAAGAGCCCCTTCCAAATCGAATTCTCATTCCATGTGGAACGCTTCGAGCATCGCGTTGCTCTGCATCCCGTGGCCAGCGCGCCAGCGCTCACTCCGGCCGTCGAGCGTTTCCTTCGCCCTGACCGCTTGATCCCTATCGACGGCGCGATCGGCCGGCTTTCACGCCGGCAAACGCAGGGCGTCACACAACCGCTGGCGAAGGCGCGCAAAATCTACGACTATGTGATCGCCACCATGCATTACGACCACCGCGGTACGGGCTGGGGCCGCGGCGATGCCGTGTGGGCCTGCAATGCGAAGCATGGCAACTGCACCGATTTTCATTCGCTGTTCATCGGCATGGCCCGGGCGGCGGGAATTCCGGCGCGATTTGAAATCGGGTTTCCTCTTCCTCTCCACGCGCGCGAAGGAGCAATTGCCGGATATCACTGCTGGGTGGAATTTTTTGTCACCGGAATCGGCTGGATTCCGATCGATGCTTCCGAGGCCTGGCTCGACCCGTCGAAGAAAAATTACTTCTTCGGCGCGATCGATTCGAACCGCGTGATGTTTTCGATGGGCCGCGACATTCGCCTGATTCCGCCACCAGCGGCTGGCCCGCTGAATTATTTCGTCTATCCCTATGCCGAGCTCGATGGCAGACCGTTTCCGGGCCTGCATCGCCAGTTTTCGTTCCGCGACGATGCGGCGCCACGACCCGCAGTGGCCCAAGACCCGCGCACAATGCCGGCGTCAAGATAGGCCGATTTTTTCGCGCACTGCTTCCGCGGCCGTCGTGACGCGCTTGCGCCCCTGCTCGCCAATTGTTTCTTTGCCGTCGCGTTCCCGCAAAAGCAGCAGAATTCCGGGACGATAGACGTCCACGTCGTGGCAGACGATTCCCGAAATCCGCAATACCTCGAATTTGCTGCCGGACAACTGCTCTTCGAATGCGGAGCGAATGGTGCCGATCAGATCTCTGAATCCCCGGGCATGCAGCACAGGCTCAATCTGGCTGCGCTCCCCGGCCTGCGGCTCGTTCACCTCGTATTCCGGCAGCGCGTCCTGAATCGTGAACTCCACCGAAGCCATCGGCTTGGCGCGGTCAAAACGGATTGTGATCGGCATAGAGAAACTCGAATTCGGACTTAACGTCTCAATGAACAGCATTCCATCTCGCCCGTCAGTCTACTCCTCCCCAAATGCCGTCGCGCTCCCTTTCTATGCCTTAGACTCCTCCACCGCACCAGAGGCGCTTTCTCTGCGCGGTCTGCGTCTCCGCCTCTCCGTCGCTCTCCGCGCGCTGTGCGGCAGGACCGCGTCGAGTGCGCCGCGTTCTGAGCGTGTCAATCCACCATGATATGATCGCGGTTTGCATCGCACGCCAGGACAACGAAATTGACGATCTTTCGGCACAAGAATATCGACGAGACGCGCGAAATCCCCGACAAGTGGTTCCGCGACAGCATCCTTTTCGAACCGTACAAGCGCGCCGCCTTCCGCGGAGAGTATCTCTGGTGGCGGCTGCGCGGTTCGCCTAAGCCGAAAGTCCCGCACATCATCAAGCAGCGCACGCTCGCTGAATTTGCCGAGCGCTTCCATCTACAAGTGATGGTCGAAACCGGGACTAATCTGGGTAACATGATCAACGCGCAGAAAAGCCGCTTCCGCGAAATCTATTCCATCGAGCTCGATCCATGGCTCGCCGCGCGCGCCAAACGTAAGTTTGCCGGCAATCCGAATATTCATCTTTATCAGGGCGACAGCGGCGCAGTGCTGCCTACCATCCTTCCGCGCATTCAAGAGCCTGCCCTGTTCTGGATCGACGCGCACTGGGGCGCCATCGACGCGCCGGTCAAGAAAGAACTGGAATGCATTTACCGCCATCCGGTACGCGATCACGTCCTGCTGATCGACGATGCGCGCTACTTCGACGGCCACGGCGATTACTACGCGATTGACGAACTCCGCCAGCACGCCGCCCGCGAATATCCCGGCAGCGTGGTCGAAGTCAAAGACGACATCATCCGCATCTACAAGCCGCGCTAGGCAGGCAGCCGACGCATGAAGCCCTTGCGCAACGCGCTCTTACGAGTCTCGCAAAGTCCTTCGCTGCGCGAGCGCCTTCCGCGCTACCGCTTCGCTCGCCGCACGGTCGCGCGGTTCATGCCCGGCGAAAGTGCCGAAGAAGCGCTCGCCGCCGCGCAGCAACTCGAACGGAGCGGGCTGCACACCATCCTCAGCCATCTGGGCGAGCACGTCGCCGACCGCGCCGAAGCGGAAGCCGTCACACGGCACTATCTCGCGGTCCTGGAGAAAATCCGCGAGCGGGGCCTGCGCAGCGAGCTTTCCATCAAGCTCACCCAGCTCGGCTTCGACCTCGATCCTTCCTTCTGCCTCGAGAATTTCCTGCGCATCGCCGCGCAGGTTCCGCGCGAGAATACGGTTTGGATCGACATGGAACAAAGCTCTTACGTCGATCCCATTCTGGGCTTTGCGCGCAGCGCCCGCGAAACTTGCCCGAACGTCGGCGTATGCGTGCAGGCCTATCTCTTCCGCACCGAAAGTGATTTGGAAGCGCTGATCGCGCAAGGCGCCGCGATTCGCCTGGTGAAAGGCGCCTACAGCGAGCCGCCCGAAATCGCGTTCGCTCGAAAAAAGGACGCGGACGAGAATTATTTCCGGCTCGCCCAGATGCTCCTCGGCGCGAGGGCGCGCCGCTCCGGCGTCCGCGCCGCCATCGGCACGCACGATCGCAGATTGATCGCGCGCATTGGCGAATGGGCCGCCGCACAGGGCCTGGCCAAAGACGCGCTCGAATTTCAAATGCTCTACGGAATTCAGAGCGCGGAAGGATTGCGCCTCGCGCGCGACGGCTATTGCAGCGGTGTCTTCATCTGCTACGGCGCCCACTGGTTCCCCTGGTTCATGCGCCGGCTGGCCGAACGCCCGGCCAACCTCCTTTTCCTCGCCCGCAATTTTCTTGCGCGTTAGCGCAAAAAACGCGTTCAGGCATTGCGCTCGGCTCGCTTTTGCAATTAAAGTTGCGGCTCGACGGAGGCCATCATGAACACCGTTCGCGCCAAGCAAGCTCTTCTTCTGATGTCGCTGATTCTCCTGGCCGCAACAGCCGCGGCCCGCGCTGCCAACCAGCCCCAGAAGCTCACGCCCGCCCAGATTGCGGCTGCGTTGCATCCGCAGGAAGGCAACTACATCGCGCACAACTTCCATTTCGATGATGGGCAAAGCATGGCCGAGCTTCGGTTGCACTACACCACGCTCGGCCATCCACACCCCGACGCCGGCGGACGCGTGACTAACGCCGTGCTGTTCCTGCACGGCACCGGAGGAACCGGCCACCAGTTCCTCAGCCCCAATTTTGCTGGCGTGCTGTTCGGTCCGGGCGAGCTACTCGACGCCAACAAATATTTCATCATTCTTCCCGACGACATCGGCCACGGCCACTCCAGCAAGCCCAGCGACGGCCTGCGCATGAAGTTCCCGAATTACACCTACGGTGACATGGTGCGGGGCGAGCACCTGGTGCTGACCAAAGCGCTCGACGTCAACCATCTGCGTCTGGTAGGCGGCACGTCAATGGGCTGCATGCACACGTGGCTCTGGGCCGAGAAATATCCCGACTTCATGGACGCTGCCCTTCCGCTTGCTTGCCTCCCGATTCAGATTTCCGGACGCAATCGCATGATTCGCCGCATGCTGATGGACTCGATCCGCGACGATCCCGCCTGGGACAATGGCAACTACACGAGAGAGCCGGAGTGCGGCATTCGCGGCGCGCTCAATCTGCTGTTCGTGCTGGTGAGCTGCCCGTTATGCGAGCAGAAGATGTATCCGACGCAGCAGCTTGCGGACAAAGCTGCCGAGGCCTTCATGAATCGCGAACTGGCCGTCACGGACGCGAACGACATGCTCTACGCGTTCGATTCTTCGCGGACGTATGACCCGTCCCCGGAACTGGGAAAGATCAAAACCTGGGTCATGGCCATCAATTCCGCCGACGATCAGGTGAACCCTCCGGAGCTGAAAATCGTGCCGAAGGAGATCAAGAAAGTGCGGCACGGCCAGTTCGTCCTGATCCCCATTTCGGACAAGACGCGCGGCCACGGTACGCACAGCCTGCCGGCGGTGTGGATGCAGTACCTGGTGAAGCTGCTGAACGAGAGCGCGCGCTGAGACAAGTCAACGAAAACGCCGCGTCCGCCAAATCATCGAAGTCACCTTTCACCTCGCCTGCGCAAAACAGCGCGAAGCTGCTCGGCACAGCTATTTGGAAACGAAAATGTCCTTCGGCAGCATCATGTGCACGCCCTTGGTGCCGTCGACCACTTGCGTGATGCGCAAGTTTCCGGCGACGCTGCAGAGCATGTAGGCGTCGTCGCGGCTGAGATGCTTTTCGGTGGTCAGGTAATCGATCATTTGGCGCACCGCCATTTTCGCCGCTACGTTCAAATCGGGATCGAGGCCCATAGTGATGTAGTACTTGGGGGTTTCGGCGCGTGGCCAATGGAAATGCAGATCCTTGCGCACGATGAACTGGAACGTGCCGACCAGCGACGTTTCCAGCGCGGTGACGTCCACCTCTCCGTCGCCCATTCCCGCGTGGCCGTCGCCAACCTCGAATAGGGCGCCCGGCACGTGCACGGGAATGTACAGCGTGGTGCCCGCCACGAGTTCCTTGTTATCCAGATTGCCCGCATTGATCCACGGCGGCCCGCTGCTGACGCGGCCGCGCGGCGGCGCGTCTCCCATGCTGCCGAAAAACGGATGCAGCGGAATCTCGATGCCGGGGCCAAAGTCGGCCACCATACGCTTGGCGTCCAGAGGAATAATCTTCGTCCGCGGGTACGGGAAGTCGAGCGGCAGAAGGCCGCTGGAGGGGCCAAAACCGTTGTAGGCGTAGGGGATGGCCAGCTCGATTTTCAGGATGCGCACTTCCAGCACATCGCCGGGCTCGGCGCCGTCGATGTAAATCGGTCCGGTGAGAATGTGCCCGCCGGGGCCGCGGTCCTTCACCTGCGCGACGATGTCCTTCAGCGACTGCTCCACCTGATCCGGAGGCACGCCGGCGGCTTCGAGCGGCTTGGGCTCGTTGGTCAGCAGGGTTTGAATCTGCACCGTGTCGCCGGAATGGATGCGCAGCACGGGCGTGGCGTTCGCATCGTAGTGGCCCCACTCGACGGTAGCGGGCGTGGGCTTCAGCGTGTACTTCGCGGCCGTGTTGCTTTGGGCCTTTGCAGTGCCCGCACAATCCAGCGCCAGCCCGAGCGCGATCAGAGCGAATATAAGGAGCGGAACTCTCGTGTCTCTCACAGTGCCTCCCGGCAACCGAAACTGTTCGCGCATCTTACCAGCCGCCGGGATTTTCAGTGAAGTTGGATCACTCTGGCCTCTCGAACGCTGATCCTGCGAAACGCCAGGAACTGTTTTTTTTATTTTTGTTTTGCAGCCTCCCGCTCCGCCCCGAATTTGGGCCGGCGAACTGGCACGGATTGGCTGCCTTGCTGTCCGCCGCCCCTGCAAAGCCGCACGCTTTCTCGGCACCGAAGGGCGCACAATGCTTGCGCGACGCTAAATTCAGCAGGTGATTTGCAGCGGCCTTGATTAGCAAGTCGGTCGCACCATGCCAATCGCGGGAAAGATCGAAGCGCTGTGGGAGGCTGCAGGCAAAAAACGATAGCTGGCCACTGAGAAGCCTTCTATTTTATTCTAATTTGGATATGCCCGAGCCCACCAAGACCAAAGTATTATTCGTATGCATGGGAAATTGCGTGCGCAGCCAGATGGCCGAAGCCATCGCGCGGCACACTGCCTCCGACGTGATTGCGGCGGAGAGTGCAGGGATTCGCCCGCTGGGGTTCATCGATCCCACGGCGCAGAAAGTTTTGGCCGGCCGCGGCATATCCTTCGATGGGCAATTTTCGAAAGGGCTGCACAGCCACAAACTGAGCAAGCCCGACCTGATCGTGAATATGTCGGGGCTGCCCGGGAAATCCCTGTTTCATCACGAAATTTTCGAAGACTGGCACGTGCACGACCCCTTCGGCAACGATGTGGAAGCGCACCGGCGCGTGTTCGACCACATTGAATCGCGCATCAAGGACTTGGCCGAGCGGCTGCGTGCAGCGCGGGAGGATCGTTCGCCATCCGACGCGCTGCCGCAACAGGACGGCACCGAACAGGGATGAACCCCGGAGGCCGGTGAATGCGGCGCGAAAAAACCAGCGTTTCGCAGGAAGACTACCTGAAGGCGATCTGGGAAACGGTGCAGGAAGGGCAGGTCCCCATCAGCGCGCGGCTGGCCGAAGACCTGGGCGTGACTCCTCCGGCGGTCGCGGCCGCGTTGAAACGCATGACTCGCGGCGGCTTCCTGCGCCTGCGGCGTGGCGGGCGCATCGAACTCTCGGCCAAAGGCAAAGGCATCGCGCAACACCTGGTCCTGCGGCACCGGCTGGCGGAAAAACTGCTCACCGACGTGATCGGCCTGAAATGGTCGCACGCGCACGAAGAAGCGGAGCGGCTGGAGCACGGGATTTCTCCTCAAATCGTGCATCTGCTGCTGAAGCGTTTCGGGCGCGAAAGCCGCTGCCCGCACGGCGTTCCTTTGTTTGGCGGGATGTCGCGCCTGCGCCGCAAGTACGGCGCGAAGCGGCTTTCGGAAGCGGAAGTCGGGCGCAGCTACGAAGTGTTGCGCGTGTACGAGAAAGACGCGCGCTTCCTGGAATTCGCCGAGCGGCTGCGCTTGCGTCCCGGGGTGCGCTTGCGGCTGCACCATCGTGAATACGATGAAACGGCCGCGCTTTCGGTCGATGGCCGCGGGGGGCGCATCCACCTGGGAAAACCCGCCACCGAGAACATCTGGGTGCGGCCGGCCGCGGCATCCCGCTAGCCGCATACGTCTCCCGGTCTGTCTTGGGTGCAACGGATGACACAACTCAGAAATAGAATCCCGAACATTCCGCTTGTGGCTCGCCTCTCGCATGTGGCCGGCGGTTTTCCCCGCTAGGACGCGGATGCCCCTTCTCCGCCATCCCCGCTGGGCGCGCATCTTCCGCGTTCTGACCGCCTGCGCGCTGCTGCAGGTGTTCTGCGCGGCCGGCGTCTTGCATGCGCAGGAGCGTCCTCCGCTTCCGGCTGGAACGCGGTTCGCGCCTCCGCCCTCATCTTTTCGTTCGGTGTTCCCCGCACCCGCATGGATGCAGGTGTCCGCCGCCGCGCAGCAACCGGTGCCCGTAATGTCCGCTTCCACCACGGGCCGCGCAGTTTCCTGGCGGCTACTGCCGTCGAATATTCTTCATGACCAGAAAAATCTCTGGCTCTTCCCCGTGCAACTGGCGCACGGCCACCACTGGCTGCCGGCCGGCACAATCTTGGGCGTCACCGCAGGTCTCTTGGCAGCCGACGCACACGACGCGCCTTATTTCCGCCGCACCAGCACCTTCTCCACATTCAACAGCACGTTCAGCGGAACGGCCAGCGCGCTCGGAATCGCGCTGGTGCCTTCGGCCATGTACGGCATCGGCCTCTTGCGCCATGACTCATACGCGCAGCAGACGGCGCTGCTCTCCGGGGAAGCCATGCTGGATAGCGGAGTTCTCGCCGTGGCCATGAAAGACGTGAGCAGGCGCCTTCGACCCTCCGATATTCCTCCCACGGGAAATTTCTCCGACACATTCTTTCAGAGCCATCCGACTCTGGTGGGCGCAGGCAGTTCGTTCCCTTCCGGTCACACGATCCTGGCGTTTTCGCTGGCGACGATCATTGCCCGGCGCTACGGCAAGCGGCATCCCTGGGTCCGTTGGGTGGCCTACGGAAGCGCTGGCCTGGTTGGCTTCTCGCGTGTCACACTGCAGGCGCATTTTCCGTCGGACGTGTTTCTGGGAGCGGCGCTGGGCTATTCGATTGCTCGCTTTGACGTGCTGCAGAATCATTGAGCACGCGTGAGCGGATTTGAATTTGTGGAAGCGCTGCCCGCCCAGGATGCGCCGAAGGAAAGCAATCGTCTCGATTTAGCTTGGCTATTCCTGACCCTTGAGGAGGCGTTGCATGCTGTTTTCGTCTCGCCGTTCTTATCGGCGCGCCGCGCGCATCGTCGTTTTTGTGGCAGCTTCGATCCTGGCGGTTTCCGCCGGCAACGCGCAGAACTTCACCGATATCAAGCCATCGCCTCAGCAGGTCGAATGGCAAGACCTCGAATTTGGCGTTCTCGTCCATTTCGGCACCAATACCTTTCTCAATCGCGAGTGGGGTGACGGCACGGCAAGCCCCACGGTGTTCAATCCCACCGATTTCGACCCGGACCAGTGGGTGCGCGCCATCAAAGCAGCGGGCGCGAAATACGTCGTGCTGGTCGCCAAGCATCATGACGGCTTCTGCCTGTGGCCCACCGCGCAAACCGATTACAGCGTGAAGAGCAGCCCCTGGGAGAATGGCCACGGCGATGTCGTGCGCGCGGTTTCCGATGCGGCGCGAAAGTTCGGACTAAAGTTCGGCATTTATCTGTCTCCCTGGGACCGCCACGATCCCCGCTACAAGAATTCCGCGGAATACGACAAGCTCTATATGGCCGAAATGGACGAGTTGACCAGCGATTACGGCAACCTCGTCGAATGGTGGCTCGACGGAGCCGGAAGCGCTGGCCACGTCTACGACTTTCCACACTACATCAATGAGCTCCGCATCAAGCAGCCCAACACCCTCGTTTTTGCCGATGCCGCCCTGCTCAAGTACGCTGACATCCGCTGGGCGGGAAATGAAGACGGCCGCATCCCGTATGAAAACTGGAACGTCCTGGACCGCCACGGATATCTTCGCTGGCGTCCCGTCGAAGCCGACACGCCGCTGCACAAGGGACACTGGTTCTGGCATCCGAACGACGAGGGCACGCTGAAGTCGGTAGCGGAATTGATGACGACCTACGAGCAAACCGTGGGGCACGGCGGCCAGCTGATGCTCGGCGTCGCGTCCGACCGCCGCGGCCTGCTTCCCGACGCGGACGTGAAGCGCCTCGAGGAATTCGGCGCGGCCATCCGCAAACGTTACGCCAAGAGCGTCATCATGGAAAGCCACGTCCGGACGCACAGCTCGACCGAGGCGGCCCTCGACGGCGACCCGGACACGTTTTGGTCAGCGCCAGAGGGCTCGCATCACGCGGTCCTCGAAGTGCGTTTCCCCAAGCCCGTCACCTTCGATCGCGCGTTGACCATGGAGTGGCTCAACGATGGCCAGCACGTCGAAAAGTATCGCATCGAGGTCTGGCGCGGGAGTGCCTGGAAAACGGTGGTGCAGGCCGGAGCCATCGGCCACGAAAAAATTGATGTCTTTCCCGCAGTAATTGCTGCCTCGCGCGTGCGGCTCAACATCCTGTCCTCGACAAGCGCGGCGCGAATCCGCGAGTTCCAGTTGTTCAACACGGGAAGCAGCGATTAGCCGAGCAGCGGACGAAGTGGCCGAAGGCAGCGGATGAAGGATGAAGGCGGCTCTGTTCCAGCTTGGAACACTATGCAAGGACGGTGCAGCGGCCCTCAGCGCGCCCGCTTCCTTCCCGCCCAACGACTAGCGTAATCGCCTGCAAACACATGGTTTAATTATCGCAACGCGCGGCGTCCTGCACAGGAGAGTGGGGCGCCTCTTGCACTGTTCTTCTGCGTGACCCCTCGCTCAGACGCGATTGGTGTGGCTTGGATTTGCCGGCACGGAAATATCGGCGCCTCTTTGCGTTGCGTGGCCGCGATCGCCGGGGCGATGCTGGCGCTGGCGTGCGCGTCTCCGAGCTGCGGCCAGACGCAGAATCCAGACTGGCAAGCGCAAGTGCGGCAGTACGCCCAGGCGCAGAACTGGAGCGCCGCGCTGCAACTGCTCGATCGGGAGCTGGCCCGCGCGCCAAAGGACCTGGACATCCGTGCGTGGCGCGCCCGCGTGCTGGCCTGGTCGGGTCAAACGCCTGAAGCCGAACGCGAGTATCTGGCGGTCCTGCAAGTTTCCAAGAATGATCCCGATATCTGGATGGGCCTTGCCGCCGTTTATTTGCAGGAAGGGAAGATTCCGAAAGCCCGGCGGGCCATCGATGCTGCCGAGGAATTGGATCCGAAGCGCGCAGACATCCACGCGGCGCGTGCGCGTATCCTGCGCGCGGAGGGCGATGTCAAAGGCGCCCGGCTGGAATTCCAGGTAGCGCTCGCCCTCGATCCAGCCGGCGCGGACGCCCGCGCGGGTCTGCCCTCTCTCCGCGAAGAGCCGAAGCACGAGCTGCGCTTCGGCATGGACAACGACCGGCTGAGTTTCGCGAACGATTATTACGGCGAATGGGCCAGCCTGGTTTCTCACTGGACTTCTCGTTGGGCTACCAGCGTTGCCGCGGATGTGTATCAGCGCGGCGGGATGACCGCGGGGAAATTTGTGGGCAGCGTGACGCGCATGCAGCCGAAATGGGGAGCGGTCACCATCGGCGGGGCGGTTGGCCATGACAACGGCGTGATCCCCCGGTCGGAGGCGTTCTTCGATCTGGATCGCGGCTGGAAGGTCAGCGAGACGGGCTTCCTCCGCGCGGTGGAATTCGACTACGGCCAGCACTGGTATTGGTACCGGGAGTCGCGCATCTTGGCGCTGAACGGCACCACCATTTTTTATTTCCCGCGCGAGTGGACGTTCACGCTGGGCGCGACGGGCGCGCGCAGCGCCTTCACTGGAACCGGTGCGGAATGGCGCCCTTCCGGCCTGGGCCGCCTGGGATTTCCTCTGGCGCGCTGGGGTGAACGCCGGCTTTCGGGCAACGTGTTCTTTGCCACCGGCACCGAGGACTTCGCGCAGGTCGATCAGATCGGAAGATTCTCTTCACAGACCTACGGATGCGGATTGCGCTTCCTGGCCACTGCGCGCCAGGACATCACCGCCTATGTCGCCTATCAACGGCGCACGCAGGGAAGGACCGACACGAGTCTTGGGTTGAGCTATGGAATCCATTTTTGAAAAGCTCTGGAAACTTGGCCCGGCTGCGTTCGTATTCAAGGCCATCCTGGCGGCCATGATCGCCGACGGCGTGCTGCTCGCGTTCATCCTGCTGCGCCGCGCCTTTCGCCGCAGGCATTTTGCCAAGCGCGACGCCCGCGTTTTTTATTGGCGGCAGAATTGGGACGCGCTGACTTCGGGCGGCATTCCCTTCCAGAAATGGCGAAGGCGGCGCTTCGACCGGCGCATCATCGAGACAATCGCGCTGGACGCCTTCGAGGCCGCCGATCCGGCGGAGTCCGCGCGACTGCTGAAATTCCTGCGCGCCAGCGGCTTGATCGAAAAGCGCATCTTCGAGGCGCGGCGGTTCACCGGCTGGAAAAGGATGCGCGCGCTCGTAGCGCTGGGCCGCACGCGCGCCCCGGAAGGAATCCCCGCCCTGGCGGAAGCGCTGCGCGATCGCAAGCTCGAGATTCGCCTGGCCGCCTTGCGCGGGCTGGGCCGCACCGCTTGCCCGCAAGCGGCGGAAGAAATCTTGCTGTGGACCAGCGAGGGCGAATTGTCCGTACCCGCGCTGCCGTTGCAAAGCGCCCTCGTCCAGTGCTGCGCCGAGCGCCCGCAGATCCTTCTGCCCTACGTGCAGCAGGCCAAGGGGCCGCTGCGCGAGGCGCTGGGGCGCGTGCTGGGCGAAGTGGCCACGCCGTCCCTCGGCCTCGATCTGCTTCCCTTCGCCGGAGACGCCCAGGATGAATTGCGCGCGGCCACCGCCCGCGCCATGTCCCACACGAAGTCGGGGCTTTCTTTCGATCTGCTCAGCGAGCTGGCTCGCGACCGCGTGTGGTTCGTGCGCCTGCGCGCGATTGTGAGCCTCGGAAAACTCTCCGACCCGCGCGCCATTCCCGCTCTTCTGCATGGGTTGACGGATTCGAACCGGCTCGTCCGCCTGCGCGCGGCGGAAGCGCTGATCGAGTTGAAGGACCAAACGGCCCGCGTCTTCCAGCAGGTGGTGCAAACCCGCGATCGCTACGGCTTCTATGCTTACTTGACCGCCCTCGAAAACGCCAACCTGCGCCCCGACCTCGAAGCGGCGATCCAGTCCAACGCGGAACTCGCGCCGGAAGAGAGAACCCGCCTTCTGAAGGTGCTCGAAAGGGGAGCGCTGCCAAATCAGCCGCCAGTTCAGGCCGCAGCCGAGCCGCGCGAAACGGTCCCCGTACTATGACCCGCTTCCTGGAAATCTCGAATCACGCGCTGTTCTGGTATTACCTGGCCAGCAACATCGCCTATCTGGCCATGCTGCTGGTCGCCTTGCGAACCAGCGCGGTGCATCAGCGCAAGCTCGAAAGCCATTGCCTGGGCTGGCTCAAAGACAATCCCATGGCTCCGCCCATCACCATCATTGCTCCCGCGCACAATGAAGAAGCCTCGATTCGGGAGTCTATTGGCAGCCTGCTCGCGCTGGATTATCCGGAACTGGAAGTGATCGTGGTCAACGACGGATCGGCGGATCGCACGTTCGAAGTCCTGCAAGAAGCGTTCCGCCTGCGGCCCGTTCGCGCCGTGTATGTGCCGCAAATCAAGAGCGCGGACGTGCGCGGGCTGTATCGCAGCGGCGTCGATCGAAGGCTGCTGGTGGTCGACAAACACGCTGGCGGCAGCAAGTCCGACGCGCTCAATGCCGGCCTGAACGCCGCGACTTCCCCTTATGTTTGCGTTGTCGATTCCGACTCGCTGCTGGAACGCGATGCCCTGCTGCGTATCACCGTCCCTCTCCTGGACGATCCCAAGCGCGTCATCGCCGTCGGCGGAATCATTCGCGTGATCAACGGCTCGGAAGTCGAGGGCGGGAGACTGCGGCGCATTCGACTGCCGCGCAAAAGCATCGAAACGATTCAAGTGATCGAGTACCTGCGCGCCTTCCTGATCGGCCGCGAAGCCTGGGCGCAGGGAAACATGCTGATGATCATATCGGGCGCTTTCGGCGTGTTCCGAACGGATCTGGTGCGCGCGGTGGGAGGCTATCGTGCCTCCTCCATCGGTGAGGATATCGATCTGGTGGCGCGCCTGCACCGTCTGATGCGCAAAAAAAAGTCCGCATACGAAATTCGTTTCGTCCCCGACCCCATGTGTTGGACCGAAGTCCCTTCCGACCTGAAATCCCTGGCCCGGCAGCGGGCCCGCTGGCAGAAGGGTTTGGCCGACGTGCTGTGGTCGACGCGCGACATGCTGTTCCGGCCGCGCACCGGGCGCATCGGCTGGATTGCCTTGCCGTATCTGTGGATCTTCGAGCTGTTTGGGCCGATCATGGAGACGCTGGGTATCGTTACGATTGCAACGGCACTCGCCATGGGCGCGCTGAGCCGCAGCTTCTTCCTGCAGTTCCTGATTTTCGGCTACGCCTTCGCCACCGTCATTTCCATCGGCTCGGTTTTGCAGGAAGAAATCACCTACAAGCGCTACAACGACTGGAAGGACGTGGCGCGCCTGGTCAGCTACTGCTTCCTCGAACATTTTCCCTACCGGCAGATGCACATGCTCTGGCGCTTGCGCGGCCTGTGGGAGTATCTGCGCGGTGATCACGCGTGGAAGGAAGTGAAGCGCACCGGCCTTGCCTCGGCCGGTGCGCGTTAGCGTGGCCTTTCCACTCTCACGTCATCGCTGGCGACTCAATCGCATGCGTTCGTGCCTCGCTCGTGCACAGAATCGATGATTCGCGATGACGCGACGATGATTCGTGCCGGCGCACGACACTCATTCGTGCCGCAGTGCGGCCATAGGATCGACGCGCATCGCCCGCCGCGCCGGAATATAGCTCGCCAAGAGCGCGACGAAAGTGAGAATCAACGAGACAGCAGTGAATGTCAAAGGATCTGTCGGTTTCACACCGTAGAGTAGGGTTGAAAGGAAATGTGTCAGCTCCAGTGCCCCAACTAGGCCAAGCCCAAGGCCGGCCAAAACGAGGGCCAAGCCCTGACGGAGCACCATTCCGAGCAAGTCTCCGCGCGAGGCCCCGAGCGCCATGCGAACTCCGAATTCGTGCGTCCGCTGAGCGACGCTGTACGAAATGACTCCGTATAGCCCTACCGCACTCAACACCGTGGCCAATGCTGCAAAAAAGCCGAGAATAATGGTGTTAAAGCGCGACTGCGCGGTGGCCAACCCAAGGTATTGATCGAGCGTTCGAATATCGTAGATGGGAAGATTTGCATTAACTGATCGGACTGCGGCCCGGATCGCGCTTGCGGCGCTGTCCGACGACGCCGCAGAACGCACCAGGAAGCTCATGCCCATCGGCATCTGCCCTTCAGGCATATAGATAGCGGCTGTAGGATTGTCAGTAAGGCTGTCCCTGCGTATGTCGCCCACCACACCGACGATCCGGCGCAAGGGCATATCGTTGCCAGCGTTCAAGCCTGTTCTGATCCGTTTCCCCAATGCGTCTTGGTGGGGAAAATAGAGTCCCGCCAATCTCTGACTAACGATGACAACCGGCGGCGAACTCCGGTCGTCACCCGCCGTGAACTCACGCCCCTCGATCAGAGGAATTTCAAGCGTGTGAAAAAGACCCGGAGAAACGATGCTGACTGCCGCTGTCTGCTGCCATTCAGACCTGTTCTGGCCTTCCAATTGGAAGCCGACGTACATATTTTCGGTCCCGCCCAGCGGCAACGTCGTGTCTGCCGCAGCGCTGCCAACTCCGGGCGCCTCCCGGATTTTCGTCAGAAGTTCGTCGTACAGAGTCGAGGCCTGCCACGGCGTCATATCCGTATTGGAGAAGTCCACCGAGAAGGTTAAGACACCTTTCGGATTGAATCCCGGATTAACGCTTATCACTCTGAAGAAACTGTTAACCAGCAATCCGGCCCCAGCAAGCAATAGAAGTGTGACGGCCAGCTCGCCGACAACCAACGCAGCGCGTACGGTGTGGCGTCTCCGGCTCTCCCCGGATGCAGGTCCACCCGCCTTTACTGATTCATTCACATCGGTTCTGGCGCATCGAAAAGCCGGTCCCAAGCCGAAGAGCAGCCCGGTAATCAGAGCAACCGCCAACCCGAACGCAAGAACAGGCCCATTAACCCCCGCTTCCGCAAGGCGCGGGACATCCCTGGGTCCAAAGCGCACCAGGAAGCCCGTTGCCGCAAACGCGAGGGTTATGCCAAGCCCACCTCCCAAAGTGGCGAGTAGGAGGCTTTCGGTCAAAAGTTGACGAACGATGCGCCGTCGGCCTGCACCGAGAGCCGCCCGAATCGCAATCTCCCGCTCGCGGTTCGTCGCCCGCGCAATTAGGAGGTTGGCCACGTTGGCACAGGCAATCAGCAAGACCAGGACGACCGCGCCGAACAGTATCAGAATGGGCTCTTGCACTCGGCCAATCAGCTCCTCGTGCTCTGGAACGATCTTCACCCCCTCATCCTTGTTGAACTGCGGATATTGTCGCGCCAGGCGCGCCGCAATTGTCGCCATCTCTGCTCTGGTTTGACGAAGGGCTACACCGACTCGCAACCGCGCAATGACCTCATATTCATGGCTGCCGCGACCTGAGTCCTGTGTACCAAGGTCTTGCACTCCTTGCGCGACCCACACGCTCGCGGGTTTCGACCCGATCGGGAATTGGAAGCTCGCCGGCATCACGCCGACGACCGTGAAAATGGTCCGGTCGAGTCGAATTCCGGAGCCGAGGACCTTTCGGTTGGAACCGAAGTCCTGTTGCCAGAGTTCGTGGCTGAGAACGACAACGTGGTGTCCACGCTCGTCATCTGCGGCGACAAAACCTCGCCCCAACTCCGGTCTCACGCCCAGCAGCGAAAACAAATTCGCTGAAACGGCGTATCCTTGGACGTGCTGCGGTTCCTTTGTCCCCAGGAGCATGAACGGGCTCCAATCATAGGCAGCAATAGCCTCGAAGACGTGGTTCTGTGCGCGCCAGTCGAGGAAGTCCGGGTAAGTCACCGGCATCTGGCTTGCCTTGCTCCCCGTCTGCCAGATCCTCACCAGTTGCTTTGAATTCTCGTAAGGCAATGGCCGCAGTAGAACCGCGCTGACCACGCTACACACGGATGTCGTCGCACCGATTCCGAGCGCCAGAGTGAGGACGGCGACAATGGTGAAGCCTGGGGATTTGCGCAGCATGCGCAGGGCGAAGCGAATGTCCTGCCAGGTGGTTTCCAGCAGAGGAATGCCGCGGCGGTCGCGATAATTTTCCTTGGCCGATTCGACACCGCCGAACTTGAGCAAGGCCTGGCGACGAGCTTCCTGTGGAGACATCCCGGCTCGTAGATTATCTTCAATGTGAAACTGGAGGTTCGATTCGATTTCGGCGGCAAGCTCGCGGTCGCGCCGCTGCTTGCCGAACACACCGGCGACACGCAATAGCCACGCACGCAGCGTTCTCATCGGCCTTCCCCTTCAGGGGACAGGAAGCGGGCGAGAATAGCCGTGGTCTGCTCCCACTCCTGCGCTTCCCTTTCGACTTGCCTGCGGCCGGCGCGCGTGAGCTTGTAGTACTTCGCCTTGCGGTTGTTCTCGGACACGCCCCACTCGGAGGCGATGTAGCCCTCCTGCTCGAGTTTCAGGAGCGCCGGATACAGCGTCCCGTAATTCACCGCGAGGCGGTCGCCGCTGATCTGCTCGATGCGCCGGGCGATGCCGTAGCCGTGAAGCGGGCCCATGGTTTCGAGCGTCTTGAGCACCATGAGCGCCAGCGTGCCCTGCCAAACATCCGATTTCTTCTCTGCGGCCATCCGCGGAATCCCCTATTGGATCGCCATACAGAGTGATACACGCTCTATGGGAAAGCAATAGGAATTTGCGGGCGAGGCGCGGAGCGCGGGATAGGCATCAGGGCGCCTCCGCCGACCATTCGAAGTAAACGTTTACAGTGGCCAAAAATCGCGCTATTTTGGGGCCGCCGTTTTTGGCCGGTACGGGCCTTCCACCCGGCCGGCGAGGAGGAGATATGGACCGGCGGCGGTTTTTGCGGGATTTGGCGATTGCGACGGCGGGAATCAAATACCTTGCGGGAAGCGATGCCTGTCTGGCGGCGGCTCCCGTTGAAGGAGCATTAACGGCCGTCCCGCCCGGCAGCGCTGCGAGCAGCTTGCTCCCGCTCGCCTCGGTCGATCTTGACGGGCACACCCTGTTGTGCGAATTCCAGTCGGGCGGCGGAACGTGGAAGGCCTACGAGGACCTGCGCACCCGCGACGGCGTGTTGACCTTCGTCTCATCCGCCGGGACGGCCCGCGTGCTGGCAAAGAATGTGGAGGCTACGTTCGCCGAGGCCAATCCGCCGTATCTGGGGCTGGCCCTGAAGGACATCGGCATGAGCCCCCGCGATTTGCTCGCCGACAAGCTGCTAGCGAATGGCGAACCCGATCCCGAACAAGTAAAAGCCGCCGCGCCGCCGCAACAGTCGGCGTTTGGACGAGGCCGCCGCTTCTTCCGTTTCCCGTGGAACACTTTTCTGGGCACGAAAGAATGTTCGGACACCATGCCCGTTTTCTTCAGCGGGTCCACGCGCACCTACCAGCCGACTCAGCGTTTTCACGGCGTCTTGACTTTCCCCATGATGCAGAAACGCTACGACGGCCTGCTGGGCGGCTGGATGCCGGCGGTGCGCAAGGTGTTTCCGATTTCCGATAGCGCGTACCTGGAAACCATTCTCTTCGGCGACGTACTGGACCACGAAGAGTTCATCGTGCAAACGTGGCACCGCACCAGCCACATCGAAAACGGCAAAGTCACCAAGGTCGTCTACGGCTGCAGTTATCCGGACTTTCCGCCTCGGCGCGAAGATCCCCAGCCGGAAGATTTTTATCGCGGGCTGCTGGCCTTCGCGGAATATTGGGACGCGCTGCTGCAGGATTTCTCATCCACTTCCCTGCCTGACAATTCCTGGGTTGATTTCTCGAAGCACGCCTTCGCCAAGGAACTGATGGCGCGGCCCCATGGCTACTATCCGAAATATGGGGCGGTGGACCGCGACTACTACGGCTCGGAATACGACGGGTTTCAGGACATTTTCACCATGTCGATGGGCGCGAATCTGGAGTGGCGCCGCTTCGAGCCCGTGCGCGCCATCATCGACAATTACCTGACCGACTTCACGGACACTAAGGGCATGATCAACATGCGCGGCCCGGAAGTGGCACAGTTCGGGATGACGCTGGCGCTGCTGGCGCGCTACTACAGCTACACGCGCGATCGCGCGCTGCTGCTCAAGCACGCCGAGAAGATCGATGCCACGGCGTCGCTGCTGATCGAGCTGCACGATGAAAGCCTGAAGCTTCCCGCCGACGATCCGGGCCACGGCTTGATTCACGGCTGGAGCGAATCGGATTCCTGCCTGGCGGCGCAGCCGATGATGTGGTGGCTGCCCTACTATTCCCATAACGCCTTCGCCGCGCGCGGGCTGAAGGATATGGCGCGCGTGTGGCCGGCGATTCACGGAGACGCGGCTTCGGCGGCCGGGGAGAGTTCCACATGGCTGAAACGCAGCCGGGCGCTGCAGGAGTCGGTGATCGCGGCCATGCAGAAAAATATCCGCCGCGACATGAATCCTCCCTACATCGGAACGTACGCGGGCGCGCAGGGAACGTTCTGGGAATCGATGCAGAAGGAACGTCCTAGCCCGCAGGGGTGGCCGCACCGCGGGTATGCCGAACTGTTGCAGGCGGACATTTTGCCGCCCGATCTCGCGAATCTGGTGATCGATTGCATGCGCGCGTACGGCGCGACGACGCTGGGCATCGTGGCCAATGTTGAGCCACCGCATCCGGAAGGCCGCGACATTCTCGGCTTCATTTCCTATGGCTACGCGCAAATGCTGCTGCGACTCGACCGCGTCGACGAATTCCTGCTGTTCCTCTACGCGCATCGCTATCACGATCACACGCGCGGGACCTGGACGGCGGGTGAAGTGGCCGGGATCACCGGAGACGGCGCGACTTTCTGCGTTCCGGCGCAGCAGACGGTGCCTCTACTCGTCCGCTGGATGCTGGTGCTGGAGGATTCCGACGAGGACCGGCTCTATTTTGGCAAGGGCTTGCCGAGCGCGTGGGTTTTGTCCGGAAAAGAAATTCGCATCGAGCGGGCGGCCACGCGCTGGGGCGCGGTCGATTTCAAAATGACAGGCGATGCCGCTACGAAGCGCGCGCACGCTACCGTCGAACTGCAGAAGGCGGGAACGCCGCACGAGCTGCACGTGAAGTTCCGCCTGCCCGCGCCCCACAAGCTGCAAGGCGTGAGTGTGAACGGCCAGGCCGCGAAGCTGGGCGGAATTCATCACGACACGGCCATCTTCCCCACGGGAAACAGCGCTAAATTCGAGCTGGTCGCGGAATTCTCGTAGCGCCAGTCGTGCTGAATGCGGCCCGAAATGTCATCCCGAACCCAGTCGCGCGTTTTTTCTGCGCGAATGGGGGTGAGGGATCTGCTGTTCGCAGTTCAGGTCCAAACCTAGTCGCCCTCTTCTCAGGCGGGCGTCCTTCGGTTTTCGAATTTCGGTTTTCGAATTTCGATTTTTCGCGTTTCGATTTTCGGATTCCGCGCTGTCATCCCGCCTGCTTGAGTTACGAAGGGGAGTCTCGGGAGTGCGTCCCTCAGGGTGCTTCAGAACGCCGGACAACGCGCCCGCGTCAGAGCCTGATTTCCACGGGATGGCCTTCGAAAATGGCGTGCCGCGTTTCGCCGGCCAAATGAATCTCCATTTCGCGGCGCAGCGGGGGCAACATCCGGGAACCCTCCGCCAGATGCATGCGCAAGGCGCGGCGTCGATCGTCCCAATTCATCTGGATTCCCATCCACTGCCCGCGGCGGTAATCGAACGTCTCGCCATCGTCTTCATAGAGCAGGAAAGAGCCGTCGGCGCCGGGATAAATCGTGACCGACAGCGGCGCATCTGTTTTTTCGGCGACGTATTGTTTCACCGGGCCAAGCGGCAGGATGGCGCCGGCGCGCACGTACAACGGGATTGTTTCCAGATCGACCGCGCGCGTGATCTCACGCCCGCCTTCGACCCGCTCGCCAGTCCAGAAATCGTGCCAGGCGCCGCGAGGCAGATAGAGCTGGCGCGAGGTGGCGCCCTTCTCGAATACAGGAGCGACGAGGATGTCGCGGCCCCACAGGTATTCGTCATCGCGGGCCACAGCGGCGGGATCGTCCGGATCGTGCAGCCACAACGAGCGCATGATGGGCAGCCCGGTCAGCGCGCACTCGCGCACGGCGCTGTAGAGATAAGGCAGCATGCGGTAGCGCAGATTCAGGTACTTGCGGCAGATCGGCTCGACCTGCGTGTTATGCAATTCGCTGTCCGGCGGGACGGCAGCGCCGCGGTAATGGCTGATTTC
>Ga0075272_1000104_pt1 | contig 20765 bp, 20 predicted proteins | sample SF_Rice_5C_0N_40_FD_69776 | JGI IMG/M metagenome (GOLD analysis project Ga0075272, IMG submission 69776) | Rice paddy soil microbial communities from Twitchell Island, California, USA - SF_Rice_5C_0N_404 | ecosystem: Environmental > Terrestrial > Soil > Paddy field/soil | place: USA: Twitchell... | reverse complement strand
ACTTGCATGCGGATTGAAGTCGCGGCATCCACCGTCCCCAGAAACTCCAGCAAATATCTGGCATTGAAGCCGATGTTCAGGACTTCCTGTTCATAATGGGCCTCGACGTACTCTCTTGCTTCACCGTATTCGGGCGAGCTGGCCGATACTTCAACCCGGTTCTTTTCTAAAACCAACCGCACACCGGGAACGTGCTCGTTCGCTAAGAGAGAAACACGCCGAACCGCGTTTTCGAACTCCTCCGGCTTTATGTCCAACGCCCTTCCAGATCCTTTGGGCAAAACCGACTCGTAGTTGGGAAATTGGCCGTTCAGAAGACGCGATAGGAGGATGCGCGAACCTAGGATGAAGCAAATGTGCGATCCATCCGTCGAGATTTCCATGTGGGCCCCGTTTTCCGCGTCTTCAGCAAGTCGAGCCAGCAATAGCAACGCCTTTCGGGGAATAAGCACAGACCACTCCTCTTTCAGATTGGCGATCTGCCCGGCGTGTTCCGCTAGAGCCAAGCGGTGGCCATCGGTCGCTACCATAGTCACACGGTCCGGGTTCAGTCTGAGCAGCGCCCCGTTTAGCAGATAGCGGCTTTCCTCTTCTGACACAGCAAATGAAGTCTTTTTCACGCAGGTGATGAGCGTTGTGGCCTCCACATGTGTCGTGGATCCGGAGACAGTCGGAAATTTTGGAAAATCGGCTTTGGCCAGACCGACGAGTTTGAACGAAGACTTGCCAGAGGTCACTTGTAGGGAGTGGCTCTCAACTCCTCGGCAGCGAATCTCGTCCGCGCCAGCGGACCGAACAATCTCGAGGAAGCGTAGCCCCGGCACCACGGCTGCACCCTTGGCCTTCACTCTTGCGTCGCAACTCGTTCTGGCCGTGATTTCCAAATCCGTGGCGGTAATCCTCAGTTCGACACCTTCCGCCTCCAGGAGAAAATGAGAAAGTATGGGGATCGTACTCCGCTTCTCAACGGCATTGCGAACAAAATTAAGCACCTTCAAGAGATCCGACCTCTCGACGACGAAATCCATTGAACACACTCCTTCTGTGCTTTTGCTGGGAAGGGGGCATTGGAGTCGCCACCCCGGTCCCCAGTCGCGATGTCATGGAATACGCGTGCGGACGGCGAACAGTGGACGTCAAGCAGGAGTTTGGCCCGCCAGGTCTCGATGCACGCAGCTGACGAGACCTATGGCGATCCAAATGGTTCGCCGCCAGGAGGAGCCCTGTTCTGTAAATCAGCTTTCACGAGCCGTCGCTGGCATTTCCTCAGTTGACGCGTTTGTAGCAAGAACCGTTCGGCGCCATGGACATGCCGCAGGTTGCACAGGAAGGGCGTCTCCGGCCCTCCCCGTCGAAAGAGCACACCGTCCATGAACCCAGGAAGGGCGGAGCCTTCTTTAGCCATTTTGTAAAGATCTCGCCGCGCGTTTCCCTCTTCGTACATAGCTTTCGCCGCCGGGCACGGGCGAACAGATGTCGCTGCTCGGGAGTTTGAGTGGCAGACGGCTCCTCATTTCGCCTGTTCTGCTCGACGACAGGAATGCACACGCTTGACCCCGAATCGCTAGGAGTTGTTGCTCCCACTTGCGCCTCCCTCATTGGCGGGACATGCCGGGCGCCATTGCCGTCGCCACGGGCGCCTCGGAGCAATGTGTATGCGAACACCCGCAACACCTGGCTCCAAGGGTTGCCGCTCGGACTGCCGGCGCAAACACCACGGGAATTTCGCGTTCCTCTCCGGCACGCGACCAAAACCGAGGCATGGCCGAATCGCTCCGGTCATTCTCATTACCATCTCGCTCAGCATCGAGGAATCCATCCACTCCCCGAAACAGGACTTTGCCTTTCAGAGGAGGCCGCCTTCCGTCCTCCACCTCGCCTGCTTCGTGGCGCGTGATCAGGAGTTGGCAGGTCCGGCCCGCTCGGAAAAGATCGACTCGCACAAGAATTGGAGCGATCACCACCGCATGCACACCATTTACCCCGATCGAGTCTATGGGATGGACGTACGGTAAGGGCTCGCCAGCCGGCCCGCAGAAGGTAACGTATCGGCCGATTTCCTTCACCGCGCCGCCCGATTCGATCCCTCGTACCACATATCGTCTTGCCAGATGTTGGTGCTCAAGGCTCACATGCGACTGAGCAAAAATCCCTACCTCGTTGAGGCGGCGCAGCAGTGGCCTCGGCAGGGTCAGCCCGCGACGTGCGAGCAGGTTTTCTTTCTCAACTCTTGACATAGACAGTCACGCCGAGCGTCGAACGGGAATGGGACAACCCAAAGCTCTACGGATCTGTTCCTTCGCGCAGCCCGCCCAACAAATGTACTTACGCGGGTCTTCGATCGAGATGGCGAGGTTATCGCCGCTGCGGTCTTGGCCGGCCTCGGCGCACGAGGGACACCGCGTCACGTAATTCCGACCCACCTTTCGAGCCTTGCCGATGTGGTCGAGAATCCGGAACTCGTGAGCAGAACGGCGAACGCAAGGCTGATCTCCCAGGCTGCGTTTTGTTTCAAACCCAGGAGGCATGGTCTTGCCGGCGACGAAGCCATGGAGTTGTTGCTCGCTCATTTTTCGCAGCAGCCGCAGGTACCCCATCTGCTTTTCCAAATCACAGTCCGCTCCATAAAACCAGTAGCGCCGGCCCGCTCCGCGGTGAATGCCCAGTGGCCCGCGGATAGCATTTCCGAACTCGCCCTCGCGCAGTTCATCGTGCTTTGGGAAGATCTCGATGCCCTCTGACAGTCCCATGCCCTTAATCCGCATTCCGATCTTCACGGCCAAGTTATAGATGTAGATTCGGCACTCGCGCGCCAGCGCGGGCCTTTCCATGAAAACCCAAAGGTGGCCACCGCGTTTGCTCATTTCCAGGGCGGCTTCCACCTTGTCTTGCAGGAGCGAGTATTGCAGCCTCAGCAGGTCTTCGATCGCACTGGGATAGTCAGCATCAATGGCAACCCACTTCGACCTTTGCGTGACCGGATTGATCGCGTACAGACCGATCGTGATTTCGCCTTCGAGGTGCCGCCGAATGGTGGAGAGGGTTAGGTTCACCTCCTTTCCCGTTCCCTTCGCCCTTGGTCGAAAGTAGTAGTGCCGTCCGCTTTCGGGGTGGGGACGTGAAGACTGGAGGGTGTAAGCCCCGCGATTAACGAACAGGGCCAGATAACGGCGAACGATTTCGAGGCTAGGTCTTATCATGGTTTCCACAGATTCTCCTTTCGCACAGCCTGTCGCGAAAGAGGCCCGGGCTCTACCTAAACCCGAGCTTTCCGTTTGTCAAATAAGTGAGGCTTGGTGCTAAGTCTCTGCTACGAAGGGAGTTCCAGGGCTTGTGCAAGGGTAGGCGTTGCAGCTTGGGCTAGGCAGGCTTGGAAACCGTTACCCTAGCTGTCGGATGACTTCGCTGCGGTCGGGAACCAGCCGTCACGGTCCACGACTCCTTCCCCATGAGCAGTCGTGGCTGCTCCACGAGATCCAAGAACCGGCATTCGCGGATCAAGCGGTCGAAATCGGTGACCGCATATCCGCCGAACTTCTCGTCATCAAAGTCCACCCAATACCAGACCCGTGCGCGGCGGTCGTAAACGTAGAACGCCCCTGACTCGGGATCACTTGGCACGATAAGGAAAACAAGCAAGGCCTTCGGGAACTGGATCCATCTCTCGATCTTTGGGTGATCGGTCGCGTCGAGCAGCCTGACTACAGCCCCTTCCAAGCAGTCCGCAACTTCCGCTGGCGCGCTCCGAAGATCGAGTACAGCGATGACATTCATTCTTCCAAACATGCTATTGCCTCCTTTCCTGTTTGATATCGCTCCGAAAATCGAAGGTCGCTAACTCGGGAAAGCAGGTCGCGAGCCAGCAAGCAGACAGACTTTTCTTTGCCGACGGCCTGTGCTAGCGTTTGCGGTCCCCTAAAATTCGAGAATCCACCGTAATCGAGGAGGACGAAAGTGAACATTGGCGATCGCCTGCGGTCCATACGGGAGGAAAAGAAGCTCTCGCAAGGGGACGTTGAAAAGCGCACGGGCTTGCTCCGCTGCTACGTATCCCGAGTAGAAAACGGCCACACGGTGCCAGCGGTTGAGACGCTCGAAAAGTTTGCCCGGGCCCTAGAGGTCCCTATGTACCAGCTCTTTTACGATGGGGAGAAACCTCCCGAGCTTCCGAACCTTTCCCAAAAGAAGACAGCAGGCGAGATTGCATGGGGTAGCAGCGGAAAAGACGCCCGCTATCTGGCGAGGTTTCGCCGGCTCTTGGCGAAAACAACCGACGGAGACAGAAAACTCCTGCTTTCAATGGCACAGAAAATCGCTGCCGAACAGACTGCCCGATCCCGGCGGCGCGGCTGACTCCTAGTTGGGAAGCCAAACCATGATTCGGGCTCAATGATTGATCCGGGCACCCGCAAGACTTCCTCACATGCCAGCCCGCCATATCCAGGCGAACGCAGCCCCAATAAACACGAAGAACGAAGAGTTCTCGCACACCTCAAGACACCACCCACAGCCGAGAATAGTCAAAAAGGATCTCCATTCGGCTCTCCAACTTGCAGCCAGCCGGAAGATTCAAAGGGGAGGTAATCAGCAGACATAGAAACGTCAAGGAAAGGGCAAAAGGTAGCTGGTCGGGTCCGTCCCGCGCTCGGCTTTTTGTACTTCGCCGTCGAGAGCCCGCCCCAAAGGGAATGCGCGCTTGTCATGGCTGCGTACCACGGGCATTCCAAGAAGAAGGGCATGCCAATCCGCGACGAGACCGAAGAACACAGGGAATTCCGTATCCGCGAAGAAGCTCGAAACGAATCTCAGAACATCGTAATTCGCAACCAAATAGAGCAGCCGATTTACGTGGACCTCGTCGATCATGCGATCGGCGATCGCCCGATAGCCTTTGGCCGGTTTGGGCGTTCGTTCGTATTCCAGCGCAAACCTGCGCTCCCCTCTGTCCGTATGCACCGTCACGATCGCATCGTAGTCCTTGGCAAAGCCGAATACCGTGAGCTCATTCTGCGAGCGAATCTCCATTGCCGACGTCCAGCGTACAAGCATTCCAGTACGCAATGCGCTGAGATGGATCTCGTTCAGCCCAATTGCATGAAGAGCGTTGTTGCTCGCTCCATTCGCATCGGTCCGGCCACAACCGATCAAGCAGTACTCGCCCATGCTCTGCAAGAGCGTCGCCGCAGTGCTTGCGACCGAATACACAACATCTCCGGTCCCAGGGGCCAATGTCTGGCGCAGCACCAGTCCGCGGCCAACTAATCTTCGCATCCTCCAGTCGAACGAGTTGCGGCTCCTCTCATAGTGGTTGAGTCGCGAGAATTCGAACAATTGCGAGTGGGTTACGAATTCCGAGCGCAGGATTTGACGCAGCAGCGGGAGGTCGCGCGACTGGCTGAGTTGAATGGATCCTTTTGGATATCGCATCTTGCATGCGTCCTTACACGGATTCTAACTGAAGGCGCGCACTCCAGGGCCAAGACACGAATGGCTTGAGGGCGAATCTGCCGAGAGTCGTTCGCAACCAACTACCCGCCGGCATCAACAGCATCGCTTCCTGCTGACCAACGGATTCGCTGAAGGAGATCAGCAGCGTACCTTCCGATCGCCACCCCGGTGAGCTTATGTCGAGACGACCGACCTCAGCCGCCCTGACCACAACCAGGAGGTAGTCAGGCTGCTGCGGAATCGGCAGCATGCGCTTGAATAACACTTTGTTTTGGCCGTTCCAAACACAAGGCTCGGCGCATTCAAACACACTGTCGATCATTGTCAGCGGGCGATGCGGATCGAAGCCGCCAACCCCGTTGAAGCGGGCATGGCCGAGGATCTTGGGCCGTGTTCGGATGTGTCCGTCGACGGGAACGCCAGTCGTGTTGAAGTACGCCGCCCGCACGAATCGCCTGGGATCATTTTCGTTTTTCCCAAAGCGGCGACGCCAAACGCTCCCAAAGCCTGTGATGGTGACCAGCATCTCCCTCATCCGCCCTTCAGCCGTCTGTTCTTTTGCCGTTCCGCATACAACTCTTCCTGCAGCCGATTGATCTGACCGACAAACCGAGCACTGATCCCGTTAGCGCCGGCGGATGCCGCTTCCGCGGAAACGCTGTCGAAGCCTCGGCTCCCGCTGGTTTTTTTCGACAATGCGTCGAGCCTCGCGGAAAGGTCGGCAACGATCACCGATTTCTGCCGGAGCTCTTCCTGAAGCTTGCTTCGTTCTTGCGTCGTGGCTTCGAGCTCGCTCGTGGCGCGTTCGAGTTCTGCCTTTACGCTCTCGATCGCCGAGCGTCCCCAGCCCGGGCGTCCTGCTCCGGATTCCGCGGCCTCCGCCGCGCGATTGCACTCCTCCATATGCCGGTTGTATCGCTCGACCGCCTCTTTGGCCTTCTCCCGCGAATACAGATCGTGGTTTCGGATGTCCGCTTCAATCCGCGCGTGTTCCCGCTCCGCCTCGCGGGAATCGCCGATCCGTTTGAGCAGGGCGAGCGCCAAGACGAAGGCCCACACGGTCATCCAGAACGAGTACCGAAAGAACGGGTTTCGGACGCTGGCGCGAAGCAAAGCCTCGCGCCGATCTTCGAGCCATTCACCGTAGTTCTTGTGCGAACGGTTCAGCTGCTTGAGCATGACTCCATACCAAGTCTCGCGTCCGAGATGAGGCCGCGCCGAACCCTGTGCCGCCACGGGCGAGCCCTGGGAGCAAAGGATGAGCACCAGCAAGGTTCCGGCTGCCATCCGCTTCATGCGCGTCTCTCCCCAAAGGGCTTTCGGCGGCGGCCCGAGTCCCGATTGCGCGAACTCTTGAATCGCAGATTTGCGCCGCCAGACGACCAGAGTGACTGTTGGAGCCTGGGATAAAGCTCGACGCCGAAGTGCGGGACGCGAACCTCCGCGGGAGGGCGGATGTGCAGGTGCCCGTGCAGCGTGCCGCGCGTCTCATCGGTCATCAAGATCTGCATCTGGCCTTTGGGCATGTTCTTGATGTGCTCATCGAGCGCGCGCGTCTCGGTTGTTTCCACGTCAACCGCCCTGCCGCTTTCCTCATAACGGTCAGGCCCGAAAAACGATCGGCGCTCCATGGAGACGTTCCGCCGGCGGACGCGATGCTCTGCGGAAGCCCGGAGGAAGTACCGCGCGGTCTCTTCATCACGGGTCTGGAGCAGCATCGTTGTGTTCGGGGCGGACGCGACATCCTCCTTGAAGCCGCGTCCGGCCTGCATGAGCTGCGAGAGGCTCTGCATGGAAAACAAGAAAGCGGTGTTGGTGCCTCGCGCAGTTTGCAGGATCTGCGGAAAATTCCGATAGCCAAAGGGCGCGAATTCATCGAGTACGACGCTCACAAGCGGCCGGTTCGGCCGGTCGAGCTCTTCCCGGCGCTCATATCGCTGGCCCACGATTAATTGCAAATTTTGGAGGAGCATTTTTCCGAGGGCGGTCACCGGCTTGGTCTTCTTGTTTATATTGAGCAGCACATAGAGGATCAGTTCGTGCTCGATGACTTCATCAAGCGAAAGCAGCTCTTCATACGGCCCCGTGATGACACTCAACTCGTCATCCAGAAACGCCATGCACTGGTTCACTAATCCCTGGATTTTTTGGATTCGTTCCCAGTCTTGGAACGATTGGTAGAGATTGCGAACCGACATCTCGAAATTGAGCTTCCGCTGCACGCTGATGCCAGTGTCCTGGCCCAGCCGCCGCGAGGCTTTTTCGACCTGCTCGCGCAAGACCTGCTCGTCGAAGGCCATGACCAGTACGTCATAGAAGTTGAACTTCAGGCCCGTGTAGGAAAGCACGCGCACAATATCCGAGAGGTAGATCAACTGGTGCTCGGCAAAAAACTCGTGATGCAAGTCGAATGAGCTGAACACCATGTTCACGACCGACGTGTAGTCCACTTCGTTCGAGTGGAACGGGTTGTAGCCGACGGAGATGTCGGGTCTCGAAGGATTGATCACGCGTAGCTGCTTGAGGCGCCCGGAACGATGGATATAAGGAAGAAGGCCCTCGAAGACGCTTGCGTCCGCTTTGCCGTCGAGAATGATGATGGGCATGCGGTGCCGGTCTTCGGGGGGACCGAATGCCCGAAACAAGTCCTGGGTAATGATGTTCGAAAGCAGAGTCGTCTTGCCCATTCCCGTCATCCCGAGGACGATCCCTTGCATCACGCGCGTGCGGTCGGGCCAGAGCCAGGGCTTGCCGTGAACGTCGTATCCGAGAACCACGGAATCCTGAGCCCACGCCTTGCGGACAGCCTGATCATCCTTCCGGCGGGACACCGCCAGATAGGGATGCGGCCAATGCTTTTCGCGGCGCGAACGGGCGGTCATTACCCGGAAGCCAAACCAGATAAGCCCGCCCGCGAATAGAAGGAAGTAACTCGAGAACTCCGCCGCCTGCGCTCCTGTGAACTGCCAGATATCGATGACCAGATATTTGGCCAACCACGCGAGCAGAGCAAAGGCGAGGACGGCCATCAGCTCGGCGCCGGTATGTCGAGGCGAGTGCTCACTCGGCTGCATGGCGCACGTTCCTACGGGAAAGGCCAGAAAGGTAGTGGCGGGGCGCAGCTGGCTCGGATGACCGCGGAGCCTTGCGGCCGCTGGGACGGGAGGCGGCGATGGACCAAAGATGGGTGAGAAGAACCGATTGCTCAAGCATGGATGTGGTCTCCCGAGGTCGGAGTAATCCCACAGCTTCTGGCGGACCAATCAAGTTGGAACCGGCGGGGGTCAGCAACCCGATCCAAAGATCCTTTCGGGCCAGAACCTCGAAGAATCCCCCAGTCTCGATGAACACTGGCACACGTTCCGACCTTCCAAGCAAGCAGTTGAAGATCACAAACAATGCCACTGCGCCTCCCAGCCAAACGATCGCGAACAGAAGCCCTGGCCGGAACTCGCGCCGCCGCTTGACGTCGAACGGATTCCTTGGACAGAGCATCAGATTCAGAATTGCATTACCGAACCCATGATCCGGGCGCCGCTTCATGTGGGCGGCGAACCAAGTCCGTGCTTCCTGGGTTGAGACTCGTTCGGCCATTTCACAGCACCAGAGTGGCCCGCACCGGGCCGCCCGGCCCTCGAAGGAAGTTCAGTTGGAGCACGGCGGGGTGGGGGTGCACGGAAGGCATCCGGATGGTCACGATTCCGGCCGCCGTTTCGCCTGGCTTGATTTCCAGGTGTGCGTCGGCCCTGGCTACTTCGACGAGAGTCGTGCCGTCTGATCTCAGTCGCGCGGACTCCTTCGGCGCTAGCTCGCAATCGAGCAGGGTGTAGAGAGACTGGCGGAACCGCGGATGTTTCAGTTCAACAGCCTGCGGAGTACCGGGCAGGTAGACGCGATTCGTATCATTCCGTATGGAATAACGGATAAGAATCTGGCCATGCTGTTCCAACAAATCCGTTATGCGAACAGAGATTCGATTCCTCCCTGAAAATTGACCCAGCAGTTGAACGGGCGTCATGTCCATCAAGATTTCGTCAGGTGAAGGATCGGCCGGTCGAACTGTCTCAATCCCAGCTACTTTCATCTTCGGGAGGAGACTCGGCGCCGACTGGTCAATTGCAAAGACCATCTCAGGCACACTGCCTGCCGGATCGAGTTCGTAATTAAAGCGGCCGGACGGAGTCCACACAAAGAGATTCGTGGCCACCCCCGTTTCGCTCGGCTCAATGAAAACCTTCTTTCCGCGCCACTCGACGCGGAACGACGAACTGCCCACGGCCACCGCGCTGACCGGCTCGCTCATCTGGAGCACGGTCAGGTGGTCGAGGGCCGTTTGAACATGGACGATTTTTCCTTGGTCGGCCTTTTCTGCTTCAACCTTCTGCCCGCAGGCGGACCATCCAAAAACCGCCACTGCCACGCAAGAAACCCAGAGCCGCCTCACGTCGCCTCCTTTCATCCGTCCTTTATAGGTGCGGCCTTCCGGGAGACCTGATTCCAAGCCTCCCGGAGGGCATTTGTTTCACGAAGGTGTCGGTCCTTGAGCGCCGGCCGCATTGCCGCCATTCGCGACCGACTGGCATGAACGGAGGGGTTGACGCCTCACAGTGGGACGCTGGCGGATGTCGTTGAACACCAGCTTGCCATCGCGAATCACGCCGGACCCGTATCGCAGTGGGAAAGGTTCAACGCGCTCGACAACTTTGCCGTCCACGCGCACTTCGCCCTTCTTCGAGATTTGAAGAAGGAAGATCTTGCGTTCGTGGGTCGTTCCATCCCCATTAGGAAACTGCTCGACGAGAAAGACGCGGCCATCCTCATCGAACTCGATTTCCCCGTCTACAAGGTCGGGAACACGGACCTCGACAGGGTTGCTTCCGGTCTCCTCCGCGATCTTGTCGATGATTTCCTGGGGGAAGGCGTGAAACAAAAGCGAGCCGTTACCTTTCCCTGCACATACGATCGCGTGCAGAGTCTGGCACCAGCCTCGCCTGTTCTGCTTCTTGCCGTCTCCCCAAGCCTGAACGAGCGACCGCAAGGCCTGGAACTCCTCGCGGAAGTGTTCCTTATGGGCGTGGACCTTGCTGCGCGCGGCATTGCGCTGAGCGCGAGCCTCATTCCTGGTTGCTGGGTCGTTGCGTTTGGCATCGTACTCCGCCTCGGCCTTCGCCAGGGCTTCATCCAAGGCTTGCTTTTCGGTGATGAGTTTTCCGACTTCCTCCGCGTAGATTCGACTCACCAGGCGGCACTCGTGGGACATTTCCTTGGTGAAGCGCTCGCCGGCTATCAAACCGTGGAAGTCGGCGATAGGCAGTTTCGCGGAAAAGAACTCCTCGACTTCCTTTCGCACGAGGTTGTAGAGCCAGCCGATCTTGTCGGTAGGCAGAACGTCCAGATGCACCGGCATGTCGCTCACCCGCTCCTTATCTTTGAACTGCAGCCAAGGGGCGAGCGGGACATTCTTGCGAATCTCGGCGACGAGTTCCTGGTTTACCTCGGTGCCCCACTTCAGACTGTCCAAGGCGTGCTGGAGCTCGTCCACGAGCCGGTAGGCCTCCGCATGTAACCCAGCGGCGTAGCAGGAGGTCTTCAGATCCGTGATCGAGCCGATCTGATTCCCCTTGGCCTGATTCGCCACCAGCGCGAGGTTCCACCACGGACTTTTCTTCTTTGTCTGTTTGGTCTTTTCCTTCTCGTGCCGGTCCTGATGTGCAAAGCGGCTTTGGACAAAACGAGGGAAACGATCTCCTTCGACGACAGCCACAAGGTCAAAGTCGAAGTCTCCGCCGTTCTTGGCCGCGGTTTCGCTGTTGAGTACGAACGTTCCTTCGAGCTTGATCTGCTTTTCCACCAAATCGACAGCCGCGTCGGCGCCGATTGAGCAGCCGTTCTGTTCCTCAATCGCCTCCGTAACGAGAGCCACCGCTTCTTCGGCAGCCACCCGCGTGTACGGGAGCAAGTCCTCGAACATGCGGATGGGATAGCGCACGACCAAGCCCTTCGCGCACGGAGACGGACTGATGGCCCGGTCTTGGGGCAGCCAGTCAGATGCGGCGACGACTTGGCCCTGATAGAGAGCAAGGAATCCGTCGTCCGCTAGGGCGAAGCCTGGGATTTTGAAGCCGCCCGCTGTCGAAAGTTTGAATGTCCACTTCGCCAGCAAGCGGTTCAGTGCGTTGTTGATGTAAGGATGCTTGATGAGGTAGCCGCTTGAATCCACCTTGAGCACAGCTTCCACAACCGTGTGCTCTGTTGAGGTGAACTCAGACTCGGCTCGCTCTTCCCATGGACCTTGCGCGTGGGAAGTGCCGAGAAGCTCGATCACTTCGTCGTACCGCCCGTCCTGGCAGGCCGTCCGCAACTTGCGAGCCTGTTCCATGGCGAATGGGGCGATTTCAGTCTGGATCGATTCCCACGGCGCGTGCTCGATAAGCGTGTAGCTGCTCTGAAGATCGAGTTGTCGTGAAACTTCTCGGATCCCGAATACAACGGGACCTCGGTAAGTCCTCACCTCAATCTTCGACCGTCGCCAACGGAGGAAGTCGAGAAATCGCGACGGTTGCTTGTATTCGGGCTTCACGCAAGATTCGGGCAGGATGATGTCCGCGCCAAATTTCTCGGCGACGTCATCCGTCATCACCTTGCATGCGCCCTTGGCCTGGGTCGTTTCGAATGCCAGCCGGAACTGGTAGAGCCGGTGTCGAGGCAGATGAAACCGCTCGAATACCGACTCGGAGACCCAGCCACGGGAGTCGTTGGTACCCAACGTGCGGTCCTTCACGATCATCACTCGCGCATCGGACAACTGGATTCGTTGCTTGCACGGCGAAACCAGAATGCCGAAATAGGTGATGGCCGCTTCAGGCCACTTGCGAAAACGCTCGGCGATCATGGGCTCGTAGCGTTCGTCCACGGCGTAGAACTTGCCGCTCTTGGCCGAGGCGCTTGCGCCGATGAGCCGGTAGCGCACGCCCTCGAACTCGAACGACCGCATGGATTTTTGGACTTCATTCTCCTGGTGATCTTCGAGTTTGCCCGGCGGAACATTGAGACGGGCCACGCGAATGTCACGATAGAGGCCCTGAAGGAGCGTATTGTCGAGTTGCTCTTCCTTGGCCAATCGCGGCAGTCGTTTCTTCATTTCTCCCATCTCGCTGATGTCGAGCGTAACCACGGGCATTCCTGTGCTTGTCTCCGTTGCCATCTCTTCCTCCTTTCGTCTGCCGGCACAGGACAGACAAGGAGCCCGTTGCCGCCGGTCTCTTCGCTGCCCTGGGCCGAAAACGAGATAAGGTTCCCGGTCAGGTTTGCGAAGAACCAGACCAGCTTGAGTGTCTATGGCCAGTCGAGCGTGCGTACTGCCACGCCCCTGCCCTGTTTTCTCCTTAGTTTGTCCGGCAACAGCAAACCAGGAGCTCGCCGGCTCGCTTTCGTGAACCCGATTGGGCACACTTCGAGTGAGCCAAGCACTGATCCACAATTACGGGAGCTTGTGGACGGCTCTCACAAGACTTGCTTCAGTCTGTAACGAAGCTCTTCCTATCCCGTCCTCGGCGCAGCACCCGCGGCTTGCCGGCTCAATTGCGGTTTCCGGCCGGAAAGGTCGGCAACGCCGCGCCACTCGGAAACCACGAAGTAGCTCAAGCCGGTTTTAAGCGATTCCACCATGGCTTCCGACTCGCCAGGGAGCTCACGACCCAACTCTGGAACGCTGCTTGTTCCGCCGTGTTTGGCAAGGAAGAAGCGCTGTCCTTCAACTCCATTCACTTGCCCCTGCCGGGCCTTGCGCGTTCAGCGCGGGGTGTTCCTCGCTTGCGATTCTTTTCCTTCTACGACTTCCTCGGTTACGCTTGCGATCACAATCGAAACCTCCTTCCGTCTCCTATGCCGTGTAACGACACCCTTCCCAGCGGCAAATCCTTCAGGGTTGGTCCCGTTCGAGCTCGCTTTTCTGCAGGAGGCTTGTTTGCTTCTCACCTACCATCTCCTGCTCGCCATATTCCGCAACCAGCAACCCGCTCGGGTTTGTTTCCGTGCGAGCCGTCTCAATCAGCCGCACGTGGTATTGCCCCACGATTTCGTCGGTCGTTTCGGTGTCGTTCTTCACGCGATGGATTTCCTTTACCCCAAATACGGTATAGGTCCACGGTGTGCCCTTCATGTGCTCGATGGAACGAATCCGGAACTCCGAAATCATGTGGCCGCTTCTAATTTTTCCGACGGTGTCATGTTGGCGAAGCTGATCGAGCGTGTAGACACGCAGGTTCGCGGTCATCAGGTTCAAAGCCTCGGCTAAGTTCTGATCGACCGAATCGGGCGTGTAAGCGAGATAGAGGCTCAAAAACTGACGCACAACCGCGCGAGCGTCGAGATCCGTGGGCGCTTCGCCAGAAGACAGGCCTGCGCCGAGATTGAACGTCGCTGGTCCCTTGCCACCGGACCCGCCCACAACAGAGGCGTTCCCATCCTTATCTATGCGAATCACCGTGGGCGGCTCGACGCGCACATAGATCGCGAAGCCCAGCGACCCCGCAGCCAGCACTCCGAAAATCATCGCCAGCAGCATGGCGCGATTGGCGTAAGCTCGAAGGAGGCCATCGTGCTCGTAGTACTTGGTGTAGCGAGCGATCTCGGGGAGCTCTCCCGTTCGGCTGGCTCTGCTCATTTGCTATTCCCTGCCTTTCAGTCCCCGATAAGCCGACCCGAGCGAGTAGCCGATGTACCAAGCTGCGGCATGGGGAACATTGAATCCGCGATACTGGCCTGGCCTAGACGAAGCGCGCCAAGGTGAAGATGAAGGAGGAACGCCATTGCTGCTCTGATTCGAAGGAGCCCCGCTGGGACTACTGGCTCGAGCCGCAGGAAGCGGCGCCGGAGCCATGGAAGCAGAGGTGATCGCCGCTGTCGAAGAACCACCTTCTGACGTCCCACCGCCGGCGGAAAACGGAGCGGGCATGCCGGCTCTCGAATTCCCGGCTGGAGGGGGCGGTGCGGGCGCCGATGACGCCGACGCCACTCCCCCTCCCGCTTGGGACGCTAGCGCACCTTCTCCTATGCCGACGAATGAGGCCGCAGCCAACTTAGCAGCGCTGCTCGCGGCAATGGTCATCGTGCCGACCATGGTCAACATCGTGCTGCCGATGTCGCCGCGAACAACGCGGCTCGCAACGAACGGAATCAGCGCAATCGCGAAGGAAAAGATGCTCGCCGTGAGCGCCAGAAGGATCATCTGGCTTGACCCGACGAAACTGTTGAGCACCCCGTTCGCGCCCAGCACCGCGTTGATGCTTCCAAGATTCACCGCCGAAATCAGTACTTGCAGGACCGCGTAAATGATTCCCCAAGCCTCGAAGGTCATCAGGTTCACCAAATAGGTGCGGGATAATTGTCCGAGTCCTCGTGCAGGAAGCAGCGCCAGGACGAAGGGGCCGGTAACATAAAGCACCGAGCCGTAGATGGCGTAGAAGAAGGTGAAAATCAGATAGCAGATGGGAAAGATCACAAAGGCACTGAGAATCAGCCAGAGGCTGATGACCCCGGAAACCAGGCCAGTGACAAGATTCCACAGGGACGTGGCCCCATTCGCTTGCCAGTACTGCGCCAGTTGATTCATCCAATTCGCGAATATGTCTCCGAAACCAGTGGAGTTGTAGATCGTGTTGGCGACGGAATTGAACATCCCGTTGACGTCGCGAAAGACAGTCCCGTAGTTGGCGAACACGAGGCCCAGGATCAGGTACTTGATCCCGGAGATCGCCAACATGTGCACGTCTCCCCCGGAGGCGAATGCCTGATAAGCGCTATAGAGGAAACTGAGGAGAAGAACGACCCCGGCAACCTGCAGGACTGGGCCGATGACCTTCAGGTCGATCCCGTTTAGTGCGGTTTGCAAAAGCTGCTGAAAATAGAACACGCTTCACTGCCTCTTTAAAAGGTTGTAAATCTGCTGCTGGACGGTGGTCGCATTGGCCGCGCCGTTTTTCAGGTTCTCGCTATCATTTGCCAGCGCTATGGCGCGCACACGCATCAGGTCGGCGGTAGCCGACTGCGTGTAGGCGTTCGCCCGAACCAGCCAGGCGTCCGCCTGTGCTTCGATGATCGGCGCGCTGCCTGGCGCCGCGGTCTCGATGCTCCGGTTGATCTCGTCCGCCGCCTTCAGTTCCAAATCCGCCAAGGCATCAATCTCGATCGCTTTCTTCATCGCCGCCTGCGCTGTAGCATCGGTGATGTCGATCATGTTTCGCGTTTCCGGCGAAGCGGCCGCCGCGTTGGGCACTCGACCGTACACAGCGGCGTATTGAGCTGAAGTCTGGGCAATCTGGTTCGGGCTGCTGGAAAGAAGGTTCTGCTCGAATTGCCGTGTCACGGGCAGCGTTGCGCTATTCACCGGAACCTGCATGACACCCTGCATCTGGTTGAAGATGCCTTGAATGCCGCCCACGAGGGATTGGGCCTGAGCGATCAGGTTCCGCGGCCAGACTACGCTTTGCTCGAAGCTCGAGATGTTCTTCTCGACCGAGAGAATGCTGTTCAGGCCTCCTCCGATGACGTTGCTGAGCGTGCTGCTGATCGTGCTGAGACCGGCGGCGAGAATCGCGCAGCAAGGGTCGAGGAATTGGCCGCGTGCAGGCGGCGGGACCAGGAGAGAAAACGCTGCTAGTAAGACCACCGCGCGGAACTTGTGTCCCCAGGTCCAACGGAGACCTCGCTTTGCCTGCTCGACTAGTTTGCTCATCGCGCTCTCCTCCTATTTCCTCTCGAGCAGCTTCAGGATTTCCGCATTTACGTCCCCAGTGATCGTGGACCCGCGTTTGCGGAGTGCGTTCTCATGGGCCAAATGAGCAGCTTCCTCACGCAGTTCGGCCGCAAGCATTTTCTGGGTGAGGGCCTGGCTCACAACAGAGGACGCCACCGCGCTCGCCGTTAGGAATGGGGCTGACCCAGGCGCCGCTTGGCTCGCGCCGTTCTCGATGTTGTTCGCCATCTTCAGGGTCATATCATCGGCGGCATCGCTTTCCTTGAGCGTTTTCAAGTTATCGAGCGCCAAGGCATCGTCCATGTCCACCATGGTGCGATCCGGCTCGCTCGCTGCTCGAGCGGTTGGCACGGTTCCATAAGTGCTCGCGAATGATGTCGCGAGCTTCGAGAAATCGTTGATCTGGTGATTGCGCATCACGCGTTCAAGCGCCGTGGGGTTGGGCAGCGTGGCGCTATTCAGGTTGAGGTTGAAGATACTCTGCATCGGGCTTCGGTACTGCCCGATCATCTGGGTCACCGTGGCCTTCGCCTGGTTGATCAGCGCGACCGGCCAGGTCGCCTGCTGGTACAGATTGCTGACTTGGGTCCGCACTGCGTTGATTGAGTTGAGGGCCGTGTGGATCAGGCCATTGACGACGTTCAGCACAGACTGAATGGCGGCAACGAGACTTCCCTGCGCTCGCGCAGGCGGCGGACCGATGAGCGCCACGGCGAGCACGCAGGCCAGGGTGAGCGCCAGCACTTGGCGCCGGCTTCCAGCCCTGATGACTCCGTAGCAGAACAACGCGAGAAAGCAACCGAAAACCACACGGGTCAGCGCGTCCATAGAAGCCTCTCCAACCATCTCTCCCGGGTCAGCGGAAAGCCGGTAATCCACTCGAGTCTGACGTTCCACACATGAAGCAAAAATGGCAGGGTCGCCAGGATTGCTAAGGTGAACGCGGCCCATGCGCAGAAGCGGAGCACCGTTCGAGGCTGCGGCCATATCCCTGCCGATAGCGCCTTCATGATCCGATTTCTCCTGCGACTCGGCCGGAGGTCTCTTCCGGCAGCGGCGGCACATCCGCCAAACCGTGGGGAAACTTCCGCGCCAGTTCCTTGTAAATCTCAATCTGCGGCTGACCAGTCGCCCCCCTGAGCACCCATGCCCGGTACCTTCGTTCCCGGGGAAAGGTGGTCGAGATCCAGTAGTCCACCGCTGTCGGCGCAATGCGAATCGTCTGTGTCGTCTCGGCCTTTTCGCCTAGCACCAGAAGCGCGTCCGCCCATTCTCCTTTGCGCGGGGAGCTAAACCGCTTCACCTCATGGAGGGCCACGGGATTCAGATATAGGTGACTCATGAGCGAGGTCATATCGCCGGGCTGCTGTCCGATGATCTTCGTGCTCGCGTTCTTCAAAATTCCAGGGCCATGCGAGCGTGGCTGGGACTCGGTCCCGACGAAGTCCTCGACCGTCTGGCTGATGCCCCAGACGCTTGAGTTTCGCTTCCGCGCCGTGCGGAAGAGCTGCACCACTTCCGGAGCGAGCGTCGGCGAGTCCAAGAGAAACCAGCACTCATCGAGCACGGTGATACTGGGCTGTCCGGCTTTCCCGCCGGCGCGCGAAGCTACGGCATTTGCAATCAGCATGCTCATGGCGGTTTCTAGCTTCGGATCGGAGCTCAGGCCTTCCACGTTGAAGAACAGCCAGTTGCTGTCGAGTCGCATCGTGGTGTGGGCGTCAAAGAGCTTGGCGTAGATGCCCTTCTCACCCGTCCATGCGCGCAGCTTGATCGCTGCGAGATGCGCCTCGTCAATTGTGCGCTGCATGCGTTCCTCATCCCGCCATTGCGCCAGTTCTTCGCGCAAGTCATTGAACGTGGGGATGGGATTTGAGTAGCGGATGGAGCAGCGCTTGTAAGTCCTGGCAATGGCGTCGCTCAGCAAGTTGTCGACCAGCGAGCTATCTGATCCCGGACTATCGCCGATCATGTGGCGGGTGAGATTTTTCAGGAACGCGATCTTGTCCTTGCCGGGCGTTGTTTCTCTCGGAGGCAGGTCCCAGGGATTAAGTGTCTCCCTGCCATTGAGTTCTACAGAGATCACGCGACCGCCCATCAATTCCACGAGCGGTTGGTAGGAATCGCCCCGCTCTATGATGGAGATCTGCGGATTGGCGCGTGCCATCATCAGCAGGAATAATTGGGCCATAAACGTTTTTCCCCCGCCGCTTTTGGCCATGATGAGCATGTTCGCGTCACCAAGGCTCGAGTCGAAGGGTGAGAAGGGCACGAGTTGCCGATAGGGGGTTTCGACAAGCATCAGCGGAGAGTTAGCCGTGCCTTGCCACGGGACCTCCACCGGTAACAAATCGGCGGCATTGAGCGTAAGCAGATCAAGCTCCCGCCGATTCTCACTTCCCATGGCGGGCAGGCCGGTAAAGAACAGCCGCTTTTGCGCCAGGGTCTCGGGGATACCGCGTCCGCCGTTCATCCGAGCAATGGCATGGAGAACTCGCTGGCGCCGGTCAGCCAAGATGCGCTCGGCTTCCTCGCGCTCCATGCGGTTGCGGCAAGGACGGGAAGTCCTTACAGCAATCATCAGGCTCATCTGGCAGGCTTTAAGCGAACTCGAAATCAGGTCCTGCAGCACCCGCACAAGCTGGTGCTCGGCTACTTGGGCGTCGACGTTGATGCGGAAGCCCCCATGAAAATCCTTCTGGGCGGCGAGCATTTTGCGCAGGCGGCTCTTGTACTGCTTGATGGCCTTGCTCTGATCCGGCAAACTGACTTCCGCATTGATGACCAGCGGAAAATCCATGACCACGAGCTCGCGCAAGATGCCCGGAAAGGTGGCGTCCGGCAGGTCTTTCAAACTGATCCAGGAATAGAGCAGCCCGCCAATCTTGAGATAATCATCCTGCTCGTCCTCCAGATTGACGTTGGCCATCTGGCCGCGCGCGCTCTCGTACCACAGGGACTCCTCGGCAGAGCGATAGGGCACCCTGTCATTGCCGAGGGGATCAAGCGCACGTTTGATTTCGAGAAAAATGTCACGGTGGGTCATCCGGCGAATCGGCATCCCCGTGGCCCCCAGGGTGGCTTCCACGCCCGCGAGCAAGCTATTGAACTCGGCGAGAAGTTCCTCATGCTCCTCGCGCGAGCGCTCGACACACTTGGTTGCGGACAGGTTCAACCGTCCGCCCGACTTCATCGTTCGTTTCCATTCGAAGTCCGGCGACTGATGATGAATTCGGGGATTCCAGATGAAGTACAGGTGCAGAAAGTGCTGGAGGAAGAACCCCGCAGATTCTCGGCTCTTCCACAGTTCGACGTGCAGCCGATCGAGATCCGAGAGCACAGGACTTTCGTTCCGGCGCTCCCGGAGGTAGCGCGACACGAGGTCGCCTGCGCCTTCAGAAATCTCAAAACGCACCTGCATGCGCATCGACCGCTCGGGGAGTGAGCGCACGAGAGCTTCGAGCAGTCCCTTGAGCCGGTTCCTCCCCTCATCGCTCGCGTAATACGATTGCACACCTCCAGCCTCGTAGCCCGCAACGAACGTTCCGTCGATTTGCACCGCGACGTTGTCGAGCAAATCCCGAATGCGCAACTGTTCGCACAGCGGAGGTGCACTCATCGCTCGCTCGAACCCTCTGACCGTCACTGGCATCACGAATCTCCCCGCCGCAGGTACTCGCGCACAAATTCCCGGTCGCGTTCGAGTGCCGAGTAGACGTGTGGCTTCGAGTGGAACATCGCCCAATCTTTGAGATAGCCGCGTTGCTTGCCGTACTTGAATAGCATCAGAGCGGGAACGCTCAGCGCGGGCACGATGTATTGCAGGACCATGTTCATGGGCAGGCCGAACATCTCCCGGTTGAGGAATCGCCCGAGAATGTTGGCGACGACCGCGAGAGCCAGAATCGCGAACAGGTCCTCGGCCTCGAGCCCGAAGAAGGTGACCCGCGTACGCAGGTTGCGGTAAACGGGAGTGATCTCAAGCGCCATGCGACTCACCTCACTCCCGCCGTACCTTGGAGAACGAAAAACTCGGCCATGCGCACGAGCCCGGACAAGAGCAAGCACAAGCCTGCCGTCACAAAGTGGCGCATCCAGCCTTCCGTGGGATGGACGCGAGTGACGATCCCCATGCGCAGCGCTCCTGCTGCCACTTGCAGGCCGGCATACACGGGCATGAACACGTTGCAAGTCCAGTTGACCAAGGTGACCAAAGACATCCAGTACACATCGGGATCGTTCCAGGCCCGCTGGGAGGCGAATGTCTCCATCGCACGCAACAGGCCCGAGGACATAAGGCAAAGAAGCCCGCCATACATCGCCGCGGCATAAGGTTCCGTCCGGGAGAATTTCACAATGGCGATGGCGAAAAACAATCCGGCGAGCGTCGGCAGAATCACGTTTCCCGCCCAATTAGCTAAGTTCAGAATTCCGTTTGTGAACGACATTGCCTTCCTATGCCTCCATGGAAAGAACCAATTTCCAGATTCCTGAAACGCACAGCATGGCCAGTGCAACCGCAACCAAGCGCAAGGCCGGGCGGCGCGTAGCAAAATTGATG
>Ga0075272_1000103_pt1 | contig 20855 bp, 12 predicted proteins | sample SF_Rice_5C_0N_40_FD_69776 | JGI IMG/M metagenome (GOLD analysis project Ga0075272, IMG submission 69776) | Rice paddy soil microbial communities from Twitchell Island, California, USA - SF_Rice_5C_0N_404 | ecosystem: Environmental > Terrestrial > Soil > Paddy field/soil | place: USA: Twitchell... | reverse complement strand
AACCGGCATAGCGGCATGGCTGTACAGCGAAGTACGCGGGACCGGCCTCTGGCGGGGCTGATCCCGCTGATTCGCTTCGCCTGGCTGGGCAAGGAAACGGCCACCGAGGGGGGAGGCTAAACCATGCGTAATCCGTACGGGTTCGAGCTGAGCCACAACTGTCCGACGTGCAGTTACCGCAAGCGCGGCTTTTTCTGCCACCTGTCTCCCGCTGAGCTGAAAGAATTCGACTCCCTCAAATTTTTGTCTGCGTATCCGGCGGAAGCGGTGCTCTTCCTGGAACGGCAGAAAGCGCGGGGCGTATACATCGTGTGCGAAGGAGAGGTGAAGCTGTTCTTCGACTCCAGCGAGGGCCGCACGCTGGGATTGAGGATCGCGGAAGCGGGCGAGATGCTGGGACTGTTCGCGCTGGTGTCCGGTGGACCGCATGAGGTGACGGCGGTGACGCTGCGGCCGTCGCAGATCGCGTTCATTCTGACGGCAGACTTTCAGGAGTTCTTGAGGAAGCATCCGGCGAGCTATCAATGGCTGGCCGCGCAGATGAGCGCCGAGTACAAGGCAGCCTGCGAGCAAACGCGGAACATCGGGCTGGGCGCATCGTTAAGCGAGAGGATGGCGCGATTTCTGCTCGACTGGTCGTGGCGGGCGGGGGCTACGGGCGACGGCGCCGGATTTGCGCTGCGCCTCAAGCATCAGGAGGTCGCGGAGCAGACGGGGTTGACGCGGGAATCGGTCACGCGGGGCCTGAGCATGCTGGAGAGATTGGGCTTGATCAAGAAGAGCGGGCCGCTGCTGGTGATTCCCAGCCGCGCGGCGCTGGAGGAGTTTCGGCCGCCGCAAGTGAGCCGGAAGCGTGCGGCCGGCGCCGAACTCGTGCGACTGACGCCGGTTTCCGGCCGCCGCGAGGCGGTCTCGTGGACCTCGCCAGCGGGCGGAGGAAGCGTCCGTCGCGTCTCTGCGTAGGCGAAGTCCGCTCGCTCCCGAAAACCAGACTCACCTCCAAAAACTCATTCATCTCCATTCACCGTGCCAGCAATCGAGGCGGGAAATGTGCGAGGCGTGCGGGTCGACAGCAATTACCGAATTTCAGGAGCGGGTTTGGGTGCATATTCCCGGTCCCACGAATTCGGCCATTTTTCACGTTCCTGTGTTTCCCCGGTTTACCGTGTGCCTGGGGTGCGGCAGCTGTCAGGTAGCCATGCCGGAGACGGAAATGCAATTTCTTCGGGAGAGCGTCCGGTAGGGATCTGCCGCGAAGCGGGCTAGTGCGGCACCAATCGTTTGGTCCCGCTCAGGGATTTTCAACCGGCCACGCCGGATTCTTCGGCTTTTGCGGCGGATCCGGCAGGAGAAACCAACATGCTTGTTGCAGGAACTGTGTTGATCGTAGGGCCGGACGAGGAAAATGGACGGACCGTCGCGGCTTGCGCCGTGCGGCGGGGGGAAACTCCGATTTCCTGCACGTCCTGCCAGGAGGCTTGCCACCTGCTGGCGCAGGGCGGCTTTCGAGTGGTTTTCTGCCATGACGACCTTCGGGACGGAAAATACAGGGAAATCATCGGCTCGGCGAAGCCCGCGCCCGTGATCGTTCTCTCGCGAACGGCAGAATGGCCGCGGTATCTCGACGCGCTCGATGCCGGGGCATTCGATTACATCGCCTATCCTCTGCACAGCGCCGAGGTGGAGTGCGTCCTGTTAATGGCGCTGAACGAATATTCGCGGGCGATCGGCAGGCGGGGAGCAGCAGCCTGAGAAACGCTCGCCCCGGCGGATAGGGGAGGGAACGTCCCCTCTCTCTTCTTCCGGCCGGGATCGGCGTCCGCATCGCGCAGTGGATTGCGGTATGATGCGCGGCGATGAGACTTCCAGGGCTGGCGATCGCCGCGTGTCTGCTATTTCTTCCTACTGCCGCATCTTCGCAGAACCGTGGCGCGGCCGTTCAAACGGCGGACCAGAACTGGCCGGTGTATGGCGGCGATCCTGAAAACACGCATTACTCCCCGCTGACTCAAATCAATCGCGAAAATGTGAAGGACCTGCGCGTGGCGTGGAAATACGACACAGGCGAGGCAGGCGGTCTGGAGACAAGCCCGCTGATTGTCGACGGCGCGCTCTACGGGATCACGCCATCGCAAAAGATTTTTGCGCTGAACGCGGCCACCGGAAAGCTGCTATGGAAATTCGATTCGGGGATCGCGGGCACGCAGCCCGACCGCGGGCTCGCCTACTGGTCCAGCGGCAGCGACAAACGCATCCTCGTTGGAATCATGAATTACGTTTACGCGCTGGACGCGGCGACGGGCAAACCCATCGCAAGTTTCGGCCAGGATGGGCGCATCGACCTGCGCGAGAATTTGGGGCGCGATCCGAAAACGCAGTGGACGCCGCTGACCAGCCCCGGCATCGTCTACCAGGACTTGCTGATCGTCGGCGCGCGCAATCCGGAGACGCTGCCCGCGCCGCCGGGAGACATTCGCGCCTACGATGTGCGCACGGGAGCGTTGCGCTGGACATTCCACACGATTCCGCATCCGGGCGAGTATGGCTACGGCACGTGGCCGAAGAACGCCTGGAAATATTCGGGCGCGGCGAACAATTGGACCGGTATGGCGCTCGATCCGGAGCGCGGCATCGTTTACGTCCCGACGGGCTCCGCCGCGTTCGATTTTTACGGCGCCAACCGCATCGGAGACGATTTATTTGCCGACTGCCTGATCGCGTTGGACGCGAAGACGGGCAAGCGCCTCTGGCATTTCCAGGGCGTGCGGCACGACTTGTGGGACCGCGATTTTCCAGCGCCGCCCGCGCTGGTCACCGTGACGCGCGACGGCAAGCGCGTGGACGCAGTGGCGCAAACCACAAAGCAGGGATTCATCTACCTGTTCGATCGCGTGACCGGCGACCCGCTGTTTCCCATCGAATATCGTAAGGTGCCGCGCAGCAACGTTCCCGGCGAAGCCGCGGCAGCCGAGCAGCCGTTTGCGCTGAAGCCCGCGCCGTTTGCGCGGCAGCGGCTTACCGAGGACATGCTGACGGAGCGCACCCCCGAGGCGCATCGCTGGGCCGTCGCGAAGTTCCGGAAGTTTCGGAGCGCGGGGCAATTCGTGCCGTTCAGCGTGAGTAAAGATACGGTGGTGTTCCCCGGATTTGACGGCGGCGCGGAATGGGGCGGTCCAGCCGTCGATCCGACGACGGGAATTCTTTACGTCAATGCGAACGAGATGGCCTGGACCGGGCGGCTGCTGCCCAATACGGGGCAAAATTCGCCGCGCGGTCTGTACATGAGCCAGTGCAGCGTGTGCCACGGGGAAAAGCTGGCGGGCTCGCCGCCCGCGATTCCGTCACTGCGCGATATTGGGGCGCGGCTTTCCAACGCGAAGATCGCAACGACCATCCAGCGCGGCAAGGGCCGCATGAACGGCTTTCCAAATCTGTCGGGGGCGCAAATCTCGGCGCTGATCGATTTCCTCACCACCGGCGAGAGCCAAATGATCACGGGCGAAGCGCCGGCGGCTCCCGGCATGAATTACCGCTTCGGCGGCTACAAGAAATTTCTCGATCCACAGGGCTATCCGGCGATCCAGCCCCCGTGGGGAACGTTGAGCGCGATCAACCTGAACACGGGCGAGTACGCGTGGAAGATCAATCTGGGCGACTATCCGTCGCTGGCCGCGCAGGGGCTGACCAACACCGGCTCCGAAAATTACGGAGGGCCGATCGTCACCGCGGGCGGTCTGGTTTTCATCGGCGCAACGGATTTCGACCGGAAATTCCGCGCGTACGACAAATCGACGGGCAAGCTTCTTTGGGAAACGATGCTGCCGTTTGCGGGAAACGCGACGCCCGCCACCTACTCCGTCGACGGGCGGCAATACGTGGTGATTGCGGCGGGCGGCGGCAAGGATTTGAACGCGCCGTCGGGCGGCGTGTATGTGGCGTTCGCGCTGCCGCAGGCCGAACCGACGCCGACGGGCGATCCGCCAACGACTTCGGCGTCCAGCGCTGCGTTTCTCGCCGGAGCGCGGCCCACGCGCGCTGCGCCGGAGAAAATCATTATCGATACGGATATCGGCGATGACATTGACGACGCGTTTGCGGTGGCGCTGGCGCTGCGCAGCCCGGAACTGCAGATTCTCGGGATCACTACGACGTTCGGCGATACCGCGACTCGCGCGAAGCTGGTCGATCGCCTGCTCAAGGCGGCGGGCCGCAAGGATATCCCTGTCGCGATTGGAACGCCTACGCCGCCAAAGACCGCTCTCACGCAGCGCGCCTACGCGGAAGGCGGCAACGTGCCGCCGAAAGCGCATCCGGCAGCCGTCGATTTCATCCTCGAGCAAATCAAGCGCTATCCCGGCCAAATCACGTTGGTCGAAATCGGTCCGCCGTTCAACCTCGGCGCCGCCGTCGAAAAGGACCCTGCCACGTTTCGCAAGCTGCGGCGCGTGGTGATGATGGGCGGCTCGATTTACCGCGGATACGGATGGCTGCCCTACGGCCCGGCAGTTCCACCGCAGCCCGAGTGGAACATCATGAACGACATTCCGGGAGCGCAGAAACTGTTTGCGTCGGGCGTCCCGATCGATCTGATGCCGCTGGATTCGACGCAACTGAAGCTGGACGAAGTGAAGCGCGCGTTTTTGTTTTCTCAGGGCACACCGTTGACGAATGCGCTGACGCTGCTCTATCACGAATGGGGCCAGCAAACGCCCACGCTGTTCGATCCCATGACGATCGCCTTCATCCTGCGGCCGGCGCTGTGTCCCGTGCAGCCGATGGACATTCGCGTGGATGACAAGGGCGACACGCGTCCGGTGCAGGGCCGCGCGGACGCGGACGTTTGCCTGAATTCGGAGCGGGACGCGTTTTTCAATTTTTACCTGCGCAGGCTCACGGATCCGCAGGCAGCAAAGTGAGAGGAAAGGAAACGCGACTCCAGAACCGCAAAAGCGCCCGTAGAACCGGGCAGAGCTACGGCACGCGCAGGACGACTTTCCCGAACTGTTCGCGGCTTTCGAGGCGCTTGTGCGCTTGCGCGGCTTGCTCGAGAGGAAAGATTTTGTCGATGACCGGCTTCAGCGCGTCGCGGCGAACCAGTTCGAGCACGGAAAGCAGCTCGGCCTTTCCCCCCATGTACGAACCGAGGATCGAGAGTTGGCGGGTGAACAGGTAACGGATGTCGATCTTTCCTTCGAAGCCGGTGGTCGCGCCGCAGGTGACCAGGCGGCCCCCCACCGCGAGGCTGCGGATGCTTTTCTCCCAGGTGGCTTCGCCGACGTGCTCGAAAACAATGTCCACGCCCCAGCCGCTGGTGAGCCGCTTCACTTCTTTGGCGATGTCTTGCTTCGAGTGCAGAATGGTTTCATTCGCGCCGAGTTCGCGGGCCTTGGCCAGCTTTTCTTCCGAGCCGGCGGTGGCAATCACGCGCGCGCCCGCCGTTTTCGCGATTTGAATCGCAGCGCTGCCCACTCCACTGCCCGCGCCCAGGACCAGGACTTCCTCGGCAGGCTTCAGGTTTGCGCGCGTAATCAGCATGTGCCACGCAGTGAGGAAGACGAGCGGAACGGCGGCGGCTTGCTCGAAAGAAAGATTTGAGGGCATGGGAATCGCATTGACCACCGGCGCCTTCACGTATTCCGCATAGCCTCCCGGGACCATGTAGCCGAACAGGGTGTACTCGCGGCACTGGCTGTCTTTTCCGGCGGCGCACTGGGCGCAATGGCCGCAGCAAATGCCGGGCGAGAGCAGGATTTTTTCGCCGGTCTTCAAGCCGCTGACTTCCCTGCCCACGCTGGCGATTTCGCCGGCGATGTCGCTGCCCAGAATGTGCGGGAGCGGGACAGAAACTCCCGGCAGGCCGTTCCGAACCCACAGATCGAGATGATTGAGTGCGCAGGCGCGCACACGGACGACTACGTCGTTCGGGCCCGCGGCCGGTTCTGGGACGTCGGCGTAGCGAAGAACGTCAGGTCCACCGTGCTGGGAGAAGATCACTGCTTTCATTTGCATGCCTCCGGCGATTCCTTTTGAAAAATAGACCGAAGCGAGCGCGGTTGTCTATAAGCGGGCGCCAGCGGCGGCTGGGCGGGAACGAGAGCGTGCGCCTCGACCGAAGCTGTGCGGTTCAGCGCGCGACGGGAGCGAAGCCATATTTGCGGAACACAGCAGCCGATTTAGGCCCGAGCAGAAAGGATTCCAGGACTTTTGCCGCTGCGACGTTGCGCGAGCCGGCGATCACCGCGACGGGGTAAATCACGGGCGAATGAGAACCGGGCGGCGCGGTCGCGACGACCGTGACGCCGCTGGAGATGAGCGCATCGGTTTCGTAGACGATGCCCGCATCGGCGTTGCCGGTCTCGACGTAGGCAAGCACCTGGCGCACGTCGGCGGCGAAAACGAATTTCGGCTTCAATTTATCCCACAGGCCGAAATGGACCAGGATCTCCTGCGCGTATTTTCCGGCGGGCACGGATTGCGGGTTGCCGATCGCGATGATTTTCACTGCAGGCTCGGCAAGATCCTGGAAATGACGGATATCGGCGCCGCCCTTGGGGCCGATGAGCACGACGGAATTCGTGACGAGGTCTTTTCGCGAGCCGGGAAGGATCAGATTCTTGCTTTCGAGCGCATTCATTTCGGCGGGCGAAGCGGAGATGAACAGGTCGACCGGCGCGCCCTGCTCGATCTGACGCTGCAACGTGCCGGAGGCACCGAGATTGAAGTGCACGGCGACGTTTGGATTTTCGGCGTGATAGACGCGGACGATATCCTGCAGAGTATTCTGCAAACTGATGGCAGCCGAGATCGTGAGATCCGTGCGCGGCAGCGCGCGCGCCCCCCCCGCTCGCAGAAATGCGATGGTGAGGAAAGCCGCGGCAGACGCTGCGCAGCGCCACACGCCGGAACCGATGCCTGTTTTTGGCGAGATCGTCATGGCCTTCAGAACGGAAAACGAACCGACAAGATAGCATTGTGGTTGGAGGTGCTGAAGTGGGTGGCAGCGATCTGAAAGCCGCCGCCCAAGGTCAGCCCGAAACGGTTCCGAATCCGAAATTTCCCCAGCACGACGCCCGGCGTGAGAAGCACTTGCGTATTCCCGCCGTACTTTCCTTCCTGGAAACGGGAGTAGTTTACTTCGATTTGCGGCCAGATTTTTCCGCGAATGCGGTACTGGAAGGCATCGTTCCAAGCGTACGTTCTGCCGATCAACCGTGTGTTGCCGGTGGGAAGCGAAACGCCAAAGGTGCCCTGAAGATCGAAATCGCCGAAGCCCTTGCCGTAGGCGATCGTCGGCGTGATGACGGGATTGAGCGCTCCGTTGGCGAATTGCCCGGTAGGAGCGCTGACAGCGAGAAAGGCGGTGAGAATGTAGTTGCCGCCTTCTTCATTCGCTGCGGCCAAACGGTACTTCACCAGAGCTTGAAAATCGCCGAAACCATCGCGAAGGCCCGGCCGGTTGTGCACGATATACGGAGGAATGTTCAGGATGATTTCGACGTTTCTCTGCGGGATGAACTCGAGGCCCTTCGTCGCGCCATAGTTTTCGGTTACGGTGCCGTCCGCTTTGGGCAGCCAATGGATGTCGTAGCGGAATTCCTGTTCGAGGCGCGGCGTGACCGTGGCGAGGGGAGTGATCCAGTGCGGCTGTCGCGCCTGCGTGCTGGAGACCATGTCGAGCCAGGAGTGCAGGGAGTCGCTGAGGTCGGCATTCGAGGCGAAGCCTGCTGAACCCGTCTCCGTTTGGGCCTGTGTGATGACCGCTGCAGAAACAAGCAACAGCGCCAGGAGAGAAAGCTGAAGTTTACGCGCCAAGATCGCTCCGCTCGGCCGGATGCCGTTCGGCGATTCTATACGACTGTTTGCGTTATTTAAATACGATTTAGAACGACCCGTGCACTTGCGGACGGAAGGGCGAATCAAACGCGGAGGATCATCACCTCCGTAGCCTTGATGAGGGCGGCGGCTTTGTCCCCGGGCTTGAGGCGCAACTCGCGCGCGGCATCGGCGGTGATGATGGAAGTGATGTGCTGGCCGCCGATGGAAAGAGTGACCTGGGCGATCAGACCTTCTATCTTCACGCCGATCACGCGCCCGACCAGCTGGTTGCGCCCGCTGACGCGGCGAAAACCGGAACGGCGTTCGGCCGCCTCTTTTCCTTCCGAAGCGCGATAGAGAAATTTGTCGACTTCCTTTTGCGGGATGCGGTGATGTCCGCCGGCTGTCCGGATGGTTCGTATCTTGCGCTTGTAGATCCACTGCTTGAGCGTGGGATAGCTGATTCCGAGGACTTGCGCGGCCTCGCGCGGCGTGAAGAGTTGTTCCGAAGCAGCCATGGTCGAAGGAATTTCCGGATCGTCTTGTTGATACAAGAACCGCGCTGTCGCTGCGGCAGAATGTGCTGAAACGAATAGAGTGTCAAGCGATCGACGGCTTTCGGATCGCTCAAGGGAAGCGGCTCCCTCAGGCAGGGGCTGCATTGGCCGTCGTGCCTGCCCTCCAATCGGTACAGGAAGACACCAGTTTTATTACACCAAACCGGTGATCGTCAGCGGCCGGGGTGTCGTGCGAATCTCGTTTTGGGAATCCACTGTTGAGCCTGAATCGCCAGCCCTAAAAACCTGCGAGGTTCCGCGCGAGCAAGCCGGCATTCCAGGCGCGACGGCGGTGTTTCTGGAGCAGCTATGCGACGTGCAACAGAAGAAAGCGCGAAGACCGGGCCGGGCCGCGCGGGGCGCAGCGACAGTCAATTTTGCCGCTGCTTAGAGTTTTTTACTGCTACAGGGTTCTGTGCATTCGCCGCTAAGAGTCGATTTTTGAATGCGTCAGCAGCCGTGCGCAGGCGGCTTTTTTGGAACGCGGTGTGCCTGATCGAGGGTGCAGTGCCGCTTGGCGGGCAAGTCCTCGCACCCTGATTTCATTACATCGCTCAATCGATACCCAGTAGAAAGGCGCGTGATCAAAATGAGTTTGGCAAGCCATCACACTGTACTGACCGGCGCAGGGGCCAATTTCCCCGCTCTGTGCGGGAAGCGAACCGACGGCTCGAACTTTGGCGGGAATCAAGACGAGCGGCGGGCGAAGTCCGATCCGCCGAGCCGCGGCGAGGAGCACGCTCTGGTGCAGCGCGCGGTGGACGGCGACCGGGACGCCCAGGAGCAGCTCTTCGTGCGTTACCGCAGCCGCCTGTACCGGCTGGCGCTGCGGCTGTTGCACAGCAAAGAAGACGCGGAGGACGCGGTGCAGGACGCGCTGCTCTCCGCCTATCGCAATATCAGCTCGTTCGAGGGGCGCTCGCTGTTTTCCACCTGGCTGACGAGAATCGTGGTGAACGCGGCATTGGTCCGCATGCGCCGGCAACGCGCGCGGCCCGAGCTGTTCCTGCAGGACGTGTCGCCGGAAGAGCAAGTGTCGATGGACGCGAGGTGCGTCGACTTGCGCCCCGATCCCGAACAGGCCTACGCCAGCGTGGAAACGAGGCTGTTGGTGGAAGATGCGCTGGAGGAGCTGTCGCCCTCGATCCGCGGGGCCTTTCAAATGCGCGAGCTGCAGGATCTATCGAACTCCGAGGCCGCCGAAATTTCGGGCATCGCGCTTGGCGCCTTCAAATCGCGGATCAGCCGGGCGCGGAGCCAGCTGGCCGAACGATTCTCTCCCGAAACAATCGCGCCCCTGCGCAAACCGCATTCCGTCCCAGCCGCTCCCATGCGCCGAACCACGGAAGCGGAGCACTCGTACGCGAGTTGACGCACGCTCAGCGGGGCCGATCCATCTCGAGACAATCGATCGCAAAGTGGAAGGGAATTGCGGTGCCCCCGGCGGTGTTTGGCGTCATGTTGTCGTGGAAAACAAACATCTCTTGCGGGTCGCTTTCGCCGTAACGTAAGACGGGCTTCCAGGGGCCGGGACCCGTGATGCGCACCGGTTCACTCCACTCGGAAATCTTCGGCGAAGGTTCCTGCGCTTCACACCACCACAAGCCGGTCATTGGCAACTCGGTCTTCCCCACGTTTACGCGGGCCAAGACCGCTTCATAACCGCCGTTGGCCGCACACACGCAGAAATCGAACACTTTTTCTTCGGGCGCGAAGACAACCTGGTGCGCCGTCCAGCCGGTACGGCCATCCACGCTTTCCGAGTAGCCCTGAACGAGATAGTCGTCCTGATTCGCGCCGGCCACATACCAGAGCTTCCATTTTCCCTCGTGATAGATCAGGTTTGGCTCATAGACGCTGCCGCGCTCCCAGTATTCGTTTGCCGTGAAAGACGGCGCGCTCTGATCCACCCACTGCACTCCGTCCCATTCCAGATAGCCGATCGCGTAAGGGCCCATGAAATTCTGCGCGGCTCCCGCGTAATAAATCCGCTCGGCCCACGCCTTCTTGGCTGGGTCCCAGCCCTTCACATAGGACGGGCAATGGCGTCCGCCCCGGCCGTCCCACGCGAAGCTGCGCGTTTTCCCAGCCAGCAGCGCCGGCCTCGAGGGATCCTGGTCGTCGTGTGTAAGCTGCCATCCGGATGCGGACAATGGCGCGCCGAGCGGCAGGCTCGCACTGAACATGTGGATTTCGGATGAGCCGTGTTCCACCCCGCAGGTGTACATCCACCAGCGTCCCTCGCGCTTGGCGACCGTGCAGTCCACCATCGTTCTGAGGCTACGGATGGAACCGTAGCCGCTGCCAGCATCAAAAATTCTGGTGCAGGTTTCCATTCGGGTTAGTGGAGTCTAACAGCGTGCATCGTTTTCGACCCGAAAATTCAGCATGCGTCGCGAGGCGCTGCGGTAGAATTATCTAGTTAGCGCAGCAAGGAAAGCTGTGCGGGTGCCTATCGCGTTGGATTGCCGGTCGCGCAGCTGCCAAATCGCCGTATGCCGTCCAGCAGGGGTTGAAAGCTTGCGCCCATCAGCCGCGGGGCAGCATCCAAAACCTTGTCCAATATGCCGAACGATCGTTCCACAGCCTTTGAATCCAAGGGAGCTAAATCATGAGTTCTTCCGCAAAGCCTGATTCCCCTTCGCCCGCAACGACACTCGAGAATCCACTGAAGGAGCTGGCCCGCTACGGCCAATCCGTGTGGCTCGATTACATTCGCCGCAGCCTGATCACCACCGGTGAACTGGCGCGGCTGATCCGCGAAGACGGGCTGCGCGGGATGACCTCGAATCCCTCGATTTTCGAGAAGGCCATTTCCGGCAGCACGGACTACACCCAAGCGCTGGAACAGCTGAGCAAGCAGAACCTGGACGCAGGGACGATCTACGAACGGCTCGCGGTGAAAGACATTCAGGACGCCGCCGGCGCGCTGCGCGTGGTCTACGACCAGACCAACCGGCGCGACGGGTACATCAGCCTGGAAGTCTCGCCCCTGCTGGCCTACAAGACGCAGGAAACGATCGCGGAAGCGCGGCGGCTGTGGAAGGAAGTCGGGCGCGAGAACATCATGATCAAGGTTCCGGGGACCGCGCAGGGCATTCCGGCGTTCCAACAACTGATCAGCGAGGGCCTCAACGTCAACGTGACCCTGCTGTTCGCCCAGGAGGTTTACGAGCAGGTGGCGGAAGCCTACATCGCCGGCCTGGAGGAGTTCGTGAAGCGCGGCGGGGATGCGCGGCGGATTGCCAGCGTGGCCAGCTTCTTCGTCAGCCGCATCGACACGCTGATCGATGGCGAGATTGCGGCGCGCTTGAAGACCGCGAAAACTCCCGCTGAGCAATCCACGCTGCGCGGCTTGCAGGGCAAGACCGCGATTGCCAACGCCAAGATGGCCTACCAGCAGTACAAGCGGATTTTCAGCGGGCCGCGCTGGAAGGCTCTGGCCGACCGGGGCGCGCAGACGCAACGCGTGCTGTGGGCCAGCACCAGCACGAAGAATCCGGCGTACAGCGACGTGTTGTACGTCGAAGAGCTGATCGGGACCGACACGGTGAACACCATTCCGCCGTCGACCTTCGACGCATTCCGCGAGCATGGGCGCGTGCATGCGACGCTGGAAGAGGGAGTGGACGATGCCCGCGCCGCGCTCGACGCGCTGGCGAAAGCGGGGATTTCGCTGCAGGCGGCGACGGATGAACTGACCAAGCAGGGCGTGGACCTGTTTTCCGAGGCGTTCGACAAGCTGCTTGCGGCGGTGGGAAAGCGGGCTGCGGCGAACGTGCCCGGGGCAGGAGCGACGCTGCAATACACGCTGCCGGAGGAACTGGCTGCGGCGGTGAAGGAAACGATCCAGGATTGGAAGTCGCACGACAAAGTGAAGCGGCTCTGGGCCCGCGACGCTTCGTTGTGGACGAACGCGGACGAGAGCAAGTGGCTGGGCTGGCTGGGCATCACCGAAGATCAGATGAACCGGCGCGCGCAGTTCGAGAAAATTGCGAATGACATTCGCGACGCGGGATTCGCGCACGCGGTGCTGCTGGGAATGGGCGGATCGAGCCTGTGCGTCGAAGTTCTCGAAAAAACATTCAGCAAGATCGCAGGACATCCGCAAATTCATGTGCTGGATTCGACCGATCCCGCGGAGATTCGCGCCGTCGAGGGACAAATCGACGTCGCCAAAACGGTTTTCATCGTGTCCAGCAAGTCCGGCAGCACGCTGGAGCCAAACATCTTCAAGCAATATTTCTTCGAGCGCGTCCGGCAAGCCGTCGGCGCAAGCGAAGCGGGCAAGCGCTTCATCGCCATTACCGATCCCGGCTCGCATATGCAGCAAGTGGCCGAGGGCGACGGCTTCCGCAACATTTTCTTCGGCGTGCCCGGCATCGGCGGGCGCTATTCAGCGCTGTCGAATTTCGGGATGATTCCGGGAGCGATTCAGGGAATCGACATTCCGAAGTTTCTGGACCGCACCGAGGAGATGGTGCACGCGTGCGCTTCCGTGGTCGCGGCGGACCAGAATCCGGGCGTGATTCTGGGAGCGATTCTGGGCACGCTGCAGAAGCGAGGACGCGACAAGGTCACTTTGTTCGCTTCGCCGGGAATCGCCGATCTGGGCGCGTGGCTCGAGCAGCTTCTGGCCGAGTCGACAGGAAAACAGGGCAAAGGGTTGATTCCCGTGGATCGCGAAGAAATCGGCGCGCCGGAAGTTTATGGCGCGGACCGCACGTTCGTGTACCTGCGCCTGGAATCGAGTCCGGATGCAAAGCAGGATGCGGCGGTCGAGCGTCTTGCGAAAGCGGGCCAGCCGGTGGTGCGCATCGCCGTGCCGAATATTTACGAGCTGGGCCAGGAATTCTTCCGCTGGGAGATTGCGACCGCTGTGGCCGGCTCGATTATTGGAATCAACGCGTTCAACCAGCCCGACGTGGAGGCCAGCAAGATCGAGACGCGCAAACTCACGGATCAATACGAGAAGACGGGATCGCTTCCGGCCGAGTCGCCGTTCTTCGAGGAAAAGGGCGTGAAACTCTTCGCCGACGAGCGCAACGCCTCCGAACTGAAACGCGCCGCGCAAAAGGAATCGACGCTGGCCGCGTTCCTCCGCGCGCACCTGGCGCGGCTTGGCGCGGGCGATTACTTCGCGCTTCTCGCCTACATTCAGATGAACGGCGAGAACGAACAACAGCTCCAATCGATCCGCCACTTCGTGCGCGACAACAAGCGCGCCGCGACCTGCCTGGGATTCGGCCCTCGCTTCCTGCATTCGACCGGGCAAGCCTACAAAGGCGGGCCAAATTCCGGTGTCTTCCTGCAGATTACGTGCGATGATGCGCGGGACCTGCCCGTTCCGGGGCAGAAGTACACGTTTGGCGTGGTGAAAGCGGCACAGGCGCGCGGAGACTTCCAGGTGCTGGCAGAGCGCGGGCGGCGCGCGCTGCGCGTCCATTTGGGTGCGGATGTTTCGACGGGCCTTAAGACGCTCGCGCAAGCCGTGCGCGAGGCGCTGCAATAGCAACGGCGGGCAGGAAGCGGTCGCAAGAGAATCGCAGCAGGCGACGGACGCGGAGGAGCGGCGAATGAGCTCGAATGATTCCGGTGGCTTGACGCGAGACAAGCTGGGAGCGCCCAGCGGCCCTTGCGCGATGGTGATCTTCGGCGCGGGCGGCGACTTGACCAAACGCAAGCTCATGCCCGCGCTTTATCATCTGGCCAAAGGCAACCTGCTACCCGATCAGTTCGCCATCATCGGCGTTTCCATCGAGGAGTATTCCTCGGAACAATACCGCGACCAGATGACCAAGGACATCAAGGATTTCGGGGATATCAGCGTGGATTTGGCCACCTGGAACGCCTTCGTCAAGAAATTGCATTACGTTTCCGGCGATTTTGGCGATCCCGCCCTGTTCAAGAAGCTGGGCGACAAGCTGGCGGAAGTCGAGAAGGAAGAGGGGACGGAAGGCAACGTTCTGTTTTACATGGCCACCGCCCCGTCGTTTTTCACCCAAGTGGTCAACCAGCTGGGCGCTGCGGGCTTGACGAAGCAGGACGACCACAAGTGGCGGCGCGTGGTGATCGAGAAGCCCTTCGGGCACGACCTGCCCAGCGCCGTCGAACTCAACCACGAATTGCTCAAGACGCTCGAAGAAAAACAGATCTACCGCATCGACCACTACCTCGGCAAGGAAACGGTCCAAAACATTCTGGCCTTTCGCTTCGCCAACGGCATCTTCGAACCCGTGTGGAATCGCCGCTACGTCGATCACGTGCAGGTGACCGTGGCGGAAGAGCTGGGCGTCGAGCTGCGCGGCGGATACTACGAGAAGGCCGGGGCCTTGCGCGACATGGTGCCCAATCACATCTTCCAGCTGATCACGCTCACGGCGATGGAGCCGCCGATTTCCTTCGACGCGGAGGCGGTGCACGATGAGCAAACGAAAGTGCTGCGCGCGATTCAGCCGCTCAGCCCCGAGCGCGTATTGGATCACGCCGTGCGCGGGCAGTACGACGCGGGAACCATCAACGGCCGGCACGTGCCCGCGTATCGCGCGGAACCGAATGTCGCGCCCGATTCGAAGACGCCCACCTACGTGGCCATCGCCCTGCACATCGACAACTGGCGCTGGGCCGGCGTGCCTTTTTATCTGCGCACGGGCAAACGCATGACGCGCCGGGTGACGCAGGTGGTGATCCGCTTCCGCAAGCCGCCGTTCGTGCTGTTCCGCAAGACTTCGGTGAATACGATCAATCCGAACGAGCTGGTGATCAATATCGCGCCCACGGAAGGAATTTGCCTGAATTTCGAGGCGAAGATTCCGGGACCGGCCGTGCGGCTGGGCGCGGTCAATATGGATTTTCAGTACTCGGATTATTTCGGGACCACGCCTTCGACCGGCTACGAAACGCTGCTCTACGATTGCATGATGGGCGATCCCACGCTGTTCCAGCGCGCGGACATGGTCGAATCGGGCTGGGCCGTCGTGCAGCCCATCCTGGACGTTTGGAAAGCGCTGCCCCCGCGCGATTTCCCAAATTATGCCGCGGGAAGCTGGGGGCCTTCGCAGGCGGACGAACTGCTCCAGCGCGAAGGCCGCGAATGGCGCGATCCCGCGTGCCTGCCTACGCCGCACCACGACCGCGCGGTTGCGCAGACGCAGGCCGAAGAGCCCGCGGCCACCTCCGCCAAATCCTGACGCGTCCGTCGCGCGGTTTTCTCGCATATCTCCTAGACCTGCGTTTGTGCCATCCTTCTCGGCATGAAATCCCGCATCGATGCGCTGCAATGCGCAGCCGGCAAGCCGTTTGACGTGTGCGTGATTGGCGGAGGAGCGACGGGCGCGGGGTGCGCGCTCGACGCGCAGCTGCGCGGGCTGCGCACGGTCCTGATCGAAGGCGCGGATTTCGCGTCGGGGGCTTCGAGCGCGTCGACCAAGATGGTTCACGGCGGGGTGCGCTATCTCGAACAGGCCGTCCGGCGCCTGGACCTTGGCGAATACAAGGTCGTGAAGCGTGCCTTGCGCGAGCGCATTCATATGCTGCGCAACGCGCCGTTCCTGACGCGCACGCGGCAGTTTGTTACGCCGTGTTATGGCTGGGGCGATGCCGCTTATTACGAAGCGGGCCTCAAGCTCTATGATTGGATCGCGGGCAAGGCGGGGCTCGCGCCCAGCCGCTTCTTATCGCGCGAGGAGGCGCTGCGGCGCATCCCGGCGCTGCGTGCCACGGGGTTTGTGGGCGCAGTTGCCTACACCGACGGCCAATTCGATGATGCGCGGTACAACCTCGCCTTGGTCGAAACGTTTGCCGCAGCCAGTGGCGAAGCGCTCAATTACGCACGTGTGGCCGCGTTCGAGAAAGATGCGGCAGGAAAGATCGCCGCGGCGGATGTCGAGGACCGAATTGGCGGGAAGCGTTTCACGGTGCGCGCGCGTGTTTTCGTCAACGCGACCGGAGCGCATTCGGACGCGCTGCGCTCGATGGCGAATCCCGAAGCGCTGCCGCGCATGCGCCCGAGCCGCGGCGTGCACATTGTTCTGCCGCTCGCTGTTCTGGGGCATGGCCGCGGCGCTTCAGAAGACGGCGACGCGCTGCTGATCCCCAAGACCGAAGATGGGCGCGTGCTGTTCGCGATTCCGTGGATGGGCCGCCTGCTGGTGGGGACAACGGACGAATCGGTCGAGCAGCCCGAACCCTCGGCCGTGACGCGATCTGAGATCAAATACCTGCTGCGGCACTTGAACCGCTATCTCGCAACTCCCGTGGCGCCGGACCGCGTGATGAGCGCCTTTGCCGGCGTGCGCCCGCTCGTTGCATCAAGCGAGGCACGGCCCCGCGCGACGAAGGAACTCGCGCGCGACCACGTGGTCGAAGTGGACGCCGCCAGCGGGCTCGTCAGCATCATGGGCGGAAAATGGACAACGTACCGGGCGATGGCAGAGGACACCATCGACGCCGTCGAGCGCAGGCTCGATCGGCCGCATGCGGCCTGCCGCACCCAAAATTATCCGCTGGCGGGCGCGGAAGGTTTTGTGCCGGAGCTGTGGCAAACCCGGGTTGCGGAATCCGGGATTCCACAATCTTCAGCAGAGCACCTGAGCGAAAAATTCGGTTCGCGCGCCACACAGGTGCTGGCGCTCGTGCGAGAGGATGCCGCGCTGGCGGCGCCGTTGGCCGACGGCCTCGCGCCGATCAGGGCCGAGGCCGTCTTCTGCGCACGCTATGAAATGGCGGTCTCGATCGAGGATGTTCTGGCCCGGCGCATCGGCGTTGAATCTCATGGCTGGCGGGAAGCGAGGGCAGCAGCCCCGGCGGTTGCGGAGTTGCTGGCCGCGGAACTTCACTGGCCTGCGGAATCGAAGCAGCGCGCGCTCGAGCAGTACCTCGCGAGAATGGACCGGCAGGCGCATACGGCGGGAATAGACGAGTGAGGGCTGCAAACCCAAACTCTTTGACTTGGCACGCGCAAGCGGCTAAGTTTTGCGGGCCGGAGCCATGCGCGCAAGCCATCATCCATTCATCGATCGAAACGCTTCCGTTCACCGTTGTGAGCCAAGCCATCAGTATGGCCGGGCCGAGCGCTGCGCCGGGGACCTCGCCATCTTTTTCAGGAAAGGACGCTCATGGAATCGCTCTCGTTCTCGCCGCGCCAATTCATTCTCGTTCTGCTGTGTTTTCTTCTGCTGATCGGCGGTGCCGCCGTTTCTCCCCTGCGCGCGCAAACGCCGCCGACGAATAACCCTCCCGAATACGGACCGTACAACGCGGTTTTTCTCTATGGCGGCGACGGTCTCACGAAGAAGATGGTGGCGAAGGACACAGTGCTGCTCGCGCAGTCGCCCTGGTCGATGTACTGCTGGGTGCGATTTGATGAGCCGCTCGAGAAGCCAACCCTGATCGCGGGCATGGGCGATCCCACCGAGGAATATCCGCGCTACCTGGCCGCCAGCGCGCAGCACGTTTTCTACTGGATGGGCCAGGACAATCAGATCACCGCGCAGGCGACGCTCGCGCCGAAGGAATGGCATCTGCTGGCGGCCACCTTTGACGGCACGGAATTTCACCTCTACAGCGATGGCGAGCCGGTTGCCGGCGGCGCGCTCCTGCTGGGGACGGTGAGTCCCGTCGTGACCATGGCGCCGCCCAAATTCCCGATCGCCAACGGCACGCACTTCGGCGGAAAAATCGCGGGGTTGACGATCCTGCGCCGGGCATTAAGCGCCGAGGAAATCAAGCGGCTCCACGCCCGGCGCGAGAATTTCTCGACCCTCGAATTCGAGGACGGCTCGAAGCACTGGCCGGTGCAGACGCGCGGCCAAGCCGGCTACGACGCGCCGCAAAATCCTGAAACGCTGCCGAAGAGCAAGGCGCCGTTTTCCAAGCCCGTCGCGCAGCCGGTTCCCGTTCTGCGCTCGCCGTGGGAATCGCGCGGCGACAATGCATGGCGCATCGCAGGCGGCTGGCAGCTGAAAGCGGCTCCCGAAGTAAATGCGGACGGCGCGCAGATTTCTGCAACGACGTTCCGCTCGTCGAACTGGCTTGCCGCCGTCGTGCCCGGAACCGTGCTGACCACGCTGGTCGCTCGCGGCATCTATCCCGATCCGGCGTATGGGTTGAACAACATGGCCATCCCCGAAAGCCTGAACAGGCAGGACTACTGGTATCGCGTCGCGCTGAAATCCCCGGCCGCGCTGGCCGGCAGGCATCTCACGCTTACGTTTGACGGCATCAATTACGCCGCCGACGTCTGGCTGAACGGCCACGAACTCGGAAACATCAAAGGGGCGTTCATTCGCGGCAATTTTGACGTGACGCACTACTGGCGCGCGGGCAAGGGCGAAGAAAATGTCCTGGCGGTCCGCGTTGCGCCTCCGCCGCACCCCGGAATTCCTGAGGAAGAGTCGATTCTGGCCGGCCCCGGCGAAAACGGCGGAGTGATGGTGCTGGACGGGCCGACCTTCATGGACACGGAGGGCTGGGACTGGATTCCTGGCGTGCGCGACCGCGACACAGGCATTTGGCAGCCGGTGGTGCTGCGCGCGACGGGGCCGGTCCAGATCGGCGATCCGCAGGTGGTCACCAAGGTGCCCCTGCCGGACACCAGCCGCGCCGATGTGGAGATTCGCGTTCCGCTGAAGAATGATTCGGCCACAGCCGTGCGCGGCACGCTGAGGGCGTCATTCGAAGGCGTCAGCGTCACGAAAAACGTGGAGCTTCCGCCGGGAGAAGCAACGGTGCAGCTTATGCCCGCCGAATTCAAGCAGCTCACGGTGCACGATCCGCACCTGTGGTGGCCGAACGGCTACGGGGAGCAGAATTTGTATCATCTGAAGCTCGTCTTCGATGCGGCGGGGCGGGAGTCGGACGCCAAACAGGTGCAATTCGGAATTCGCGAGATTACCTATGAACTGAGCCTGTTCGACGGCACGGGACACCTGCGGCGCGTCGAAGTCGATCCGACGATGGGCAAGGTTGGATTGGAAGGCGTTGTCGACGTCACGCATCGCGGCATCCGCGAGATTCCGGCCGCCGATCCGTTTCCGCCAACTTTTCCGGAGCGCTGGCGGGCGTACTGGCATTCCTGGGTGGAGTCGTTCGCGCCGGGCGGCGAAACTTCTCCCGCCGTGCGGCCAAGCAAGGATGCAGGCACAGCGCCGTATCTGGTGATCAAGGTCAACGGCGTGCGAATCGCGTGCCGTGGCGGGAACTGGGGCATGGACGATTTCATGAAGCGCGTTTCGCGCCGGCATCTGGAGCCCTATTTCCGTCTGCAGCACGACGCGGGCATGGACATCATTCGCAACTGGATGGGCCAGAACACGGAGGAGACGTTCTACGACCTTGCCGACAAATACGGGCTTCTGATCTGGAACGACTTCTGGGAGACCACGCAAAATTACAATCTGGAAGCGGAGAATCCGTCGCTGTTCCTGGCTAACGCGCGCGACGTGATCCTGCGCGACCGCAATCATCCGTCGATTGCGGTGTGGTGCGGGCGGAACGAAGGCGTGCCGCAGCCGGTCATCAACAACGGTCTGGCAAGGCTGGCGAACGAGCTGGACGGCACGCGCTACTACACGCCCAGTTCGAATCAAATCGAGCTGCAAAACAGCGGCCCGTACGGATACCAGGACCCGCGGCTCTATTTCACCACGCTGAATCACGGGTTTTCGGTTGAGACGGGCACGGCGTCGTTCCCCACGCTCGAGTCGTTCGAGAGTTTCATCCCCAAGCCAGACCAGTGGCCGATCGACGATGTGTGGACCTACCACGACTGGCATCAAAGCGGAAACGGCGATGTGGCTCCGTTCATGGCCCAAATCCAGGCGGAGTTCGGCGCACCCACAAGCCTCGCGGATTTCGACCGCAAGGCGCAGATGCTGGACTACGTCGACCATCGCGCGATTTTCGAAGGCATGGACGCGCATCTTTGGTCGCCGAACAGCGGGCGGCTGCTGTGGATGTCGCAGCCCGCGTGGCCCAGCACGATGTGGCAGATCATCAGCCACGACTACGATACACAATCGTCGTTTTACGGTGTGAAGAAGGCGTGCGAGCCGGTGCACATCCAGATGGACCTTTCGAATTACGAAGTCGCTGTGGTGAACACGACGCGGCAAGCGATGGACGGGCTGTCACTCGACGCCAGCGCGTATTCGTTGACGAACAAGCTGCTGGCCCATCACGAAGAAACAAAGGATGCGCCGGCCGATACGGTGACAAACGCGTTCCAGCTCGATATTGCACCGCTGCTGAAATCCAACGATGTGGTGCTGGTCAAATTGATTCTGCGCCGCGCGACAGGGCAGCTCGTTTCGCAAAACCTGTACTGGATGGCGGCAAACAGTCCCGACTATCGCGCGCTGGACCGGCTGGCTCCCGCGCAGCTTTCGACGACAGCAACCTCATCCAAGTCCGGCGACACGGTTACGATTCATGTGCAGCTCAAAAACACAGGTGATGACGTGGCGTTGCAGACCAAGCTGACGT
>Ga0075272_1000102_pt1 | contig 20951 bp, 18 predicted proteins | sample SF_Rice_5C_0N_40_FD_69776 | JGI IMG/M metagenome (GOLD analysis project Ga0075272, IMG submission 69776) | Rice paddy soil microbial communities from Twitchell Island, California, USA - SF_Rice_5C_0N_404 | ecosystem: Environmental > Terrestrial > Soil > Paddy field/soil | place: USA: Twitchell... | reverse complement strand
TCTCGTCGTCGACGTCGATCCGGTACGCGGTCGCCTCGATCCTTCCGGCCGCGGCGGGCGCCCGCACGCCGCCCTCGAGCATCCGCGCGCGCTGGGGCGAGAGCTCCGGATTCGACACGGTGAAACTCCCTCCCTGGAAATCGGAGAACGGGCGCGGGTCGAACTGCTGGTCGAAGGTCGCCGCTTTGAAGGCTCGCGACCAGCGCGCGAAGATCGAGGGGCTCGCGGTTCCGCGCGACCCCAGGAAGACGACCGCGCCCACCTGCGGCGACCACGCCTCGTGGACGGCGGAGACCCGCGGCTCGGCCAGCCGGTCGGCCACGCGGTCCCAGCGCAGCCCCGCGGTCAGGCGAAGGCGGGCGAACGGGTCGGCGTCGGCGGCGACGAACGCGCCGATCCGGTCCCGGTCTCCCCGAGCCGCGCCGATCCTCCCGTCGATCGACCCGTCGTCGCCCACCGACCGGTAGACGCTGTCGACGGAATCGCGCGACCACTCCGCTGCGCCGCGCAGCCGGACTCCCCCGAGGGAATCGGGCGCCGTCCACCGCCCGTCGAGGATCGCTCCGGCGCCGTTGGAGTCGAGCGCCTGCGCCGCCGTCTCCCCGAGGGCGGGCGCGACGAGCAGCGTCCGGACCAGGTCCGTCCGCCGGAGGGCGCCGTAGAGGAGCGCCCGGAACGGAACGAGCGCGTCGCTGCGCTCGAGCGAGAGCGAGGCGCGCAGACGGTCGGTCTTCTCCCGGTCGAAACGGAACTCCGGGTCGGAGGCCCGCGGGTCCGACCGCGCGGCGTCGAGCGGGAGCTGTCCGGGGTCGTCGCGGTCCTTCGCGGTCCCGGTCACCCGCAGCGCCCAATCCCCCGATTCGGCGCGGCGGCCGGCTTCGACGGCGAAGCGCTCGTCGTTCTCGGCCGAATGCGCGCGAAAACCGTCCGTGCGCGACGCGCTGCCCGCGGCCGAGACGTCTCCCTCTCCCGCGGGGACGCGCACGGCGGCGCTGGCGGCGGCGGTTCCGAAGCTGCCGGCGGATGCCGAGGCGGTCGCGCCGTTCTCCGTGCGCCGCGTGAAGACCTCGATCATGCCGGCCAGGGCCGTGTCGCCGTAGAGGGGCGACGCCGGTCCGCGCACCGCCTCGATGCGGTCGATGCGGTCGGCGGGGAGCGCGCGCCAGTCCACGATCCCGGAGTTCGCGTCCCCGACGGGCACGCCGTCGACGCGGACCTGCACGTACTCGGCGTCTCCTCCGCCGAAGAACCCGCGCGCGGTCAGCATGGGCGGCGTGCCGCCGGCATCCGTGCCGAAGAAGAGCTCGAACCCGGGCAGGTACCGCAGGAGCTCCCCCAGGTTCTCGGCGGGGAGAGCGTCGATTTCGGCGCGGTCGAGCGTGGAAACCGCGGCCGGCGCTTCGTCGCGGGGCTCCGGGACCCGGTCCGCCGTCACGACGATCTCCTCGTGGACGGGAGGCGCGGGCGCCGCGGGCGCGTCCTGGCCGAGAACGGCGAGCGGAACGCCGAGGGCGATCACGATCAACGTCTTCTTGCTCAATCGAAGCCGGCAATTGCAACCGGTGTGCCGGGAAAACGCGCACTGGGAGCGCGGATCACGCAATCCTGAGCGCAGCGGCATGCCGAGCCGAAGCCTTGGCGAAGGCGGGAAGGACCCGCCGCCGTCACGCGCTCCCGTCCGCCGAGCCAGCTCCCGCGACGGGTATCGCCCCGCCGCTAGTGTTGAATAACGGTTTCGATGGACTTGAGCAGCTCGTCGACGCCGAACGGCTTGGGAAGGACGGCCGAGGCCCCGAGCGACTCCGCTTCCTCGTCGACCTCGAGGGAGCCGGACACGACGACGAGCGGAATGCCGGAAAGCTTCTCGTCCCGGGCCTGCTCCCGTCGGAACGTCCGCCCGTCCATCTCCGGCATCCGGAGATCCAGGAGGATCACGTCGGGCGCGGGCTCCGTTCGCAGCGCCTCGAGGGCTTCCCGGCCGTTGGCGGCGGTCCGGACCCGGTAGCCGAACTCGTCGAGGACGTCGGTCAACCCCTCTCGGAAGTCCGCGTCGTCGTCGATCGCGAGGATGAGCTTCGCCTGTCCCACGGGACTCCGGGTCCGCAAGATCCATGCCGCCGCGAGCTCGATCGCTATTCGAAAAGGGAGCTGAATCGGTACCGGTTCTTGCCGGTCCGTTTGGCCCGGTAGAGCGCCTTGTCGGCGCAGGCCATGAGCGCCTCGGCGTCGGATCCGTCGCGCGGATAGAAGCCGATCCCGATGCTCGTCGTGACGGCGACCTCCTGCCCGTGGATCGCGAACGGCTCGGCGACGCTCGCGAGCGTCTTCGTCGCGACGGTGACCGCGTCCGACTCGTCGGCGACCTCCGGAATCAGCAGCGTGAACTCGTCGCCTCCGACCCGGGCGAGCGTGTCCGCCTCGCGCACGCACGCGCGCAGACGCTCGGTGACTCCTCGGATCAGCGCGTCGCCCGCGGAATGCCCGAGCGTGTCGTTGACCCGTTTCAGGTCGTCGAGGTCGATGAACATCACCGCCAGCTTCTTTCCCTCCCGGCGCGCGAGCGCGATCGCCTGACCGAGGCGGTCGAGAAAAAGCGCCCGGTTCGGGAGGCCCGTCAGGGAATCGTGGAAGGCGCGGTACTCCAGCTCGTCGACCGCGCGCCGCCGCTCGGTCACGTCGCGATAGTTGACGACGACGGCGTCCACACTCGGCTCCGCGAGCAGGTTCGTCATGGTTATCTCGATCCAGCGCCATTGGCCGCCGCGGCTGGCGATCCGCGCCTCGAAGGTGCCGGGGCGCCCCGGGCCGGCGAGGATCGCCTCGAAGAAATCGGAGGCTGCGGCCGCGTCTTCGGCGTGGAGATGGTCGAACCAGCGGCTCCCGATGATGTCCTCGCTCCGGTGGCCGAGGATCCGCGCCGTCGACGGGCTCGCGTAGAGGACCGACCCGTCGGAAGAGAGCAGCGCGATCGCGTCGGAGCTGTGCTCGATGAGCGCCTGGAAGCGCGTCTCCTGCTCGCGGACCTGGCGCTGGATCTCACGCTTGCGCTCGAGGCGCTCGAGCACCACGCCGATCTCCGCGGGCCTCAGCGGCTTGAGGAGGTAGTCGAACGCCCCCTCCTTCATCGCCTCGACCGCGGTGTCGATCGAGCCGTTGCCGGTGACGACGATCACGTCGCGCCGCACTTCCTGCCGCGCGGAGCGGATGAAGTCGATCCCGCTTCCGTCCGGAAGCTTGAGATCGGTCAGGCAGATGTCCGGATCGAACCGGGCGAGCGCCTGACGCCCCTCGTCGAGGGACGCCGCGGTGACGACGTCGGCCCAAGTGTGGCCTCCCAGCAGTCCTTCGAGGCCGGCGCGGGTCGCCGGGTCGTCTTCGACGATGAGGATTCGCGTGCGCGCCGGAGGGCGAGGCCTCGCCGCCGGCATGGGAGGGAGGCCGGCATTCGGGTCACGAATGCGCTGGTAGTCCACAAGGCACCGCGGGACCACGATGCAATCCGCTTGCCCGGAAGTCTTTCAGAAACTTGGATTTAGATGGAATGAATGCTCGTTGGGCGGTTCGTGCGGGAATGGACCGCCGGTCCCGTCCTTTTTCGGCGCCGGTCGCTCGCGGGCGCTCCCCCGGCCTTCGCGAGCCCGCCCCTCGCGCGCCTGAAAATCCTCAGCCGATCCATCCTGCGTCGAGGTCCCGGCGAATCCGATCCCGCCCTTCCGATTCGAGCACGTCCTCGCAGAAGCCGAGCTCGCGGAAGATCGCCTCGGCCCCGCTCACCTTCTGGAGGCGTCCGGAGAGCTCGGCGAGGGCCGCGCGGCGGGCCCGGGTCCGACGGCGAGCCGATTCGGAAAGTGAAGCCAGCGACGCCGCCCGGAGCGCCGCCGCGGCGAACGGCAGCAGGACGGCAACCGCGACGATCGCGAAGGACCACGCGCTCCCCCGCGTCGCGGGCATCGAGCCGAGGATCCCCGCGGCGAGGACGCCGGCCACACTGGCCGCGAGAAGACCGGCCGGCGGCGGAACGAGCGCGCTGCCGGCCCCTCTTCCTCCCTCGGCGGCCAGTCGGGCGAGCTGCGGGTCGATCCGGCGCGCCTGGTAGTAGTCCATCAGCGTGTGCACCGAGTGAGGATCGATCCCGCTCCCGACCGGGATCGTCCGCGCGGTCGGGATGGAGTCGATCTCGACCCACTCGGATGCCCCGTCCGGCCCCAGGGATGCGAGCGCGCCGGCTTCGGCGCGGAAATGCTCGACGCGTTCGTGAGCCTCGTCGCCGCGGCGGCTCCAGAGGGAGGGGTCCAGCAGCAAGCGGAACTTCGCCTGGCGGCAACGTTCGACCCGGGCCCGGTCGGCGAGCCAGGCGCTCTTTCTCGCGACGATCCCGCGAGCGGCGAGAAGGGCGAGGCTGGCGAACGCCGCGGCCGCTTCGGCGGCCGCCAACGGCCCTGCCGCTCCCGCAGGGCGCTTTCCCGCGGCGGCCCACGCCATCGAAACGACGGCCAGCGCGACCGCGACGGCGCCGAAAGCGGCCCCCCAGACCCCGAGCGCCGCGCGGCGACGGCCGGTCTCGGCCGCCCGCACCGCCGCGGCGTCGTGGCAGGGGACGAGGAGCTCCCGGCAAAGGGAAAGAGGCTCGTGAAGCGGGTTCCCCGTCGCGAGCTCCTCCGGACCGTCGTGCATGTCGTCGAGGACGCGCGGCGCGCCCGCGGATTCTTTCGCCCGCCCCGGATCGGCAGCCATCATTCCAAACCTCCCGGCGAGTTCCCTTTGCGGTTTCGGGGAGCGTATCCCAGCGCCGCCGGAGGATCAATCATCGGAACGCAGCCGCCGGCCTGACGCGGTCGGCGCTTTCGCGCCCGCTGCTAGGAAATCAGCGGGAAGGTGACGAAGAACGTCGACCCCTTCCCCGGCCGGCTCTCGACGCGCACCGTGCCCTTGTGGGCCTCGACGATCCACCGGACGATCGAGAGGCCGAGCCCCGACCCTCCCCTGTACGCCCGGCGCGCCCGGTCGGAGCGGAAGAAACGGTCGAACACGTTGGGGACGTCCTGCGGGTCGATACCGACGCCCGTGTCCTCCACGGCCAGGGCGGCCTGACCCCCTTCGATCGAGACGCGGACGCGCACGTGCCCTTTCTCGGTGTACCGGATCGCGTTCTCGAGCAGGTTCTGGAAGACTTCCTTCAGGCGGCTGGGGTCCGCGAGAATCCCGACGGGACGCGCCGGGGCCTCGAAGAGGAGCTCGAGCCCCTTCTCGATCGCGGCCGACTCGAACTCGCGGGACCGCTCCTCGGCGAACCGGCGCAGGTCGACGCGGGCGAACGAGATCGTCACGCGGCCGGCCGTTCCCCGCGCGAGGAAGAGCAGATTTTCGGAGATCCGGACCAGGTGCTGGACCTCCACGAGCGCCTCCGAGAGCGCCTGCCGGTACTCGTCGGCCGTCCGATCGCCTTCGATCGCGACCTCGATTCCGCCGCGCAGGATCGTCAGCGGCGTCCGGAGCTCGTGCGAGACGTCCGCGATGAACTGCGCCTGTTCGATCTCGCGGCGCTCCAGGTCCGCGAGCCTGGCATCGACCGAGTCGGAGCGGTCCTCCACCGGCTCAGGCGCCCATCGAGTATCCGACGCCGCGGACCGTCCGGATGCGTCCGCGCGCCGGGCCGTCGATCTTCTTCCGGATGGAGTTGATGTAGACGTCGATGATGTTCGTCGAGAGATCCGAGGTGTCCTCCCAGACGCGGGCCGCGATCTCGGCGCGCGAGACGACCTTTCCCTTTCGGCGCAGGAGGAGCTCGAGGATCGCCCCCTCGCGCATCGTGAGCTCGACGGTCGCATCGCCCATCCGCGCGGTGCGCGACGACGGCTCGTAGAGGAGCCCGTCGCACTCGAGAGGCCCGATCTCCTTGATCTCGCTCCGCCGCGTCAGCGCGCGCAGCCGGGCGAGGAGCTCGCGGTAGGAGAACGGCTTGACGAGGTAGTCGTCCGCGCCGGAATCGAGGCCCTCGATCTTGTTCTCGACGGTGTCGCGCGCCGTCAGCATCAGGATCTTCGACGCCACCCCGCGGCGGCGGAGCTCGCGGCACAGATCGAGCCCGTCGCGGGAGCCCGGGAGCAGCAGGTCGAGGATGATCAGGTCGTGCGGTTGCGCGACGGCGTCTTCGAGAGCGCCGTCGCTATCGGACGCGACGTCGACCGTGTAGCCCTTCTCCGACAGTCCCTTGCGCAGGAAGTCGGCGATCTTCTTCTCGTCTTCAACGATCAGGATCGAGGTCATGCTCGGCGGATTCTCTCTCGTCCGGGGCGCGCCGGGAAGCCGAGCGCGGATTTCTTAAGAAAGAGAGCACGAAGAGGACCCCCGTGCCCGCCCCGAAGCCCGCGAAAAACGACGACGTCCGCTCGTCCTTCACCACGACCGCTCCCAGGGCCCCCGCGAGGACGAGGGCGAGAACGAGCGGCCGGGAGACGGGGGACTCGGTCATCGCGCTTAGAATACGCTCGATGCGGGTCCGGCTCCTCTATTTCGCCTCGTTTCGCGACGCCGTCGGCGTCGATCAGGAGGTCCGCGACGTGGAGGACGGCACGTCCGTCGCGCACCTCTGGCGGAGCCTCCAGGTCTCGGTCCCGCATTTCGCCCGGTTCGGGACGATGCCCGCCGTCGCCGTCAATTGCGAGTACGTCTCCGGCACACGGACGCTCTCGGACGACGACGAGGTCGCGTTCCTTCCGCCGATCGCGGGGGGTTGATGGCCCGCGCGGCCGGAGAGCGCCCGCGGCTCTCCCCGGAGCCCCTCAGGGTCGGCGAGCTGATCGCCGCGGCCCGCCGCGATTTCGACGGTGCGATCGCCGCTTTCGTCGGCGTCGTCCGCGACCGCAACGAGGGGCTCCCGGTCGAGTCGGTCGAGTACGCGGCCTGGGGCGAGATGGCCGAGCGCGAGCTCGAGAAGATCGAGCGGGAGCTCGGCGCCGCGTTTCCGGAGACCCTCACGCTGGTCCGCCACCGCGTCGGAACGCTGGCGGTCGGCGAGGAATCGGTCGCGATCGTCGCCGTCTCGCCGCATCGCGCCGACGCGTTCGCCGCCTGCCGGGAGGCGATCGAAGCCGTCAAGAGACGCGTCCCGATCTGGAAGCTCGAGCGCGGGCCCGGACGCGAACCGGCCTGGGTCGACCCGACTCGGAGCGGACCGGGGCGGCCCCTCTGATATCGTTGGTCTTTCGGAGGAGACGAACCCGATGAGCACCGTTACCGAAGACCGATCCAAAACCCGCGACTGGACCGCACCGGAGTTCGACCAGGAGCTGATCCACTACCGCAACGAGGGGGGGGTCGCCGTCATCGAGATGGACGATCCGCCCGCCAACACCTACACCTACGCGTTCAACCGTCAGCTCGACGACGCGATCCTCCGGGCGCGCTTCGACGACGGCGCCCACGTCATCCTCCTGCGCGGCAAGGGGGACAAGTTCTTCTCGGCGGGGGCGAACATCAACATGCTGAACGCCGTGACCCCCGAGTTCAAGTACTACTTCTGCCTCCACGCCAACGAGACGCTTCTGCGCCTCGAGCACTCCCCGAAGCTCGTGATCGCCGCCCTGAACGGCCATACCGTCGGAGGCGGGCTCGAGATCGCGCTCGCCGCCGACCTCCGCATCGCGCGCAAGGACGCGGGGAAGATCGGCCTTCCGGAGGTCAACCTCGGCGTGCTCCCCGGAACGGGCGGCACGACCCGCCTCGCGCGCATCGTCGGGAAGTCGAAGGCGATCGAGCTCATGGTGACGGGAAACACCTACACGTTCGAGGAAGCGCAGGAAATGGGGGTCGTCAACCAGGTCTGGGAGGGCTCCCCCGCCGAATGGTGGGAGCAGGTCATGGACTACGCGCGCCAGTTCTGCCCGCCGAACAAGGCCCCGATGGCCGTCGGCCACATCAAGCGCTCCGTGCAGACCGGCTCGGAGATCCCGATCGAGTCCGCGCTCGCGCTCGAGCGCGAGCTCCAGTCCCTTCTCTTCAAGTCGAAGGACGCGAAGGAAGGACTCTCCGCCAACGTCGAGAAGCGCACGCCGAAGTTCAGCGGCAAGTAGCCGCCGGGCTCAGGCGGCCGGCTCGGCGAACGGGAACCGCTCGGGATCGACGTTTCCTCCTGAAACGAGGACGGCGACCGTGTCGCTCTTCTCGACCGGAATCGCTCCGGAAAGGAGCGCCGCCGTCGCCGCCGCTCCGCCGCCCTCGACGTAGAGCTTCGCGCGCGTGAGCAGGCGCCGCATCGCCGAGGCGATCGCCGCTTCCGAGACCGTCACGACGGCCTCGAGCGCCTCCCGCGCGATCGCGAGCGGGATCGCTCCGACGAACGGCGGGATCAGCCCGTCGGCGAGGGTCTTCGCCGGACGCGGGACCGGGACGGGCTTCCCCGCGGCGAGGGCCGGACCGAGACCCGGCCCTTCGGCGAGCTCGACCGCGTAGACCCGCGCGGAGGGACGAGACTGCTTGACGGCCGAGGCGACGCCTCCCATCAGCCCGCCGCCCCCGACGGGGACGACGACGACGGAGACGTCCGGGAGGTCCTCGATGATCTCGAGCCCCGCCGTTCCGGCGCCGGCGAGGACGACGGGGTCGTCGAAGGGGTGAACGAAGACGTAGCCGGTCTCTTCCTGGAGCTGGCGCAGCCGGTCGAACAGGGTCGAGTTGTCGTCGTGGAATACGATCCGCGCGCCGTACCCTCGTACCGCCTCGACCTTCGACGCGGGCGCCTTCGCCGGCATCACGACCGCGCAAGGGACGCCGGTGCGACGCGCCGCCCAGGCGACCGCCTGCGCGTGGTTGCCCGCCGACACCGTGACGAGGCCGCGCCCCCGCTCCTCCTCTTCGAGAGAGAGCACCTTGTTCAGGGCCCCCCGCGGCTTGAAGGATCCGGTCTTCTGGAAGCTCTCGCACTTCAGGAATACCGCCGCGCCGACCGATTCGCCGATCGAGCGCGAAGACAGGAGGGGCGTGCGGTGGACGTGCCCGCGGATGCGCTCGGCCGCGGCGCGAATGTCGGAGAGCGGGATCATGACGAGCGCGGCGATGCATCGAGCCGGACGGGCGCGTGCGCCGCGACCCGCGGCCTCAACGTACGCTCTCGGTACGCCTCGGCCGCGGGCTCGAGCACCCGCATCCCGTCGGGCTCGCGCCTCGCCGCGCTTCGGGGCATTGCCAGTCGCACGCAAGGAAGAATACCGCGGCCGCGACTCTTCCCTGCGCACCGCGATGCGATTTTCATCGCGTCGCGGCGCCCCTCGAGCGGATCGCCGGAAATCACCACCTCGACGTCTCTTGCTCGCGGCGCCGAGTTCAGCGGCGCGAAGCGTCCGCTTCAACTCGGCGCCCTTCATACTCGCCGCTTGCTCATAGAATCCTCGAATGGCTTCCTACGAGATCGTCACGTTCGACTGCTACGGGACCCTCATCGACTGGGACGAGGGGATCGGGTCCGCGTTCGAGCACGCCGCCGCGGCCGCCGGGATCGAGGTCCACCGCGCTTCCGTGCTCGCCTGCTGGGCCCGGATCGAGCCGGAGGTCCAGCGAGCGCGCTATCGGCCCTACCGGGAAGTCCTCGGCGAGACCACGGCGCGCGTGGCACGGCATTTCGGCTGGGAGCTCGGTCCCGGCGAGCGCGCTTTCGTCGCGGAGAGCCTCGGCGACTGGAAGCCGTTTCCCGACACGAACGCCGCGCTCGCGCGTCTCGCCGCGGAAGGCTGCCGCCTCGCGGTGCTCTCCAACGTCGACGACGACCTCTTCGAGGCGACCCGGCGGCACTTCCGCGTGCCCTTCGACTGGGTCGTGACGGCGCAGCAGGTCCGCGCCTACAAGCCGGCGGAGCCGCACTTCCGGGAGGGACGGCGCCGGGCCGCGGGCGCGCGCTGGCTGCATGCCGCCCAGAGCCGGTTCCACGACGTCGCGCCCGCCCTCGCCATGGGGATCCCGGTCGCATGGGTGAATCGGAGGAAGGAGCCGCCGTCGGAAGCGGCGCGGCCCGACTTCGAGGTGCCCGACCTCGCGTCGCTCGCCGACCTCGTCTGCGGCTGATCAGCTCAGGCGCGCATTCGCCACGGCCGCCGCGGCCGCCGGCGCGCGGCCCGGCGAGTCCGCGTCTCCGTAGTAGAGCCCGTAACCCTCGTCGTACCCGCCGGAGGTCGCCGGCAGTGCATTCAGGATCACGCCGAGAATCCGGTTGCGGTTCTGCGTCAGCGCCTCCTTCGCGCGGAGCGCCTGCGGCCGGAGCGTCTTCCCCGCCCGCACGCAGAGCACGACACCGTCGGTCTGGTAGCCGAGCACCAGGGCGTCGGCGAGCGGGAAGAGGGGGGGCGTGTCGATCACGACGTAGTCGAACTCCTTCTTGGCCTGCTCGAGGAACTTCGCCATCGCCGCCGACGAGAGGAGGCCGGACGGGTTGGGCGTGGCCGGCCCGGCCGGCAAAAGGAAGACGCCGGGCACGGAGGTCTTCACGATGCAGCGGGCCGAGTCGAGATTCTCCGCGAGCATGGTCACGTGGCCCTGCCGGCTGGACGTCCGGAAGATCTCGTGGAGGCGCGGCTGGTGCAGGTCGGCGTCGATCAGCAGCACGCGCGCTTCGAGCTGCGCGAGGATCACCGCGAGGTTCGCCGCCGTGCAGCTCTTCCCCTCGCGGGCGAAACCGGAAGTCACGACCATCGACCTCACCCCCCCGGCCTGCGACAGCAGGAGAGAGGTCCGGACCCGGCGGTACGCCTCGGCGATCGCCGAATGCGGGTCGTGGAACGGCAGGAGCTCGGGCGGCGCCGCCTGGCCGCCGGCGCGCGCGCCCGCGGTGATCCTGCGGAGATACCCCTCGCTCCGCACGGCGGCGCCCGCCTCGGGGATCGTGCCGAGCGTCGGCAGGCCGAGGTAGCGGTGCACCTCCTCCGGGGAACGGAACGTGCGGTCCATGTACTCGATGAAGAACACGAGCAGGATCCCGAAGCCGCCGCCGGCGAGGAGCCCGAGGAGGGCATTCAACTTGTAGGAGGGGCGGAAGCGGGACTCCGGCGGCTGCGCGCGGTCGACGACGCGAACGCTCGATTCGCGGGCGCCCTTCTGCCGCGCGAGGACCTCCGTCTCCGCCTGCCGGCGGAGCAGCGTGTCGAGGAGAGCGCGTTTCGTGTCGATCTCCCCGCGCAGGCTGTTGTAGCGCACCGCGTTGTTGTTTCCCTCCATCGTCGCGGTCTTCTGGTTCCGAAGGGCGGCCGCGAGGCTCGCTTCCCGCCGCTGCGCGGTCAGGAAGTCGTTCTTGGCCACGTCGCGGGTCTTCGCGGCGGCCTGTCCGACGACGGACTGGAGATGCTGGCGGCCCTTCTCGATCTGCGCCTTCAGAGCGATCATCGCCGGCCACTCGGGCTTGAAGAGGTTCAACTTCTCCGCGTACTCGCGCTCGAGCTTCGCCTGGTCGTTCTGGAGCTGGGCGACGAGCGCCGCCTGCGCCGGGTCCGACGCGGCGGTCGAGGCGCTCGCGGACATCAGCTCGCGGTACCGCGCCTCCTTGGCCACGCGGTCGGCGACCGCCGCCTCGTAGTCGCGGTTCAACGCCTCGAAGTTCTGGAGGCCCGAGTTCGACTGCGGGTCCGCCGACACGATGTCGTTGGCCTTGCCGAACGCGAGGAGCTGCTGCTCCTGCCCGTCGATCTCCCGCTTCAACTGCGCGATCTGGGTGCCGAGGAAGGTGGAGATCTGGTTCATCGCACCGTACATCGAGTCGACCTTCCATTCGATGTAGGAGTCGGCCGCGGCGTTGGCGACGTCGGCGGCGAGCCGGGGCGAGTTCGACACGTAGGCGACCTCGACGAGCTCCGTCCCGTGGACCGGCGAGACCTCGAGGCCGCTCCGGACCTTGTGCGCGAGCCAGACGAGCCGCTTCTGCGCCTCGGCGGCCGTTTTCGGCGGAGAGGGCTTGCGCGCGAAGAGCCCGCGGCGCGCGCCGCCGAACTCGGGGCGGGCGGCGAGGTCGAGCTTCGCGACGACGCGCCGCGCGACCTCCATGCCGTTGATCAGGCGGATCTGCGTGGCCTGGAAGTCGGGGTCCGGCTCGGCCGGTGCCTGCGGCGTCCCCGAGAGGCCGAGGTCCATTCCCGCGGTGTGCTCGTTGCCGATGTCGAGCACCGACTTCGCGCGGTACGAGGGGCGGGTCGTCAGCGAGACGAAGACGGCAACGGCGAGCGCGGCGACGACGCAGGCGGCGAGCAGCGCCCGACGGCGGACGAGCATCGACCAGTAGTCGGCCAGGTGGGCGCGCCCGGGCGCGTCGGGTTCGGCGGCGTCGAACGGGTTTTCGTCGAACATCAGAGGAACGACTCCTTGACGATGACCACGTCGCCGGGCTGCAGCGGCGGATTCGGCTCGCGGCCCGAGACGATGCGGCGATAGTGGGCGACGAGCTGGACCGTCTTCCCGTCGGCGTTGCGACGCTGGATGTGGATCGTCTTCGACGCGCGGTCGGTGAGCCCTCCGGCCTTCGCGATGACCGCCAGGAGGGTCAGCCGGTCGTTTCCGTCGAACTCGAGCGCGCCGGGCGTCTTGACCTCGCCGAGGCAGAAGACCTTGACGGTCGATTTCGCGGGGACGTTGATCACGTCGGAGGGAAAGATCGGGATGTTCCAGAGCGTCGACGCGTTCTGGAGCAGGTCGTCGGTCGAAAGCTCCAGCGTGTCCGACAGGGAGTTGTCGGCGCGGCGCAGCACGTAGATGCGCTTGCCCGCCTGCGGCGTCAACCCTCCGGCCGCCGAGATCGCCTGAAGCAGCGTCCAGTTCCCGGACACCGTGAGGGAGCCGGGTTTCGCGACCGCGCCGAGCACGGAAATGGGCTTGTTCTGGTATTCCTTGATCACGATCGACACGCTCGCGCGGTTGACGTACTTCGCCTTGAGCATCTCCTCGAGGCGCGCCGCGGCCTCGGGGGCGGTCATTCCGGCGACCGGGAATTGGCCGAGCAGCGGCAGGTCGACGTTCCCCGCGTCGGAGACGCGCCGCTCCACGTTGAGCTCCGGAACCTCGAAGACCTTCACGTCGAGCAAATCCTTCGGGCCGATGCGGTACTCCTCGCCGGCGGTCCCTCGGAGAAGGGCCGGCGACAGGAGCACCGCGAGGGAGATCGTCGCGGCGAGCCGCACCGCGAGAGCGCGTGCCGGGGCCCTCACAGCGAGGCCTTCACGACGACGAGGTCGTTGGCGGCCGTCGGGGACGCGAGGATCCGGATCGTCCGCGCGGGACGCCCGGCCTTCGAGAGCACCACGTCGTGCACGGCGGGCCCCGCCAGGCGCATCGGGGCGGAGACCGTGAACCGGTCCGCGGCGCCCGTCGGCTCTCCGTCGACCGCCACCTCCGCGCCTCGGAGCTCCGGCCCGAACGCGACGCGGCCCCCGGTCACGTAATCGGGGGGCGGGATCCGGCGGAAGCTCCGCCGCTCGCGCCGGGAAAGCTCGAGGGCCGCGACCGCGTCCGAAGGAGCCGACGGGTCGGCGACGACGCGCAGGCGCAGCTCCCGATACCCGGGAAGGACCGCGCGCACCGCGTGCTCTCCGGCCGGGAGCGGAAACGGCCGGCCGGCTTTCCCTCCCCAGTCGGCCGACACGCCCACGTATCGCCCGTCGACGAAAAGCCGCGCCTGATCGGGACGGATCTCGAAGATCAGCGCTCTCCCCGTGCGGAGCTCGCGATCGAACGAGGCCGCCTTCGGCGACTTCGCCGGGCCGACGGCCGCCGCCGCGGCGGCGTGAAGCGGAGCCGACGACACCGCCGCGAGGGGACGGGGCGGAGCCACGGACTTCTGCAGGACGACCGGTACCGGGGCGGGCCGGAGCGCCGCGGCCACGGCGGGCTCCGCCGGCGCGGCCGGAGGCCGATGCGGCGGCGGCGCGGCTGCCGCGGGAGGCGCTGCCGACGCGCCGCTCGGGCGCGGCGTCGGAGCCCGGCGCGCTTCGCGGGGGCCCTCGAGCGTCATTCCGGGCATGCGTTTCCGCGCGAGCGCTTCGAACTCGGAGCGCACGGCCGGCGCGATCGCGAGGCGAGGGTACGAAGGAAAGAGGGTCTGGACCCCCTGGAAACGCTTCAACGTCGCGTCCGCGTCCGCCGCCCTTCCCGCGCGCTGCTGCGCGACGGCGAGCCAGACGAGGCATTCGGAGAGCCGTTCCGGCTCGTCGAGGAGCCCGAAGCTCGCCACGCGCAGGTTGTCCGCCGCTTCCGCGGCGCGGCCCGCTTCGAGCGTCCGTTCTCCGATCGTCATTCGAGACGCGTAGAAAGCCGCCGCGTCGGCTTCCGGCGCGGACGGGACGCTCGGAACGGCGCGCGGCTCCGAGACTTCGGCCGGCCCGGCGCCCGGCGCGACCGGAGCGGCCGGCGCCGGTGCCGCGTCGGGCGCGGCGGACGCCGCCAATGCCATGGCGGCCGAAGCCGCGATCGCCAGAGCGCTGCGACCGATGAATCGGAACATTTTCACCCCGGGAACTGCCGTCCGACGAGGGCGGCCGGCGCGTCGCCGCGCGCAATCGCCGGGAATGGCGAAACGTTGCGGCGGAGAGGCTCCGCCGGACCCGACTCCTCGGGAGAGTGCGGCGCGAGCTTCGATTCGGGAAGCAGCCCGGAAAGGCGCTCGCGGATCGCGTCCCCGCGCCCGTCGCGCGCGAACCGCTCGAGCTCGCCGACCGCCCGAACGACGGTCTCGTGCGGCCACGACGCCAGACGCCCGATGAAGATCCGCGGATGGCGGGTCTTCTCCATCTTCTCGTCGGTCATCTCGAGCTCCTCGAAGAGCTTCTCGCCGGGGCGCAGCCCCGTGAACACGATCTCCATGTCCTCGTAGGGCGTGAGCCCCGTCAACGCGATCATCTGCTCGGCGATGTCGAGGATGCGGACGGGCTTCCCCATGTCGAGGACGAAGATCTCGCCGCCCCGGCCCATCGCGCCCGCCTGGAGCACGAGCTGGGTCGCTTCCGGGATCGTCATGAAGTAGCGCTTCATCTCCGGGTGCGTCACGGTGACCGGACCGCCGCGACGGATCTGCTCCCGGAAGATCGGGACGACCGAACCGACGGAGCCCATCACGTTTCCGAACCGGACGGCGAGGAACCGGGTCGGGAAGCGCTTCGCGAGATCCTGAACGACGAGCTCGGCCATCCGTTTGGAGGCGCCCATCACGGAGGTCGGCCGCACGGCCTTGTCCGTCGAGATCAGGACGAACGCCTCGACCCCGAACTCGCCCGCGAGCTCCCCGAGAACGCGCGTCCCGCCCACGTTGTTCTTGATCGCCTCGGCCGGGTTGCTTTCCATCATCGGCACGTGCTTGTGAGCGGCGGCGTGGAGGACGACCTGCGGGCGGTACTCCGAGAAGATTCCGCGCAGGCGCGGTTCGTCCCCGACGTCGGCGATCAGCGGCACGACCCGGACCTCGGGGAAGAGCCGGGCGGCCTCGCGCTCGACGGAAAAGAGCGCGAACTCGGCCCGCTCGACGAGCAGGAGGCACGACGGACGATAGCGCGCGATCTGGCGCACGAGCTCGGAGCCGATCGAGCCGCCCGCGCCGGTGACCATCACGGCGCGTCCGCGCAGGAATTCGCCGATCTGTCCCTCGTCGAGCTGCACCCGGTCGCGGCCGAGGAGATCTTCGATCTGGACGTCGCGGATGCGGGTGACCTTCACCTTCCCCTGGAGCACCTCGTACAGTCCCGGAATGATGCGCACCTTCACCGGGATCGACCGGCACAGATCGAGGAGCCGCAGGATCTCGCTCCGGCGGATGCGCGCGATCGTGATCACGACCTGGTCGACGCCGTGCGCCTGGACGAGCCGCGGAATGTCGCGCGTCGTCCCGAGGACGCGGATCCCGTGGATCTCGGCGCCGAGCTTGCGGACGTCGTCGTCGACGAAGCCCTTGACCTCGAGGTCCATGTCGCCGCGCCCGAAGATCTCGCGCGCAGCGAGCACGCCCGCCTGACCCGCGCCGACGAGCAGCACCGCGTGCTTCTCGCACGGCGATTGCGCGCGCCGGTCCTCTTCGTGCCGATGCCGCTCGTAGACGACGCGCCGGAAGACGCGCACCGCGAGCACGCCGCCGAACGCGAAGGCGGTGGCGGCGATGATGACCGAGAGAGGCACGCGGAAGATCGCGAGCCGGTCCGGGGCGAAGTAGCGGATCGCGGCGAGCACCGCCGCGGATTGCAGCGCCGCCCGCAGGAACGCCCGACCTTCCCGGATCCCGACGTATCGCCAGATGAACCGGTACACACCCGCGAAGACGAGGGCGAAGAACTGAATGAGGACGACGAGCGGGAGCTGGGTCCAGCTCGCCGCCGCGTCGGGAGACCGCCACGAAAAATCGAAGCGCAGCGCATTGGCGAGAACGAACGCGGCGGCGAGGATGACGAAGTCGAGCGCGAACTGCACCTGCCGGAGAAATGCGCGGGAGAAGTGCGGTCGCGTGTTCATCGTGCATCCGGGCGAGTCTGCAAGCGGTCTGCCAGAATGTCGTCGATCGAGGGGGGCGGCGCTTTCGCCGGACGCACCACGGCCCGCGCGGTTTCGAGCAGCACCCGCAGGTCCGTCCTCCACGTGCGACGGTCGAGATACGCCGCGTATCCGCGCAGTTTCCAGGGCTGGAGGTGGGCGCGATAGAACGCCTCGCGGTCGCCGCCGACGCCCGCGAGCAGCTCCTCCTCGTTGCGAAGCCGCAGCGTGACCGGATCGGTCAGCCCGGGCGGCGCCGCGAGCACGCGGGCCCACCGCGGGTCCCCCGGGTCGACGTAGCGCGGGACCTCCGGGCGCGGCCCCACGAAGGCCATGTCGCCGCGGAGGACGTTCCAGAGCTCCGGCAGCTCGTCGACTTTCGTCCTTCGCAGCAGCGCGCCCACGCGGGTCACTCGCGCGTCGTCGCGCGCCGTGACGGGCGCGCCGTGCGTACCCTTCCGCATCGTGCGGAGCTTCACGAGCGTGAACGGGCGGGCGTGGCGCCCGATCCGCCGTTGACGGAAAAACGGAAATTCTCCCGTCGTCAGCACGATCGCCGCCGCCGCGGCCGCGATGACCGGCGCGGCGGCGACGAGCCCGGCGAGAGCGGCGGCAATCTCGACGCCGCGCGGGATGCCCGGGCGGGCCGCCGCGGCGCCGCGCCGTCTCACGTCCCCGCGCCGGCGCCCGCCGCGGCGGCGACGGCGCTCGCCGCGTGCCGCCGGCAGAGCGCCTCGATCCTCCCGACCACGTGATCCTGCTCCTCGTCGCCGAGGTCCGGATAGAGAGGCAGGCTGACGAGCCGTTCCCACACGCGCGACGCCGACGGGAAGTCGGACCGCGTCCAGCCGAACGTCTCCTCGTAGTACGGGTGCAGATGGAGCGGTCTCCAGTGCACCGACGTGCCCACGCCGTGCCGGCGGAGCTCGGCCAGGAACTCGTCGCGGGAAACGGCGAGCGCTTCCGTCCGGAGCCGGATCGGAAAGAGGTGCCACGCGTGGAGGCGGTCCGGCTCGTCGGCGGGGAGCTCGATCTCGTCGATTCCTCGCAGGAGGTCGAGATAGCGCCGGGCGCGATCCTCGCGCGCGCGGCGCATCTCCTCGGCGCGCTGGAGCTGCGCGACGCCGATCGCGGCCGCGAGATCGGTCATGTTGTACTTGTAGCCGGGGGCGAGGATCCGGTAGTCCCATGCGCCGCTGCCGGTGTAGCGCCCCCAGGCGTCGTGCGAAAGGCCGTGGAGCGACATCAGCCGCATGCGGTCGGAAAGCGACTCGTCGCGGGTGACCGCCATCCCGCCCTCCCCGGTCGTGATCGTCTTGTTCGCGTAGAAGGAGAAGCAGGTCACGTCCGCCGTGTCCTCGCCGCAGCGCTGCCACGGCTCCTCCGGATCGGGGCGCCAGGCGGCCGGGAACGCGTGCGCCGCGTCCTCGATGACCCAGAGGCCGCGCGCCTGCGCGAATCGCCGCACCCGCGCGATGTCCATCATCACGCCGCCGACGTGGACCGGCATGATCCCGGCGACGCGCGTCGCCCGCGAGACCGCCGGCGGCAGCGCGCCGCGCCGGAACCGGTCGATCTTCCGCTCGGCGTCGCCGAGGTCGAGATGAAGCGTCACGGGGTCGACGTCGACCAGGATCGGGATCGCCCCCCGATAGCGGACGACCTCGGCCGAGGCCGCGAACGTCATCGTCGGGACGAGCACCGCCTCGCCGCGCTTCAAACCGACCGCCTCCACGGCGAGGTGCAGCGCGGCGGTGCAGGAATTGAGCGCGACGGCGTGCCGGGCGCCCACCGCGGCGGCGAACTCCGATTCGAACCGGCGGACCTGCGGTCCGGTCGTCAGCCAGCCGGAGCGGAGCGATGCGACGACTTCGGCGATTTCCGAGTCCGTGATCTGCGGTCGGTGGAAGGGAACCGTGAGCTCCATGGAACCTCCTCCGTGGGGCGAGCGCCGAACATCCGGCGGACATCCCACCGGTTCCAGAATCGTGCCAACCCCGCGAGGAACCCGAACCCGTAGGAAAGATGCAGCGTCGCGAAGGCGACGGGAAGGAGGAGCGCGCTCGACGGGCAACGGCGCGCCGCGCCGGCCGACGCGGCGAGATTCCCGGCGGCGTACGCCGCTCCGACGGCCGCCAACGCCCACGCCGCCGGGCGCCACGCGAGCGCAGCCGCGGCCGTCCCCGCGAGCGCCGCGGCGAGCGCGGGAGGGGCGAACTGGCGAGGGCGCATCTGGCGCGGGTGCTTCTGCATCACGCGGACCTTCCAGAACCCGTACTGGAAATACTGCCGCGCGAGCGACCGGATCGTCGGCCGGTTGAAGTACCGCGACCGGACGAGCGGCGAGAGGAGGATCCGCCCGCCCCGGGCGCGCAGCCGGTAGTTGAGCTCGTCGTCCTGGTCGCGGACCATCTCGGGATCGAACCCGCCCAGATCCTCGAGGACGGCGCGGGGCCACGCCCCCATGTAGACGGTATCCACCCATTCCTCGCGGCCGGAGTAATGGAACCGCGCGCCGCCGACGCCGAAGCGCGAGCTCGTCGCCGCGGCGACCGCGCGCGCGAAGGCCCCTTCGCCCACGGCGGTCATGCGCCCGCCGACGTTCTGCGCGCCCGAGCGCCGGAGCCCTTCGACGCAGCGGCGAACGTAGTCGGGCTCGACGATCGTGTGCCCGTCGACGCGGACGATCACGTCGCCGCGCGCGGCCGCGATCGCCCCGTTCATCCCCGTCGGGACGATTCCCTCCGGGTTGTCGACGATCGAAACCGGGATCTCCGGGACGGCGGCCGCGCAGCGCGCGACGATCTTGCGCGTGTCGTCGCACGACATTCCGTCGGCGACGATGACCTCCATCCGCCGCGGGTCGTAGTCCTGCGCCAGGACGGCGCCGAGGCTCCGGGCGATGAAGCCGGACTCGTTCCGGACCGGCAGGATGACCGTCACGAACGGCGCGGAGCTCATGCCCGCACGGCCTCCGCCGCCGGGGCGGGCCCCTCCGGCGGCACCCGGCAGACGACCGCCTGGAACTTTCCATTGGCGCCCCGCGGAATCGCGTCGCACTCCTCGAACGCCACACGGATGCGGCCCATCCGCATCCGCAGCCGCTCCTCGATCGCGCTCCGGTCGGCCGCGCCGAAACCGGCGCCCGCGACCAGCCGCACCCGCACGCCGTCGCGGGTCTCCTGGACGATCTGCGCCTCCCGGATCGGAAGCCCGTAGAAGACGGGGTTGACCCAGAAGACGCGCCGTCCGTCGGGGGCGACGAGGAGGTCGTTGGAGCGGCCCTCGATCGCCGAGAAGACCGGAAGGAGGCGGCCGCACGCGCAGGAGGCGTCGGCGGCGAGCCGGCCTCGATCGCCGACGGCGTACCGGACCAGCGGCATGTCGGAGTTCAACAGGCCCGTGCTGACGAGCCTCCCCGTCTCCCCCGGCTCGGCGGAACAGTCCTCGTCGTCGCGACGGGTCTCGATCCAGCCGACCTCGGGCCACTCGTGGAGCGCCCCCTCCGGGCATTCGCTCCCCGCGGCGGCGATTTCGGCCATGCCGTACGTCTCGCGCACGGCCGGACAGAGCCCTTCCGCGATCGCCTCGCGCTGCCACGGCAGGAGCGGCTCCGCGTTCGTGATCACGACCCGGAGGCTCTCCGGCCGCGCCCGTGCGCGCCGCGCCGCCTCGCGCGCGAGGAACGCGAGCGACGAAGGGTACCCGATGAGATGCGTCGGCTCCCACCGGCGGAGCGCTTCGACGAAAGCCGGCGCCGTGTCCGGAGAGACGTGATTGGCCGAGAGATACAGCTGCCGCATGGGGCGGTTCACGACCCCGTACGGCGGCCGCCGCGACCCGGGGGGAAGGACGGGCTGGCCGCCGAGGATCGCCCATCGATCGCCGCGCCCGACCCCGTTCCACCGGCGGATCCGCGCCTCGTAGATCGCGAACCACATTCGGACCGTCCCGCGCGACCACCAGACGTCGAGCGGGAGACCGGTCGTCCCGCTCGTGCGCTCGCGGTACATCCGGCGCGGATCGACGTCGTCGGCGAGGAACGCGCGCGGCGCCCGGCGGAGCGCCTCCTTCGTCAGGAGAGGCCAGTTCTCGAGGCGTTCCCAGGAGCGGCGGTCTCCGTGCGCGCGCCGCTCCTCCCAGAGGGAGCGGTAAAACGGGACGCGGGTCGCCGCGCGGTGGAGCACCCGCGCGAGACGCTCCTCCCGCCAGCGTCGCCACGCCGCCGCCGACCATCCGTCGCGATCGAGCGTCTCCTCGACGAGCCGCTCCGTTTCCGGGCCGTACCGCCAGCGGCGAAGCGACAGTCCGCGCAGCGAGGCGGCGAGGTCCCGGGCGGGCGCGGGGAGCCGCTGATAGACGGCGAGCGTATTCATGCCGGCCTCACGGCATCCTTGACCGCCTCGCCGGCGTTCTCCCGCGCCTCGCCGGCGTTCTCCCGCGCCTCGCCGGCGTTCTCCCGCGCCTCGCCGGCG
>Ga0075272_1000101_pt1 | contig 21079 bp, 26 predicted proteins | sample SF_Rice_5C_0N_40_FD_69776 | JGI IMG/M metagenome (GOLD analysis project Ga0075272, IMG submission 69776) | Rice paddy soil microbial communities from Twitchell Island, California, USA - SF_Rice_5C_0N_404 | ecosystem: Environmental > Terrestrial > Soil > Paddy field/soil | place: USA: Twitchell... | reverse complement strand
CCCAGTCAGCCGAACAGCGTCAGGCGTGGGATGGCGAAGTGCTCGCGGATCTTTCGCCGCAGGTTCGCCTCCTCGGTGCGCGCGCGGACTTTCGGGTCGAGCTTCGACGTGTCGCCGAGCGACGCGGCGATCTCGCGGCGCATCCGGTCCGCTTCCTCCGGTGCAGCGGCGATCAGGGCGTCGATCAGCTCGCGTTCGAGATCCATCAGGCGCGCTTCGAGTTTGGGGACGCTCCGTTCACGCTCGAGCGCGCGCAGCCGCGCGGCAAAGTCTGCCGGGCCCGCCGCTTCGACACGCGCGGCGAGCGCCTCCAGGATCGAGCTGGGGTCGGTCTCAGGCGTCCCCTCCGCGGCGCCGGCGAACAGCTCGCGCCGTTCGTCCCATATCTCCTTCACCGCGTGGCGGCAGTACGAGAGGCTGGAGATCACCTTCCGGCGGCCGCTGCTCTCGTTCTTCTCGAACACCGAGTCGATCGCCTCGATGACCACCGGCAGCGGGATTCCCTCGTCGCGCCAGCGCTGCATCAGGGCCCAGTCCTTGGCAGAGAGGATGAACGGCGTATTCCGGCGCATGGCGAAGTGCGATTCGATCTCCAGGAAGTAGTCGTCGGACGCCATCAGGGCGGATGCTACAATTTTTCCCGGGCTCCCCCATGCCATCCGCAGCATCCCGCGCCGAAGTGGTCGTCCATACGCCGCTGCTCTCGCCCTTTCGCCACGAACTGGACGGAGAGACGGTCACGATCGGGCGCGCGTCGGAGTGCACCATCCCCATCAAGGACCGCTACCTGTCGCGCCGCCACGCGGAGATCGCGCGCGCGGGCGGCGGGTGGGTCGTGCGGGACTGCGGCAGCGCGAACGGCACGTTTCTCAACGGCACGCGGCTGGACCACGACCATCCACTGCGCAACGGCGACCGCATCCGCCTCGGCGACACGGAGATCGTGTTCGAGGTTCCCGAGCACGACACCGATCGCCTGCTGGCCATCGGCGAATCGCTGTCGAAGACCACGATCGCCATCCCGGTCCGTGACCTCGAACAGGGGCGATACGAGCCGGCGGACCCGGCCAAGCTCAAGACGCTGAGCGAGCTCGCGGCGGAGCTGCTCGAGGACCGCCCGCTCGACCAGCTCTTCGGCTACATCACCGACCGCGTACTGCTGCACACCGAGGCCTCGCGCGTGGCCATCGGGCTGCTGGGCAGTGACGAATCGTCGTTCCTCAATGTCGAAGTGCGGCGGAAGGACGAAAACGACAGCTCCGATCTGCGCATCAGCCGCACGGTCCTCGACGAGGTGGTGAAGGAGAAGAAGGCGCTGGCCTCGGTCGACGTCAACATCGACGAGAAGCTCCGTCACGCGCAGTCGATCGTCATGCAGGGCATCCGCTCGGTCGTCTGCGCACCGCTGATCATCGGCGACACGGTGGCCGGGGTGCTCTACCTCGACTACCTCGGGCACCAGCGGCAGATTTCCGAGGAGGATGTGCGGCTCGTGGCCCACATCGCCCGGTTCGCGGCGATCAAGCTCGAGACCACCCGCCTGCGCGAAGAGGCGATCCAGAAGCGCATCATGGACGAGGAGCTGAAGACCGCGTCGGTGATCCAGCGCCGGCTGCTCTCGCCCGCTCCCACCGGAGTTCCGGGCTACACCTTCGCAGGGATCAACCGTCCCTGCCGGACGATCAGCGGCGACTACTACGACTTCGTCGTCCGCCCCGACGGGCGCGTCTACTTCGTGATCGCCGACGTCAGCGGCAAGGGAGTCACCGCCGGGCTGATGATGGCCGGGCTGCAGGCCGCATTTCGAATCTTCACCAAGAGCGACCCGGCGCCGGCGGATCTGGTGACGAGATTGAACAGCGCGCTCAAGGAGATCCTGCCGCAGTCGAAGTTCGTGACGCTCTTCCTCGGCCGGCTCGACACGAAGACCGGAATCGTGGAGTACGCCAATGCGGGACACACGCCGCCGATCCGCGTGTATGCCACCGGAGTGGAAGAGCTCGGCGAAACCGATCTGCTGCTCGGGGTGGTCACGCGCGCCGAATATCGCAATCGCACCGTCACCCTCGATCCGGGTGACTCGCTCGTGCTTTTCACCGATGGCATCTCCGAAGCGGAGAACAGCGAGGGCGAGGACCTCGCATCGACCTCACTGCAGCGAACGCTCAGCGAAACACACGGCCTGGCGGCCGACGGAGTGGCCCGAGCGGTGGAATCGGCCGTCCTGGCGCACGTCGGCAGCACACCCCTCGCGGACGACGTGACCCTCGTGGTCCTCGGCCGCAACGCGGAGAGCGCCGTCCCTCCTCAGGCGTAGCGTCGGAGGAACTCGAGAAAGATCGGTTCGACCGTGTCCGCCGCGACCGAGAAGATCCGGTCCGCGTGGTAGTTGCCGAGGATATCCATGATGTGCAGCTCCTTCGGCTCGTTTGCCGCCTCGTACAAGGCCACTGAGTTGCGGTGCCCGATGAGCCAGTCGTTGCGCACGTGGATGAAGCAGACCGGCGCGTGTACGTTCGGCATGTCGTCGAGCGCGCGCAGTTTCGGCGCGCGCCGCGCACGCCAGGCGAAGCGCGGCCGGTGCATCACCTGCCCCAGCGCGATGTGCCGGTGGATGGTGAACGGATTGATGCGCGGGCGGATCATCTCGAAATCGGCCACGGGCGAGATCAGGATCAGCGCCCGGACCGGCAGCTCGTGCCGAGCCGCCGTGGAAATGGCAACCGAACCGCCGTAGGAGAATCCGAGCAGGACGATCGACCGGAGCCCGCGCTGCTCGATCAGGTCGGAGGCCACGGCTGCCGTGTCTTCGTGCTCGTGCCGGTTGAATCCGTACGTCCCGCCGCTGTCGCCGTGGCCACGGGGATCGGTCACCGCGGTCAAAAATCCGTGCTCCTGCAGGAGCGCCGCGAGGGCCAGCATCGAACGGTGCCGCCGCTCGCGCCAGAAGCCGGGGATGACGAGGACCCCGGTTTCGGAGGCCCCTTCGTGGACGTCATAGGCGATCGCCGTGCCGTCGGGCGAGGTCACGATCCGCGAGATGGGTGAATTTCCTCGGTTGGATGCGCCGGAAGGGCTGCTTGACATTGGGGAGGGCCTTCCTAAACTATACCGCCTCGTGAGCGGAGTCCGCTCACGTCCCCGCCCCGTGGGTACTCCGGAAGATAACTCAAAGCAAAGTCGAGGTGATGTTCTGATGAAGAAATCCTTCTTGTTGACATTGGTTGCACTCTCCGCCGTGATGATCTTCGCCCTGGGGTGCAAGAAGGAGGAGAACGTCAATACCGATACCGCAATCACCGACACCGGAGTCAGCAGCGATACGGCGACGGATACGACGGGGACGACCACGACCATGGTGACCAGCGATACCACCGGAACTGGAACCATGGGAACGATGGGAACGTCGATGACCGGGACGAATGGCATGCCGGCTCCGATGGTCACCGGGACGAGCGCCACGGCGAGTCAGGCTGGCAAGAAAACGAGCACGAAGAAGCACTAACGGCACTGGCCGGCTCTGGCATTCGCGTTGCTACCTCGTCAGGCCGACCATCGATTCCATGTCGGGGCAAGTGGCCCCGGGCACTCAATTTCTCCGGGTAGATCCAACAATCGGATGCGCAAGGAGGTGAGGGCAGGCACTGTCAGAACGATTCCGAGGAACGATGTGAGGTACGCAGTTCAAACATTAGAGAGGAAACATATGAAGAAAACCCTTTTGGCACTCCTGGCGGTCGCGGCCCTTACTCTCTTCGGCTACGCCTGCAAGCAGGAATCGAACGTGAACGCCACCGACACGGGCGCCACGGCGACCGATACGGCGATGACGAGCACTGAGTCGACGATGGCCACCGATACGTCGATGACCGGCACGACCGGCACGATGTCGACCGGGACGGAGACGACCGGGACGATGTCGACCGGGACGGAGACGACCGGCACATCGATGACCAGCACCACGAAGACTTCGACCTAGTCAGCGGTTGTTTTGTTCAAACGCCGCCGGGCCTCCGGCGGCGTCTTTCTTTTTGATCGCCAGGTCGGCCTGCAGCTTCTCGTATACGTTGCAGGCAAGGGTCTCGAGTTCCCCGAGATCGCCGTTGTTCTCGATGACGTAGTCGGCGTGCCGGCGGCGATGGTCGCGGGCCATCTGGCGGGCCATGCGGCGTTCGGCGTCCGTGCGGTCCATCCCCCGGGCCACCGCGCGTTCGATCTGCGTGTGCGGGTCGGCGTCGACGACGATGATGCGGTCGTACCGCCCTCTTCCTCCCGATTCGAGCAGCAGCGTGGCCTCGACCACGGCGATGCGGTCGCGCTCCGGGAAGCGCTGCGCCTCGGCCGCGATCATCCGCTCCTCCTCGTCGATGACCAGCGGATGGATCAGCGCATTGAGGCGCTTGGCCGATTCCTCGTCGGCGAAGGCGATTCGTGCCAGCTTCGGGCGGTCGATCTCCCCGTCGGGCCCGACGATGCGTTCCCCGTAGGCGCGGACGAGCGCGTCGTAACCCGCTTCACCAGGCTGGTAGAGCCGCGCGACGATGGCGTCGGCATCGATGACCATGCAGCCGAGGCCGGCGAGCGTTTGCGCCACGGTCGATTTTCCCGAGGCGATGCCGCCGGTCAGTCCAACGCGCAGAATCACCGCCGCTCCTTCGCCGCGATCACGGTATTGCGCATCAGCATGGCGATGGTCATCGGGCCGACGCCGCCGGGGACCGGCGTAATCCAAGAAGCGATCTCACGCACGTTCTGAAAATCGACGTCGCCGGTGAGCTTCCCCTCCACGCGGTTGATGCCGACGTCGATGACCACGGCCCCCGGTTTGACCATGGCCGCGGTGACGAACCGAGGACGGCCGATCGCCGCCACGAGGATGTCGGCCTCGCGGGCCACGGCAGCGAGGTCTCTCGTCTTCGAATGGCAGATCGTGACCGTGGCGTTCTCCCGCAGCAGCAGCGCGGCGACCGGTTTGCCGACGATGTCGCTGCGGCCGATCACCCCCGCGCGCGCTCCCTCGATGCCGGCGCCCGTCGCGCGGATCAGACGCAGGATTCCCGCCGGCGTGCAGGGGACGAGCGACGGCTGCCCGAGGTGCAGCAGTCCGACGTTCATCGGATGGAAGCCGTCGACGTCCTTGCGCGGGTCGATGGCCTCGATGACCTTCTTCGAATCGATCTGCTTCGGAAGCGGAAGCTGCACCAGGATGCCGTCGACATCGGGGTCGCCGTTCAGGCGCGCGATCTGCCCCAGGAGGTCGGGCTCGCGCATCGAAGCATCGAAGACCAGCTCGGTACCGCGCAGCCCGAGTTCCTTCGCCTTTCGCGCCTTGTTGCGGACGTAGACCTCGGAGGCCGGGTCGTTGCCGACGCGGATGACGACGAGATTCGGCGTGTATCCGAGCCGCTGCAGTTCGTCGCGGACCTCGGCCTCGACCTGCTGCGCGACTGCTTTGCCGTCGATGATCTGTGCGGGCATGCGGCGGGCGTTTTACCACGGGAGCGGCGCTCGGGGAGTGGCCCTCTCCGACCGCCGGCGCCGATCGCAAGTCACTGGAATGCCTCCTTGACTCGCACTGTTCGGCAGTGTTACCGTTTCCCCCCTTTCTTCAGGGAAGGTGTGTAGTCGTTGTCTTTGAATGATTTCGGCGCTGCAGTCCACTCCGCGCCGGGGTCCTCCAGGACGAAATTCGAGCAGTTGTTTTCAGGAGAGTCATGCGTACCTATTTCCCCAAGAAGGGTGACATCGAGCAGCGCTGGTTCATCATCGATGCCGATGGGAAAGTGCTCGGCCGGCTGTCGACTACCATTGCCCGGATCCTCTCGGGCAAGAACAAACCGGCATACACGCCGTTTCTCGATACGGGCGATCACGTGATCGTCATCAACGCCGAGAAAGTGGTCCTGACCGGCAAGAAGGAATCAGACAAGATCTACCGTCATCACTCGATGTACCCCGGCGGATTGAAGGAGCGCGCGGCGCGGTTCGTGCGTGCCGAGAAGCCGGAGACGATGATCGAAGAGGCGGTCTGGGGAATGCTTCCGAAGAGCAAGCTCGGACGGAAGATGCTGAAGAAACTGAAGGTATATCGCGGCACGAATCATCCGCATCAGGCGCAGAAGCCGGAGCGGATCGAGATCGCGGAGTAACGACAGGAGGAATCTTGGCTCTGGTTGAATACTACGGCACGGGACGTCGGAAGACCTCGACGGCCCGCGTGCATCTGCGTCAGGGAAGCGGGCAGATCATGGTCAACGACCGCTCGCTCGACGAATACTTTCCCAACGAAGTGCTGAAGATGATCATCAAGCAGCCGCTCTCGCTGACCGAGACGGTCGACAAGTTCGACATCGTCGCGGTCGTCGACGGCGGCGGGCCGAGCGGCCAGGCGGGCGCCATCCGCCACGGGATCTCCCGCGCGCTGCAGGTCTACAACACCGAGCTGCGGAAGCGCCTCAAGAAGGCCGGCCTGCTCACGCGCGACCCGCGCATGAAAGAGCGCAAGAAGTACGGTCAGCGCGGCGCCCGGGCTCGCTTCCAGTTCTCCAAGCGCTGATTTCCAATGGTTTCGTTCTCGCAGGGAGTTTCATTTCGGACAGGAGCTGGCTCGCTCCTGTCTTTTTGTTTTGCTTCGAAATTCAACCGGTAAAGGAGGGTTCACTTGGCGGTCTCAATTACGATGAAAGAGCTATTGGAAGCTGGCGTTCACTTCGGTCATCAGACCAAGCGCTGGAATCCGAAGATGAAGAAGTACATCTTCGGCAAGCGCAACGGGATCTACATCATTGACCTGCAGAAGACGCTCAAGCTCTTCAAGGAAGCTTCCGCATTCATTTCCGATCTCGCATCCCAGGGCAAACGCGTCCTGTTCGTCGGCACCAAGCGCCAGGCGCAGGACGCCATTCTCGAGGAAGCCAACCGCTGCGGCATGTTCTACGTGAACAACCGCTGGCTCGGCGGAACTCTGACCAACTTCACGACCGTCCGCCGTTCGATCGAGCGCCTCAAGGAACTCGAGGCCATGCTCGCCGATACGGAAAAGGAGCTCTCGAAGAAGGAACGCGCGGCACTCGACCGCGAACGCGAAAAGCTCCAGAAGAACCTGATCGGCATCCGCGAGATGGATTCCCTTCCGGATTCGCTCTTCGTCATCGATCCGAAGAAGGAGTACATCGCGGTCAAGGAAGCGAAGAAGCTCGGCATCCCGGTGGTGGCCATCGTCGACACCAACTGCGACCCGGAGGACATCAACTATGTCATTCCGGGCAACGACGACGCCATCCGGGCCATCCGTCTCTTCACTCAGAAGGTCGCCGACGCGGTCCTCGAAGGCTACAACCTCGCGGAGGAGCGCTACGTCGGAGCGGAAGACAAGGGCGCAGAACCCCCACAACCGGCAGCCGTGCAGGCCGAAGCAACGGCTCCCGAGCCCGCTCCCGTGGTCTGAAAATTCGGGCGTCAGGTGTCGGGCCTCGGGCCTCAGGGACTTCACGTTCCTGACGTCCAGTGCCGGACGCCTGACGCCTTTCCGGAGAAAAGCAAATGGCTGACATTACCGCAGCGATGGTCAAGGACCTTCGCGAGCAGACCGGCGCGGGCATGATGGACGTCAAGCGCGCGCTGACCGAAGCAAACGGAAACATGGAGGAGGCCACCAAGATCCTCCGCAAGAAGGGGCTCGCCGCCGCCTCGAAGAAGGCCGGCCGCGTGGCCTCGGAAGGGGCCGTGCAGGCCTACACCGCCGGCAACACCGGCGTGCTCGTCGAGGTCAACTGCGAGACCGACTTCGTCGCCCGGACCGAGCAGTTCCGCGAGTTCGTCGGCGGCGTGGCGAAGATCATTGCCGGCAGCAAGGCCAACGACATGACCGAGCTCCTCAACGAGCCGTGGACCAAAGGCGAGACGGTCGCGCAGAAGACGCAGGCCATGATCGCCACGCTCGGTGAGAACGTCGCCGTGCGCCGCTTCGCTCGTTATCAGGCGGCCCCCGGCGCGGTCCTGGGCACGTACATCCACGCCGGCGGCAAGATCGGCGTCATGGTCGAGCTCGTGGCCAACCAGGGCGGCGGGTCGGCCGCCGAGGCGGCCAGAGACGTGGCCATGCACATCGCCGCGTCCGAGCCTCGCTTCATCGCCCGCGAGCACGTCACGCAGAAGGACATCGACACCGAACGCGAGATCGCGCGAGACCAGGCGCTCAAGTCCGGCAAGCCGGAGAACATCGTCGAGAAGATGGTCACCGGGAAACTGGAGAAGTTCTACGGCGAGACCTGCCTGCTCGAGCAGCCGTACATCCGCAACGACAAGCAGAGCGTCGGCGACTATCTTCAGGCCGCCGGAAAAGAGGCCGGGTGCGCGTACACCGTGACGCGCTTCACGCGCTACAAACTCGGTGAAGGGATCGACAAGAAGGGCGGCGACTTCGCCTCGGAAGTCATGGCCTTCGTGAAATAGCGCGCAATGGCGGCCCGCCGCGCGCCGGCCGCCATTGCTATACTTCGCCCGCCATGTCTGACGGCCCAGGGCCGAAGTACCACCGCATCCTTCTCAAACTCTCCGGCGAGGCGCTGATGGGCGGCCGCCGCAGCGGCATCGACGCCGAGACGCTGTCGGTGATCGCCGACGAAATCGCCGCCGTACACGCCTCGGACGTGCAGATCGCCATCGTCATCGGCGGGGGCAACATCTTTCGCGGCGTTACCGCGGCCACCGAGGGGATCGACCGCGTCGCGGGCGACAACATGGGGATGCTGGCCACCGTGATCAATGCCCTCGCGCTGCAGGACGCACTGGAACGGCGCAACACCGACACCCGGGTGACGACGGCCATTACCATGGCCGAGGTCGCGGAGCCGTTCATCCGCCGCCGCGCCATCCGCCATCTGGAAAAGGGGCGGATCGTGATCTGCGCCGCGGGGACCGGCAACCCGTTCTTCACCACCGACTCCGCCGCATCGCTGCGGGCGGCCGAGCTCAAGTGCGAGATCATTTTCAAAGCCACGAAAGTCGACGGCATCTATACCGCGGACCCGGAGAAGAACCCCGCCGCGCAGAAGATCCCGCACGCCACCTACCAGCGCGTGCTCGCCGAACGCTTGCAGGTGATGGACGCGGCGGCGATCGATCTGGCCCGCGGCAGCTCGATCCCGATCTACATCTTCTCGCTGCGCGACCCGGGAAACATCCGGCGCGCGCTGCTGGGCGAGGAGATCGGGTCGATCGTGACCGAAGAATTGCCCGTGGAAACCATGAACGCGGAACGTTGAACGGGGAACCGGACGCAGCGTTCCTCGCCCATCGTCAACCATTGATGCGAGGCTTGCATGATCCATGATGTGATCCGAGACGTTCAGCACCGCATGCACGGCGCCCTCGAGGCGCTGCATCGCGAATTCAAGAGCCTGCGCACTGGCCGCGCGAATGCGGCGATGCTCGACGGCATCACCATCGACTACTACGGCACGCCGACGCCGATCGCGCAGGTGGCCAGTCTGAAGGTGCCGGAGTCGTCGCTGATCGTCGCCGAGCCGTGGGACAAGTCGATGGTCGGAGCGGTCGAGAAAGCGATCCGCACGTCCGATCTCGGACTCAATCCGTCGAGCGACGGCAAGGTCGTGCGCATCCCGATTCCGCAGCTCACCGAGGAGCGGCGCAAGGAACTCGTCAAGCGCGCGCACCACGTCGCCGAGGAAGCCCGCACCGCCGTGCGGCAGGTCCGCCGCGACGGCAACGAGAAACTGAAGAAAATGCTCAAGGACCATCAGATCTCCGAGGACGACGAGAAGCGTGGGCTCGAAGAGATCCAGAAGATGACCGACAAGCACATCGAAGAAGTCGGCACCGTTCTCGAACACAAGGAAAAGGACATCATGGCCGTTTGAACACGGCGGACCGAAGCTCCCCCTCGGTCCTCGGGTCTGCGGTCTCGATCCTCATGTCCATCCTGGTCATCATCCCCGCCGCGGGGAGCGGCTCGCGATTCGGCGGATCGATCCCCAAGCAGTTCCAGCCGCTGGCCGGAAAGCCGATCGTGCAGTTCGTGGTGGAGCGGTTCCTTCTCAGCGGGATCGCCGGGCGCATCGTTGTGCCGGTGGCCGAGGCGCTGCTCTCCGTCGTCAACCAGGCGCCCCAGGACCGCGTGCAGTTCGTCGCCGGCGGCGAGACGCGGCAGGAATCGGTGACCAGGGGACTCGAGGCGGCCGGGGATGAGTTCGACATCGTCGCGGTGCACGATGCCGTCCGTCCGTTCTTCCGCGCATCGACGCTCCATGCACTCGTCGACGCGGCGGGGGAGTATGGCGCCGCCGTGCCCGTCCTTCCGGTCGGCGACACGATCCACGTGGCGCGGGACGGATCGATCGTCGCCACGGTGGACCGCTCCACGCTCGTGGCCGCGCAGACGCCGCAGTGTTTCCGCATGGCGGTCCTGCGCGATGCGCTCGCGCGCGCCGCGCAGGAGGGGTTCAACGCCACCGACGAGGCGGGGCTGGCGGCGCATTACGGATACGATGTGCGCGTCGTCCCGGGAGACCCGCACAACATCAAGATCACGCGCCCGGAGGACTTCGCGCTGGCTGAAGCGCACTTCGAAGAGTGGAGCCGAGAATGATCCGCATCGGACAGGGAATCGACATCCATCAGTTCCACGACGCGCGCCCGCTGGTTCTGGGAGGGGTACGCATCAGCGAGCAGGGCGGGCTGGGCGGTCATTCCGACGCTGACGCCGTCCTCCACGCCGTCACCGACGCGCTCCTCGGCGCAGCCGGGGCCGGGGACATCGGCCAGTACTTCCCCTCGGACGATCCGCGGTGGAAGGACGCCGACTCCTCGCGTTTCGTCGCCGAGGCGAAGCGGATCGTCGACGAGATGGGGGCCGAGGTGGCCAACCTCGACATCACGATCATCGCCCAGAAGCCGAAGCTCGCCCCGTATCGCGAAGCCATGGAGGCCAAGATCGCCGAGCTGCTCGATCTCCCGGCCGGCCACGTGAACGTGAAGGCCACGACCACCGATCACCTCGGCTTCGTCGGGCGGGGGGAGGGCATCTGCGCCATGGCCGTGGTGCTGATCAACACCGGCTCGGAAGACGAGCGCTCTCCCGTCGAAGGGGCACTGTAGGCCGAGATACACTGCGCAGATGCGAAGTGTGCGACTCCTTCCGCTCCTGTTCGTCGCCTGTCTGATTCCGGCCGCCGCCTTTGCGGCCGATGCGCCCAAAGCGTTCTTCACCCTGCACGACCTCGGATCGGGGGTCTGGGCGGCGGTCGCCGTTCCGGGCAGCGGCGCGGGGAGCAACGCGGGATTCGTCACCGGCGATGACGGCGTCGTCGTGATCGACACCTTCCAGTCCGCCGCCGCGGCCGCGCAGCTCCTCGCGGCGATTCGAGAGCGCACCCAGCTCCCGATTCGGTTCGTGGTGAACACGCACTACCACCTCGATCACGTCACCGGCAACGGCGTCTTCCACGACGCCGGCGCTCAGATCGTAGCCCAGCGGAACGTTCGCGCCTGGGAACGGACCGAGAACCTCAAATTCTTCGGGCCGAATCCTCCCGCCGACAAGAAGGCGTGGGTCGAATCACTCACGCTTCCCGATCTCGTCTACGACGAGTCGATCGATCTGTTCCTGAGCGGACGAAGAATCCTCGTTCGATTCATGCCCGGCCACACCGGCGGGGATTCGGTCGTTGCGATCCCCGACGCGCGTGTGGTCTTCACGGGCGATCTGTTCTGGAACACGACCCTGCCGAACACGATCGACGCCGACACGGCGGCGTGGGTCAAGAGCGACGAGCGCCTGGTCGCTGAATATCCGAAAGCGACATTCGTTCCGGGACACGGCGAGGTCGGGAAGGCGGACGACGTCATGGCCCTTCGTGGCTACCTCCAGGCGCTGCGGAGCGACGTCGCCTCTGCGCGCGAACGGAAGCTGACGGGAGACGCGCTCACCGATGCCGTGCGCAGCGAGCTGGCTCCCCGCTACGAGACGTGGGGCTTCTACAAGCATTTCATCGATCCGAACATCCGGCAGATGGACGAAGAGCTCGCGGGGACGAAACGGCGACCTCCCATTCCCTGACGCTGACGCAGTGGAGGAGTGGATCAGGATAGAGTGAGGACGATGAGCGTCCGCGTCCGTTTCGCTCCTTCGCCGACCGGGCACCTGCACGTCGGCGGGGCTCGTACGGCGATCTTCAACTGGCTCTACGCCCGCCACCACGGCGGCCGCTTCATCGTGCGCATCGAGGACACCGACGCCGAGCGCTCCACACGCGAATCGGAACGGATGGTGCTCGACGACCTTCGATGGCTCGGGCTGCAGTGGGACGAAGGGCCGGACGTGGGCGGCCCCGACGCTCCGTACCGGCAGTCGGAGCGGCTCGAGCACTACCGGAAGGCGGCGCGCGAGCTGCTGGCGCGGGGCATCGCCTATCGCTGCTATTGCACCGAGGAGGAGCTCGAGGCGAAGCGGAAGCGCGCCGAGGCGGAGAGACGGCCGCCGCATTACGACCTGACCTGCTGGCACAACCGCCGCGACGACGAAAGCGTCCCGCACGCCTTGCGCTTCCACGTCCCCGAAGACGGCGACGTCACGATCGAGGACCGCATCCGCGGCGAGGTGACATGGAAGCGGGAGTCGCTTGGCGACTTCATCCTCCTCCGTTCCGACGGACTCCCGACCTACAACTTCTCCGTCGTCGTCGACGATCACGAGATGGAGATCACCCAGGTGATCCGCGCCGAGGAGCACCTGACGAACACGCACCGGCAGGTGCTGATCGATCGCGCGCTCGGCTGGAGCGTCCCCGAGTTCGCGCACGTCTCGCTGATCCTCGGTCAGGACCGCACGAAACTCTCGAAACGCCACGGGGCGACGTCCGTCTCCGCATGGGCCGAAGACGGCTTCCTCGCCGACGCCATGCTGAACTATCTGACGCTTCTCGGATGGTCCTCGCCGGACGGCCGCGAGATCTTCTCGCGACAGTACGCGATCGAGCATTTCAGCCTCGACCGTGTCAACTCCGCCCCCGCGGTCTTCGATCCGCAGAAGTTCGAATGGGTGAACGCGCAGTACATCCACGCGATGGATCCGGCGGCGCTGCGCACGCTCGTGGCCCGCACCTTCGACGCGCCGTGGCTCGAAGAGGGAATCGACGTGGTCAAGACCAGCGTGCATCGCCTCACCGGGTTCCGCGAAGCGCTCCGCTTCGTGACGGATTACACACCGCCGGTGATCGACCGCTCCTTCGCCGATTCGCTGGTGCGGGAACTCCGCGAGAACGGAACGCCGGGCGACGCCGAGGCGGTGAAGGCCATGAACGAGCGCCTGAAATCGGCGACGGCACTCAAAGGGAAGGCCCTATTCATGCCGCTGCGCCTCGCGCTGACCGGGATGGACCACGGCCCCGAGCTGGTTCGCGCCATCCCGCTGCTCCGGCATGCGAGTGAGGTCGATCCTTCCGTTCTTTCGCCGCTGGCACGCGCCGAACGATGTATCCGCTGATCCGTTCGCTGCTTTTTCGCCTCGATGCCGAGTCGGCGCACGAATTCACCGTGCGCCAGATGGAGCGCCTGCAGGAGATCCCCCTCGCGTTGCGCGCCATTGCGGTGGCCCACCGTGTCCCGCCGCGGCCGCGTCAGCTCTGGGGGCTGACCTTCGGCTCGCCGGTGGGGATCGCCGCGGGGTTCGACAAGAACGCCGTGGTGATGCCGTTCCTCGCGGCGCTCGGCTTCGGGTTTATCGAAATCGGGACGGTCACCCTGCGGCCGCAGCCGGGGAACGCAAAGCCGCGCCTCTTCCGCGATCGCCAAAACCGGGCGCTGATCAACCGGCTCGGATTCAACAACGACGGAGCGGACGTGGTCGCCGAGCGGCTGGCCCGCTGGCAACGGAGCGTTCCGCTGTTCGTGAACGTCGGAAAGAACCGGGACGTCCCGCTCGACGCTGCCGCCGAAGCCTACGCAGCATGCGCGGGAAAGCTCGCGCCGCATGCCGACGTCGTTGTGGTCAATGTGTCGTCTCCGAACACACCGGGGCTGCGCGACCTCCAGCGGCCCGAACACCTCGAACGGGTCGTGCTCGCCGTCGGCCGGGCGAAGCCGCTGCTGGTGAAGATCGCCCCCGACATGGACGACTCGCAGATCGCCGAAGTGTGCGACGTCTGCCGCCGGCTCGCGGACGGCATGATCTGCACCAACACCACCATCACGCCGCAAGGGGGGCTTTCCGGACGCCCGCTCTTCGATCGCTCGACGATGGTGCTGCGGAAAGTCCGCGAGTACGCCGGACCGCGATTGCCGCTGGTCGGGGTCGGCGGGATCTTCACGGCCGACGACGTCCGCGCGAAACTCGCAGCCGGTGCGGACCTGGTGGAGCTCTACACGGGATTCGTCTATGAAGGTCCGGGACTGCCGGCGCGGCTTGCGCGAGAGCTTGGAAACGGTGAACGATGAGCGGTGAACGCCATCGCCCGTTCCTTCATCATCGTTCAACATGATCATCTACGGCCTCAACCCAGTCCTCGAAGCTCTCCGATCGCATCCGGAGCGGGTCCATTTCGTCGCCGTGGCGCGGGGGGCGCACACGCAGCGGGCATTCGACGCGGCGAAGAAGGCGGGAGTGCCGGTGCGCATTCTTCCGCCCGAGCAGATCGACCGCCTGGCGGGGGGCGGAGTGCACAACGGCGTGGTGGCGGACCTGTCGCAGGCGGCGTTCGCCGATTTCGACGAGGTCGTGGCGCGTGAGGCGACCGGCTTCGTCATGATCCTCGACGGGATCACCGATCCGCAGAACTTCGGCGCGATCCTGCGGGTGGCCGACGGGTTCGGCGTCGATCTGGTCGTCATCCCGCAGCACGAAAGCGTCGGGCTGACTCCCGCGGCGGTGAAAGCCTCGGCAGGAGCTTCGGAGTGGGTTCCGGTCGCGCAGGTGAGGAACGTCGCCCGGGCCATCGAGACCCTCGCGAAGGGAGGCTACTGGATCTACGCCGCCGCCGGCGGAGGCGACACTCCGGCCTCGATCGATTTCCGCGGGAAGGTGGCGCTGGTCCTCGGCAGCGAGGGGAAGGGAATCCGGCGGAACGTGCTCGAACATTGCGATCGCACCGTGAGCATCCCGATGGCCGGGCGGATCTCATCGTTCAACGTGGCCACGGCGGCCGCGGTGCTCTGCTATGAAGTGCGGCGCCAGCAGCAGCAATCCGGGAAATAACTCGCCTCTTGCCCGCGGTTTGGCACTTCTGCTATAACCCGCAATTCCTCGGCCGCCGCCGTCGAAGCTCGTTCTCTGTTCACTCGGCACAGGCTGATCGTGTCTTTGAAAATCGAGACTTTGCTGGCATAGCTCAGTTGGTAGAGCAGCTGATTTGTAATCAGCAGGTCGCGGGTTCGAGTCCCGCCGCCAGCTCCAGGATGGAGAGATGGCTGAGCGGTCAAAAGCAGCAGACTGTAAATCTGCCGGGCATCGCCCTACGGAGGTTCGAATCCTCCTCTCTCCACCAACAAGCAGGCGTCTGATTTGCGCGGGAGTAACTCAGGGGTAGAGTCACAGCCTTCCAAGCTGTTGGTCGCGGGTTCGAATCCCGTCTCCCGCTCCAATCGGTTGTCCGCTGTCCGTCGTCGAGAAGGATGACGGCCGGCAGCGGAGAACCGACGGCGGTTTTTACCGCCCTCGTAGCTCAGGGGTAGAGCACGTCCTTGGTAAGGACGGGGTCACGCGTTCAAATCGCGTCGAGGGCTCCAGGAGATATGGATGAGGCGTCAGGGCTGGCACCGGACGCCTGGAGATAACGATGGCACGCGCAGGACGGGAAATCATCACGCTTCAGTGCACCGAGTGCAAACGCCGGAACTATTCGACGACCAAGAACCGGAAAACGATGACCGAGAAGCTGGAACTGAAGAAGTTCTGCCGCTTCGATCGGAAACGGACGGTTCATCGGGAAGTCAAATAGATCGCCGGGGAATAAGTCGGAGAACCCTTGCTTTGTCAGTCTTTTGCAGCAGTTCAGGCCAATAGCTCAATTGGTAGAGCAGCGGTCTCCAAAACCGCAGGTTGGGGGTTCGAGCCCCTCTTGGCCTGCCAGGACCCAACATGAGTGACAGCATCTCAGTCGTCAACAAACCGAAGCAGTGGGTGACCTCGCTTCGGCAGTCGTGGACCGAAGTCATCGCGGAGATGAAGAAGGTCACGTGGCCGAATTGGAACGAGGTGACCACGACCACGATCGTGGTGCTGATCGCCACGATCATCTTCGCCGTCTATCTGTGGGGATGCGACGTCGTCTTCTATCAGGCGATCAGCTTCCTGTTCAGCAAGTTCGGAGCGAGCGTCTCCTCATGACCGAAGTCGCGCAGAGCCAGAAGCAGTGGTACATCGTCCACACCTACTCCGGGTTCGAGGAGCGGGTGCGGGAAAATCTCCAGCAGCGCATCGAGGCGCTGGGGATGCGCGAGAAGTTCGGCGAGATCAAGATCCCCACCGAGACGCTCGTGGAGATGAAGTCCGGCAAGAAGCGCGAGGTGCAGCGGAAGTTCTTCCCCGGCTACATCCTCGTGGAGATGGAGATGTCGGACGATGCCTGGCATCTGGTCAAGAACACCCCGAAAGTCACCGGCTTCGTCGGGACCGGCAAGAAGCCGACGCCGCTGACTCAGGAAGAGGTCGAGCAGATCCTCACCCAGGTGGTCACGACCAAGGAGAAGCCGAAGCCGAAGCACGTCTACGAACACGGCGAGCACGTGCGCATCATCGACGGGCCGTTCACGAACTTCACCGGCGTGGTGGAGGAAGTGAACCTGGACCGGAACACGCTGAAGGTGATGGTCACGATCTTCGGGCGCTCGACGCCGGTGGAGCTCGACTTTCTTCAGGTCAACCGCTACGACGCCACCGAGGAGCAGCCGGCGCAGAAACGGTGATCTTAATCAGGAATATTAAACATGGCTAAAAAAGTAACCGGATTTATCAAACTCCAGATCCCCGCCGGGCAGGCCACTCCCGCGCCGCCGGTCGGTCCGGCGCTCGGGCAGCACGGCGTCAACATCATGGAGTTCTGCAAGACGTTCAATGCCAGGACTCAGGGGCAGCAGGGGCTGATCATTCCGGTGGTCATCACCGTCTACTCCGACCGCTCGTTCACCTTCGTCACCAAGACTCCGCCGGCCGCGATCCTGCTGCTCAAGGCCGCGGGTCTGCAGAAGGGCTCGGGCGTGCCGAACAAGAACAAGGTCGGCAGCGTGACGAAGAAACAGGTCGAGGAGATCGCGACGACCAAGATGCCCGACCTCAACGCCGCCTCCCTCGATGCGGCCATCAAGACAGTGGAAGGAACCGCTCGATCCATGGGGATCGAAGTTGCAGAGTAGCGGAGTGCTTTTGGAGCACTCCACGAGGCGCTCGGCGCCGGAACAGTAGGAGGCGGGGCGACCCGCCGTTCGCACTACGGAGGAAAACATGGCCCAACACGGAAAGAAGTACCGTGCCGCGGCCGGGAAAGTCGAACAGCGGCCCTACCAGCTGGACGAGGCGATGCAACTGCTCAAGCAGATTGCCTACGCCAAGTTCAACGAAACGGTCGAGCTGTCGATGCTCCTGGGAGTCGATCCCAAACACGCCGATCAGATGGTCCGCGGAACGACCGTGCTGCCGCACGGCACCGGACAGTCCAAGCGCGTGCTGGTGATCGCCGCGGGCGAGAAGCAGAAGGAGGCGCAGGACGCCGGCGCCGACATCGTCGGTGGCGACGACATGGTGGAGAAGATCCAGGGCGGCTGGGTCGACTTCGACGCCGTCATCGCCACCCCCGACATGATGCGCTCGGTCGGTAAGCTCGGAAAGGTCCTCGGCCCCCGCGGGCTGATGCCCAATCCCAAGACCGGCACCGTCACCTTCGACGTCGTCAAGGCGCTCCAGGAGATCAAGGCCGGCAAGGTGGAGTTCCGCGTCGACAAGACGTCGATCATCCACGTGCCGTTCGGCAAGGTCTCCTTCTCGCCCGAGCAGCTTCGGGACAACGCCTTCGCCCTGATCAGCGCGGTGCGAAAGGCGAAGCCGGCCGCGGCGAAAGGGAAGTACGTCCGCAGCATGTACATCTCCTCGACGATGAGCCCGTCGATTCCGCTCGATACGGGCATCGCCGAAGTGAAGGCGGAGTAGGGAGAGGCCATGAAGACGCGCGAACAGAAAGCAGCGGAAGTCTCCGCACTCACCGAGCAGATCGGGCGGGCCTCGAACGCCTTCCTGATCGACTTCAAGGGCGTCACCGTCCCGCAGGTCACCGAGCTGCGCAAGCAGGTCCGGGAGACCAACTCGGGATACGTGGTGGTCAAGAACACCCTGGCCCTGATCGCCCTGAAAGACTCGCCGATCGTCGCCCTGCGCGAGCAGTTCAACGGCCCCACGGCCATCGCCTTCAACGCCACCGACGCCGTGGTCCTGGCGAAGGCCCTGACGAAGTTCGCCAAGGACGTGCCGGCGATCGAGTTCAAGGGAGCCTTGCTCGACGGACAGGTGGTCCCGGCCCAGCAGATCCAGGCCATCGCCAACCTGCCGTCCCGCGACGAGCTCATCGCGAAGCTCCTCTACGTCATGCAGTCGCCGATGCGCGGTCTGGCGACCGTGCTGCAGGCCAACATCCGCAATCTCGCAGTGGTTCTTGATCAGATTGGAAAACAGCGGTCCGAGACCGCGTAATTTTTTGGAGGAAGAAATGGCGATTTCAACGGAAGATTTTGTCAAGCAGATCGAGTCGATGTCGGTGCTCGACCTCGCGAACCTGGTCAAGGCTCTCGAGGATCGTTTCGGTGTCTCGGCCGCCGCGGCAGCCATGCCGATGGCCATGCCGGGCGCCGCCGCCGCCGCGGCCCCTGTCGAGGAGCAGACCGAGTTCACGGTCCTCCTGCAGGAAGTCGGCGACAAGAAGATCAACGTGATCAAGGCCGTCCGCGAGGTCACCAGCCTCGGCCTCAAGGAGGCCAAGGACCTCGTCGAGGGAGCGCCGCAGAACGTCAAGGAAGGCGTCTCCAAGGACGAGGCCGAGAAGATCAAGAAGGTCTTCGAGCAAGCGGGCGCCAAAGTGGCGATCAAGTAGCGCGAGCTGCTCGACCGTCGTCCCAGGATCCGCAAGGACGGGTCGAAGGATCCTCCGGTGCCAGGCGCCGGGGATCCCTCGCCGCGCGGTGCGGCCCGGGATGAAAGCCCGCCGGGAACCACCCCGGAATTCCCTGCTGTTGTAGGCGTTAGAAGAGATTTGAGTCAGGAGAGGGGGGAGCGGCCTCTCCGCCACGACTCACACCCCCGCAAGTCGCCCGGTCGCGTCGCCCGCGATCGGGGCTCGCTAACGATCTCGCTGAGGGCGATTATCAGGAGAAACCGAGTTCTCGGTTGTCAGTTGCCGGTTGACGCTGGACGTGTGTCCGCGCGGCCGGCGATCGCTGTTTGTCGCCCTGAAGGAGCTTTCTGAATGAACAGAGCCATGCCCAAACAGGAGCCGGTCCGCCACGACTTCTCCAAGATCCGGAGCTATATGGCGCTGCCGAACCTCATCGACGTGCAGCGCAAGTCGTACGAGCGTTTTCTGCAGATGAACCTGCTGCCCGAGGAGCGCGAGGACGCCGGCCTGCAGTCGGTGTTCACCAGCGTCTTCCCTTTCTCCGACTTCCGGGAGACGTGCTCGCTCGACTTCGTCAAGTTCTCCATCGGGAACTGGGAGTGCAAGTGCGGCTCGCTCAAGGGGCTCGAGCACCTGCGCATGACCTGCGCCAACTGCGGATCGAAGATCATCACCGATCATCCGCACGAGGAGACGGTCAACTGCCAGAAATGCGGGGTCATCAACAAGAACCGCGTGGAGATCTGCGACATCTGCGGCAATCCGGTCGACCTGCAGATGAAGTACTCCGTCGAGGAGTGCCAGGAGCGCGGGATGTCCTACAGCGTCCCGCTGAAGGTCACGTTCCGGCTCTTCGTCTACGACAAGGACCCGGACACCGGCGTCAAGCACATGCGCGACGCGAAAGAGGAGGAGGTCTTCTTCGGCGACATCCCCCTGATGACCGACAACGGCACGTTCATCATCAACGGCACCGAGCGGGTCATCGTCAGCCAGCTCCACCGCTCGCCGGGCGTGTTCTTCACCAAGGAATCGGCGCACACCTTCCTGGCGAAGATCATCCCCTACCGCGGCTCCTGGGTGGAGTTCGAGTACGACCAGAAGAACATCCTCTACGTTCGCATCGACCGCAAGCGCAAGTTCCTCGGATCGGTCTTCCTCCGCGCGCTCGGCCTGACCACGGATGAGGAGATCCTGCGGCAGTTCTACACGCCGATCAAAGCGCGCCTGCCGAAGTCGGGCGACGCGGTCGAGCTGACGTTCGACAAGCGCGTCCTCGATCAGGAAGAGGCCAAGGAGCGGCATTCGATCCGCGGCCGCCGCACCGTGCGCACGGTGTTCGCCGGCGTGAAGCTCGACCAGAAGATGGCCGACGCGCTGACGAAGAACAACGAGGCCACGGCCAGGGTCGACTTCGCGGCCATGGACAAGGCGGTGTTCGTCGGCGACGTCGTCGACTTCAACACCGGCGAGGTCCTGTTCGAGGCCGGCGAGAGCCTGCCCGCCGACTGGGCCGACACCATGCGCGAGCACGGCATCGCCGAAATCGAGGTCATCTTCCCCGAGTGGGACCTCGTCTCCGACATCCTGCTGAACACCGTCCGCAAGGACACCTCCAAGTCGTTCGAGCAGGCCATCATCGAGATCTACCGCCGCATGCGGCCGGGCGATCCTCCGACGCTGGAGTCGGCCAAAGCGCTGTTCGAAGGGATGTTCTTCGACGCGCGCAAGTACGACTTCTCCCGCGTGGGCCGCTTCAAGTTCAACATCAAACTCGACCTCGACTCGCCGGTGACGCAGAAGACGATGTCCGCCGAAGACTTCTTCGTGGTCATCAACTACCTGCTCCGCCTGCGCAAGGACGTCGGGCGCGTGGACGACATCGACAACCTCGGCAATCGCCGCGTCCGCGCGGTGGGCGAGCTGCTGGAGAACCAGTTCCGCATCGGCCTGGTGCGCATGGAGCG
>Ga0075272_1000099_pt1 | contig 21318 bp, 18 predicted proteins | sample SF_Rice_5C_0N_40_FD_69776 | JGI IMG/M metagenome (GOLD analysis project Ga0075272, IMG submission 69776) | Rice paddy soil microbial communities from Twitchell Island, California, USA - SF_Rice_5C_0N_404 | ecosystem: Environmental > Terrestrial > Soil > Paddy field/soil | place: USA: Twitchell... | reverse complement strand
CTGGGCCTGTCCCTCGTTCAGAACTGGATCGTCGGTCCGCTCCTCATGTTCGGCCTGGCCGTGCTCTTCCTGCGCGATAAGCCGGAATACATGCTGGGCGTGATCCTCATCGGCCTCGCGCGCTGCATTGCGATGGTCATCGTGTGGAACGACCTGGCCAGGGGAGACACCGAGTACTGCGCGGGACTGGTGGCCTTGAACTCCATCTTCCAGGTGCTCTTTTTCAGCGTGTACGCCTGGTTCTTCGCGACCGTGCTTCCTGCCTGGCTCGGCCTCCCGGGCGTGGTGGTGAACATCACGATCGGCCAGATCGCCCGCAGCGTCTTCATCTATCTCGGCATTCCCTTCCTCGCCGGATTTTTGACGCGCTTCGTCCTCGGGAAACTCAAGGGGTTGGAGTGGTATCACCGGGTCTTCGTGCCGAGGATCAGTCCCATCACGCTCGTCGCGCTGCTCTTCACGATCGTGGTCATGTTCTCTCTCAAGGGTGAGGCGATCGTGAAGCTGCCCCTGGACGTGGTGCGCGTCGCAATTCCCCTGTTGATCTACTTCGTGGTGATGTTCGCGCTGAGCTTCTGGATGAGCCGGAAGGCCGGAGCGACCTATCCGCAGACGGCCACGCTTTCCTTCACGGCGGCCTCCAACAACTTCGAGCTCGCCATCGCGGTCGCCGTCGCCACGTTCGGCATCGGCTCCGGCGCGGCCTTTGCGGCGGTCATCGGACCTCTCGTCGAAGTGCCCGTCCTCATCGGCCTGGTCAATATCTCCCTCGCGCTCCGGAAGAGGTTCTTTTCGGGGACAGAAGAGATCGCGCCGGGGAGGGCCCCGGCGCGATGCTGATCGGGCGCCGTCAGCCGGCGATCGTCACGAGCGAGGCGAGGATCGAACCGTCGCCCTGGAGCGTTCCCTTCACGTTCACGCGTTCTCCGGCCGCGAGATCGGAAAACGACGCCGCCTTCCCGTTCCTCTCGAAGATCGTCGCGTCGTTGGTGACGACGGTCGTCGTTCCGACGAGGAAGCTCGAGGAGCCGGAGTCGACCGAGGCGATCGTGCCGTTCAACTCCCGGGTGCCGCCGATGTTCAGATCCTGGACGAGGATCTCGGTCGCGAGATACGTTCCGTCTCCCTGGTCCGTCGCCTTGACGTGCACTTCCATCCCCGCCGTGATCTGCGCGAGCGTGATCGCCACGGCGCCGTGGCGGATGCTCGTCGTGTCGCTCGTGGCGATGGTGACCGTGCCGAGCCGCTGGTCGGCGACCGTCAGCGTTCCCCCGGCCGCGTCGACCGTCTGCACCCGCCCCTCGATCTCCACGCCGGGATGTCCGCCCGGGACGATCGTCGCCTGGTTGCCGTGAATCGCCACGGTGATCGAAACGGTCGAACCCGCGGGGACCTGGATCGCCGCCCGCGCATGGACGTCGGAACGTTCGAACGAGAGGGTGTCGGCGCCCGGGGGAACTCCGGTCAGCGTGAACTTTCCGGTCGCGTCGGTCTGGGCAGACGCGTTCGAGGACTCGACCCGCACGACGATGTTCGCCGGGCTGGCCGAAGCCTCGGGCCGCACGACCGCCTGGGTGCTCGAGCCCATGACGACCTGCCCTGTGATCGTCGAGCTGCCGCTCGACGTCGGGGTATCGTTCCCGGAGCAGGCGGCGAGGGCGAGGAGTCCGGCGGCTACCGCGAGGTATTGCAAGTTCTTTGTTTTCATGGGGCCTCCATTGCCGGGCGAGGGCGTGCAACGTCCCTGCCACCCATCGCCTTCGCGACGCTCGCGGGGCTCCCTCATCCGCCCGCCTGCGCGTCGCTTCGGCGGTCACCTTCTCCCGCCGGGAGAAGGCAGGCAGGCCGGCGACGGCTCGCTTCGCTCGCTATTCGGCCTCGACGAGCTCTCCTTTGCGCGCTTCCATCTCCTCGCCGAGCGCCTCCAGGCGGTCCTTCGAGAGGTTCTTGCGCGCCTGCTTGAACATCTCCTTTTCTTCCTCGTCCGCATGGTGCTCGACGCTCTCCTGCAGGACGGTCATTTTCGCGTCGAACTGCTCGTCTCCCGGCTTCATGGCGTCGAGCTCGGCGAGTAGCGTCTTGACGATCCTGTGCTCCTCGACGGCTTCGCGGACTTCGTCCCTGGCATCTTCGGATCGGGCCGCCTTCACCGCCGGATAGAAGATCTCCTCCTCGATCTCCGCGTGCACCGTGAGCGCGTCGCGGATCTGCTCGAAGAGCTCCTCTCTCTTCGCCAGGGCGCGATCCCCCGACTTCTCGTATTCCTTGAACAGCGCCCGGACCTCGTCGTGGTCGTCCTTGAGCAGTTTCGTCGCGTCCATCGGATCTCCTTCGCGCGACCGTGCGGCCGCCTCCCGCCGCGGCTCCATTGCCCGGCGGAGGACGGGGGAGCAGGAGCCATGCCACTTCGCCGGAGAGGGACGGCACGGCATAATTCCCTCATGAAGAAACGACACGCGCTCATCACCGCGGCCGCGCTCCTCGCCGCGGCCGCGGTCTTGGCGGCCCCGCCCCCTTCCGGTGACCCGCGGCTCGACCACGCCATCGAGACCGCGAACTCCGAGTGGGCCGCGGCGATGAAGAGCGGAGACGTAGCGGCGATCGCCCGGCCGTATCTCGACGACGCGCTCTTCGTGGGCCCCGACGGAGCGTGCACCCGAGGTCGCGCGGCGATCGAGGCGCTCTACGTCGAGCGTTTCCGAAAGAACGCGCGGGCTTCTGCGACCCGGATCGAGCCGCGAAGCGTCGTTCGGGATGGCGATCTCGCGTATGAATCCGGATACGGAGAAATGACCTTCATCCGGGAGGGTAAGCCGGTCACGGCCGGCGGCCGATACCTCGCGGTCTGGGCCCGGCAGCCCGACGGCGGCTGGAAGATCCTCCGGAACGTCGTTTTGCCTTGACGAGAGTCGAAGGTCTGAAAGTCGAAGGTCGAACGTCCCTGGTGAAGCCCGGCGGACGCCGGTCCTGACATTTGACCCCGGCCTGAAACTTTCGACTTCTAGGCCTTCCCCCTGACCAGGTCTTCCGCCCGCGGCATCGCGACCCGGCGCTCCGGGGTGGAATCCTTCTCCTCGGTGGTGTCCCCTTCGCCCGGCGCCAGGAACAGATTCATCTGCCGGCCGTGCTGCCGCGTGTAGAGGTCGTGGTACCGGCCGCGCGCGGCGTAGAGCGCGTCGTGGGAGCCGCGCTCGACGATCTCACCTCCCTCGACGACGAGGATCTGGTCGGCGCGCCGGATCGTGCTGAGCCGGTGGGCGATCACGAAGGTCGTGCGCCCGCGCATCAGGAACGAAAGGCCTTCCTGGATGAGCGCCTCCGATTCCGAGTCGAGGGAGGACGTCGCCTCGTCGAGGATCAGGATCCGGGGATCGGCGAGGATCGCGCGCGCGATCGAGATGCGCTGCCGCTGTCCGCCGGAGAGCTTCACGCCGCGCTCTCCGACGACGGTCTCCCAGCCTTCGGGGAACTTCTCGGCGAACTCGTCCACGCGCGCGATTCCGCCGGCGCGCCGGATCTCCTCCTCCGAGGCGTCCGGCCGCGAGAACGCGATGTTCTCGCGGATCGTCCCGTCGAAGAGGAACGACTCCTGGAGGACGACGCCGAGCGAGGCGCGGTAGGAATCGAGGCGCACGCGGCCGAGGTCGACGCCGTCGATCAGGATGCGTCCCGCGGCCGGCTCGTAAAAGCCGGCGACGAGGCCGATGATCGTCGACTTGCCGGACCCGGAGGAACCGACGAGCGCCGTCACGGTCCCGGGAAGCGCCTCGAAGCTCACGTCCTTCAACACCGGCTTGTCGGCGTCGTAGGCGAAATCGACGTGCTCGAAGCGGATCGCCCCCTCGATCGCGGGGAGGACGACGGTCCGCTTCGGGTCGCTGTCCTCGGGCTTTTCGGAGAGGACCTCGTGCGTGCGCTCGAGCCCGGCGATCGCCTCCGTGATCTGCGTGCCGATGTTGACCACCTGGAAGATCGGCGCGACGAGATAGCCGAGGAACATCGTGTACGTGAAGAAGCCGCCGAGCGTGAGCGTTCCCGCCATGATCTGGCGCGCGCCCATGAACATCACGACGGCTCCGACGATCCCCATGAGCGCGGTCGAGGAGAGGCTCATCACCGACGTTGCCGTGAGCGTCTTCAGGACGTTCCCGAGGAGCCGGCCGACGCCCTGGGCGAAGACGCCTTCCTCGCGCGCCTCGGCGTGGTAGCCCTTGACGACGCGCACGCCGCCGAGCGTCTCCGTGAGCCGTCCCGTCACCTCGGCGTTGATCTTTCCCCGCTCGCGGAAGATCGGGCGGATCGTGACGAACGCCTTCTTCAGCCCGAGCGAGAAGAGGACGAGGCAGGAGAACGCGAAGAGCGTCATCGTGGGGCTGATCCGGACGAGGACGACGAACGCGATCGCCGCCGTGAGCAGCCCGCCGGCGAACTCGACGAGGCCCGTGCCGACGAGGTTCCGGACCCCTTCGACGTCGCTCATGATCCGCGCGACGAGCGTGCCCGTCTTGTTCGCGTCGTAGTAGGCGACCGGAAGGCGGCCGACGTGCGCCTGCACCTTGCGGCGGAGCTCGGCGATCAGCCGCTGCGCCTCCTTCGAGAGGAGCTGCGTGAGGGAGAACGACGTGGCTCCCTGGACGAGTGTGGCGGCGAGGACGCCGAGGACGAGCGGCCCGAGGAGCCGCGTCCGGTGCTTCAGGATGACGTCGTCGACGAGGAACTTCGTCGAGGCGGGGAGCACGAGCCCCGACACGCGATTGATCGCCATGAGGAGCAGGCCGAGCGCGAGGAGCGCCCGGCGGGGACGCATGAGGGCCCAGAGGTCGGGCCACACGGTCCGGAGCCGGGCGACAGAAGGCTTCTTTTCGGGAGCGGAGGCTTTCTCGGCGGCCATGCGCGCCAAGACTAGCAGGCTGCTGAAAAACGAATCCGGGCGGCGTGTCACGAGTCTCGCCGATCGTTCGCAGGACGGCGCGGCGCTCCAGCGCGACGAGGCCGGACGCCGGACATTTATGACGCGCGAACGGCAAGGCTCGCGCCACCAGAAGGTTGCCGCGGCGCGGGCTCGCCGGCTTCGGGAGCAGATCCCTGTCCGCCGGGAATCGCCGGGCGCGCGGCGCAGGTGTAGGATCGAATTCCAGGAGCTCCGATGAAGATCTATCTCATCGCTCCCCGGAATCCCGAGTCCTTCTGGACGTTCGACCGGATCCTCCCCAGCCTCGAGAAGAAATGCGTCTTCCCGAACCTGTCTCTCCCGACCGTCGCGGGGCTGACCCCCGCCGGGCACGAAGTCGTGCTCTGCGACGAGAACGTCGAGCCCGTCGACTTCGAGACCGACGCCGACGTCATCGGTCTGACCGGCTACGTCATTCATCGGGAGCGGATCCTCGCCCTCGCGGCCAAGTTCCGCCGCCGCGGCAAGTTCGTCGTCGCGGGCGGACCCTTCGCGTCGCTCTGCCCGGAGGATCTGCGCGGCGAGGTCGACGTGGTCTTCGTCGACGAGGCCGAATACACCTGGCCCCGCTTCCTGGAAGACTTCGCCGCGGGCCACTGGCAATCGGAGTACCGGCAGGACGAGAAGCCGAGCATGCACGACTCGCCGCTGCCGCGATTCGATCTGCTCAAGATCGACCGCTACCGCACGATGACGATCCAGTTCGCGCGCGGCTGCCCGTACAACTGCGAGTTCTGCGACATCATCGTGATGTACGGGCGCCGGCCCCGCACGAAGACCGTCGCCCAGGTCATGGCGGAGATCGTCGAGATCCGCCGGCTCGGGCTGCGGAACATCTTCGTCGTGGACGACAACTTCATCGGCAACAAGGTCGAGGCGAAACAGCTGCTCCACGCGATCGGGGAGTGGCAGCGCCGCGAGGGGTTCCCGATCGAGTTCATGACCGAGGTGACGCTCAACATCGCGCAGGACGACGAGCTCCTGGCGCTCATGCGCGAGGCGAATTTCACGACGATCTTCATCGGCATCGAGTCGCCGCGCGCGTCGAGCCTCCAGGAGACGCACAAGACGCAGAACCTGCGCGAAAACCTGCTCGACTCCGTCCACCGCATTCAGGGGGCCGGGATCGCGGTGATGGCGGGGATGATCGTCGGGTTCGACCACGACGATCCGTCGATCTTCGAGGAACAGTTCCGATTCATCCAGGACGCGCGCATCCCGATCTCGATGACCGGCATGTTGAACGCCGTACCGAAGACGCCGCTCTACCGGCGGCTGCAGGACGCTGGCCGACTCGTCGCGCAGTCGGTCGGCGACCAGTTCGTCTTCACGAACATCGTCCCGCAGGGGATGTCGCGGCAGGAGCTCTACGACGGCTACCGTCGCCTGCTCGAGCGCCTCTACGCGTATCGGAACTATCGGCGCCGGGTGATGCAGCTCCTCCTCCACAAGGGGCGCCAGATCGAGAGGAAGCTCGTCACGAGCCGCGAGGATCTGCGCATTTTCCGGCGCGTCATCCGGGACTGCGTCTTCGGGGCGTCTCCGCGGCGAGCGTGGATGACGGTCTCACTGATGCTCGAGACCCTCCTCCGGCGCCCCCGCGCGATTCGCGAGGCGGTCACGCTCGCGCTGCTGCACAAGCACCTCTACGAGTACATGCGCGACACGTGCCGCCGGCTCGAAGAGCTCGCTCGCGAGCTCGCGGCCGCGCCCGAGAAGCCGGCCGCCGCCCTCGAGGCGTCGCGTCCCTTCGCGTGAGGTCAACCGAACTCCTCCCCATCACGGGCTCCCGTCGCCCGAGCCAGCTCCGGCGACGCGGGTTCAGCGCCGGTTCTTGTCGACGACGGCGGCGAGGATCAGCACGAACGCGAGCGCGCGCAGCAGGTAGACGGCGTCGCCGACGGACGACGTCGAGGCGATCACGCGATCGACGCCCAGCAGGAAGAACGCCGCGCTGAAGAGGAGGAACAGGCGGTCGCGGCTCTCGCGCCAGAAACGCAGGAAAAAGAGCGCGGCGACGGCGAACCCCATCACGAGGAAACCCGCGACGAGGGGAAGGGCGACGCTGCTCATCGCGTCTCCCAGACGAGGCCGAAGATCAGGACCGCGATCCCGACGGCGGAAGGGATCATGCGGACGAGCGAGAGGTCGGTCTGCGTCATGATCCGCAGGTCGACGAAGAGCAGGACGTTGTTGGCCGCGATTCCGACGAAGCAGAGCCCGCTCCAGAGGAGGAGGCGTTCCCTTCCCCGAGCCCACCCGCGAAGCAGAAGGTAGGCGCAGGCGGCGGACAGGACCGCGCAGGCGATGTAGACCGCGGTGCCGAAGTTCATGGCTTCCTCAGTCGAAACGCATCGGCGAACTTCCGGAGACGCTCGAGGTTGGCGGAATAGATCACGTTGATGACGTTGGCTCTCCGCTCGGCGTATTCGCGCGCGAGGTCCGACACGATTTCGCGGGTTTCATCATCGCCCGGGCGATAGCGGAAACCGGCCGCTTCCCGCGTCACGAGGCTGGAGGAGACGAGGCTCTCGAAATTGGCGCCGGCGACTTCCGCCGTCATCCCGAGGCGCTCGGCGGCGGCGGCCGGAGACCATACGGCGTTCCCCCGCGCGACCAGGAGCAGGATTTCGAGCTCCTCGACCGAGGCGATCCGGGCGGCGAGGAACGACTCGATGGACGGGGTGAGTGCCATGCCGACCGACCGATCGTGACACCGTCGCTCCGCGAAGTCCAACTGAAATTTGAGATCAAACGGATTATTTCCGGCGCCGGACGCCCCGGAGGAGCCGGATCGGCAGGAGCAGCACGAAGACCGCGATCACGGCGAGGACGACCGCGAGAAGGCTCATCCGGCCGCGACCGCGGAGGAGGGCGCTTTCCGCTCGGAGTCTTCGGGCGTCCGCGTTCCTTCCATTACCGCAATCCTAAGACACGCCAAGATCGCGCGCCCGCCGTGATATACGGGAGCCGGTCGATCCGAATGCGGAAGCGTCCGGGCTCGTTGCGAGGTTTTGCCGCCGCCATTTTGGCGGCCGGCGCTTCTCCTCTGCTCGCCGGGTCCCCGATCTCCGCGCTCCGGCCGGCCGGCCCGGCGCGGGTCACGATCCGCGGGACCGGCAGCGCCATCTCGGTCGAACGGAGCGCCGAGCCGGCGCGGCGCCGGTCGCCGGTGGAGGCGTCCCCGGCCGTGCTCGCCCGCGCGGTCGGGATGAAGCAGTCGGGGACGAGCGACGAGGCGCTCGTCTGGTTCCTCGCGGCGCACCGTTCCGAGCTCCCCGCATTCGTCGACTTCGACACCGTCTCGGCGCTCCGCGACGCCGGCGCGGGAGGGTCGGTGATCGCGTACCTCGCGAGCGTCGCCGCTGTCGAGGTGGGACCGACGGGCGCCGAAGGGGGGAGCCGCGACGAGCCCGCGGTCGGCGCGCCTCCGCGGGAGGCGGAGATGACCAACGAGCTTCCGGCGTCGCTCGCCTGGGGAGGAATCGTGATCGGCCCGCCATCCCGCGGTTTCCGCCGGCACGGTTTTCATTCGGGGCGCGGCAGCTTCCCGCGCGGGATCATGCGCGGCCGCTCCGGCCTCCTCGCCCCCCGGTCTTCCGGCGTCAGGCCGCGGCGGTGAGGAATCGGAGGGAGGCCGAAGCCTCCCTCCGCCGGTCGCGGAATCAGAAGATCGAGATCACCCCGCTCCGGGAGCATGCGGTGCCCGACACCGTGACGCTCAGGCGCCAGGTGTACTTTCCCGGGGTCCCGTACGCGTGCTTCGGGTTCTGGACCGTGGCGTGGGCGCTGCCGTCGCCGAAGTCCCAGTTGTATGCCGGCGTTCCGGAGCAGCCGGACGTCGTCGCCGTCGATTTGAAGGCGACGGTCTTCCCGACGCGCGCCTTCGTGGGCACCGTCGAGCTGCAGGTGATCGAGCAGGGATTCGTGATCGTGATGGTGCCGCTCCGCGCGCAGCTCACGCCGTTGGCGGAGACGACGAGCGTCCAGGCGTAAGTTCCCGCGGTGCCGTACGTGTGGGTCTGGTTGGCGGTCGTGCCGTGCGGCGATCCGTCGCCGAAATCCCAGTCGTACGAAGGCGCGCTGGTGCATCCGGAGGAAAGGGAGGCCGACGCCTGGAAGGCGACCGCGCTCCCGGCGAACGCCGAGGCGGGCACCGTCGCGGAACAGTTGACGGCGCACACCGGTGCCTGGACGCTGACGGATCCGGAAGCGAGATTGGAGTTGATCTTGCCATCCCACGCGGCGAACGTGAAGATGTCGCCGCCCATGAAATTCACGTCCGGAAAATACGTCGCGGAACTGCCCGTGAGCCCCACGGTTCCGTGGAGGGGCTGCGTGACGACCCGGTAGGTCAGCGCGTCGCCGTCGGGATCGGTCGCCGTCAGGGCGATCGCCACCGACTGCCCGGGCACCGTCGACGCCGACGCGTTTCGGGCGACCGGCGGGCGGTTCGCCGTCGTGTTCTCGCTGCCGGGCCCGTCGTGGCACGCGTAGCAGCTCACCTGGAACCCGCGCCACAGCGTGAGCGACCCGTATCCGGTCGAAATCGCGCGGTCACCGAGCGCGCGCGAAAGCACCGTGCCCCGGTAATCGGAGCCGTGGCAGGCCTGGCACGATCCGGTCCCGACGCCTTCGACCGCGTCGCCGTGGGACGTGGCCCACCCCTGGCCGACGGGGTGGATTCCGTGGGGGCCTCCGGCGATCCCGGCGGGCGCCGTCGCGTGGCACGTGCCGCAGTCCGAGAGCATCCCGACGTGTCCCTGGAGCTCGAGGCTCTGCACGTTGTCGTTCTCGTGGGAGCTCGGAAACTCGGCGTGCGTCGAGCCGTGGCACCCTTCGCACTCGAGGCCGCCGTGCCCCGTCGAGAAACGGTAGAGCGAGAGGCCGGGCGCGGGGGTGTTCGGGTTCGTCGCGAACGTGGCGTTCGTCGTCGTGCGGACGACCCCGGGACTGCTGAAGACCGACGTGAAACGGATCGCGCCGGCGTTGGAGATCGCGGTCCCCGTATGGCAGCTCTGGCACATCGGCTCCTGCAGCCACCCCTGGCGCGTCGAAGAGCCGACCATGCTCATGCCGCCGTGGCAGCTCTGGCACTGGATCGCCATCGTCCCGTCGGCGGCGACGGAGTTCCCCATCGCTCCGCGGAGGCATTTCGTCGCGGCGCCCGGATGGCAGCGGTAGCAGGCGAAGCGGTTCTGGTTGGCGTCGAGCGAGAGCCCGTTGCTCGGATCGATGACCCCCGCGTGCAGGGTGTGCATCGCGCTCGTGAACTGCATCGTCCCGCCGAAGCCCGCCGTGCCGAGAGCGTTGGACGCATGGCAGCTCGCGCAGAGGATCGGCGTCCCGTTCTCGGTGACGGTCGCGTAGAGACCCTTCGGACTGGCCCCGGGGAGGAGCGCCAGGTCCGCCGCGAAGACGGGATCGGCCGCCTGCCGATCGTCGTGGAGGAGAAGGATGTTGAGCTTCACGTCGCGGCTGGGGTCCGAATCGTAGACCCAGCCCGCCGCGGGCTCGCCCGCCGGGTTCGACCCGGAGGCGTGGCACGACCGGCAGTCCATCTCGTCGGAGATCGGCACGACGACGTCCGTCGTCGCGACGGCGTTGCCGAATGCGTCTCGCGCGGTGAGGCGAAACATCGGGTAGTAGTTCTTGATCGGCGGCGTGACGGAGAACGCGCCGTCGGGATACGGCGTGATCGGGACTCCTTGCGCCGTGAACCAGGCGCTCGCGGCGTCGAACGTCATGAGCTTCGGCGCGTTCGCGGAGCCCGGCATGGAGAAGCCGGCGATTCCGGTATCGGGCGGAGGCGGGGGATCGATGCCGAAGAGCGCCTTCACCCAGGTCCAGAAATTCGTCTTTCCGATCGAGGTCGTGTTGATCGACTGGGCGGTGTCGGCGACCGCCTCATAGGTGACCGTCATTCCCGCGGGCTGCGTGACGAGCTGCCCGGAGGGGTCGATCAGCTGGGCGTGGAAGGTGTTGTAGGGAGGGAGGACCGAGAAGACCGAGAAGTCGATCCCGTCCGTACAGTGAATCCCGAGATCGTTCCATCCGATCAGCGTCCACTTCTGGGCCGCGAGCGGAGAAGCGATCGAAGCGAGGGCGATGGCGAGGATTCCGAGGCGCAGGATGCGCCGGTCGGTGCGTTTCATGGCGGCCTCCTGTCGGCGCGGCGCCGCGAGCAGGGCTCGCGGAGCCGCTTCCTGCAAGCTACGCGGCGGGGAGGACGATCGCCTGAGCCATGCGAATCAAATCGCTGCGCCGTCCGCGCGCTTCGCGCCGTTCAACGTCGCGCGGGCGCGATGCGCGGCGTCAGCGGCGGATCGCCGGGATCACGACGCCGCCGACGACCTCCGGCTCGAACTTCGACCAGGTCCTGAAGTCGCCGTAGTTCCCGCCGGTGATCGCGACCGCGAGGTCGAGCTCCGGGACGACGACGAGGAGCTCGCCGCCGTTTCCGCCCGCGACGATCGTCCGATAGGCGCGGCCTCCCGCGGCGAGCGTTCCGAGGTGCCACCCGTACCCGTAGTCGTCCTTTCCGCTCTGGCTCGCGTGGGGCGCGACGGAGCGGTCGATCCAGTCGCGGGAGACGACGCGGCGGCCGTTCCACGTTCCGCCGTCGAGGATGAGCTGTCCGAACTTCAGGAAGTCGCGAGGCCGCAAGCGCGCGCCGCCCGCCATGTAAGGCGCGCCGTCCGGCATGAGATTCAGGTGGTAACGGGAGATGCCGAGCGGCGCGGCGAGTCCGTCGTGGAACTCGTCCTCCAGCCGAACGCCGGCGGCGCGCGCGATCACGCCGCCGGCGAGATTCATCGCGGCCGAGCAATAGAATGACCGCGGGCCGCCCGGTTCCGCGATGCTCGGGAGCTCGAGCGCGAACCGATACCAGTCGGGCTGCGCGGCCTGCTCCTGCATCGTGTCCTCGTTGCCGGGAGACGCATCGTCGTAGTCGTCGCAGGCCCAGCCGGTCGTCATCGTGAGCAGGTTCTCGACTGTGATCCGGGCGCGCCGCGGTTTCTTCTGCACGAGCGCGTCCCCCCCGGGAAAGAGCGGGTAGACGGGCGTCTCGGGTCCGAACTTCGCGCCATGGTCGATCGCGACGCCGGCGAGGAGCGACGTCAGGCTCTTCGACGCGGATCGCCAGTCGTGGGTCGCTTCGCGCGAGAAGCCCTCGAAATATTCCTCGAGCGCGAGCTTCCCGTGGCGCGCAATCAGGAGCGACTGAACCGACGGCGAGCGGACCGAGTCGGCCCGCCGGGCGAGGATCGCGCGCACGAGCGCCTCGATGGGCGCGGGATCGAGCCCGGCCTCCGCCAGGGTCGACGTCTTCCATCCGTCGCGGGTCTCCGGAGGCCGCGCGAGCGCAGCCCCTTCCGCCGGCGGAATGCGGGGGACGACGCCGAACGCATCGTCGGCGGCCCGGCGCGTGAAGTCGAACGTCCCGTCGGCGAAGGGGAACGCGAAGGAGAGCCATTTCCCGCCGTCGTGCGCGCGGCCGACGATCGGCGGCCGCGAGGGGGGCGAGAGCGTGACCGTGTCGCCGCTCCTCGACACCGCGAGGGCGCCCAGCCTGAGGCCGGCGTTGCGCTGCGGATTCCGGATGAACGCCGTGACGGCGCCATCCGCCGCGCGCCGGATCACGAGGTCGAGCGTCAGCCGATCTTCGAGCGGGCGCACTTCACCGCGGTAAGCATCGCCGGAGATCTTCGCGAGCGCGACGGGGGTCGCGTAGCGGCAGCCGTCGGTCACGCTGACCGGCTGAATCCAGTTTCCCTCGACCGCAGCGCCGCGCCGCCGGCCCCGGAAGGCGCCGCGGTCTCCCGGGAGGCCGAACGAGATCTCGCCGTTCTCCTCACGTGCCGCGACGGTGAACGGCCCGATCGAGGCCGTCCATCCGGAGGGCCCGCGCGAGAGCGCGAGCGCGCCCCGGACTTCCGGGCCGAAGACCCGGTCGCTTTCCCAGACGCCCGCGAGCGCGCCGGCTTCCGCTGAGGCCGCTCGCGCCGGCGCGGTCCGCGCGATCGCGAGCACGAAGAGGAGACCCGCCGTCGATTTCTGCATCGTTTTCTCCGCCGGGGAGGATAGCCGCACGGCGACGCCGAAATCCGCCGAAATTTGCTACTCTCGCGACGAAAATCCGCGCCCCGAAGCTCCGGGGCGGCGAAATTCCACGGGAGCTTCCGCTCGATGGATTGCTTCGATCGCCGGATCCTGGAGATCGTGCAGCGCAACAACCGTCTGCCCGCGGAGCGGATCGCCGCGGAAACGGGGATCTCCGCGTCGGCCGTGCAGCGACGGTTGAAGCGCCTGCGGGGAGACGGGACGATCGTCGCCGACGTCGCGGTCGTGTCTCCCGAGGCGGCGGGCAGAGGGGTAACGGCAATCGTCGAGGTCACGATCGGCGAGCGGCCCCTCCAGCGCGTCCTTTCCGAGTTCCGCCGGCTGATGCTCGCGACCGACGAGGTCCAGCAGTGCTATCACGTCACCGGCCGGGGGGATTTCCTGCTCGTCGTCACCGCGCGCGACATGCGCGAATACGATGCGCTCGCGCGCAGGCTCTTCGTCGACAATCCGAACGTGGCCCGTTTCGAGACGAGCATCGTCGTGAACCGGATCAAGGCGGCGACGTTCGTGCCGCTCGAGGCCGGCGGCGAACAGAAGAAGAGGAGGGAAAATCGTGCGAAGGCCTGAGGGGGCCCCGAGGAAGATCCTCCCCGTGCTCGCGATGGTCGCGTTCCTCGCGGCCGGCCGCGGCTCGGCGCAGCCGCCCGGAGACGCGTTTCGCGATCCGTTTATCGGGAGCCTCGCGGGAAAGTGGGACCTCACGCGGAAGATCCGCGGCGGCGAGGCCCGAAACACCGTCGACGTCCGGTGGGTTCTCGACCACCGGTTCCTCGAGGTCCACATGGTGGACGTCGCGCGTCCCCCGAAGTACGAGGCGCTCGTGCTGATCGGCGACGCCGGCGACGGACGGTACGTCGCGCACTGGTGCGACACCTACGGCGGGAAGTATTCCGCGATCGGTTACGGGAAGCGTTCCGGCGATTCGATCGAATTCGAATTCGCTTACTCCGACGGGCCGTTCTACAACACGTTCACCTGGCACCCGGAGCGCCGCGAATGGACCTGCCGCCTCGAGAACGTCGACAAGGACGGCAAGCGCATCCTTTTCGCCGAAGACACGCTTCGGCGGCCGTAACGCCGGCGATCAGGTCTTCAGGGTCGATTCGATGCGGCGGTCCGGAACGAGCCACATCAGCGCGACGACGACGTAGAGCGCGATCGCGATCCAGCGATTGCCGAACGCGAGCGGCACGGCGGCGGCGTAGCACACGATCGAGAGCTTGCCCTTGCGGTCGCCCTGCACCGCGGCCCGGAGCTTCGACTCCGGCCCCTGGGACCGGATGATCGCCGTCTGCAGGATCGTGTACGCGACCGCCGCGAGGAGGAGCACGACTCCGTAGAGCGCGGTCGGGAGAGGCGCGGCGCCGTTTTCTCCCATCCAGCCGGTCACGAACGGGACCAGGGAGAGCCAGAAGAGAAGGTGGAGGTTCGCCCAGAGGATCTTCCCGTTGACCCGATCGACGAGCTGGAGCATGTGGTGGTGGTTACTCCAGTAGATCCCGAGGTAGATGAAGCTCAGCACGTAGCTCAGGAAGACCGGGTAGAGCGGGAGCAGGCCGGCGAGATCCGCCCGGCGGGGCACCTTGAGCTCCAGCACCATGATCGTGATCAGGATCGCGATCACGCCGTCGCTGAAGGCTTCCAGCCGCCCGCGGTGCATCGTCTCAGCGCGCGCGAGCGAGCGCGCGACCGATCGCCGCGTCGAACGTCGCGTCGATCTTCGGCCCCCCCGCGGCGGAATCGTCGATCGAGAGCCGCCCCGCGATCCGCCGCCCGTCGTTCGCCGTCGCGGCGAAAGCCTCGGGGATCGCCGTCCCCGAATACTGGATGCGCTGTCCGTCCAGCGCAACCCAGTAGTTCAGGCGCGGGCCGGCGTCGAGATCGACTTCCATCCCCTCGGTGACCGAGCCGTCGACGCACGCCATCGTCGAACAGGCGGCAATTTTCGGCCCCACGTCGATCGCGGAGAGGACGAGCCGGCGGATCGCCTTCTTCTCGTCGACCGCATCGGGGCCCTTGACCGCGAAGGCGTAGGCGATCGTTCTCGTCGCCCCGCCGTAGACGATCGTTCCCTGCGCCGATGCCGAGCGGGGAGCGCCGTCGGCCGGCCTCGCCGGAACAGCGGGAACGACGAGGAACGAGACGGCGAATCCCAAGGCGGTTCGCGACGCTGAAAACATGGGCGGGAGGCTATCACCCCGAATCGCCCGGATCTTCGCTCGGGACGTCCGACATGCCGGCGGCCGGCGTGGCCGCTGATACAGTACCGGGCGCCTCCATGCGCATCCTGCTGTTCAGCGACAGCCTCTATCCCGAATTCGTCGGCGGAATCGAACGGCGAAACGCGGACCTGGCCGCCGCGCTGGCGCGGCGCGGGCACGCGGTGACGCTCGCCGGGTTCGGCGCCGGTGGCCCCTCGCCGCCGGGCGTTCGAGTGGTCTCGCTCGGCGCCCGTCGTCCGGTCTACACGCCGTCGGGAACTCGGGCGACGCGGCCGGTCCTCGCCCTGGCCCGCGCGGCATGGCGGATCCCGCTCGGCGATTACGACGTCGTCGAGACCTCCAGCGTCCCGTTCGCCCACCTCTTCCCGCTCGCGCTCCGATGCGCCGCCGCGCGCCGGCCGCTCCTCGTCACCTGGTACGAATTCTGGGGGTCGTACTGGAACGAGTACGCGGGCCTCGGACGTGGAACGGCATACCGCGCCGTCGAATGGCTCGCCGCGCAGCTCGGGAGCGTGGTCGCGTCGAGCGCGCTCACCGCGTCGCGCCTGGCTCGGCGGCGGCGCGGCGGCGAGGAGGCGCCGGTCGTGCCGTGCGGCACGGACGTCGACGAGATCGCCGCCGAAACGGGGGGGATCTCGCCGGACCCCGACCGGATCATCTATGCGGGTCGGCTGCTCGCCCACAAGCGCGTCGACCTTCTGCTCGACGCGCTCGCGCTCCTTCCGCGCGTCCGCCTCGTCGTGTACGGGAGAGGGCCGGAGCGGGAACGTCTCGGCCAACGGGCGCGGCGTCTCGGCATCGAGAATCGCGTGGATTTCCGGGCGCCCGCCCCGGAACGCGTCGAGCTGTGGCGGGAGATCCGCCGTTCCGCGCTCGCGATCCAGCCCTCGGCGCGCGAGGGATTCGGGATCTTTCCGCTCGAGGCGATGGCGGCGGGGGTCCCGGTCGTCTGCGTTCGTGCGGAGCTCAACGCCGTGCCGGAGCTGGTGCGGCCGGGGATCGAGGGCGCCTGCGCGGAGGCGAACGCGGAGTCGCTCGCGGAGGCGGTCCGCGGGCTTCTCGGAGTGCCGCAGCGGGCCGCGATGGGAGAGCGCGCGCGCCTGCGTGCCGCCGGGTACCGTGCCGACGACGCGGCCGCGGCGATCGAGTCCGCGTTCGAGAAGCTCCTGCGGCGGGCGGGTATCCCGGTGCGGCCCCCGCCCTCGCGCGAGGAGCGGGACCCGGCCGCGTAGCGCGATGATCCTGCGGACCGCCGCGCTCTTCGTCCTCTCGGCGCTCGCGGCGTACGGCGCCGGGACCGTCGTCCCCTCGCGCCTCTTGCGCTCGTCGGCGGAACGCTGGGGGCTGCGGATCGCCGCGGGTCTCGCGCTCTACGCGACGGTCTTCTTCGCGCTCGCCGCTTTCGGCCGTCTGCGGCGCGCGGAGCTCGCGGCGGCGGCCGGCGCCGGGATCGCGGCCGCCGCGTGGAACCTCCGGCGTTCCGTCCGGCGGTCCGCAACGCGCGGACCGGCGCCGGTCGTGGTCGCCGCGGCTCTCGCGGCCTTGCTCGCGGGGGCGTTCGTCCTCGCTCTCTATCCGCCCACGGCATTCGACGAGACGCTCTATCACCTGCCGACGGTCGGCGCGTTCGCGGCGTCCGGACGGATGCCGTTCCTCGCGTCGCTTCGCGCGCCCGTGTTTCCGAACGCCGCGGAAGCGCTCGAGGTACCGCTCTGGCTCTTCGGCGGAGACGCGGCGACGCACCTCGTCCCGCTGCTGGCGACTGCCGCGACGGCGCTCCTGGTCTTCGCGGGGGCGCAGGCCGCCGGCGACGGCGCGGCCTGGCTCGCGGCGGCGATCTTCGTCTCGTCGCCGATCGTCCTGCACCTCGCATCGTCGGGCTACGTGGAAGCGCCGCTGACGCTCTTCTGCTTCGGCGCGTTCGTCGCGATCGGCCGCGGCAGGGAGGGCGGCGGCGGACGTCGCGCGCTCGCAGCGGGGCTCGCCGGCGCCGCGGCGTCGGTGAAGTATCTCGGCCTGCCATGGGTCGCGGGCGCCGCCGTTGCGGCGGCGGCGCTGTCGCCGCGCGGCAAGCGGCTTCGCGCGGCGGCGATGTTCTCGACCGTGGCGGCCGCCGTCCTCGCTCCCTGGTACCTCCGGATTTTTCGCTCGACCGGCAACCCGGTCTTCCCGTTCCTCCCCGGGCTCTTCGGCCACTCGGCTTGGGACGCCGTGGGGCTTTCCCACCCGGGCGGGATCGGCCGGGCGGCCGGAGATTTCCTCCGGCTCCCGTGGGACACGCTTTTCGCCCGCGGGCGCGTGAATTTCCAGCCGCCGTTTTCCCCCTGGTTTCTCCTCGCCTCGCCTCTTCTGGCGTGGTTTGTCGTCCGCGACCGGCGCGCGCGCGTCTCGATCGCCCTCTGCCTCGGATGGGGCGTCTTCTGGCTCGCGATGCCGCGCGACTCGCGCTACCTCGCGGTCGTTCTCCCGATCCTCTCCGTCGAGATCGGCCGCGCGGCGGCCGACGCGGCGCATGCTCTCGGCCGGCGTCTTCCGGCGTCGTTCGCGGCTCTCGCCGTTCTTCCCGGCATCGCCTATGCCGCCTGGCGAATCGTGCGGCAGGGTCCGGTCCCCCTGCGCGCGGCCGAGCGGGAGCGGTATCTCGCCGAAAAGGTGCCCGGATACCGCGCGGTCGCGTTCCTGAACCGGACGGCGCCGCGTGAGACGGTGTTCGTCTGCGGCGGCGAGCAGCTCCGCTGGTATTACGCGGGAACGATGATCGGCGACGTCTCGGGGATCGCGCGGTACGACGAGATCCTCGCTCTGCCCGACGGCGCCGCGATCGCGCGGCGGCTCGATGCGCTCGGCGTCCGCTACGTTGTTCGGGTGCGCGGGGCTTGCCGCGCCTCCGGGATGGACCGCCGCGACTTCCCCTTCCGGCCTGTCTACGAGGATGGCTCGGCGGTCGTCGAGGAGCGGTCCGCGCCGCGCTGAACGATTCAGCGCAGGCCGCGGACGAGGAAGAGGTCCGACAGGACGCGGGTGTAGCTGTAGACGTAATGCCGACCGTCCGGCGTGATGAGCGGCGCGCGGATGAACGCGACGCCCGCCGTGTCGTTCGGAACGAGGTCCTTCCACATCTGGCGATGGCCGTCGGAGAGACGGACGAGATCGATCCGTGCCGGCAGGGCGCCCGGGGTGTAGACGTAGAGAGATTTTCCATCCGCGCTCCACCGGAGCGGCTGCTCTCCCGGCTCGATGTACGGAAGCGGCTCCGGAGGACCCCCGGCGAACGGATAGAGATGCAGGGAGCCGTCGGCCGCCCGCCCGATGATCACGCGGGAATCCGGAGAAATCAGATGCGAATAGAGGAGGACCTCGACGCCCTCGTCCGTGACGGGTCGCGATTTTCCGGAGGCGATCTCCTGGACCCAGATGCGCGAGGGGCGTCCGTTCTGGCTGATCGCGAACATGATCGCTTTTCCGTTGGGCATCCAGTCGAGCCAGAGGACGGTTCCCTTGTTCGCCGGGAGCGAGACCGGCGTTCCGACGCCGGTCGGGACGAGAACGGCGTGAAATTGGTCGGTCGGCTGCAGCGAGGGGAGCGTCAACGCCCACTTGCCGTCCGGGGAGAGGGCGAACGAGTTGCCGTCGCCCAGGCGGACCGGTGAGGAGTCTCCCGCCCGAAGCGCGTAGATGGAGCCCGTCGGGCCTCCGCCTTCGGCGTCTTCGTCGAAGAGGAGCGTCTTCCCGTCGACCGAAAGATCCCGCACGGCGGTGTAGTCGAGGTACGACAGGTCCCGTTCCGCGGCATCCCCCGACATCTCGCCGAAGGCTCCGACGCGCATGTTGTCGCGTGCCAGCAGAACGCGGCCGCCGCGATCGGCGTCGTGGATCGTGAGAATTCCCGGCAGTTCGAGAAGCAGTCTCTCCCGCCCCGAGGGCGTGAGCGCCCAGAGACGCCGGTTTCCGCCCCTCCGGATGGCCGTGAACCACACCTCGCGTCCGTCGGCCGACCAGCACAGTCCTTCGAGGCTGTTCCACACTCCGGATCGAGCGATCGTTTTTCCCGCGGTGTCGATCATGACGAGGTCGCCGCTGTCGCCCGCGAAGAAGGGATGATCCTCGAGCGCGATCCGGTCTCCCGCGGGGGAGAACCGGGGGCGTCCGACCCAGCCCGTCGAGGTGAAGATCGTCTTTCCGATGGGGTATTCGAGCCGGTCGCCGGTCCCGGCGCGTCGCACGACCGCGAGCGTCTTTCCGTCGGGGCCCCAGTCCGCCCACTCGACGCTCTCCAGGATCTGGCGCGGCACGCCGCCGGAAAGCGAGGCGTCCGCGAGCGTGCCGGAGGAGTCGAACGACGAGATGAAGTGCCGTCCGAGCGAGATCGCCATCAGGGAGGATCGCGAGATTCCCAGGAGATCCCCGCCGAAGCCGAGCGAGCGCGAGAGCTGACTCTCGGGGCGCACCGTGAAAGTCTCGAACGGGCGGCCGGCCCAGGAGGCCCCGTAGACGATCGTGTTCCCGTCCGGAGCGAAACGGGCGTCGATGATCGTTCCCCGCTGGAACGTCAGCTGCTGAAAGGAAGGCGTCGGCCTTCGGCCGCGTCCGCCGATCCAGAATCCGATCCCGACGAGCGCGGCGGCGAGCGCGATCGCCGCCGGGATCTTCCAGGAGAACCGCGATCGCGCGCGCGCGGCGAGGACCGGCTGGCTCTGCGACGTCCCGGAGAGCGCTTCGAGGTCGAAGGCGATGTCGCCCGCGGACTGGAATCGTGCCGACGGCGACTTTTCGAGGCAGTGCCGCACGATGCGGTCGAGAGAGGGGGAGATGCTGCGGCCCGTCTCGACGAGATCGGAGGGCTCTTCGCGGAGGATCGCGCTCATCGTCTCGACGGCGGACTCCCCGCGGAACGCGCGGCGACCGGAGAGCATCTCGTAGAAGACCGCGCCGAAGGAGAAGATGTCGCTCCGGTGGTCCACGTCGCGGCCCCGCACCTGCTCGGGCGACATGTAGCCGACCGTGCCCATCACGGTGCCGGGCTCCGTGCCGGCCGGCGTGGTCGGCGCGTTCGTCGCGGCGTCGGCGGGGCCGATCTTCTTCGCGAGGCCGAAGTCGAGGATTTTGACGCGGCCGTCGTCGGTCAGGAAAACGTTCTCGGGCTTGAGATCCCGGTGCACGACCCCTTTTTCGTGCGCCGCGGCGAGCCCGCGCGCGATCGGGATCGCCATCTCGACGGCCCGCCGCTGCGGAAGGGCGCCGGCATCGAGCTTGTCGCGGAGCGTCGATCCTTCGAGGAGCTCCGTCACGGCATAGACCGTTCCTTCGTGCGATCCGAAGTCGAAGATCGAAAGGATGTTCGGATGGTTCAGCGCGGCGACCGCGTGCGCCTCCCGCTCGAACCGGGCGAGCGCGTCCCGGTCTCCGGCGATCGACTCGGGGAGCACCTTCACGGCCACCTCGCGGTTCAGCTTCGAGTCGCGCGCGCGATAGACCTCGCCCATGCCTCCCGAACCCAGGGGGGCGAGGATCTCGTAGGGGCCGAGCCGGGTGCCGGCGGTGAGTCTCAAAACGGTGCCTCCGGTGGAATCTTACCCGCCCGGCCAAGGCATACCGGAGAGCGTACGTCGTGCGGCCGGTCGGGCCGACGGAGTCGTATGGCGGCGCGTTTCCCCGCGGGTCGAGGGTTTGTCTGGGATAGCGGTGTCGGTTCGGACGTGGGTGAGGCGCTTCTTACTTTGCCGTCGACGCCTTCCGGGTCCATCGCATCGCGGGGGGCCCTCCCCGAAGGAATCGAGGGGAGGTCCCGCGACGGTCGTCGTGCGGCCGGTCGGGCCGACGGAGTCGTATAGCGGCGCGTATCGCCGCGGCTGTGAATGCTTTCCGGGAAGGTCGTGTCGGTTTCGAAGGAAACGAGGCGCGGGGAGACGTGCCGAAAGACGGCTCCGGCGGACGGACCGGACGCTAAGGCGTACCGGAGAGCGTACGTCGTGCGGCCGGTCGGGCCGACGGAGTCGTATAGCGGCGCGTATCGCCGCG